>Ga0126369_10000184_pt1 | contig 38992 bp, 30 predicted proteins | sample PanSoiMetaPlot_1_FD_109646 | JGI IMG/M metagenome (GOLD analysis project Ga0126369, IMG submission 109646) | Tropical forest soil microbial communities from Panama - MetaG Plot_1 | ecosystem: Environmental > Terrestrial > Soil > Tropical forest > Bulk soil | place: Panama | collected 2016-02-17
CCGTCGCCAAACAACATCCGGGAAATGAAAAAGTTGAACGCGCCACCGATCTGGTTGGTCAGACATTGCGCCAACGCCTGCCTGCCGAGCCGCAAAATAGTGTTGGGAAATAGGATAACTTCGGTCGGCCTATCCTTGTATTCAACAATCGCTTCGACACACCCCTTTAGGGTCAATGCGTCTTCTGTCATATTTCTCCTTTTTCCTTAGTACCGTCCGCGTACTCAATGGTGAACTTGATCGACTCGCTCTGCTCCACCGGCTCCACGACTTCGTTGGCCGGTTTGTTCAGTTGTGCGAACAGGAATTCCGGCGGGGCCGCGCCCAACACCTGGGCCTCATCTATGTCGTTGGTAATGATCTCCTTGCCCCGGCGGTCGATCTGGTCGAACTTCATGCCCTGGATTGTGTAGGGTTGCCGGACGTAACGGTAGACGTTGTAGGTCACCGGGGTGCCGCCCGCCGCCAAGGTCTTCCAGTCGTATTGTGTGCCCACCAAGGTCAGGTGCGCTCCGTCAATGGCCGCTATAGAGTAGTAATCAGCACCGATAACCACCAGGAAGTTCTCCTTGAAGTGGCTGTCCTCCAGGGGGACCGCAGGCGGGTTCGCCCCGTTGTTGATCCCCAGGCTCGTTTCCAGGTTGGTGGCAGCCTGCAACTCCTGACCGATATAGCTCAAGTAGCCCACTTGGTTGTCTACCAGGCGGTTATAAATATGGATCGTTCGGCTTCCCACATTCCCAATGCTCCAGCCCCAGATGTGGAACTTCTGCCTCAGCGTGGCACTTCCAGTGGTGCTGGCTATCAAGTCCGCGATCTGATATTGTGTGCCAGTGCTATCTAACATCCACTGGCCTGGCTCGGTGATGGTGGCCAGGTCGTTCATGAGGGGATCGCTGCTGATGTCCACAAGCGCCCGCTTGCTTACGCCCAGGTTGCCCGTTGTGCTGTTCGCCATCACCACGTTCGTATCCGTGAGTAATTGGTACGTTATGTTCAAGGCATTGCTCGACGGCATGTTAGGCGCGTAGTTCAACACCAATCCGCCGTCCGGCAACACCTGATGAATCGTGTAGGGGGTGGTGGAGTAGGCCGGAATCAGTACCTTCCACGGCCCGCCAAGATGACCCTGGTTGATGTCCCAATCGGAGACGACCCCCAGCGTGGAAAACGATACGTTAGGGTCCGTCAGTTCCACATAATTGTCCTGGGTGATGCTCGCCGTGGTGTTGGTGTACACGTTGTTGGACAGCCGGAACGTGAACGGCGCATGGCTCACCGGCTGTGGCGGCACGGGCGTAAGGATGGCGTAGTTGTTATTGGGCGAAGAAAGCACATATTTCCCCGCCAGTGGCGAGGGTGCCAGTATTTCCAGTACGTTGGAGCCTTCCACGTTCATGCCGATCTCGCTGAAGTTCACCTGCGGGCAAGCGATCACTACGTTATCATTGTAGGCGGTAGCACTGGCGTTATTGACGACCAGAATCGCGTTGGCCAGGACATTACGCTTGATTTGCGCTACATCGAAGCCCCCGAACATCGCCCTGCTGAAGACGTATTGTGCGCCGCCGGCCACGACTTCCTCCCGCCCCGTGTATTGAACCAGGCATTCAATCGTTTCCACCGGCGGCTGCATATATTCATCCACGCCCCCGCTAAAGTTAATCGAGTGGAGGACGGCATGGAAGGGCGAGAAATCCCGGATGATGTCCTGGGCTTCCACCAGGCGGTCGTTGGAAAGGTCTTGGATTTCCAGGTCGATGCTGAATTTGCTTCCCTGGCACGCACCGCAAGGGTCCACGAAATCCTTATCTATATCACAGGGGTCCAGGGAGTCGCGTAAACTGCCGTTATATTCGTCCATTAGGTAAGTATTTTCGGAATAAGGGAATTCTGTCCTGATCTTTCCAAACACCAATAGGTCGTGGTAAGGGTGGCGGTTTGGAATGACGACGCCGAACATCGGATCGTCTTCCTCCATCATCCGCACGTTCCAGTTCTTCAGGGGGTATGCCTGCTCACGTTCGTCCCTCTGGTCCGCGAGTGGCAGGGTGCGAATGTAGTTCTCGATCAACTGACTGTTGTGGTCCGGCACCGGGGTAACAAGATACAAAACCAACAGGCTGTCGCCGTCTTGCAGCGCCGGCCCGGTCCAGGTCATGGTGGTAACCCCGCCGTCCGTGGTAAACGACACGTTAGTGTAGCTGGTAGGCGAATAACTCGTGTCGGCGGCGTGGCGGATGGAGAGGGCAAAGTTGGTCGTATCGGTGGGCACTGCCATATGACTCAGAATGAAATCATTGCTGCCCACATAATCGAATTGGTCCTGCCAGGTGTAGGCCGATACCACCTGCCACATCCGGGTCAATTTGGTCATATTCATGCCGGCCTGTTGGAAGGCTTCTTCCATCGCCGGCACCGTGCCCTTGGCCTTGAATAACGGTATCGCCCTTTTGATCTGCCGCCGCCAACGGGTCGGATCGTGGGACTTGAGCTTCAAGTTGAATAGACGAGCCAGCAGAGGCAGAAACGCCTCGGCAACGGCGTTGGCATCCAAAAGGTCTACAATCTGGTTATAAAGGTTCTCCAGGTCGGTGAATCCCTGAGCCACCGCCAGGTTGAACTGATTAAGCACCGGCGCGGTGAGGTCACCGGGGCACAGGGTCATCTTAAACATCTCCGGCAGGTAGCGGTCCAACAGCGTGGGATACTTGCGCGGGTCCGTCTGGTGGGTCGGTATGCTGGTCGTTTGTTGCGTGTCGCCCTTTAGGGTAAACGGAGTGTGGGCCGACAGGCTGTCCCCGGCTGGCAAAGGGGTCCATGTCCAGCAGATGAAATAGTCGCCTTCACGCATTCCCAACGGCTCCCAGGTGAACTGGAAGTGGCCGTACTGCGGATTGCCCTGGGCGTCAGTGGGTATATTCGTGATAAAAGCGTTGCCTGTGTCGGTGGAGAGCCAGGCGGGGTAATCGGTGTTGCCCACCACATTTACGGGAAGGGCTTCGTTAAAGTAAACGGGACTGACCGTTGCGTGTGATGCGGCCAATAACTGCGCCTGCTGTGCCAGGGCAATGTTGTCGGGCGTAGGCGACTGGCAGACGACCGCGATGGCATCCTCGACCGCCGCCTCCTGAGTCTTGTCGTAGGTCACCTTGTCGTATTCGGTGGGGTTGCCGAGAGCGAAGTCTCTCTGGACGTAATAGATGATTACGTTGTTGACCATGTACGGATTGGCGAAGAAACAGCCCTTGGCATCCGGGGTTAGGATGTCAAACAACACCGTGTCGGTGATGGCCGGGTTCTGATCTATGGTCTTTAGTGCCAATGCCGCTCCTTACTCGTACAGGAAACTAATGGTCGTCACGTCGGGCCGGATTATCTCGTTGAATTGGGCCGTGACGATCTGGCCGGAGTTGGTCGGATCGTTGGTAGTGTACAGTACCTCGAACCGGCGTGCCTCCTTGATGTCCGACAGGGCACGAATCAAATCCGTGTCACGCAACGTCTGCCCGTATTCCCAATTGGGCAGGTTGAAGAAAGCCGTCGTGCGATTGTTGACCTGTTGCCTGAACTGGTCCTCGAACTTGCGGTAAAACCTGTCCATCACGACCTCGATGCCCACATCAGTAGTAATCACTATGCCGTCCTTGATACACAGGTAGTCCGTGAACATTTTCACGCCGTCGAAGTAGTTTTGAATGGCCACCTTCAGGTCGTTAGACGCCTCCACCAAGCCGCCGGATGGGAGCGAGCCATCATAAGCCAGCACATACAGGTCCACTACGTTGGCTGCACAGCCATAATTCCGTAAAACAGCGATGCTTTTTCCGACCTTGCCGTTGTAAGGGGTGGCGAATTGATCCGCCAGCGTTTTGTAATCCAGGCCCGTTACCGCTCGGTTTTGTGTCTGCAAGTATGCCGGGAGTTTCTGCCTGATGTCGTCTATCGTGTCGCCGTCGTAACCGAATTCACCCTTGGTATAGTTTGACAGGCTGACGGGAACGCTAAAGTCGAAACCTTCAACCGGGATCACCGCCTCCGTCTGGGCGAAATTGGTTACGATGTTGCCTTTCGTCCCGCCGCCCGAACGGTAGGTCACCTGGATGACGGCACCGTGGGCCGGTATGAGGCCGGCGCGATTGTTGCCGAAAATGATGTAGGCAGTGTAGGTGGAATCGAACTCGACGCGGTACTCGCGCCGGGGCTGCGAGTCCGTGAAGTAGTCCACCTGGGTCCACCGCACCCCGTCCACGTCCACGCGAATCGAATCCCATATAACCGGGAAGAAACCAAGTCGGTAGGTTTGGTTAATGGCACCTGTACCGCCGAATTGGTCTATATAAGTAGTCCCCTCCAGGCCGACGATGCTGTTGTTGGCAATGGCCCCCGCCGGGATGATAATATCCTGGTCATATATTGGATTGTTGTTGGCGTCCGCCGGGAACAGTTCGATGGTCATGTTCTGGTCGCCAAAAGTAACCTGCACGTCGAGGGGTGCGGGGATGGCCAGGTCTTGTAATAACGGGTTGTTCAGCCGGGCCGACCACATCGAGCGGGCGGAAATCGGTGGCTGCGGGAAGAAGCCAACGAGCTTGGCCAGGCGAAAGGCGTTCTCGATCTCGGTCACCGTGTCGATGTATACTTCGTTTGCGATCTGGTCGCCCTTGAAGGAAAGGGTGTCCGCGATAAAGGCCCAATTCTCAATGAGCATAATCGCCAAGTCCGACTCGACAAAATCGTTGAATTGGGTCGAGAACTGTTGGCGGATGTAATCCACCAGCCTCGACTTCATCGACCAAAAATCCTGGTTCGTATAGTTGAGGTTGAAGACGGTCGGCGTACCTTGCGGCTGCGACTGCGCCAGGGGTGTAATCTGTATTGGACAATTCTCAGGCATTATGGTACTCCCGTCCCGTCCGCTAAGGGCACTTGTAGTCTTAGTTCCTGCACTTCCTTCATGTCTTCGGGGTCAAAGAACAATATCTTGACGCTCAAAATATGCTCCTGCTCCGTCCGGTCGTCATTCGGGTTCAAATCATTGCCGTCCACCTGGCTCGACACATCCACCTGGGTCACGGTAATTCTTGGCTCCCACTGCTGGATCGAGTTAATTATCATGTTGCGGGCCTGAAACTCCAGGGAGGCATCGTTCTGCTCGAAAATCAACTGCCTCAAGGGCGTGCCGAAATCGGGCAAGAATACCCGCTCCCCAGGGTTGGTCAACAGAAGTATGAGCAGGTCCGACTTCACTTGATTGATTCCCGACTGGATGTGCAGCAATCCTCGCGGATGGGTGGCTATGGGGTACGGCGCTCCCATAAAGATCATCAGGCACCTCCTCCCCCGCCCCCACCGTTCCCGCCACCGTTGCCCCCGTTGCCCTTGCCCCAGGAGCAGAACGGGTCGAGCATAAATATGCTCGCCGGCTCCGCGTCTTGGGAGGCTGTGGCGTACACGCGGTCGCTGATGGTGAGGCAGCCGTTGGCGTAAACAATTACGGGTGCCGGGCACGGACCCATTGTCCCGTCCGGCTCCGGGCAGTCCTTGCCCGCCAGCAACATAATTACCTCGTCAGCGATGAAGACGTGAAGCTGGGCGATGTTGATGTAATCTTCTTCCACATCCACGATCTTATCGCGGCTGATTATTTCCATCTTGTCGGAGGGGTTCTCGTCCTTGTCGCCCACGATCTCAATGAGGTAGTCGTAGGTGGACACGATATAGTCCCCGCCCGCCCGTAAGAATATTTGACCAGGGCCGGAAGGCGCTTCTTGGAAGCGCATGATGTGTGGCCCCCGATCCTCGTTGTCCTTTTGCGGGCAAAATATCTGGATGTATTGTTGCCGGGTTTCTTCCTGGTCGTCGTCATCGGCAAACTGCATCTCCAGGCCGTAACCGGAGCGGATCATAATGAACGCCTGGTCGGCTTTGGCTTCCGGGGGCACGCCACAGGCCCGGCACGGGGCGCACTGTTTGTTGCCGTTGTCGCACAGTTGAATCATGTGCTTGCTGGTAGACTGGAGCAATACGCCCCGGTTCTCCCCCGCGTGGTTGGGCGGGCACTGGCCGGCACTCTCGTCCTCGCTGTCGCAGGGGTCGGCGCAAACGGTATCCTCGCAGAGTTGCACGAGATTGCCGGAGGCGGTCTGGAAGCGAATGCCGTTGGTCGGGCCGCGAATGCCGGGGCAGGACTCGCTGTCGTCAAAAGTAATTTCGTGGCCCGTGGCCGACCGCATAATCATGCGCCCCAAATACTTGCCGTTACAGCCGGGGTCGAACGGCATTAACGACCGTTCCCAGGTCGGTTCGCCCTGCGGTTCCTCCACCGAGTCATCCATGATGATCGTGTGGCCGCTAATACTCATGATCTGAATGCCGCTCTGCGGCAGTTCGCACTTGTTGCCGCCAATGCCCATCGCCTTATAGGGTCGGCACTCCTGTTCCTGCTTGAAGAAGGGATTGGCACCCACCTGGGAATCGGCGTATTTGGTAGGCTCGTCGTAGCAGGAGCCGCCGGGCGTGCGCGGGTGACCGCCGATGATTTTGCTGTTGCTGGTTTCGCCTTCGCAGGAGGTTTCCTCCTTTGGCCCCATGATTATGGGGTCGTCATTGGTGAGCGATGCCTCCTGAATGGAAAGCTGCAAGTCTATTTGACTGTAATCGGGCGCGCCTTCCTGCCCGGTAATGTCCGGCGGGTCCGGGGGCACGTCTGGCTGACCGACCTGCCCCTGGGTTCTTGTCACGTCCTCAGCCTGGCTGGGGGTGCCGACGCCCTCCACGCAACTCACGTCGCCGTCCGGCCCCCCGCCGCAGGTAGGATGCGCCCATTGTCCGGCGAAGTGCAGGTGGTCGTCCTTCATCATCAGCCAGTTGCCGCAGCCGGACATTAACTCGATGCGCTTCCAGCGTCGGTTGCACTTCGGGTCGCCATCGACCATTTTGAGCATGTGCTTTTCCGGCGTCTTGAATCCGTAAATATTTGGGTAAGTAATGCGCTTCTGGGCCTCCGGGTTGTTATCGAAGTCAACGATGGAGTTTAGGTCGAAGCCGTTATAATTCTCCGTGTTCCACGGCGGGAATACCTGGGATTCATTGTCGGGACCGACCAAGTAACCCCTGCGGTGTCCTTCCCAAACGTTGTAGTATTCTTCGACGTTGACCCCGAAGGTGTGTTGCCCTGCCGGGCCACGGTTGCGGCTCCAGGTGGTTCCAATGTAATAGGGCGACTGCCGCGCTCCACCTTCAAAAACGATCATGACTGTCGAACCGGCGGGCGGCACCCAGGTTACCCCAGAGTCATCGAACCCGCCGAATGGCGACACCGGCCAGGCCCAAGGCAGTGACTTGATCGGCATGTCCGGGTCATGGAATAGCGGTGTGTAGAAGCGGATTCGGTTCTGCTTCCACACGTCGATGGTGTCGATGCAGAGAGCCGTATAGACGCCCATCTGGGTTTCGGCCTGGGGAATGAGACGGATACGGTCCTGCATCTCAGTTTGAGCGATGCGCTGCATATTGTAATTCATGCCGCCCATCAATTCTTCCATCTGCTTTAGGCGCTCCTCCAGCACTCTTACCTTATCGGGCATAGAGAGGTTGCTAGTTTCCTGGTTGGTTGCCATTGTTCTCTCCTTTACTAATCGTGTGCGGCCTCGAACGGGTTTTGCATGTTCTGTTCAACGTTCGGGGTCGCCAACTTCACCTTCAAGGTAGTGGTATATGAACCTTCCTTGATTTCGTGGCTGATGTCCATAAGCCGCCACCATTTCGATGAAAAAATGGAATTACACGGGGGTTGCGCCATCCAATCACACACTCCCTGACCGCCTACGATGTGGAAGGGATTTATGACTATAATGGACACATACTTGTCCCGCCACAGCCTTGGGAATACATACTTCGGGTCGCCCTGTATCTTCAGTTCGCACTCTATGGGACTCCGTTGTTCATAGTTCATGCCCGTCAACTGATGGGCCGCGAGCGCCTGCTGGGCACGCTGCATCGCCAGGTCGGGTGGACGCCACTGGACAATCTGAGGCGCGACGGTGGGCTGAGTTTGGATGCCGGCACGATCCCTGGGCTGGCGGCAAACGGGCTGGCGGTCCCTGACCTGCCGCCCACCTGTAGCGCCGGAAAGGTTACCGCCGGAGCCAGCGTTCAAGGCGAAATTCCATTCGATTTTGGGCGAAAAGCTTATTACCGGGCTGCAATCTCCACCATTGACGATATAACTGCCGACGACGTACTGTCCGCAGTTGGGCAGGTTTTCATTGCAGCCCGGCGTCCCATCCTCCCAAAAAATAATTTGGGGTGTCGGGGAACCCGCGTTCCATTGCGGCACGATGCCCTTGCCACGATCCGTGGTGACGTTATTAAGCCACTGCCTCGCTGCCGCCATTGCGTTTTGCTGCGATGCGTTCCAGGTAGCGGCAGGCCCCTCCGGTCCACCGTCGCTGTTTCTGAATTGGTAAGGCACCGGGCCATTCGGACCCTGCCGCAAGAATTGCACATCCCTGATGCTCGGCACGCTGCGTTGGTACATTTCCCGAATTGCTGGCTGGAGCCTCACCCGTTGGCTGTCGCTCCCAATGGTCACATCTGTGCGGTTTTCGCTAATACGTCCCATCAAATCGGTGGCATGGAGTTGGAATCTGATCTTCCCATTGGAATATTCCGTTTCTACCTTCATTGGCTCAAAATAAAGTCTGCCGCCACCGCCACTTGAGGGGTCGGGGTGGTCGGACACCCAATCGCGGGCGAGTGTATTGTCGCACTTGCGTATGATCCACCCGAAGTCAACGGCCATGCGGTAGTCAGCCGGGGCACGGACGATGGAGTTGTTGAGGTTCTTCATGAACATGGCGAACTCACTGCCTTGTTCGTCAAATATCTCAACAACGCATCCTTGGCCGTTGGAAGCACCGTATTGGAAGGACTTGATGACCGCATGGTTGCCGGTTGTCGGGCAAGACTGGTTGCCAACCGTCAACTCATTGCCGCTAAGTTGGTCCCCCTGGAGATTGCTGACAAGCTGCGAACCGTTCAAAGCAGATGATACGTCGCCCTTGCCGGTGATCTCGATGCTGACATAAGGCGCGAAAACGGCACCTGGCTGCACCCGACTCAAGGGGTTGCAGCCGTACTGCTGAAGACAGTTAAATTCCGTACATTTGCTGGGCATTATAACCTCGCGTTCGGGATACGGATGTTCGTTCCGGCCTTGAAGTCCCACACGTCGAACATATTGTTGGCCTCCATGATCTTCCACCAAAAGTCCGGGAAGCCGTAGGCCCGGTTGGACACCAAATCGGGACGGTATTCCAGACCTCCCGTTATCACCATGAACTTATCCTGACTCGTCGCCACAAATGGCTGACGCTTGTAAATCGGGAAGGTGATCCTCTTCAAATCCGTATAGTACACCACTTTGGAGTCTGCGTAACGACTGGCCGGGGTGACAAAAGTGAGGGGCGGGATGGTGGTTTGCTCGATGTAGTTCGCCATTAACTTCCTATACTCATAATTCGTCTCTGTCCCGGCAATTCGCCTGAGTCGTATACAACTTCCCAGGTCAGGTCCACGTCAAACTTGTACGGCGTGAAGTTCGCCTCGTCCCAAGCCACTTCGGTCGGGAACTTTACCGAGTAGCTTTTCAATATCACGCACAAAGGGGTCTGGGTGGACAGCAGGTTCCCACACTTAATCTGGGCAATGGGCGGCGGGAGGTACGGGGTGATTGACCCGGATTCTCCGGGATATACCAGACTTTCCAACATGCGGAGGTCCGCCAAGTTCTGGGTGATGTCGGACTGCGTACAGACAATGAAGTGTACCGTCATTGAGATCGAGCGGTTCTCGCCGTGGGAAAACGTCTTCAGGGGGAAGGACCGTCCGATAATCGGCTCGTCAGTGTAGGCGGCGCTCTTCGAGTCTGAAATATCCGGCAAGACCCTCATGTTGAGCTTGCGTCCGTATATCGGGACGTTGATATAGCACCCCTCAATGGGTATCAACTCTCCAGTTTCTAGGCTAGTCGCTTGCATGGACCTCCACGGCGTTTTGGTGTATATAGAGTAAATGGGCAGAAAGACGTGTAAACTATATATCCCGCGCTAGGCCATTTTAGACGTTACCCGGCGACACGCCCATCGAACTGCTCTGCGATACCAGGCCGGTCGTCATGCGAAAATAGCGGGGCGGGGTGGCCGGCACCACACGGGTGCGGGTGGAACCGGGGTAGCCGCCCTCGCTCGTGAGGGCCGGACTGGTTGGTTTGAAGAAGTCAATCAGTTGCTCCAGCAAATCCAGTTGGTCCTGTTCGACGGCGAGTTGCTGTCCGAGCAGGCGCGTGGCCTCGCTCATCTCGGCCAAAGTGGCGGTCTGGCCGGGCTGTTCGGCAGTCGCGTACCGTTGCTGCATGGCCGTATGGAGGTCGGTCATGTCCTGTGGGCGAGCCACCTGAGTCGCATACTGTTGCTCCGCGAGCCGTGCGTGGAATGCGGACATTCCGGCTATACGCTCCAGCAGCCCCGCGCTCTCCACGTCATGGACATAAATGCTACCCGCCTCCAACCCCCGCTCCGCGAGGTTCTGTTGGGCCTGCGCAACCTGTTGCTGCTGTCGCGGTTGCACCGGGGGCGGTGGTGGGGGTGGGGGTGGCGGCGGTGGTGGCGGCGGGCGCAAAGAGCGAACATCAGTACCTAAGTCCCTCATCGAGTCGGTCAAGTCGGTTCTCAGGCTATCATTAGCCCTGGTCAGCGTCGTGGCGGTCTTCGCCAACTCCGTGGTTGTCACTTTGGCCGAGGCAGACACCGCTCTATCGGTCCCCTGGACCATTTGTGTCGTTTGATAGCGACCCGTATTGCTGATTGCTTGCTCAGAGAACCTGTTTTGAACCTTCTGGTTCCCCACCAGGGTATTCATGAGCAGGGTGAGGATTTCCTCCACCCCTTCATCATCCCGAATATCCTCAAGCACTTTTACCATTGTCTGCATTATCTGCGATCCTTGACCCCCGCCGGGACCGCCCTGGGGAGCCATTCCGCCCGCCACAGGTGTAAGCGCGGTGAGTAAGGTCTTGCGCATGTCTTCGGGGGCCAAACCGGGCGTCATACCGGGTCCAGTCGGGGCTGCGCCTGGCATATTGGCCATATTTGTGGGAGCGCCAGCACCGCCACCCGCCATTGCCGCCGGGTGTATGAAAGAAACGGCCCTACCTCCCCCAGCCCCGAAATTGGGGATGTCGCCCACGTCCAAAGGCGGCATATTCTCCATTGTGCCGCTCAGAGTCGTAATCACCTTATCCATACTTATCAGAACTTCATTCAGGGCCTCCAAACTCTCCACCACGCCCTGAAGCTCCGAAGTGTCTGCGAATTCGGTGGTTATGGGATCAATTATGCCGGTGCGTAACGCCCCGGCCATGCCTTTGAAGAAGTCCGCGAACTTCGTCATGGTTTCCGTGAGGTCTATATCCCAGCCTGGGCCGGTGTTTAGCCTGGTAAGTTGGGCGGTAAGGGTGTTAACAACCTCATTTACCTTCGGCAATACCCTGGTCACGGCGTCGATCTGGGCAACGGCCCCCTCAATGAGTTGGGCGGGAGGGAAATGACGCATGATGGGATCAATTATGCCATAGCCAATACTAAAGGCTAAACTGCCGAAGAAAGTGGCAAATCGGTAGGCGTTCCAGGCTTTATCTACGATCCCGTCCCAGCTAGTGAACTCCTGACCAAAGGCCGCGATCTCATTCATCATCAACTGGATGACCTGGCGGACCTTGGGTATCATTTGCTTGACCGCTTCCAGCCGTTTCACGAGGTCTTCCATTACTGCCGAGGGCGGGAACCATATTATGGCCGGCAGAATCATGCCGTAATAAACACCCCTGGCGACAGTCTGGAACAGGCTGGCGAGGTCATTTATCTTCCACGACACTGCAAGGTCACGCAACCACCTGCTTAGCCAGTGCTGGCCGAAGTCCTTGACCTCCTCCATTACCTTCTGGATTACTTCCCTGACTTTCGGCAGGAATTCCTTTACCTTGTCCAACCGGGCTATCAACTCCGTGAATACCGTGGACGGCGGGAAGTATTGGCGCACCGGGTCAATCATGCCCACCTTGATGTTCCAGGCAATATTCTGGAAGAAGGTCGCCACGTCATAAATGTTCCAGGCGGCATCCAACATCTTGCCGTACACTCCGATGTCCCCGCCCAACCGCCGCATCTCTGCCATCAGCGTTTGCAACAGGTCGCCTACCTTCGGCAGCATTTCCTTTACTTTGTCCAGGCGGGCGTTGATCTCCTCAAAGAACTGGCTGTCCGGGAAGTACATGCGGATTGGCAACATAATGCCCTCGCCCAATGCCACAGCAATGGCCCTGAAGAACCCAGAGAATACCTGCACCTGGCTGGTGATATACCCCTGCTGTCTCCACCAGTCGGCCTTGCTGAACTCGTCCATCTCCTTGGCGATGTCCTCAATGAATCGCGGCAGCCTCTTGACCAAATCTACCATCCCCTGAAGCTGGGCCTGGGCCTGCTGGACTTCCTGTGGGCTTGGGAATTTATCCCGGATCGGAACGAAGATACCATCGCCAAGCGCATTCGAGATGCCGCCAAACCATTCTCCGAACTTCTTCACGTCGTTGCCCATCTGCCGTGGGCTGGGTCGCTGCCACCAATTGCCTTCCGAGAAGGTCAGGACGGTGGTGGACAGATCGGCAATAAACTTCGGTAGCATCTTGATGATCCGCACCGCCCCCTGTAGGGTCATCGCCGCCTCGGTGATTCTGCGTGGATTGCCCATCTTCTCGAAGATCGGGTTGATAATACCCCTGGCGATAAAGTCAAATACCCCGACGAAGAACTGGTCGTAGTTGTCGGTGCTGTTCTGCAACCTTTGTAGGACGTTGCCACCCAGGTCATCGCCCACTTCCATCAACGGAATTAGGCCGTACTGCACGCCATAAACAGCCGGCGGTATGGCACCGATCATCGGCACGAGCGCCTGCATGACCTCCGCAGCCAACTTCACGTCTCGCGGGCTGCCGATCTTGAAGAAGATCGGGTCGATGATTCCTTGTCCCAGGAACTCAGCCAACGCGGTGAAGAATGTCTTGAACTGTTCTTTGTAATCCAGCAATACGGTGGCCGGTGCCGGGCCGAAGATGTTTGGTCGGAGCAACGGGAACAGGCCATACACCACGCCATATACCGCAGGTGGGATTGACGCGATGAGGGGCACCATCGCCACCATCGCCTCAGACGCCATCTTCACGTCGCGCGGGTTGCCGATCTTCTTGAAGATCGGGTCGATAATGCCGTCGTTGAGGAAGTCCGCTACGCTAATGAAGAAATTCTTGAAGTCGTCCTTGTACTGTTTCAATTCCTCAGCGACCTTGAACGAATAGGTGCCTTTTTTCACGAATGGGATGAGGTTGTAGGTCGTCAACCAGATAACAGGCGGGATGGAGCCGATTAGAGGTATCATCGCCTTCATCGCCTCGGCTGCCATCTTCACGTCCTGGGGCTTGCCAATCTTCTTGAAAATAGGGTCGATGATGCCTTGGTCAAGGAACTCCGCTAAATCCCCGAAGAACTTCTTGAAGTCGTCCTTCTTTTTCTTTATGTCGTCCGCCAAATTGGCCGCGAACGTGCCTTCCTTGACAAACGGCAATAAAGCGCTTGCGGTGCGCCTGATGACCGGGGGAATATAGTTGATGAGAGGCACCATCGCCTTCATCGCCTCGGCTGCCATCTTCACGTCCTGGGGCTTGCCAATCTTCTTGAAAATTGGGTCGATGATGCCTTTGTCAAGGAACTCCGCGACCGAGGCGAAGAACATGGCGAAGTCGTCGGCAGATGACAACAATGCCTCCGGCGACAGTCCGCCCGTCCCGTACTGCACAATCGGAATGAGCTTGGTGGCGACCGATTGAATCACCTTGGGGATGGCCTTGAGCATCGGCACGATGGCCTTAATCGACTCGGCAGCGTCCTTGACCTGTGCGGATGGACCCAGGCTCTTGGCCGCAGTCAGTACGGCCTTCAGCAAGTACATGACCGGATCGGCTATCATCAGGAAGGCGTCGGTCGCTTCCCACATCCAGTCAGCGATTATTTTCGCCAGCCACACAGGCGGCTGTTTCTTGAGCAACTTCTGGGTTGTGGCTATTCCCTTGAAAACCGCACTTCCCGCCTTCAAGGTCGAAGCGATAGCATCGCCTAACTTCTTGGCCTCCTCGGCGCTCATGCCGCCGGTTATGATCCGACCCATCGCCAACAGTCTGGCCATGAACGGCATTACCGGCTCGGCAATAATCTGAAATGCTTCGGCACCCTTGTTCATTAAGTCGGCGGTTTCTTCAGCCACCTTCTTCGCATCTTTCTTCCACAGCCAAAAGCCCTCGCCGGTGCCCATTGTCGTCAAGGTATTGCGGGTGCTGGCCACCGCCTCGAAGACCGCACCGCCGGCCTTCAGGACCGCGCCGATGCCCTCCCCAAGTTTCTGGGCCTGTTCCAATGGCATTATGCCCGTGAGGCTCTGCCCCATCGCCATCAACGATGCCATAAAGGGCATGACAGGCGCGGCAATGATGCCGAAGGCTTCCGCGCCTTTATTCATCAGGTCTGCGGTTTCTTCCGCCTTTTCTTTAGCGCTCTTGCTCCACCATAGCCAGCCCGAACCAGTGCCCAATTTCTCCAGTTCCTCGCGGGTCTTGGCGACGGCCTCGAAGACTGCACCGCCAGCCTTCATTACCGCGTCAATACTTTTGCCTATTTCCTGGGCTTCCTCTACATCCATCCCGCCGGTTATACTCTGACCCAGATTCATCAGGTCTTGCATGAATGGCGCAACCGGCCCGGCCATTGTCATAAAGGCTTTGGCTCCGTCCTCCAGCAACTTCTTGGTTTCGTCGGCACGCTGCTGCGCGCTTTTCTTCCATAGCCACCAACCAGTGGACATGCCCATCCCCTTGAGCTTATCCTGAATGGTGGCGACCGATTGGAAGATGACCGCCCCGGTCTTCATTATTTCTTCTATGCCCTGCGCTATTTCCTTGGCGTCGTCCGCATCCGTACTTCCGATCATCTGCCTTCCCAGGTCCATAAGCCGCCGAACGAAATCCGCGACAGGCGCGGCCATTATCATGAAGGCATTGCCACCCTCCTTCAATACGGTGGCGACTTCATTAGCCTTTTGGCTGGCCGTTTTTTTCCACCACAACATGCCGGAGCCAACCCCGTATTTCTTCAGGGTGTCCTTCATCTTCATGACTTCACCCATGACCGAGCCGGCGGACTCCATCAACGTCTTGATCGACTGTCCTATTTCCCTAGCCTCCTCGGCATCGGTATCCTGCATCATCTCCCGGCCCAAGTCCATCAACGAGGAAACGAACTCGCCTACTGGTTTGGCCATGATAAAGAAGGCTTTGGAACCCTCCTGCATGATCGCCGCCGTCTCACGGGCCGCAGTCTGGGCATCTTTCTTCCACCAGAGGATGCCGGTGCCAGCCCCTAGCTTCTTCATGACATCCTTCATCTTCATCACTTCGCCCATGACCGAACCGGCGGACTCCATGAGCGATTTGATACCCTCGGCAATCTTCTTCGCTTCGTCGGCGGTGTTGGCCTGGAGCATGGACCTGCCCAACGTCATGACCCCGGCAACGAACAAAGCCACGGGTGCGGCCATGATGAAGAACGCAGCCGCCCCCGCGAGCATCAGGCCCGCGATATATCCGGCCCAGAAGCCCAACAGTCCCAGGCCCGCCAACAAGGGAATCGACTTGATGATGTTCCATGCCACCGTGCCCATCGCGTCGAAGACGGCGTTGACCAACTCGGACATTTCCTTGGCCTTGGCGGCGGTGCCGTACAGGCCCTCCAAAATCTTGATGAATCCATAGGTTGCCGCCACCAGGAGCAATACTGGAATGCTCAGAATGGCGAAAGCTATAACGCCCTGGAAGGCCAATCCCGCTATAAAGCCTGCCCAATAACTCAGGAAGCCCAAGGGGGCGAGAAAGGCGGTCGCCTTTATGACGTTCCAGGCAACCGTACCCATCGCCTCGAAAACCGCCTCAACCAGCTTCGTCATTTCCTGGGCCTTCGCGGCAGTGCCGTAAAGACCTTCCATTACCTTGATGAAGGCGAGGATCGCTGCCGCCAGTACCAGCACCGGGATGCTCAACACCGCGAAGGCTATCGCCCCCGCGAAGGCCATTCCCGCAATCCATCCGGCCCAAAATGAAAGCAAACCCAATGGCACCAGAAATGCCGCCGCCTTTATGACGTTCCAGGCCACCGTGCCCATTGCATCGAATACCGCCGTTACCAGTTCGCTCATTTCCTTGGCTTGGGCGGCGCTGCCATACAGACTCTCAAGGACTCCGATAAATGCACGAATGGCGGCAGCCAGCCCTATCACCGGGATGGTCATGAGGGCAAAGGCAATTGCACCCACTATCGCCAAACCAACGATCCAGCCGGCCATAGCTGCCATCGCACCGATGCCGGCCAATAACGCGGCGGCGGCAACAATGCCCAGGGCGGTGAGGCCCATCGCCTCAAAGCTGTACCAGACTAAATCGACCGCCTGCTGGGCCTCCTCCACCGTCCATAGGCTTCGCAGGAATTCAATGAAGGCCGTGAGGGCGAACATGAAAGCCATGATGGGCGGGGTCATGATCGCCAGGGCAATAATGCCCACCCAAACCAGGCCGACGATGAATCCTGCATACCAGGCCATTGCGCCAATGCCCGCCAGTAATGCGCCGGCTGCTATAATGCCCAGAGCGGCCAGGCCCATTGCCTTGAAGCTGGCCCACACCAAGTCAGAAGCCTGTTGCGCCTCCTCCGGGGTCCACAAACTTTGCAGGAAGTTGATGAAGGCGATCATCCCGTAGAAGAACGCCACAATCGGCGGGGTCATGATGGCCAGGGCGATAATGCCCACATACATTAGCCCGACGATAAATCCGGCATACCACGCCATCGCGCCGATGCCAGCCAGCAGACCGGCTGCGGCAGCAATGCCCAGGGCCGCAAGACCCATCGCCTTAAACGTCGCCCATACCAGTTCCGAAGCAGCCTTGGCCTCCTCGATGGTCCACAGACCTTGTAGTATTTGGATGAACCCGTATAAGGCAAAGAAGAAGGCCAGGACCGGGGGTGCCATCAGGGCCAAGGCGAGAATACCCATCCAGGCTAGGCCGGCGATATAACCGGCGGTCGGTGAGAGAGCGCCGATGCCCGCAAGAATACCGGCGGCGGCAGCAATGCCCAGGGCGGTCAGGGTAAACGCGGTGAAGGTGGCCCAGACCAGTTTGGTCGCGTTCTTGGCGTCCTCCACCGTCCAGAGTGCTTCCAGTATCTTGATGAAGCCCCAAATGGCGAGGCTGAAGGCAAGGACGGGCGGTATCAATAGGCCAAAGGCAAGAACGCCCAGATAAACGAAGCCGATGATCTCAGGGACTTCGGACGCCAGGAACCCCAGAGCGCCAAGGGCGACACTGGCAACGAGTATGGCGGTGGCAATGGCACCGGCGGCGATAAGGAAGCCGGCGATGTCCTTGGCAACCTTTATCATCGAACTAAAGTCGAGGCCCAATACGCTGGTCAGAATTTGCACGAACTTGACCAGGGCTACTGCCAGGAGCATCACGGCGGGCGTCAGGATGAGGAGAGCGAGAGCGCCCTCCACCATGTCCTTGACAAACCCCTCGGTCTTGACCAGTTCACCAATCTTCTTGATGCCCTCGGTGGCCGCAGCTACCGCAGTGGCAATAGCGGCAGCCACGCCGATCAAGGCAGCAACGTTCTCGGCGGTTTCGAGGGATTTCTGCCAGTTCATCCCGAACAGGAAGGTGAGGCCCTGGCTCATCTTGACCAGGGCAATAGCAAGTACCAGGATTGCGGGTGTGAGGATTACCAGGGCTGCCGCGCCGATGGCGAGCTTCTTTGCTAGTTCAGCCCACGGTGCGCCAGCAGCCTCGTCCGCCCCTTCCTCGGCCTTCGTCACCATGTCGGCCATTGACTTGAGCGGTTCGATGGCTGCATATGCAGCACCCGCTAACGCAGCACCGACCCCGACGACAGCAGCGACAGTCTCACCGATCTCGATTGCCTTCTTGGGATCGAGATTCATGACCTTCATGATCTTTTCGGAAATCTTGACAATGACGGCGGCGAGGGCGACCAGGCCCACCGCCAACGCGGCGAGCATCATCGCGCCTTTGGCCAGTTGCGGGCCGGCGTTCTTGAGGGCGTCCAACTGGCCCATGATGCCGCCTTCTGCGGCCTTCTGCACATCCGCCGTATCGACTGTTACTGGACCACCGATTTCTACCTTGGCACCTTCGGAAGCAGCCGCCGCAGCCGCGTTGGCCTTCTCCACCTTGACGGTCTTGGCCATCGTCTTGACCTGCCAGATTTCGCCGGGGGAGGAGGTCTTGGTCTTGAGTTTGGCGAGCTTTTCTTCTTTGGAGAGAACAGCAGCTTTTTGCTTTAGAAGGTCGGCCTCAGCACCAGTGGCCCCGGTGGCGGCAACCATTTTTGCGCCAACTCGTTTGTCAATCATCGCCTTTTCAGGCCCCTTGGCAGCCTCCATTCGCCTTTGCTGCTCCTCCTTGGTTATCTTGGCGATATTTTCCCTAGTCTGTTCCTCCTTCGGCAGCGCCTTGACGCGCTCCTGCACCGCCTTCTTCTGGGCCTCTGCGCCTGCTGTATATGCTGCCTGTTGTGCCGCTTCCTTCTTCCGGGCGGCAAGGGCTTCTTGCTGGAGCGCAACCTTGGCTTCCGCTTCCTTGGTTTCCGCCCTGGACGCGGTGAAGGCTTCCTTGGATATTTCTTTTTCACGTTCGGGTGTGATAGCGCCGCCGGTCTTGGCTTTTTCAGCCGCCATGAGAGCGGCCTTCTTGTCCTTGAAGATTTGGTCTTTTTCTTTGCGCAGGTTGTCCTGAAGGGCTTTCTCCTTGGCGGCTATCTGGCCTTCCAATCCCTTTTGGATGTCGGCAGCTTTACGAGGTTCCTTGATCGCCAATTCGCCGGTGTCGAGCTTCTTGCCCATGTTGTCGATGGCTTTGGCGGTCTGCTCCTCCCTAATCTGCTTGCAGACACAGTTGACAATTTGGCGCAGCAAGTCCCAGGTGGTCTGGAAACCTTGCTTGAGGATGTCGTGAGTAATCGCGTCCTTGGAAGCGACCTCGGCGGGTGCGGCAGCCGCAGTAGCCGCCGCAGTTTTCGCCGGTGCAAGGCCGATGGCTTTTTCTATATCAGCAACGTCGGCCCCGCCCGCCGCGCCTCCCCCGGCACCCGGCGTTCCTCGCTTGGCCTGCTCCTTCATCAAGGTTGCCTGGTATACTTTCTGTTGCGCTGCCACGTCGTAACCTGCGTTGGCAGCGAGCATTTGGGCCTTTAACGCCTTGACTTCTTCCTTGGATTTTCCACCAAGGAATCTGGGCATTTTCTTCTGCCAAGCAAGCATCCCTTCCTGAAGTACGTTAAGTTCTACGCCCTCACCCGACGCATTGATGCTTCGCAGGAACAGTTTGATGGCGATAAGGGTCTTGAGAATCTGGGAGGTCAAGATGGTGGCGATCAAACCCGCAGTACCCACCAGAGCCAGCAGCTTGCTTATCGCTCCCTGGGCGAAGTTCCTGATGGAGTCGTTGACTTCCATCATGCCCTGGTGCAGCCTGCTCATCGGATCGAGTTGAGCCTTCTGGGCCGTCGCCAATTCTTGGTCGGCCTTGGAAAGTTTATCGCCCAACTCGCGGAACTTGGCCGGGTCTTTGAGGGCTTCCTCAATCTCCTTTGTCCCGATCTTGAGTTCCGCCTTACCCGCCTTCTTCAGACCCATGTTGATGCTCTGAATGCTTTCCGTGATGGCAGCCTTGGCGGCGTCGGCGTTACTGGTCCAGGCATGACCCATTGCCTCCAGATCACCCTCGAAATCTTTGCGTCGGTCGCCAAACTTGGCGAGGGCCTGGTCCATGTTCTTGGCACCCTTGGCCGCTTCATCCAGTGCGGTAACGATGGAAAGCGAGGCGGCTGCTTTGAGGGCACGCTCCTTCTCCAGCAGGGTCGTCTTTTCTTCAAGCGTGAGGTTCTTTTGCCGTTCCTTGTTGATGTCGGCCAGGCGGTCGGCCAAACCCTTGCCCGACTCGCCTAATGCCTCCATCGTGTTGCGGAACTCACCCAACTCCATCCCGAACGCAGCCTTGATATTCATGTTGAGGCTGAATTTGGCCGAGTCGGAAAGTTGGTCGATGGCCTCGGCACTCTCGACGCCGAACGACTTGAGGATGGCCTCAAACCCCTTCTTCATATCCTTGATGCCTTGCTTGGTGCGCAGCACCGTACCTTGCATCAATTCCTGGGTGCGACCAGCATGACCGGCGGCAATAAACAGAAGACTCTGCGTCTCCTTGGAAGCGTTTACCAGCAACTCATTGCTGCTGGTCATCGCTTTCAGGAGTGGGTTCATGGCCTTCTCAACGCCAAGTTTCTGGGCGTTGGCGGCGATCTCAAGGACGTTCTTGGCGGCGTTGGCGGTTAGTTGGGCGGCGTTACGCAGTTGGGTGATAAACTCCTGCCCGGTGCTGACGGCCTTCTTTAATGCCTCGCCGGTGAGTCCAGTGTTACGGGCAACTTCGCGCATCCCACGGCCCATCTCCGCGACCTGCATATTGGTCATGCGCCCGGCCATCGTCCATTCTTGGAACGTGCTTTCCAGTTCACCGGCCTGCATCCCCAACTGCTTCTCGGTGTTGAGTTGTGCCGTGGCGATGGCCTGGGCTTGCTTGGAGTCGCGGATGCCGGCACGCAGATTCTTGAGATATGCCTTCTGGAACTCGTCCCGATCTACGCCCGTGAGATATACCGTCTTGCCGATGTTCTCGTACTGCCGTTGAAGTTTCTGGGCCTCGCCAGTAACACCGGCGGTTTCGTAAGCGGCTGCCCGAATGTCCTTGATGAACTTGAATTCGGCACCCACCCCGCCGAATACCGACTGCAATACGGTCTTGGCCTTATCGCCAAAACCCATGATGCCTTGTTCGAGACTGCTGAGCCACTGCGAGGAAACGCGGTAGAAATGGCTCCTCATGCCCGTGCCGTAGTCGATATTGTGCAATTCATACTCGAAATCGTGCAGCATATCCTCGGCGTCGATACCTGGCGGGGGCTTTTTCCTGGTTTTCGTTCGAGTGGTGGCAGCAGGTTCGGGCGGCTCGTGTGGAGGAGGAGTGGCGGCAGCAGGAGCGCCAGGAACCGTCCCCGCCGCAAGGCTTGCACCGACCGTGGCGGCTGCCTTCCCGCCTAACGCATTGGATATATTGGTGACGTTCTTACAACATTCGACCAGGGTATCCTTGATGGTCGTCAACGTCTGGTTGGCCAGCGTGTCCTTAACAGCCAGGCTTTTCTTGGCGAGTCCCGCGTCCCGTATTTCCTGAATGTGGCCCGCCATCTGGTTCAGCTTCTCGGCCATGCTGGTAACGTGTCCGAGAATGCCGGTGATATTTTGCTCAAGACTCTGGTTGGCCTTCTCCAACGTGCTGCCACCACCCTTGCCATAATCGCCTTTATCCACCATGCCACCCTTGGCAGGCGCGTGGGCGGCGGCAACGCCCGCGTCTACATGGGACTTAGCGGCACCCACTTCCTTGTCGAAGTTTGCGTTCAATTGCTCGATGAGGCCCTTGATCTGAGCCAGGACATTGCCGTTATGTACGGAGGCTGCCACGTTCGATTGAGCGACGGCTTGCAATTGGGCGATGTTCTGCTGAATGGAGGAAAGGGAAGGGCCGATTTTGTCTTCCGGTTTGCCGGGCACCGAGGGTGTGCCGACGTTGCCGGTCATTAACGTCCTGAGCATTTCGCGCACTTCGGTCGTGGTCGTGTTCACACGGTCGATGCTGCTAATCACTCGATCAAAGGCGTCAACAAAATCTGCCATTATATCCTTTATGTAGTACCAGGCGTGGCAGTTGTGCCGGGCGTGGCGGTCGGTTGCTCCTCAGTTGGCTGCGCCGGTGGGTTCACCATGCGGTTAATCTGGTCCCGAACCGCCCGACGTATTGCATCTACTTGATAGGGGTCGATGGTGCGTACTGTTTGCAGCACCTTGAGGAGAAATGCACAATCCAACTTCTTTATCTGCCGAATACCCAGACGCTTGTACTGTCGGAATGCTCCAACTATATATCCGTCTCCCTTGATGTTATAATAGGAAAACGTCCGATTATCACAGTTCGGCTGCAAGACCCGCATGATGTATGGAAACGTCAGATAATGCAGGTTCACGCCGCGAATATAATCCCGCCAGATGTCGGTTATAATCACCAGTGGCGTGGGGTCGTGGCCGGGTTTGTGGTAGAGGTAGCTGAACGTCACCAGGCTGCCCTTGTTGATGGTCTGGAAGCTCGGCCCGAATTGGTTGGCCGGGAGGCGGGCGAACGCGGGCATCTGTCCGGTCTGGCCGACCGACTGTACAGCAGTGAACAGATTTCCAGCAAGCTGGTTGGAGGGGAGCGGTGGTGGCACGGAAATATATAGGGAAGGGCAATTCTTACTTTACAACCAAAAAGGCGGGACGTAGAATGCGGGTGAGGAGAACAACATGACCGCCGCCAGAACCATGTATTCCTACCCCACCTACTGTCCCTGCTGCACCGCGCCTATCAAGGCACCGCTTCTCTACAGCGTCCCGGATGAGCATTACTGCGCACACTGCCGCATTTGCGAGTCCGCCTGGTGGATCGTGTGGTGCGAGGGATGCAACGGCGTCTACGAATTCCCCTACAACGCCCAGGGCGCAGATTGCCGGGTGGTTTGTGAGTGCGGCCACGTCTACGAGTGCCCCGCACACCCCCCGATCACGCGGGTGACGGTGGCGGCGGAACGGGGACTCGTCAGCAAATTCCTCCGCATGTTCTGGTGATTCACCTGGACAGACCGTCCAGGCGTTTCTCCAGACGACGAATTTCCTGCAACCGCCCGTGTTCGGGCATCACGTCCTTGACCTTGGCGTAAAGTTTCTTCAGATGCCACTCCTGTTGCGGTAGGTGGCCGTGCTTCTCAACACGCTCGCGGATGGTCTTTAGGAACTCCGCGACGGTCACCCCTTCCGGCCACCCTGCCGCTTTCTCCACCTGCTTCCAGTCCCCAAAACGGGCGTAAGCCTCCCGCACCAGTTTGAAGGCCGGGTCTTCCGGCCTCGAACCGGCGAAGTTTTTGTCTTTCTCCGTCAGCCAGTCAAAGAATGCCATGTCGATATTTAGTAGTTTGGGCGGTATTGTCGGTAACCTCCCGGCTGAATAAACCGGCTGAGGTAGTCGTTAAACGCCTTCGCCCCCTCCTGCATCCGTCCTGCCAACTCCGGGAACTGCCCTTGCTGGTGCGGGTCGCCAAGCACCGACGCATACCGCATCATCTTGTAGTCCTTTAATTCCTGGGCCATTTGCAGCAACTTCTGCGGGTCATAACCCTCGCCGGGGTACTTGTTCATGTACATGATTGCATACTGGCGGGCGTGGGCCTTGACCTCACCAGGGTCCGTATAGTAATGAAGTTGCGCCTGCGTATATTCGCGCGTTCCTTTCTGGTGTTTCTCCCACCACGGGGCGTCCTTCACTTTCACGTCCTCCCCAGGCTTGCCGGTGGCAATGTGCGTGGCCTCGTGATATAGTTGGTACTGAATCTGCTGGAGAATATTCTGCATGTCCCGGTAATCGTCGGCCCGCGACAGTCTGTCTGGGTCGTAATTGACGGTCATCACGCCATCGCCAAAGGTCGCATAACTGCCTTGCTGCGTTGGCGAAAGATGCAGCGAGAGGTTTTGGCTGACGAAGTGGGGCGGGAGGGGCTTGCGCCCGATCTGGGGCGGCAGGTGGAACTGCCCGTCGCCCGCCTGCACTTGCCCGACCGCACCAGGCCAGATCGTTTGCAGGTATTCGGGGAGGGTACGCTGACGGTTATCTTGGAAATAAAGTTTGACGGCCTCTTGGACGTAGTAGAACAGGAAGGCGGCGATGTCCTCTTCCGCCTGCTCGTCCTGCTGTACCTCCTCATTCAGAAGCCATTGTTTGAACATGCCTTATATAGCCATCAGTCGGCATCTCGCATGTCCTGGTAATATTGCTGGAGGGTGGCGGGGTCTACTTCCCGTGCGCCCTTGCACACCGGACACTCCTCGCCGTCGAGTTGGCCTTCGCCCTCGCAGGCGGGGCAAGTCTCGCTCCCGCCGTGGGGCGACTGGAGCTTCCAGGCGTCGTAACCGGGCAGGTCCATGTTTTCCGCCCATTCGCGGAAAGTCTTGATCTTCATAACGCTCCTTACGTCTTAGAGTGAACCATGTTGCTGTAGTCGGTGCCGGAGGTACGCACGATGATCCGGCCCAGGCCGTCCGCGTTCTGATCCAACTCGGCGTTGCGGATGTCATTCTCCGCGTCTGCGCTTTTGGTGAAAAACTTCTTGATTTCTTCCGTTACCGCTTGGATAATCTGCTTTGCTGCTTCCTCGGCCTCGTAGTCGTCTCCCATGTAATCTTCATACATTTCTTCTAGGTCGAGCAGGTACGCCTTGCCGTAGGGGTGCGTCTGCTCCTGCTTCTGGACGCGGTAGGCCATCACGTCGCCCACCTTGTAGATACGAATGCCGTCGAATGACAGGCTTTTCGTGGGACTCTTGACGAAGATGTAAGGGTCGTCGTCCGTAAGGTGGTCGGTGACCCCCATGCCCTGGCGCTCCAGTATCTTCTTCACCAGGCCCAAGTGGCGGCGACTCTCCCGCATCTTCTTGTTGACAAACTCGACAAATCCCTGTGGCATTAGCAGTTCCTCAGTAATATTTCTGGAGCGGAAGGCACACAACGCTGCAATACCCGCAGGTCCGAAGGGTTGCCCTGGTAGGGCAGTTCCTTGAAGACGATCCCCTGAAAAGCGGATGCCGCATCGCGGATGATATTTAGTTGGGCGACCAGGAACAATGTCCCCTCCCGCCGCACCATGAACTCGTGGTCCTCCATCTCCGGTTTGCCGTCTTCGTCCGTGTTGCCGGTTTCTTTCTGATAAAGGATGCGCAAATCCATGAACGGGACAATGGCCCCGTTATCGTCAATCATGGCCTCCGATTCCTCCCCCATGCTGGTCTTCACCGTCAACTTGCCTTCGGTGTACGCGGCCCGCAGCGAGTTGGTCAAGTCCCAACCCAGAGTATAAACGGTGCCGTCCGTACCGACCACGTTGGCGACGAAGGCCCTGGTTTTGAAAGTTTCGGCAATGCTTTCCATGACAACGCGACGGCGAAGCACGTCCTTCTCCTCCGGGCTGCCCTCGTCCAGCCTTTTCAGTTCCGGCTCCGAGAGGTAGCGTTCAGGGTCGTCTTCGCGCAAGCTCCACTTGCCAATGTCCACCATCCCAAAGCGGGCATTAAACCGCGTGGACAGGCGGATGGAGAATTCCTTCTCGTTATAAATCACGTCCTCGGCGTTGCCGCCGGCCCCGACCTGGACGCCGCCGATTAAGGCCGCGATGAACTTGCGGTGCAGGTCGCCCTTCATGCCCAGGCAGCCATTCAGCTTGATAAAGATGTTATTCAATTCCGGGTGGGCCTGGAGAGTATTCCAGATGTGGTTGACAACGGACACGGACGGGTTGTTCTGGTCCAGTTCCTCCCGGAGCAGTTTGCGAATTTCCTTGGAAGCCTGTTCGATGTTGGCGTTCTGGCGCAAAAACTGTATCTGTAGATTGTCCTCCACGAATTTGCGGGGGTAGGTGTCCAGGTCCAAGTCCCGAATCTGGTGGATCATGTCGATGAGTTTCTGCGTGTCACCCTTGATGGACTCCTTGAAGTAAAGGTTCTTCCATTGCTCGAAATCCGGCGACTCCCCTTGGTCCCCACTCATGTCGGGCGTCTGCGGGTCGGCGGTGATGTCGGGCGTCTGGCCCGGCTGCGAACCGGCCTGGTCCTTGGGCGGCGTGCCCATCTGGTTGGGCGGCGGGTTGGCCACGCTGGTGTCGCCGGGAGGCGGACCAGGGGCACCCGCGCCAGGCATCCCCGGAGGCCCGGCAGTGCCGCCAGGCTGTCCGGCTTGGGGATCAGGCCCCCAGCCCGCGCCCGGAGACTGTTCGGTAATCATCCAGTCTTCAATGATAATGTGGGTCATCGGTTGTCTTCCTTTTTCTTCTTCTCCTTGCTTTCCGCACTGGCGGCGACCTTTGGCTTGACCTCTTCCTCGTGCTTCTTGGTCATGTTTTCGATGAGTTCAATGAGGGCACGTTTGCTGCCGGTGGTGTCGCCAATGTTGACCGTCACGTTCTCCTGTTTCGCTGTATTTACCTTTACAGGCACCGTTTCTTTCAGCTTGAGCCGGGTCATTTCGGAGGCGATCTTCGACATCTTGTCGGGGATGTCGCTCTTGACCTTCATGAGATTCACCAACGCTTCCTTCGAGGCCGTGGTTGAATCGCCCTCGTTGATGACAAGTTCGGCAAAGTTGGTTATGTACTGGTCACACTCGCGGCGGTCGTCCCGGCACATTTGGAGGATTTCTTGATACACGTCCAGCAGCACTTCGTCTTCAATGATAGAAGGAGGCGGGGCCGGGCGGGCGGGCATAAGCTCCATCTGCTTGCCGTTCAGCAGGTCGTCTTCGATTTCGGTGATGGTCACCGGCTCTTTTTCGATTTCCATAAAACTATATAGGGCATGACAGGGCAAAACAACGACATTTAGCAAGGAGGCGCGATGATCCATCTCCACAACGGCCACCAAATCGACTTCCTGTGTGCCAGTGGAGCTTTGGGTTTCGACGGCAGGGGTTACCTGTGGGAAAAACCCCTCGTTTTTGCCAATATCATCCGCCCCCACGAACTCACGATAATCACCAAGACCCTCACCTTTGAACCCCGCCCAGGCAACCTACGGTGGTGGTGCCCCTGGAAGTGCTTTCGCTTTATTCCCAAGGGGACAGTCAACTGCGTCGGCCTCTCCAACCCCGGCCTGGCGTGGTGGGTTAAAAGATTCCGCACCTTCCCCAAATACAAATTCGTTGTCTCCATCGCCCCCACCAGCGTCCGAGAAGCGCTATTCATGACCGCCGACCTTAACCGCCTGCCCCTGGTTGGCGTGGAGTTCAACGCCTCCTGTCCTAACACCGAGGACTGGTCCGCCGATAGGGTCTGTGCGATCAGCCTGGCCGTCGCCATCGGTTCCAAACACCCGGTTTTCGTAAAACTTGGCTACACCCAGAATTTCATCCAGATATGCGAGCAGTTGGACGGTTCGGTGGCAGCGTTCGACCTGATAAACAGTGTGCCCTGGGCCTCGGTCTTCCCGAAGGAGAAATCACCCCTGGAGCCGCCGGGCGGGGTTTCAGGACCGCTCATCGCCCACCAGGCCAAGGACGCCCTCTGGAAAATAAAAACCGTTACGACAAAGACCCCCATCATTTCCGGCGGGGGTATTGATAGTGTGCAAGAAGTTGTGACGCGGCGGTGCATGGGGGCCGAGGCGTGGACCTTCGGCACCGTCTTCCTGCGGAGGCCCTGGCTGCCCAACCGCATCGCCCAGACGTGTCGTGAACTTTGGCACTCTAATAGATCATGAAGTGTCTCTATTTTCGCACCATCTGTGAGGTCGGGGTCTGCCTGCCAGAAGACTCCCAATTTGCCGACATCCTTGACCTCCCTTGTTATGGCAAGGCGATCCTCGTGGAGCCTAGTCCCACCTTCTGCCAGGTGTTACGGGAACGCTGGCCCGACCCGCGAGTGGTGGTCCATCAGAGGGCGGTGGTAGACGGCGGGACGCGCCTGGTAGAGATGGTCAACTGTTCGGCAACGTCCTACGTCAAGGGCATCCCCCACTGCCCGGCGATGGAGGCCGGCTACGATCATACGAACAAGGACGATTATTTTCGGATGGTAAACCTGAACCCGGCGGATTATCCCAACTACATGGCGGAAGGAGTGCCGTTCTCCAGATTGGACGACGGCGAGATTGATGTGTTGGCTGCTGACTGCGAAGGCTCTGAATGGTTTATCCTCAAGGACATGCGCAGCCGACCTTGTTACATTCGGCTGGAGACGGACTACCCGCACCCCTACCTCAAGGAAATTCATCAGTGGATGGCGAGGGAGGGTTATGAGGAAATAAAACGCCAGGGGGCCGATACTTTGTGGAAGAAAACTTGGCCGGTGGATAAATAAGGGGTGTAGGCTATTCTTTGCTGGAAGGGTAGAATGAGAACCAAATTTGAAGAATATCTATTGTACAAGGAAGCCGAAGAGGACAACGGCGATTCCGACAAGAAGGCTGACAACGGCGATTCCGACAAGAAGGGCGGTGGCGGCGGTGGCTCCTACACCGGCCCCGGCGATGAGGTCAGCAAAAAGGCCAAGGAACTCATCACGTCCAAGATCAAGTTGCAAAAGAAGGAAGGCAGCAATGAGTTCGCCCCCTTCAGCGTGGACCGTTCCAGCCACCCGAACCTGCGTTATCTTATCAAAGCATTTGCCGACTCCGATAAGGTCGGCCTGGGCTATACCACCATTGACAAAACCAAGGGTGAAATGGAGCCGATGCTCAAGAAGAAGACGCTGCATTTAACCGGCGGTGCCGTCCGCGACCATCTGAAGGGCAAGACGCCCCGAAATTACGACTTGGTGACGGATGCCACCCCCAGCGAAATGCGTATGATCCTGGCCAACCCGGAGCATGGTTTCACAGAAGTGAGGCCGCGCGACCCGGAGATGGCCCAGGACGAACGTTACCATGACCTGCCGGCGGCGGGCAGCAAGAATAAAGTTTTCTACCCCAGCCGGTGGGACATGCAGGGCAAGGAACTTGAATTCACCGTGGAAATCAACGGCGAGAAGTTCGACCTTGCCACCCTGTCCAAGCACTCCAAAAGCCGGCGGGTCAAGCCGGAGAAAGGCGAGGCGGCGGGTTCAGTGGAAGAAGATTCCCTTAACAGGGACTTTACGATCAATGGAATGTACATCCCGCTCAACCAAAGCGATGGAGAGAACTCCGAGTTGGTGGACCCACACGGCGGTGCCCACCACCTGAAAAATGGTGAGGTAGTTGCCATCGGGAGCTTAATAGACAAGCTGCGGGCCGACCCTTCGACCTCCCAGCGCTACGTCAAGATGCTCTCGCGGTTCGGCAACCCGGAAAAAATCCCGGACAAATATAAGGCTACCATTGAGCGCTACAAGGACATGCAGGACGTGGACAAGGGCCATGTCCGCAAGGAATTCCTGAGCGGCCTGGAACATCCCGACTCCGATCCGCGTAAGTTCCTGGGTGCCTACAGCAAGCTCGGCCTGCTCGGTGCCGTTTTCCCCGGCGTCGAGTTCAACCCCGAAGAAATGCCGCCGGACTTCAAGGGCGACCGATGGCTGGCCCCGGCATGGATTCTGCGCAATAACGACCCCCAGCAGGTACAACAAATGCTCACAGGGGGCGGCTGGTCCAAGCAGGAAGCCAACGACATTGCCTTCCTGGTGAAGCTACACGGTTGGGCCGACAAAGGTTTTGACGCCGACAAAATGTACGACCTGAAAAGTGCCCACCACGGTCTGACGAAGAATAAGATTCGTGAGTGGATGCAGATGGTCGGCAAACAAGGCGATCACGCCGACGCCTTCCTGATGCACGACGATAAAGACCTAAACAAAATGGTCGATGGCCCGGACGGCAAAAAGCAGATCAACCCGAAGTTCAGTCAGCACCTTGGCCGCACGCCAAAGGCCCATGAACTGGAAGGGGTCCGCAAAGACCTGTCCAAGAACCGCTTCGTGGATATGTTGAATAAACTAAAACACCACAAGAAGGGCGGCGGCGACGACGAGAAGTCCTTCGGCGGCGACAAGCCGGAGGAAGAAAAGAAGGAAGAATGGGTGGCGGTTAGCGACCTCTACGGCTACTAACCTTGGGAGCGTTTTGGGGCAGTGCGGCGCGGGCCGGGTTTAACGACGCCTGGCCGTAGCCGCCGTGCATCTGGCGCATCATATTCGGATCGCCTAGACCCACCCGGCCCTGGTCGTCCTTCAACTTGACCTTAATTCTGTCATATAAAGTTTTGTTGACAAAGCTCGCCACGGTTTGTTGCAGGTCTGCGAAAAACGGCTGGGCCTTGGCACCAAATTGCTGGCCCACCTGAGCCACCACCTTCTGGAAACCATCCTGCAAGCCCTTCAAAATTTGGGTGGCGTGTCCCTCGCCCCTCTGGTAGCGCTCGATGTCCTGCCCTCGGTAAAGACCCAACCCCCGGTCATCCGCACCCCTAAGCGACCCTGATGGTCGAGGAATCGGAATCTGTTCCGGCTGTTGTTGCTGCCTGCCGCCGAACATTCTGCGCAGGAATCCCATGAATTCATTGAGGATCGCTTCCGGGCTGTCGCCCGTGGCCTCACAAAGATCAGCAAGTTGTCGCACCGCATGATATTCTTGAAAGCTTTGCATGGTAGTAGTTAGTCCGTTCCTTTAGAATTCCACTCGCCTGCCCCCAGCACTTGGCGATTTATAACCAGGCTGACCCTCCAGCTTCAGGATATGAAGCTCATCCATCGCCCGCGTGTACGCCACATACTTGGCGTTGTCCTCTTGGGCCAGGTCTTCCGGTCGCTTGGCCTTGGGGTGCGGGAACTGGTCGTTGCGCAGGATGTACACCCGCTCGAACTCCAGTCCCTTGGATTTGTGCGCCGTGGTCAGGATGACGGGGTTTTCCTGTTCGACCTTGCGGCGATACTCCATCAGGTCTTTTTCCTTCTCGGCCACGTCCAGGCCCGAAAGGTTCGCCTTGAGCCAGGCTTTGAACTGGCTGATATTCTTGCCCGCCGGCTTGCGGCCACGTCCGTATGCAGGCTCGTCGCCCGGATAATCTTCGGCCATTTCCGGGGCGAACATGCTGATGCAGTTCAACAAAGCCTGGGTCGTCTCCTGCAATTCTTGCATTTGCGCCCGCTTAGCCGGAACACCGCCGTGCTGATCCATCTCCTTTTCCAGATGCTCGTTCAGCTTCTCCTGAAGGTCCGCCACCGGGGCGAAGTCCCCCAGGCCGGTGATGCGCACCACGCGGTCGATGTGCGACAGCAAATCCTTGGCCACGTCCTTGCCGACGATGATAAAGGGCACCGCGTTAGCCAACAACTTCAAGGCCGCATTCACCAGTGGTTCGTTGGTGCGGGCAATGAAGGCTGTGGGCTTGACCTTAGTATCGCGGCCCCTGAGTTTGTCGGCCCGTGCATTCCGCCATTCTTCCTTTAACTGGCCGAACACGTCGTCGTATTCCACGTCGCCGCTCGTCACGGTGCCGTCGTGGCCGTCTTTGAATACCTTGCCTTGCTTCAAATTATTGACGTGGGTATTTTCGTTGGCGAAGTCCAAGATCGCCTTGCGGGAGCGGTAGTTCTTGGAGAGCGTGAAGGGTTTCCATCCTTCCTTGTCGGCTGACAAGTCTCCCAACTGCGTGGCCAGATTATTGAAGGCGTCCCCGTCCGCGCCCCTGAACCGATATATAGCTTGGTTGGGGTCGCCAACGGCCACGATCTTCGCGCCGGCCTCGTGCAGTTTCTTGATGGCTATTTTCTGATTGTCGTTAAAGTCCTGCACTTCATCGGCCAACACCACGTCAAAGTGAGGCCAGTGCAGTTCATCGGCGTGGACGGCGGCGAACCACAGGTCGTCGTTGAAGTCGCGGAACCGGCCCATCGGGTACTCGAAATCGTCCTTCTTGTAGGTGTATTGCGAGGCGTGTGGCATGGTTTCATTCATCATCCACGCCGTCGCCTGCATGATCTCGTCTTTATAATCCTTCTGCATGAAATCGTAGCCGAGTATCCGCCTCAGATGGCCGGTGATCGTGGCATGGTAGCTGGGGCTGTTGGTGGCGTATTTTTCGATGCGATCCTTGACCTCGCTCAAGGCGGTGTCGAAGTCATACTTCTCCATGACCCACTTCAACTTGGGCAACACTTCGGCCTGGTTGCGGGGGTCCAGCGAGAACGACTTGGCCAGGCCGGTAAGGGTCAGCACTTGTTCCTTGAAGTGATACTGCATGGAATTGAGCAGGCTGCCGAGCGTCTTCTTGATGCTGTCGCTGGCAGGAACCATCTTGGCCGCGTCCTTGGACGGCAAGCCGAGGCTTTGCACCAGTTGGTTGAACTGCGGCGAGAAACTGACCAGGATGCGGGCCTTCTCCATCTGGCCCTTCTCGCCGGGATGATTTTTGCTGATGTCGGCAGTGCGGTCGGTCTGGCGGATGCGACTTTTATTTTCCTGCGACTTCAACATATTGCCCAGGAAGCCGTTGGTCGTTGCCACTTCCACCCACGGCGGGAACTTCTCCTTGGCCTCGACCTTATTCTTGGTGTTGAAGACCAGATACAGCCACTTCTGGCCGGGCTTTCCGTACTTCCAGGCTAGGTGCTTCAACATCGTCGTCTTGCCAGCCCCCGCCAGGGCGTTAATCATGATGTGATTCTGCCGGCCACCCTCCATGATCTCCTTGAACTTCTCGTCAATCTGACGCTGTTCACTTTTTTCGCCCGGAGCGGTGCCGGAGTCAAGCATCTCGTCCGAGAGGATGTGCGGGTTCTTCTTGGGGCTGGCCTCCCCAGCCGCCGGCTCTTCTCCCGGTGTTTCTTCTTCGGGGGCGTCTTCAGGCGCTACCCGTTGAAACAGGTCGGCCAGGTCTTGCGATTGGATGGGCTGGTCATTTTCGCCCTTGATGGAGCGGACTACTGACTTGACGCTGGCGGCTGGGATTACGCCGGAGTGACGCTCCGCGTCCAGGGTGACGAACTCCCAATTGCCTTCCTTATTTTTCGAGAGCGCCACATCTTGGTCGGCCTGAAGCCCGTAGGCATTGGTGCCGATGACTTTAGCGAGGGTCCACCACTTTTCCGCCGGGGCCTGCGATGCGGACGGGAGGGCACGGGCTGGTGGCGGTGGTGGTGGGGCTGCCGGGCGGGGAGGAGGCGGTGCTGGGCGGGCGGGCGGTTCTTCTTCGGAGGCGTAGCCCCGGCGATCAAGCTCCTGGTCAATAAGGCGCAGGAGATCGGCATTGCCTAGCGCCCGTCCACGCTCGCGCACGTCAAATCCCCTGGACTTGCCTGCGCGTATCTGTTTTCGCATCCAATCGAGATAGCCCGATGGGATTTCGGTGTGTTGTTTGTCCCGGTGTTGGCCGAAGTGAAAGGACGCCATTTCATGCAGGCCATTTTCATCTTCCAGCATCCACATTCTGAACGACAGATTCATCTTAGCGGTATTTAGCTGGAGATGCGCAAAAAGAAAACCCCGGCGGCGTTATTTCTAACACCGCCGGGGTCTTCCCAGCAGATCAGTTTTCGCGTTCCACACTTGCTAGGCAGAGGTATGAAACGTGCCGGTCGAGTCCGTCACCGTTTACTTGCAGCTTTCCACAAGGTATGTCTGCCTCCAGGCCCTTTGGACCCGCCGCCGACCTTGTGGCGTGACAGTGCGTGGTCTTCGACAGCTTGCACCTTCTCACTGCCTTGGGGTTTGATCGCCGGTTTCCACTTCGGTGGTTTTGCCTTCCACGCTGTCCTGCTTTGCAGCAGGATAAAGTGAGAGTAACCGCCTCCCATAGCGAACCGACTGCCTTGCCTTACGGTAGTTCAGTTTAGCACTTACTGCCGTCTTTACCACGATCCTCCCTCATGTTGTCGCAGGAGGGTCTGCGTCGTTTCACGGGCGGCTCTTGAGTAGCCGCCAGGCTCAGCACCGACATCCTCGCTCGCCAGCGATGCTCCGTTGTTGAGCGGAGGGCTTTTCCGGCAAGGCACTGCTACTCCCGCCGTTTACCCCTCGGTGCCACTAGGACTGCGATCATCCCGACCCAGGCCCACTTGCGGTGGTGCGTTCCCAAGATCGTTTCTGGTGACCGCCTTGGGCTTATTCGCTGGCGACCCATTTCTGAACCGCCAGGTTATTCACCCCATCCTACTGTCGAACGCCTGCTGTGGTTTCCGGTTTGGCTCCCCCGCCATTGCTGGTGGTTTCCCCTCCCCGTGCGTGTTGCCACGCCCCTGCCCTCGGTCTTAGCTTTCGTCTCGGCGGGTTTTGCCCGTCCGATTGCCCACAGCCTTCTCGATGCCCCGCTCCCCTTCCGAAGAGCGGGCGGACTCCTTTGCCCGGTTGTCAAAGAGCAAGGCTCTCGCCGTTGCTGATCTTCTTTTACTCCCGCCCGGCCAATCTGTCAACGCCGTTTTCCATTTTTCTCGCCGGGCAGTTTACCTTTACAACTGTCCTAATCTCTAGTATAGTACGGCCAGGAGGTTCCGTCAATGCCGAAGTCCGACAAGGCCATGCTGCCCGAATTCCCACGCACCCGGCACCTGCCGTGGAAGCCGAACGCGGTACGCGACGATCTGGTGGCTACCGAGGCCGAGTGCGCCGTAATCTTCAACGAGCTAGAAGTTTACGTCGAGGAGAAGGTTGACGGGGCCAACTGTGCTTTGATGCTGCGGGATGGTTTTCCGGTCATTCGGAACCGAACGCACATTCTCAGCAAGGGTTACCTCAAGGACACCCCGGCGAAGATTCAGTTCCGACCGATCTGGAATTTTTTCTACGAAAACAAGAACAGGTTCCAGGCGGTCAACAGTATGATGGGAGGGTCGGTCGGGATATATGGCGAGTGGATGTACGCCCTGCACGGCGTCGAGTACGACCGCCTGCCGGACCTTTTCCTCGCTTATGATATATACGACCCGGAGGCGGGCGAGTACCTGAATACGGGAAAAACCCGCCAGATATTATTGGAAGCTGGTTTCTGCGTACCGACCCTGCTGCACGACGGCCCTGTGGAGGGCTGGGCGCAGTTGGAAGGCTTCTGCAACGAACCGTCCCCCTTCTCCAGCAAGGACCGCCGGGAGGGCGTGTACGTCAAAGTGTGCGACGAGCGCCGCGTCTTGCACCGTTTCAAAATGGTGCGGGCCGACTTTACGCAGGGATGCAAGTGGAACGAAGACGTTATCACTAAGAACACCCTGGAGATGCGACGATGACCGAGGAATGGCAGGAAGTCCGCGTTACCTTCCTTGAGGACCACGAGGACCAAACCACCGTCCACGACGAAGACAGCCCCATCATGATGTTCTGGCGGGGCGACACGTTCTACGCGGAGGTCCAAGACCAGGGTGACGGCGAGTTGCGGATGCACATTCTGGACCAGGAAACCGGGCTGGAGTGGTACGACATCCCCAAGAAGAAGGTCCGCGTGCTGCCGGTGGACTACTACCCCGCCGACGTGACCTTCAAGGAGGAGTGGAGCCTGAAGACCCCCGACGAGACGGAAGTTTCCGTGCAGGCGGGGGAAACTTTGGATGCCGGCGTCGTGGACGACGGCACCGCCACCGTGGACTTGCTGCTGAACTTCATGATGCAGCCGGTGAACCAGATCAAGCAGGTGCCCCGGCGCATTTTGCAAATTACGAAGAAGGCGGACGATGGCCGGTAAGCAGACCCGCATCATGTATGTGGAGGACAAGGAAACGGGAGAAGCCTGGATCGGCAGGGTCCGCTTCTCCCGTACCGGCAACACCGCATACTACAAGGACCGAACCTTGCGCCGGCTGGTCAGAGGCGGCATCTGCGGGAACTTCTACGACCCGCAGACCGCCCACGAGTATTGGATTAGCGGCTGCAAGAAGAACGGCCAAGACCGCCACTACGCCGAGCCAGGCCCCGTCAGTATCGACGCCGACGTGGCCGATGAATACTGGAAGGACATCCGTGGGATTGAAAGTCGGTGATAAAATCCGCATTGTCGCGGTGCCGGGCGAGGGCGACCCCCGCTATTATATTGCTAAGGAGACAGTGCGGACCTACCGAAAGATCATCGCCCGCAAACGCCCCGTCAGGATCGCCAACGTGGACCAAGACGGTAACGCCTGGTACACGGTCAAGTTGCGTAAAAAAGACGGAACCTGGGAGTGGCATTTCTTGTCCGTATACCCAGAGGACACCAATTGGGTGCCCGTGAAGGGGAGAAAATGAAAGTATACAAAGAACATCATGCGTTTAACCCGGTCGTGCGCGACCGCTTCACCACCGTCATTAGCGTCACGGACGAAGATACCTTCGGGGCAGCCAGCCGTTACGACAACGCCTGCTGCCTGAACTTCGCGTCCCACAAACGCCCCGGCGGTGGCTATAAAAGCGTCCAGCATGTGCCCATGCCGATCAAAACCCAGGAGGAAGACCTGTTCCGGCGCTCGAACTTGCCGGATATAATGGACACCAAACAGGTGCGGCAACATTATCCCCTGGAAGGACTTGCGGCGATTTATTGTCAGTGCCAGGTGGAGCGGGACAGTCATCTGGTGGCCCACGACCCGTTTGTGGCATCCGTTATAACGCTGCCGGCGGTGGTGAACCCGCAACCGCATCAGGCGGGATTGGTGCGAGCCAAGATCAAACGCATTTTGGAGATTGCCGCCGAGGAAGGGCATGAGGTTTTAATCCTGGGGGCGTGGGGATGCGGCGTTTTCAACAACGATCCCGTGGAGATCGCCGGCCAGTTCAACGGGTATTTGGCGAACGAATTTCGCGGCGTGTTTCGTGAAGTGGTCTTCGCCATACCAGGAAAAGGAAGCAGGAACTACACGTTATTTGAAGCGGTGCTGTCATGCGATGGGAATTCTACTCCCGGCCCAAGTCCACCATCTCCAAATACCGCCGACGAAAGCTGAGTCGGGCGCGGAGCGAGGAGCGCTGGCTGGAGAACGCCCAGCCCAAGGAAAAGCCGGAACAGCCCCTCCGCAAAAGCGCCCGCAAGGACAAGGAACAACGCCAGGAAGAAAACGAGGCCGGCTACCACCGCGAACGCGAAAAACAGTGGACCAAACACGAGGACGACCACTATTTTCTGGAAGCACCTTACCGGAAGCCGATCATCAGCATTCAGGAGGCACGAGCAATCGTGAACACCATGCAAGCACTGGCCCGCATCCCCTTTAATATCTGGGACGACTTCTGGGACGACGGCTGCGTTCCAGAGGGGGACGTTCAGGAAACCTACGGCTACATCGAGGAATACGATGTCCTGACCGACGAGAAGAAGCAGGCCATCGTGGACCACATCTACCACTGCCTCCAGCGTTTTGACCTGAGCGGCGTCGAAATTGAAAAGGGTGATGACCGGATTTATTTCAAGCACTTGACCCACGAGCGGCTGGAGCGGCTGCTCCGCGAACTGCGGCTGGCGGAATTGGCATTTGAAGGTCTGCCCATCGACGTTTACAGCGAGTCATGAACTATATAACTCCATGCACGGGTTCAGGATTTTCATGGAAGCAGCAGGTAGGGTGTTCCTGCGAATCGGCACTTGGCGTCCGCAGGAATATTCTCTAAACTATGCTCAGGGCCGGCAGGAGGCGGGCGTCAGCGTCTTCGAGGCGGTGCCCGAAGGCAACAGGTTTCGTGTCGTTTTCCATAACGACCCCGACGACCGCCAGCGTGACACCCTGTCGGGCCTGCTCGCCCGCATGAAACGTGACCGCGATGATTGGGGCAAGGACATCGACCCCATTTATATCGTCACCGGCCAGGAAGTCGGCATCGGCTACGACGGCGAGCCATTGCTCAAGAAGGTCAAGGTCGAGCGGGAGCTTGATTTAGACCAGATTTTTGCCCCGGAAATCGGATGGAAATGAAAGTTACCGACCTGAAGAAAAAGTGGCTCGACCTGCCCAAGCCCACCTTCTGCAACGGTAGGCAGAAACTCAAAATTTGGGACTTCGACGGTACGCTCTATAACTCTCCAGACCGTGCCGAGGGTGAAGTTCTATACCTGGCAGGCACCGGCAAGGCGTGGCCGTTCGGCGGCTGGTGGGGGCGCATCGAAACGTTGATGCCACCCATCATCGCGGACCCGCCGCCCCGCGAGCGACTGATTCTCTGGACCTACGAGCAGTACCTCCAGGCCAGGGCCGACCAGGACGCTTTTAACGTCCTGCTGACGGGCCGTCCGCACAAGAACCGCAAGCGGGTGCAGGAAATCCTCGCCCACTTTGATATTTCCTTCGATGAGGAATATTTCCGGGGGATGCGGGGCATTAACGGCTCCGATACCTTCGAGATCAAGTGCGGCATCATTGAGGAACGCCTCGTCCATGACGGCCTGGAGGAGATCGACCTGTGGGAAGACCGGGCGGACCACATCGGTCCCTTCACCGCCTTCCTGGGTCGTCTCAAGTCCAAGTATCGTAACAGTTTGCGTCGGGCGGTCGTCCATGACGTTCCCAACCGGGCGCACTACGAGCTATAATTCCCCCGGAATTCCATAAATAATTGGGTTTCGGGGGTGTTATGGTCTACGATAATTACAAAAAACTCATTCGCCTCCTGCGCAAGCAGTGCCCGCCGGCCTATCCGGTGAGTGTCCGGCGTGTTAAACTGAGAGATAAGGACGGGGACTGTTACCGGAAGGACAGTCGTTTTTTCATCCGCATCAACAGGGAGTTGCCGGAAAATAGTTGTATCGACGCCTTGATGCACGAGTGGGCGCACGCCAGGGCGTGGAACCACCGACACGACGTTCTCGACTGTTTGGAATTTGAAAAAACGGTGCATGATGCCTCATGGGGCGTGGCCTATGCGGAAGTGTACCGCGTCTTCGAGCAAAACTTTTCCTAAATGAATATAACCGTGAACGGCGGACAGCAAGCTCCGACCCTCCTGGTTGTGGTCGAAGGCATCCTGGCCGCGAAGAAAAAACGCGGTGACAACCCGCCGATGGAAGCCCTCGCCGTTGCGTTACAGTGGCTTTTCGCCCGCCGCCTGCAAGGTGCTGTGCTGACCGCCATGCTCAACGAATGGGTCAAGTTTCACGGCCCGGCCACCGAACAGAAGGTACTAAACTTCGTCAAGGACCACGAGATGGACGCCACCATCGTGGCTCGCCTGGCGATCCCCGCCGTCATGGGGATGACCGTGGACCCGTAAAC
>Ga0126369_10000185_pt1 | contig 38925 bp, 68 predicted proteins | sample PanSoiMetaPlot_1_FD_109646 | JGI IMG/M metagenome (GOLD analysis project Ga0126369, IMG submission 109646) | Tropical forest soil microbial communities from Panama - MetaG Plot_1 | ecosystem: Environmental > Terrestrial > Soil > Tropical forest > Bulk soil | place: Panama | collected 2016-02-17
ATCGACCGAGTGACCTTTACCGGGGCGGACGAGTCCGTGACCCCAGAGCAACTGGCTGCCGTTCAGAAGGACTGCCCCCGCATCGAGTGGGGCATCCTGCTGAGCAAGCGGGGCGAAGGAGCCGCACCCCGTTTCCCCGGCCCGAAGTGGCTCGACAACCTGGCGGCTTCGGAAGTACAATTACCCATGTTGAGCGGCCACCTGTGCGGGCGTTGGGTCCGCGACCTGCTCATCGGCAGCTTCACCTACCGGGCGGAACGTGCAGACCACTTCCGCCTGTGGAAGCGGATACAACTGAACTTCGCTGCGTCCTCCCTGGAGCCGGTGGAGCAGTTCTGGTGGGAATTGGCTGCCTGCCACGACCGGACCACGTTCATCTTCCAGGTGAACGGCACCAGCGACTACCTCTACTACTCGCCCGCCAGCGACGAGGAATCGGACGACGAGATGGGGGAGGGTTGGGGCGGCGGCGCGATGGCCCGTGGCCTCAACGCGGTCCCCCTGTTCGACCACAGTGGCGGCAAAGGCATCGTCCCCCACCAGTGGATTCCCATTCCCCATGCTGAAGTCTTGACCGGCTATGCCGGCGGGCTGGGGCCGGATAACCTGGCCGACGAATTGAAAAGAATCCACGATGCCGTGGGCGACTCGACTATCTGGATTGACCTGGAAACCAAGGTCCGCAGCGACGACGACAAGGTGTTCGATCTCAATAAGGTCCGGCGGTGCTATGACATCGCCCGGCCCTACCTTCGCCCCCAGGAGGAATAACATGGCAATACGCGAACAATTACGAGCGAAGCTCACCCAGGCCATGAAGTCCAAGGACGACCTGGCCAAGAACCTGTTGCGCCTGGTCCTGGGCGAAGTGGATACCGCCGATGCCCGCCAGGGGCACGCCAGTAACGACGCTGCCGACGACCAGCGCATCATCGGCATCATCAAGAAGATCATGGAAGCGAATGCTGAAACCGTCCGGCAAATGGGCGAGCATGGCGTCAGCCTGGAGAGCCAGGTGGAGAAGGCCAAGCAGTTGGTGGCCGAAAGCGGTTACCTCCAGGGCCTCCTCCCGCCCACGTTGTCGGAGGGCCAGCTTCGCGGCCTGCTGGGGGTCGTGGCCGACAGTATCAAGTCGGCCAAAAGCGAGGGGCAGGCAACCGGCATCGCCATGAAGCATCTCAAGACCCAGGGTGTGGCCAACGTGGACTCGGCTGCCGTGATCGCCTTGGTCAAGGAACTGCGAGGTTAACCTATGAAGAAACCCGCCGCCGACTGCAAGCACGCCCGCGAAATCCTCGCCCATAAATTCCATTACTCGCAGGAGGAGTACGACACCGGGGAAGGGTGCTGGCACTGCGGCCAACCTCTGGAACTGGAGGAACGCCGCCCCCACACCGAGGCCGACTTGGAACTTACCTGTGAAAAAAGCCTCTACGAGATGTGCCAGGCCGACCCGGAGATGAAACGGAAGACCCTGGAGTTCATGAACCGGCCCACCTACGTCTGCCGCCCCTGCTGGAAGAACCACCTGGGCCAGTTGCGGCGGGATTTCAGGCCCGAAGACGGGCGGGACATCAAGGAAATTATCGAGGAGATGCGCGGCCAGAAGGGCCGGGAAAAGTACAAACGGGACACGATGGAACGGATCGCGGAGGTCGAGGCGTGCGTGCCCGACTGCCCGGAACGCGATAACCTGGAGGCATGGAGGAAAAACCTGGCGCAAGCCGACGAAAAGATCGAGGGCTTTGACGATGATTAGCTTCAAGTTGCGTCCCAACATCCACCAGAAGGTCTACGTCTTCGGCCTCAATGACCAAGACCTGGAGAAGCTGCGGAGCGAGAAATCCCTTCCGATCAGCGAAAACCCTCTGGTCAACCTCCGTCTGGAATATGGCGACGTGGACCAGTACGAGGTCGTGGATTTATGCCTGGTCTGCCGCGTCAGCGACACCTGGATCGAGGACTTGAAGAAGTTCCCCATGCCGGCCACGCCCTTCCCCACGGTGCCGTGCCTCCGGGAAGGACACTTCGCCATGTTCGCCTACGGCAAGACGGATGAGGAGTGCGCGAAGAACGTCAGGCGGCGTGTCCATATCGAGATGATATTCGCCGGGGAGTGGAAACCCTGGATCAAGAAGCCCAAGAAGCCCAAGAAGCAGCATTAACGAAAGGACCAATTATGTACGAACGTTTTACCGACCGCGCCCGCAAGGTCATGCAGTTGGCCAACCAGGAGGCCCAGCGCCTCAATCACGAATATATCGGCACCGAACACGTCCTCATGGGCCTCATCAAAGAAGGCTCCGGGGTCGCCTCCAACGTGCTGCGCAACTTGGATGTTTCGCTCTATAAAGCCGAGGAACTGGTCAAGAAGATCGTCCAGCCCGGCCCCGATTCGGTAACGATGGGCAAGTTACCCCAGACTCCACGGTGCAAGAAGGTCATCGAGTACGCCATCGAGGAGGCTCGCAACTTCGGCCATAACTACCTGGGGACCGAACACCTACTCCTCGGCTTGCTCCGCGAGAAAGACGGCATCGGTGCCCAGGTGCTTGTCGAGTGCGGCTGCGCCCTGGAAACCGTCCGCGAGGAACTGCTGTGCCTGCTGGGCAAGACCGCGCCCAAGGACGAGGCACAGCAGAAACGGTTGGAGGCGCACTATGCTAACATTGTCGAGCGCATCCGCGAACTGTGCAAAGGCAAAGACAACCCCCAGGAAATCTACGAGCGGATCGTGCTGGCCATCAAGGTCTTCAGTGAGACGACCCCGCCAGACCCCGATTTGATACTGTGATGGAGGAACATGGATTATATTGTTTCGGCAGAGGACACGCCTTATTACCACTGGCAATTGGAACTGCTGATCGAGAGTTTCAAAAAGCATGGTCTTCAAGACCGCCTTTTGATTGCTGTCGCTGCCAGCAAGACCCCTGCCGAACCCAATTTTACCAAGAACCTGTCCAAGCACACCCGGTTTCTGGCTCACGACAACATGGGCCGGAAGCGGGGCTACCCCCATCTTAACAAGCCGTATGCAGTCGCCACGGCGGTCAACAAGAAGGAAATCAAGCAGCCGTTCACCGTCATCGAGCCGGACATGGTGATGTACTGGCCAATGGAGGTCGAGCCGGAGGCGATGGCCTTCCAACTCAAACCGTCCTTCAACCTGGACTTCGTGGAGCAGCACGCCCCCAAGATTCGGGAATACATTGAAATGGGCACCGGCAGGGATGACCTGTGGTTCCCCATCGGCAGCGTCTACACTTTTAATGGGATGCCCGATGAGTTCTTTGGCCGTGTCGTGTCCTGGGCCGAAATGCTGGCCTTCGACCACTACAAGGCCCACCCGGATTTGCAATCATTTTGGCGTTACCTGGAACGGGCCGGCTGGGTGCTGGCGATGTTAGATTACATCAAATATTTGCCTTATAAGGGGAGTCACACTTACGAAATGTCGCTGCTCGACCACGAAGCCTACCACAACTTCATCCACTACGCAAACGGCCAACCGCCCGTTTTCACCAAGGCCCTTTTCAAGTTCGAGCCGCCAAACTATCTCGCCGCCGGTCGCTCGCCCTTCGCCACCTTGATGCAAGAAACGCCCACGACCTCGGCCCTTTTTATGAAACAGATCGTGGAAAGTTACTTGGCCTGACCCAGCTTCTTGCCCCACAGACCTTGACTCAATCCCGCCTTCAGGCCGCTAAACAGACCGCCCTTTCCCTGCTGTTGCTGCTGCGGCGAACCCCATAGACCTTGGCTCAATCCGGCCTTCAAACCCCCAAATAGACCGCCCTTTCCCTGCTGTTGCTGCTGCGGCGAACCCCACAGACCTTGGCTCAATCCGGCCTTCAAGCCGCCAAATAAACCGCCGCCACCCTGCTGCTGCTGTGGTGCCCCGGCCTGTTGCTGCTGCGCCCCCGCCGCTCCGGGTTGTACGCCGGGCTGGGCACCCTGCTGCCCCTGTTGTTTGTTGCCGCCAAACCAGCCTCTCACCTTGCCCCACATATCGCCCCACCATCCTTCATCCAGGGCCTCGTTATTGTCGCGGGCTTCGGCGTAGCGGCGGAACATGCCGGTCGGGGTGGAGGGACTGGGCACCCGCTCGTTGGCATCCCGTTTGTTAACGTACTCATTGAAGTAACCCATAGCCTATTTAGCTAGACAGCGAGAATTTCCGGGGCTATTATGTAAATACCCACGGAGGGAAGCGATGAGCTTTATAGCGGCACTCTACACGCACGGACGTTGTGTGACTGGCCGGAACCACGGCGAAGCTTTCGGAAAGCTCTCCCACCAGGAACAGGAAGAAGAAGTCAAAAGCGGCTTCCTCGACCCGGACACCGGGCGGTTTTTCGAGGATACACAGACGCCGGGGTTCTACCTCAAGCGGCTGGTCCTGATACGCCACGGCGATTATGCGAACGACGGTTCCGACCCGCCGATGAACGAGGAAGGCGAACATTGCCTCTGGGACGTGGCTCACCATCTGGAGGGCTTGGATTTCAAAGGCTATATCGCCTTCACCAGTCCCTTGCGCCGGTGCCGGCAGTCGGCGGCGATCCTGTCGGCGGTGACCCACCTGCACTTCGCCGTCAACGAGGACATCCGCGAGTGGGACGACGGCGAGTCGTTGACCCACTTCCGCCACCGCATCGCCCACGTCCTTGACAGGCTCCCGGCCAAATCCCTCCTGCTGACCCACTGCGACTTCATCTTGCACGCAGCTTACCTCGCCACCGGCGAAAGTCTGCATTTTGAAAACCGCCAGGTTCCCACCGGCAGTTTCACGCTGATTCACGACGATAAAGTTTTGTGCATCGGCCAGGGTTGCGAGGTCTTGCAATCGACGGAGGACATGCTGTAATATAAAGAGGACTGATGGTTGGTTGCGAGTACGCGGCGGGATTGGTGCGGCTGGAATGCGGGGACAAAACATATATCATCCGAGATATATCGACCCTGGACTGGCTCATCCAGAGTGTCACCCGCGAGCGCGACGGGCGTTCCAGCAGGGAGGACTTCGACCTGTTCCAAGGGCTGCTGGACCTGTTGGCCTCGGCCCGCCGCTACCTGCTGCAAGATTTAGAGGTCAACAATGCACAGATACCTAGTGGTCGATCCGGGCATCAAGGCGAAACGGGCGGACCTGATTGACGACCCCGTGGTAATCCGGGTCAACAAAAACTTCAACGAGGAAATGGCCGAGAAGTTCGCCACCGAGATGGCTAAGGCCCATGAAACCGGCCAGACCGTCATCCCGGTGGTGCTGGACTCGTTCGGCGGTGAAGTCTATTCCCTCCTTGATATTGTTTCTCAAATTCAAAACTCACGCATCCCCGTGGCCACCATCGTGGAAGGCAAGGCCATGAGCGCCGGGGCGATGCTGTTCGGGTTCGGTTGGCACGGCCACCGCTATATGGCCGAGAGCGCCACCCTTATGATCCATGACGTGTCCGCCGGGCATTGGGGCAAGATCGAGGAGATCAAGGCCGACGCCAAGGAAACCGAGCGGCTGCATAAATTGATCTTCGCCAAACTGGCCAAGCACCTGGACAAACAGGAAGACTATTTTCTGAATATCATCCACGAGAAGGGCCACGCCGAATGGTATCTGACCGCCAAGGAGGCCAAGAAACACGGCCTCTGCTCGCACATCGGGGTGCCGGAGTACCGCGTCGAGGTTGGTTTGACGCACAAATTCGGCTTGGCAGGGGCCAAATAAAACACTAGAATGGCGGCAACAGGAGGGAACCGTGAACAGTGGACTGGAAGTCTACACGTCCTCGGAACTGGTCGAAGAACTGACGAGGCGTGGAACATGGGTGGGCGTGGTGATCGCATCGGTGGACGAGGCCAGGCCCCCGATCACCACGCACCACCGCCGGTTTGAACTGCGGTTTAACACGGAAACCCTGGACATCGCTCACGTTCGCCTCCTGCTGGAAGGAGTGTTAACGCAGCTTCCGCAGATCGAGGATGCTGCCCCTTGATCCACCCTTTTATTATGCAAGGATGCCGATGCTACCCCTTTTAATTTCGTTGTGTTTCGCCGCCGACACCTTCAGCGCCGACACCCTCCAGGCCGACCTGATCGGGCAGACCGTGCAGGTCCAGGGCAAGGACTGGACCTTTGCCGAGGGCAAGGGCGAGTCCACCAAGGTCGTCCTCAAGGGCTTCACGCCCAAGGGCCGGCGGATGGAGGTAACCGTCGAGTTGGACTGCCACCTGTGCTGACCGAGCCGCGACATGGGTGGGGTCGCCACCCTGACCTACCGGCAGCGCTGGGGCCAGTGGAAACTGGTGGAGATCGACGCCAGCCGGCTGAAACGCAAGTAGGTTTACAAAACCTGCCCCCGTTCCCTACAATCCTCCTGGGAGTCCACCATGAAGAAACTGCTCCCGCTCCTGCTCCTGATCGCGGGCTGCGGCCAGAACGAGCCTGGGGTGCAGAACCTTGCGGACATCGAAGGCACCTGGAAGGTCACGTCGATCCAGAGCGAGGACCAGAAGGAAGAAGGCAAGGAAACCTTTGAAATCAAGAAGGTCGGGGAAACCTGGCAGGCGTCCACCGAGAAGGACGGCAAGTCCTACGACGTGGAACTGCGCCTGGACACGTCGAGCCGACCCTCCGTCCTGCAACTGGTCAAGGAAGGCCGCGTGGTCGGACAGTTCCGCACGTCCCTCCAGGGCAAGACGATGACCTGGAAGACGGACGACTACACGGTGTTCTTGGAGAAAGTCAAGTGACCGAACGCCAGAAGTTGCTTTTGAAGCTTTCCGTGGCCTTCCTGGTGGCGAACATCCGCCGCTCGGAGAACACGACATTGGGGGTGGTCATGGAGGCGTGCAAGATCGCCGGCCACCCTCTGGGGGAGCATAATCCCTTATTCGGGATGACGCCGGAGGAGTTGGAAGAACTGATCGTCCTGTTGGACAAGGAGTGAACGATGCCGCAGACCATGAAGTTCCCGGTGAAGGAACTGGCGAAGATCATCAAGAAGAACCGCGACGAACACCGCCAGTTATTTCTGAAGGCCCAGGAGGGTTATCGGGAAGACATCACCAAGGAACTGGAGATGATGCTGGCCGAGGCCCGCGCCGGCAAACGCTATCGCCGGGCGGTGCAGTTGGTCGAGCCGATGGACATGACGCGGGAATATGACCGCATTCTCAAGATGCTGGAACTGACGACGGAGACGGAGATCGAACTGAACCCCACCGAATTCAGTCAATATGTGATGGACGATTGGGGATGGAAGCAGGCGGTGACCTCGACCAATCAGCAGTATATCAAGGGGGGATAATATCCCGAAAGGGACGGCGTGGAAGAGTCTGGGACGAGTGGGGCTGGTCGCCCCAGGTGACACATATCCTGTGCCCAGCAGGACGGCGCGGTGAAAAGTTTCCGGGGTGACGGGAAAACATTCCAAAGATGGAAACCGTGAAAATCACCCTCAACGGCAGGCAGCAAAACCCGGCGCTCACCCTGCGGTGGCTTGGTCACCTGGGGGTGAGCGTCGTGCTTTACGACCCTCGGAAGAAGGAATATTACGGCAGCGTCGAGCGGGCGGACCATCTCGAACGGTTGCCGCAGATCAAGGAAGTGGAGCGGCTATAATATGGAAGGCTTGCACCCGTGGGTGAAGTTGGCGCTGTTGGGTCTGGCCTGCGTGATGTTTTACTTCCGCGACCGGGTGGTACGCTGGGTGAACCACAGCGTTTTGGCGGACACGGACGCGGCGTGCTGGTTGTGCCGGCACAAAAACCGGCTGTCGAGTGCCTTGCGTTATTTCGAGTGTTCGCGGTGCGGCATGGAGAACGCGCTGGTGCGTGGCAAAGGTGTGATACCCCCGATAAAGGTGCCGAGTGATGCGCGATGACGTGGAGCGGCTGAAGGAGATCGTGCGCAGTCCCGATTTCGCCAGGGGCGTGATGGCGAAGATCGAGGAGGAGGACGCGCGGTGGCAGGCCGAGGCCCGGCGGATGATCGAGACGCACTTCCCGCACCACGCCGGCCACAACCCCGGCGAGTTGGTGGAGGGGGAGTGGGAGTATTTTGACGCCATGTTCGTGAGTTACGAGATCAAGTGCGGCTGCGGCGACGTGCTGGTGGTGAGCCGCGAGATGTTGGAGGGACGGTGGTGAGGCGGGACACGCAGATCGCGCTGGTGGGGCGGGGCGTCAGCGTCGGCAACTTTGACGCCTGCGACCGTCACGCGGCGAACTTCGAGAAGGTCTTGCACGTTTATCATGCGGACCAGCACGGGCACTGCCGTTCCTGTGACAAGCGGCGTCCGGGGGATATGTATTTGGAGTACCTGGAGGGGACGCCTATATCCGTGGAGGTCTTGGACGCCATCTGGGACTTTGCGGCGGGCAAGGAGGACATGCTGATCCACTGCGCCGCCGGGTTGGGGCGGGGGCCGACGTTGGCGTTGGTGGCCTTGGCGGCACGGGGGCTGCCGCTTTACCAGGGGATGGGCTGGGTGGCCCAGGCGATGTGGGACCAGTATGCGTTGCCGCACACGCCGCAGTTTTTGTGCAAACCTTTGAACGACATTTTTCGGTACATGGAGAGCGATGAAGTTTAACGAGTGGTGGCAGGAGGACTACGAGCGCAAGCGTCGGTTGGCCGGGCGGCTATTGTGGGTGCAGGTGGGCGGCACGTTGCTGATTATCGTGGCGCAGTTGATCTGTAACTTAACGGGAATCACGCCGTACCCGTGGGCCTTGCTGTGGATACTGGCGGTGGTCCTGTGGAACGTGGGTTTCGTACTATGGGCATGGAAGCGATCCTGACCTGCCTGGGGGCGTTCGGGGCGGCGTTGTTTCTGGGCACCCTGGTCGAATATTGGGCGCACCGGGCGATGCACGAGTGGGGCTTCTTTTACGAGCGGCATTGGGAACACCACAAGGCCAACCACGCCAAGGACTGGCTGTGGGACGCCTGCTTTTACTACCCGCCGATGGCGTTGCCTCTGATCTTGCTGGGGTACTTGGGCGGCTGGTGGTTCTTCCTGGGGTGGGCCGTGGGCGGGCTGGTGTATGCGTTTGTCATGAGTCTGGCGCACATGGTCCAGCACCATCATCCCCGCAGGGTGTTCTGGATGAAGTACCCGATCCACTACCTGCACCACCGTTTTCACAAGGGCAAGAATAACTACGGGGTGGTGACCTGTTGGTGGGACCGGGTGTTCGGCACCTACCACGTCCCCCACTTTTATGTAAAGGAGTGCCATGCCCGGAGCCGATGACAAACGTTTTTACCGCGACCTCAAGCGCAAAATTAAGAAGGCCGGCAACAAAAAACGCCGCCGCCACGAGAAGAAGGCGCTCGAAGACAATCCCGCCGAGGCCCACTGGACGGAGTACGACTTCGGGGCCAACAGCAGCAAGTGGCTCAACGGCATGGACGAGGACAAGACCCGGCGTTAGTCCTCCTTGGGCGGCTTGAACTTCCGACTCATGATGGCCTCGAAGTTGGTCTTGGTGAGGGCTTCATAAACGTCCCCCTCGGTGATGGGGCCACCGGCGGCGGACTCGATGGCCAGTTTATGGATGCTGGTGTACAGTTCCTCGAAGGCGACCCGCAGTCGGCGGTCGAAGGTATCGGGCATTTCTTCGCACTTGCAATGTTGGTCACACTTCTGGCACAGGCGGCAAAGTTTCCGCGTTGTGGAGTGGCAGGCTTTGCACGAGTGGAAGTGGTCCCGCACGAAGCGGGCGGGCAGAATCTTCGGCATGGCTTCCTCCTTTTCTTAGGGCCACGGCGCACTATACTGCGCAAACGTCCGGTTGTTTAGGAGGAAATATTACCAGTTGCCGCCGTCGAACAGGGGGATGCGCACCACGGTAGTGTTGTAGGTGCTATAGTCGTTGAACAGGAAGCAGCCGAACACGCCGTCGTCGCCGGCACCGCAGGAGCCGCAGCCGTTCGCCGCCAGGCTCGGCAGGGCGACGGCTTGCACGCTTTGAAAGTCGCCCAGGTCCACCCGCACCAGGGGCGTGTTCTGGCTGTACGGCCCCAGGTATAAATAGCGCTCCTGGGGGTCGGTGAAACCGGAGAAGTAGCCGACGTAGCTGCTGTTGACGGCGGCGAGGTTGAGGGTGGTGACGCTGCTGAAGTCCTTGCTGATTTTGAAAACGTTGCCGATGGGCACGGCGTTATAGTTCTCGCGGGTAATCACATAGATGTAATCCCCCGCCAGCACGAAGCTCTGGGCCTCCATGCCGGCGTAGGCGCTCAAGTTCAAGACCTTGCTGCCGCCGAGGGTGAAGTTGTTCACGTCCACGGCGGTGAGCATGACGTTGTTGTTGTTCCAGTTGGCCCATAACGTGTAGACCTGCTTGCCGTCCGTGCCGGTGCAATAGTCCTGGTAGTTGCTGCTGAGGGTCACCAACGGGTTGAGGTTTAATATGGTGACGCCGGTGGTGGTGAAGTTGGCGAGACTGAAGCGGCACAGGTAGCCCCGCCAGTTGGAGACGTAGCCGTACAGTCCGTCCGTGCAGGCGGTCATGAACTGGTTGATGGTGGAATTGAGCGACTGGATGTTGAGGGTCGAGATCGTGTTGGTCCAGTTTTGCAGGTCCACCCGGTAGACGACGCCCTGGTTGTAGGACAGGCAGTAAAGGTAACGGCCATCGCTGAACCCGCCCCACAGGCGGTCGTAATTGGTCGGGATGGACAGGTCGAGGGTCTGCACCGTCGAGAAGTCGCTGATGTCCACGCGGGCGAGCAGGGTGGGGCTGGACTGATAGCCGATGCAATACTGGTATTTGCCGGCGACAAAACCGCCGTACATCTGGTTGAAGTTGGGGTTGATGCTGTAAAGCGACAACTGGACGGGCTGGGGCATGGGTTGGTAACCCGACCCCGGCGATATAAAAGTCGTGAGGGGCGTGCCGGAGGACGCGGACGTGACCCGGCCCTTGGTGTCCACGGTCAGGGTGACGTTGCTGAAGGTGCCCGCCGGGTTGGGGTTGACGAGGGCCTGGGAGAACTGGATGTTGCTCGGCGTCGGGGAGCGGTCGGCAATGAGTACGTCGGGACTGTTGAGCGTCACGGCCCCGGTCATGCCGTCGATGGTGACGCCCGCGACGACGGTGGTGGTGCCGGCGACGGCCAGGGGCGTGATCGCCTTTTCCTTTTCGTCCATCAGTAGTGCCCTCCGTAAAATAACTGGAACCGACTCAGGGGACCGGACGGGTCGATGTGGAAACCGTAGCGCCCGTCGCCCCAGGAGCCGTTGCTGCTGCCGACCCCGAACGGCGACAGGCTCACGGCCTCGACCGTCTGGAAGTTGCTCAGGTCCACCCGCGCCGCCCACGCCTGGTTGCCGGACGGTCCCATATAGAGATAGCGGCCCTGGGCGTCGTTGAAGCAGCCGTAAAAAGTAGTGAAGTTGGCGTTCGTGGCCCCGACGTTCAGCACATACTGCTGGCTGAAGTCCTTGGCGATCTTGACCACGCGATGCACGTTGGGGGTCACCGTGGTGTTGGTGATCGAGTAATACAGGTAGTCGCGGACCATCTGGATGGTTGCGGCCCCCGTGCCGTAGGCGGACAGGTTGACAATCGTGGAGGCGGCAGCGCTGAAGTTATTCAAGGGGGTGCAGGTGATGAACACGTTGGGGGCCGAGGTCCAGAGCGCGTACAGATTCTTGCCGTCCGTCTCCAGACCGCCGGGGCCGAGGGTGGTGCCCAGGAGGGAGGTCAGGTTGATGAGGGTGCATCCCGCCGGGGTGAAGTTGCTCAGGCTGAACCGTAGCAGGTCGCCACTGGCGTCCTGGCCGTAGCCGTTCACACCGTCCATGCAGCAACCGCGCATCGCCTTGAGGTTGGCGCTGATGCCGTTCAGGTTCAGCGTGTTCACGTTGGCGGTCGTGAAGCTTTGCAGGTCCACGCGAACGATGAGGCCGGAGTTGGTCTTGCCGCTCGGCAGCAGGTAACCGTAGCGGCCATCGGTGAAGCCGCCGCCGAACTTGGTGTAGTTGGCGTTCACCGTGGACAGGTCGATGGCCTGGACGGTGGCGAAGTCATCAATATTGACGCGGACCAGATCGGCGTTGTTGGCCGGGACGCAGTAGCACCAGCCGTGGCTGGCGAAGCCGCCCCGGAACCCGTTGTAGTTGGCATTGATGTTGGCCAGGTTGAGGACGAACGGGTTGCCGAGGGGATACCACTTGCGGGCGAGGCTCGGCGGGCTGGCGAGGCCCGGCGACACCGCCGTGACCCGGCCCCGGCTGTTGACGGTGACCGTGGCGTTGGCAAATTGGGCGGGCGAGTTAAAGTTTTCCCAGGTGTTGTTGACCTGCCAGCTTCTAAGGCCGTATTGGGTGCCGGTATTGTTGGTGGCGTCGGTGAATGACCCTGCCAGGGTGCCACCCCTGTAAAACCGATGCACGTTCCCCGACGTGTCCACCCGCAGGAGAAACGGCACGCCCGCCTGCACGCCTGCGGAGAAGGAAGTGTACTGCGTTGGTGCTGCGCCGTTGGCGAGGTACACATATATCTTGCCGTCGCCGGTGTAGCCGGTGACAGCCCAGAAGTGGGTGGGGTCGATATACCGATAAATGAGGCCGGCTTCGCCCGTACCCGGAATCAGGACCGTGGCGTAAGTCGAACAGTCGGTCAGGCCACGCTGGCAGACGTAGCTCGCCCGGTTGCTTGCCCCGTCCAGCGTCATGACTTGGGCCTGGTTGCCCTGAATTTGGATGACCGCTCCCGCGTCCACCCTGGTCCAGCCGGGGCCGGCATTCATGGTGTGGGCCAGCAAATCCACGCCGTTGGCGTCGGTGAAGGTGTCCGCCAGGACCGTGCCCGCCGGGTTGGGGATGAGCGATGGCAACGAGAACTGAATATTATTGGCGGCGGGGGTGTTGTCGCTGACGATTACATCGGTGCCGCTTAGGGTGACCGTGCCGAGGATGCCGTCGATGCTGGACACCGTGCCGGTGTTCACGGGGTCGAAGAAGAAGCCGTTGAGCAGGGTGGTCGCGCTGCCGAGCGTGGTGATGACCACCCGGACGTGGCCGTTGACGCGATAAATGAGCCACAGGGGCGGGGACCAGAACCCCACGGGCAGGCCGAGATTGCGGCTGTCGAGCGTAACGCCGGTGTCGCCGTCCGTTAGCACCACGGTTTGCGAGCGCGAGCCGTTGTCGAAGTCGTTGAAATACATGGCCAGTTGGTGGTCGCCGGTGAACAGGAAGTCGAGCGTGAGCGGCTGCCCGGTGTTGTTGGGGCCGTACCAGCCGCCGATGAAGCGATCCGTGGGCGTGTCGTATTTTTGCAGGCCCCGGACGCTGGCGGTCGAGGCCGTGTTGGTGTAGGGATTGTTGTTGCCCGGCGTCAGCTTCAGATACGCCGGGTACGAGGGGCTGCCGTAGCCGCAAATATTGTAGCCGTCCGCGCCGTAGACGCCGACCCAACTTCCCTGGGTGGTGGTATCAGACCGCAAGAAGATCGCCGTGGCCATATAACCTATGTAGACGGCGGCATTTCATATCCACAAGTCAATGGACAATTCCATGCCGTTGAAGTTCGCGCTGGTCCCCGATGCCATCGTCTCAAGGACGTAATAAACGTGATAGCCAGGCCCGACGCTGGTGTTGAAGACGCGGCTCGCCCGTTCGCGGTAATACTGGTAAAACATATCGAAGAACACGCCGGTGGTGCTGTCCAGACCCACGCCGATGTCGGGGAGGTCGCCAGTCGTCGCCCCGTTCATGTCGGCCATCAGGGTGTAGACCATAGAATCCTCGGCCACGCCCACGACCGTGCTGATGTTCCAGTAGTTTCCGGCTGCGACCGAACCGTTATTCCACGGCCTGAAGCTGGCGGTGCCGTAGGTGTGAGGCGAGAAGTCGCTGCACCAGGCCCGCCGCCGCACTCGGTTGTAGTAGTTGTAAAGCTGACGGGCATATTGCGTGTCGTACATCGTGTTGCTGCCGCTCTGGCTGGCGCTTGCCAACCCCAGCGTGCCCAAATAGAGGCGGGTCTTGTCGTTGGTGTTGACGTAAAAGCCGTCCGAAAAGGAAATGTTCGTCGCCCGCGCCGAGCGGCTGGCCCACGGCAGGGTCGTCAGGACCAGGCCGTTGTTGGGGTCGAAGTAGCCGTACACGTCATACAATTGGGCATAGAACCGGATCGCCACGCCCGTAGTCGTCGCCGTGGCGTTGGCGGTGACCGTCACCTGCGTGGCGCTGTTGACGGCGCTCACCCAGGTGCCGTTGGGGAAGTTGGCCGAATCCACGAAGTCCCCCACCGCAAGGCCGGTTGTGGACGGGATGCCGGTGATGGTGGTCGTGTTGACGGTGGTGTTGCCGGTGGTGGCCATGCGCAGGCCGGTGGACGCGACGGACGTGCCGGCCAGTGTCAATTCAGCAAAGGTGAGCGTCTGCCAGGCGTAACCGTTCCAGAGGGAGATGCGGTTGCCGCGATAGGGGGTGTAATACACACTGGCCGCAGCCGCCACGTCGGCGGCGCAAGGCTGGCCACCGCTCGCCAGCGTCAGCCTGCCGCCGGGCGGGTAACCGTAGCTGGCGGTTAGCACCGACTGCACGCGGCCCTGGTTGTCGGTGAAGAAATTCATGGCTTATTTATGAGCGGTCGCCGCATTTTGCGGCTAACCTTGAACCGCCCCTCGTAGAACACCGTTGCCCACCGTCATGGTGCCGGCGCGGGCGTACTCCAGCCAGGCCCCGTAGTGGTAGCCCGCCGGGACGTACCGTTGGTAGACCGACATGGTGACCCCGATGATGCCGCCCGAACTGGAGCCGACCGACGTTTCATTGTTGGCGTCCGCCACCCCGTTCGTGAGGTTGTCGATGCCGATGCCGACGTTGCCGGCGGTGCCGATGTTGGAGTTCATCTGGTTCACGACTTGAAGGTACACCGGCTCCTCGCTCGCCCCCATCACCCACGCCACCTGCGCCGCCGCGTTGCCGCCTGCCTGCCGCCAGGACGCACTGGCCCACGTCCAACCGCCGCCCGACGAAAAAAACAGTTGCCGGGGCACCCGGTTGTAGTAGTTCCACACGCCCCGCCAGGTCGCGCTGTCCGTGGCCTGAAACAGCACCCCCTGCTGGGCCTTGGTCAACATCACCGTCCCCAAATATAACTTGGTCTTGTCGGTCGAGAGCGTGTAGTGCCCGTCCGTCAGCGCAAGCGCCGTCGCCCTGGCCGTCAGGTTGGTCCAGCCCAGGCTGCTAAGCACCAGGCCGTTGTTCGGGTCGAGGCTGCCGAAAATGTCGTAGAGGGAATAATAAAAGCGCATGGCAATCGTGCTGGTTGCCGTGGCGTTGGCCGAACAGTTCACCTGGGTCGAACTGACGATGGACGTGATGGTGGTGCCGTTGGGGAAGTTGGCGCAGTCCACCAAATTACCCACGGACAACGCCGACGTGGAGGGGATGCCGCTAATCTGCGGCGAGCCGGAGATCGTGTTGCTGGTGGAGGACAGGATAATGCTGGCCAGGGCGCTACAGGCGAAGGCGGTTTCGAGAAACACCAAACTCTGCCAGTAAACTCCGTTCCAGAGGGCGATGTAGTTGGAGGCGTAAGGCGTGTAATACACCGTCGCTGCCGTAGTATCGAGGTAGGTCACCGGCTGCCCGGTGGTCAGCGTCAACCTGCCGCCGGGCGGGTTGCCGCGCGGCACCGTAAAGTACGAATTGACTCGCTGCCAGGCGTCGTTCCAGAAGATCATTCCTTATTTAGTGGCGCAAGGAAATTATCCCTGCATAACACCCCGGAGGGAACTGGTGTAAGCAGCCCCGGAACTGCCATAAAAGGTCACCGAGGGGGCGCGGACGTTTTCCAGCCAGGAGGCGTAGTGTCCGCCGGGGGCGACGTAGTGGTTGTAAGTAGCACGGGATATGCCGATCATACCGCCGGCAACGCCCGCAGAAACTTCGTTGGACTGGTCGGCGCTGGGCGTCTTGATGTTGTCGAGGCCGATGCTGACGTTTCCCGCCGTATTTTGCGGGCTGTTGATGCAGCAAATGACCTCCAGGGACATGGACTCCTCGACCATGCCGTTCACCCACCACAGCATCGCCGTCTGGTTGCCGCCCGCCTGCCGGTAGCCACCGCTATACGCCCACGAGCCGGTTGGGTGCAGGAACAGCAGTTGCCGGCGGACGCGGTTGTAAGCGTTCCACACGCCCCGCCTCGCCGCCGCGTCGGTCGCGTAGGCCACGGCCAGATGGTACTGGTTGAGTTGGATGGTCCCCAAATATAACTTGGTTTTGTCGCTGGCCAGCGTGTAAAGCCCGTCCGTAAAAATTACGTTGGTGGCCCGCGTGGTGGCGTTGGTCCAGGGTTGGGTGGTCAGGACCACGTTCTGGTTGGCGTCCAGGGACGCGAAGAAGTCGTAGAGCGGGCAGTAGAAATAAAGTGTGTTGCTGCCGCCGCCACCGGCGAGGCAGTTCTTGCTCATGGTCACCTGGCTGGCGCTGTCCACCGAAACAATGGCCGCGTCCCCCAGGAAGTTGTTGCCCAGATCGAGCAAGTCCCCGATGGCCAGATTGCTGGTGGACGTGATGCCTGTGATGACCGGGCTGCTGGCCGTCGTCGTGCCGGTGACCGTGGGGCGTTGGCTGATGGCGAAGCCGTGCAGGTCCATCGACAGTTCGGTGAACGTGAGCGGCACCCAATAAACGCCGTTCCACAGGGAGATGCGGTTGGACGTGTAGGGGGTGTAGTAAATCATGTTGACGCCGGACACGTCGCTGCTCGTCACCGGGGTGGCGGTGGTAAGCGTCAGCCGGCCACCGGGCGGGTAACCCCAAGGCGCATTCAACGGACTCAGAACGTGGCCCTGACTGTCGTTCCAGAAGTTCATACTTTATGTAGGGGGCTAGGCACGGATTGATCCCCACATGCAACCAAGGTTACCCGGCCCGGCCAGGCCGTACATGGTGAGGGTGCCCGCCCGGCAATATTCCAGCCAGCCGATGTAGTGGTAGCCGGCGGCGAACGGGCGGTTGCAACTGGCGTCGGAGACGCCGATAATCCCCCCCTCCCCGGTGGACACTTCGTTCCCGGAATCCACCGATGTCGGGGCCGGGGCGGACAGCGACGTGTCGATGGCGAGGGCCACGTTGCCCGCCGTGCCCGCCGAGGAGTTCATCGGACACAACACTTCCGCCGATGCCGAGTCCTCGCTCTGGCCGCACACGAAGTTCACCGCCGCCAGGGGCGAAGTGGCCCCGCCGGACGCCATCCCGTTGTAGCCGTTGGCAAAACGCCATGCCGCCGCACCGTAAGCCCAGCTTCCCACCGAGGGCTGGTAGAACATCGGGCGAACCACGCGGTTGTAATTGTTCCACACCAGGCGGTTGAGCATGGAGTCGGCGGTGAAGTAGGAGTTGGTAGCAAACTTCCCTGCGTAGGCGCTCGTCAGATAAATGGTGCCCAAGTATAAGCGGGTTTTGTCGGTGGACAGCGTGAGGAGGCCGTCCGTCAGGGCCAGCGCCGTCGCCCGCGTCGTGCGACTGGCCCATCCCACCGTCGTCAGCATCAAGCCGTTATTGGTGTCGAGGTAGCCGAAAATGTCATAACAGGGGTTGTTAAAATAAAAAGTATTGGTGCCGCCGACGTTGCTGGACGTGTTGGTGGTCACCTGCGTGGCGCTGTCCACCGAAATGACGTAACAGCCGCCACCGAAGACCGAATTGTGTTCGTCCACCATGTCCCCCACCTGGATGCCGGTGGTGGAGGGGATGCTTTTGATGAGGGGCGAATTCACCGGCACGTTGGTGACGCCCGTGGTCGTCAGCCGCGTCTGGAAGATCGACTGTAACAACAACGACACTTCATTGAAGGCAATCGGCTGCCAGGCGTTGCCGTTCCACAGGGTAATGACGTTGGAGACGTAGGGGGTGTAATAAACCGTCGTGGCGTTGGTCACGTCGCTGGTCGTCACCGGCAGCCCGCTCGTCAACGTCAACCGCCCGCCCGGCCTCAATGACCACGGGGCCGTGAAGGGCGAAAGGATTCGGCCCGTGCTGTCCGTCCAGAAATTCATACCTTATTTATCGCGCCCGATAATTGTTTGCGCAGCACTATCATATATCATGGTCAATTTCTGGCTCGCACGCATTATCAAGAAACAGGCGATCAAGGACATCAACTACCTGCTGTCCACCTTCCAGGGCAGGAGCAGTCGCCAACTCGACCAGACCCTCAAGGACATGCGGGCGGCGGTCCTGAACTACTTCCAGACCCACCCGAAGTGTGTGCCATACTTCGTCCACGACGGCACCCGCCTCGACTATCGGTTCCACATCGAGGAAAAAAGCGGCATCCTCGTCCGCATCACCTTCGAGGAGAAGGACTAACGCAACCTCCTTACTTCCCCGGCCATCTCCTCGGCCATGTCCGCCAGCACTTCCCACGCCGTCTTGGAACACTGCGGCGTGTATCTTAACTCCTGATGCGGCAACGGTTCCTCGATGAGCGGGCCGAGTAAGTTGTAACGGCGGGTGGCCATCGCCACGTCCATCTCCCCGGTTTTGGCCGCGTCGAAAAGCGACTTCCAGGCGCAATAAAAGGCCGGAGAATCTTTTCCCCCAGGCTCCAGATCGTTGGCCAGCTTCCCCAACCAGCCCGTGAACGCCTTCTTCATGATTTGTTGGCCGGATCGTACCGGAAAGTGGGCGAGCCACGCCTGGTCGGTGAAACAACATGGTGCCGGAGTGGCGTCGATGTATAACTCGTGCGACCCCTCGCCCACATGACAACGCTCGCTCAACCCGTACCACCCTGGGATCAGGACTTTGTGGGCGTCGTCCGTCTCCGGCAGACGCCCGGTGATCTGTTTGAGCGGGTCGATCACGTCCCCCTGGGGCACATAATGACGCCAACGCAACAAGACCGTCCAGGCCCAATGAGCGTTTATCCGGCGCAGGTCGCCGCATATAAACTCGTCCCCGTCCAACGGCAAGATGTAATCGGGACGGCCCAAGGCGGCTTCGTGAATGAGCGCGGTAATCGTTTCCGCCTGGCGGTGGCCGATGACATTACTTTCTGTTATCTCCAGGTCAAACCCTTCTTCTTGAAGTTGTTGCAAAATAAAAGGGGTCGCGTCGGTGCAACGGTGCAGGGTGATGATAAAGCGCTCCACCTGCGGGCGGTTATGCCTTACCCAAGCCTCGATGATGTCTTCCTCGTTGCGGACGACGCTGACGGCGGTGATTATCATGGCTGGAACTATATAGGTCATGGACTACGAGAGCGCCGCCTGGCAACGCTGGAAGGAGACGCCTTACCCCAGCGCCAATGAATCTTACCACGTCGGCTACGTCTACGGCACCCCCGACGAGCCGGCCAGTTCTCTCTGCGTGGCCTCCTTCTTGGAACCAATCGCCCACAAATTAAAAGAACCGTTCTGCCTCGTGGACTACGGCTGCGGCGACGGCAGGGCGGCGGACTTTCTGTCCCGCCGCTTCCAGAACTTCCGTTATTACGGCATCGAGCCGCCGGGCGGGGTCGGCCAGGGCGTGGCCAACGCCATGCTGAATTGGGGACACGACCGGCGGATGCACTTCGGCCTGACCGACTCACTCGTGGACAGCGAGGCCCTGCAAAACGCGGACGCGATCCTGCTGCTGAGCGTGTTCACCCATACGTCCATCGAGGAATGCCGCCGCCTGTTGAAAAAATTCGGCCCCGCCATCCAGCGCGGGGCCGAGGCCACCTTCTCCGTCTTCCTGGCCGATGACTACCGGCTCGAATGCCCCGGCGTCTACCACCCCACCTGCTACGGCAGGGCCTTTTATTCGTGGGGACAATTGCAAGACATTGCCCAGGAGATACGTTCTGCCATCACCCTGGAGGAGAACTTCATGGCCGGCGGGAACAATTTACACCAAATCTGCGTGGCCCGAAAGTTGTAACGCCCGAACGTTTACATTGGTAGAAAGGAGGAAGTCATGCAAGACGACTTCATCACCCTGGGCGTCACCGTGCCGGCCACGATTTACCCCACGTTCATCGTGGAGAAGGCGGCGTGGGAACGGGCCAAGGAACAGGCCAAGGCGGGGGAAAGCACGGTCCTGGTCGGGGCCACGGGCGGTTACGGTTGCCGGGGCGGCGTCCTGCCCGGCGGGATGGCCAAGATTACCCTGACCGGGCCGGAGAACCAACACGGCAACTGGCCCGCCGAGTGGGAGGAGTGGGGGAAGGTCTGGCTCCACGAGGACTAGGCCCACATCGTCCCGCTAATGCCAGCCGTGAAGCGGTTGACGACGTAATCGAACCAAGTGACCGTCCCGGTGCCGACCTGGATGGCCTCGGTCGGCTGGAGATAATGATAACCCACGGCCACGGTTTTATTGAATTCGGCGGACAGGTAGTTGGCGATGCCGCCGAAAAATTCCGCCACGTTGCAGTCCACCTGGCTCGGAATCCAGTTGCCGCCGGAAGGGTCCAGCGTCAGGCCCAATTGGGCGTAGGTGCCGGCGGTGGGGTTGTTGCAGTAGCAGGTGGCCCGCACGCTCACGGGCTTCAAAGGCCCCAGGCCCCAGATGAACTCCACCGCCCGTGCCTTGGTGGCGTCGGCGTTCTGGGCACGCCAGCCCAACGTGCCGGGGCTGCTCCAGTTGCCGACATTGGGGAAATTCGCCAGCGTCCGGGGCACTTGATTGTAATAATTCCACAAGAACCTATAACGGCCCGTGTCCGACGTGGTGGTGGCGGTCTGGGCGTAAAACGTTCCCAAATAACGCTGGTTCACCGTCAACATCGGGATGCCGTCGATGTTGGTGACGGCCACGCTTCGGGTCGTGTTGTTGGCCCACGCCTGCGTGCCCAACGTCAGAGTGCCGGCGTTGTCGTAAATGTATACATCATAGCAGTTGCCGGCGGTCAAACCGGCAAGGGCCAGGCTCATTTCCGTGAACTCGAACAGTTTCCACTGTGCCGCCCCGTAGGATGTCTCCGGGACGGCGATTTGGCTGCCGAGGTACGGGGTGAAGTAAATGGTGCTGACCGACGACGCCTCGCCCGCCGCCGCACCGCTCAACACCGTCAGTCTTCCCTGACAAATCAACGGGCTGACGCGGGGCAAGTTGGCGGCGATGGGGGTGATGAACACGTCCTTGGTGCCACCTGAAAAGTTCACCAGCGTGCTGGCCCCGGCGCTGCCGTCCGTCGCGCTCCTCGTCAACGTCGTGCTGGTCGAATCAATCGTGCCCACGCCGGTTTCCCAATCACTGGCCGTCTGGTGGGCGATGCAGTAAGAGATGGTGATGGTTGCGGCACCGGCGGTGTTCAGCTTGGACCAGGAGCCGGACGGCACGGCCAGGGTGAATGACCCGGTGCCCGTGGTTGTGGACGTTTGCTTGCGGCGGTCGAAATATGCCGGATTGGCCATGTACCCCCTTTCCCCTATGTAGGTCCAGGGGCGGCAAATACTTACATGGCCGGCGAAAAAGTTGCCGCCGCGATTTTTTTGGAAACGAAGGGGTGTCAAACTTGAGATGGAGTCCCTGAAAACCTGGGCCGGGGTTTTTATCTTTGGGAGAAAGGAAAGAAAGTGGCCGACATGGCTATGACATTGTACTCTCCCAGGGGTGTCGCGCCAGGTTTTTTCAAAAGTATTTCGCAGTTGTTAATTGCGCACTATGCGCATCTCATATGTGCGCCTTGCGCATTTGGGATGCGCTGAGTATGCTACTCAGCGCATCCCCATTGTGGCTCATGCCGCCTCTGCGGCCACTAGCTCAAGCGTGCCGTCCACTTCGACGGCCACGCATTCCTGAGTCATCGCCTCCGCAATCTCTGCGGCCAGCGCCCGCACCTTGGGCAAGCCGGCTTCCAGCTTGGCTTCGGTGCAAGCCGCGTAGACAACCGTGATCGGCTCGACCACCAAGCCGAACGTCTCGCTCACCCAGCCGCCTCGCCCTTCCAGGGCCGTGAACCCGCCGAACAGGACCGCCAGCAGGCGGCAAGCCTTCTCGACGTACTCCGCGTGAAGCTCCGGGGCGGGCTTGTTGACGCCCGTAGTCGAGGGGACGGTGATGGAAACCTTGTGACGCATCGTAAATCTCCGATTGGTTCCCAGGGGAAGTCATGGGGCCGGGCCAGCCCCCGCACGCCGAATGTTGTTGCTCCCGACACTACTACCGCCCCTGAACGGGGCGGTAGTTCTCGATTTTCTCAGAAATCCACGTCGGGCGGCTCGCTCGGCGTGTACAGGTCGCGCCCGTGCAGGCCGTGACAGCCGCAGCACGGGTAGTCTTCACAACGCCCGCCCTTCCAGCAGGGCACGAACTCGCCGCCGTCCCGGCTGTCCTCGCCGCGCTCCTCGCCGTCGTCCGCCGGCTTGCCGGCGCAGTCGTTGGCGAAGTGGTACGTCAAGCCGCGCCCGCCGTAGCGGATGCGCTCGCCGGCCTTGATCGCGCCCTTGCACCGGCGGCACTGGCCAGCGAAACGGGCGGTGATGGTGCGGAAAGAAGCCATGTCTTGACCCTCCGTAAAGGTGAGTGATGCTGCCTAAGAACAACCGCCCCTGAACGGGGCGGTTGTTCTCGATTTTCTCACGCCACGTCGGGCGAGCAGCGCCCGTGATAGCTCTGGTCGCACTGGCCGATGTAGTGCGAGCAGCGCAAGTCGTGGTTGCCGTGGGCGTAACGGCTGGTCTGGTTGAACGTTTCGGCGTCCACGCAGTTCTCGCACTGCTCGTGGACCACGCAGCCCATGCAGACGGGCCGCTTGCAGTCGCGGCAACGCCGCCTTGTGGGCGTGTCGCAGTGCTGGCAGGCTTTGTAGGTCGCAGCCATCGGTCGTATTGGCTCCTGAGATGGGGCAGGCTTCGGCCCGCCCGATATAGCTTCCGCCCCTGAAATGCGGAAGCGTTCACGAAATTTTCAGCAGCTTGCGGATAACCTCCGCTTCGCGGTTGTAGTTGAAGCGCACGCTGCCGCTATCGGTCCAGGCTACGCGCTGCGTAAGCTCCTCCTGCGCGTCCAGGTAGGCCAGCCGCGCCCGCGCTTCGGCCTCGGTGGCGTACTCGCAGTGGATAACGAACCCCTGCCGAGTCGTGTAAGTGCCCTTCAGCATACCTTGACCCTCCGTAAAGTGGCTAAAGTCCCGGCGGTGGGAGTCGAACCCACAACCAAGCCGAGCGCGCTCGGCTCTGCTCTCCCGTTGAGCTACACCAGGATAATCGGCCCGCAAGCGCCTAGGCAGCTTGCAGGCCGCGCACCCATCCGTCAGGGGGTGACTGACATTCGCCGCAGATGTCGCACCACAGGGATTGCACTTATTCGGCTCGCTTGTGTCCTCTTCCTGGCTCGTGCGCACGCCCAGGCTTCGACCTACAGCGCTCCCTTATTCGTGGCGGTCCTGCCGCAGCAGGACACTTTCGATCCCCTCGACACCCTCTTGGCGTCCGCCCCGGTCAGGGGCTTGTCATTTCCGACACCATGACCGCCCCTGAAATGCGCGGTCGTTCTCGATTTATTTTGCTTTTTGCCGCGCTGGCGCGCCCTGGCTATATACTGTGCGCATGTACACTACATGATGTAGTGTACATGCGCACAGTAGCGGGCCGCAGGCCCCGGAGTACAATGTTGCAAGCTGGGAAATCACCATTGTACACCGTGGGGAGAGGCCCCTGGGTGTGTACACCTGTTCAGTATACTGCTGTACAGTATTGGGCACCCAGGCTATGTACAGGCGTACAGCGAGGCGGCTTACACCGCCTCGCTGTTTCTTGTTTTACAACTCCTCATCCCGCTTCCTGTCGAGGAACTGGAAGTAGGCGCAGGGCACGCCCTCCAGAATGCCCAGGCCGTCCGCCAGGGCAATGTCGGCACGCTCCACAAGGTCGCTCTCGGTGACGTAGCAGCGCACCTGGCCGATCAGAACCTCGCCAACCGAAATATACACCCGCTCCAGGGGGATGCGCCGGTCGCCCTTGGGTCGCAAGTCGAACTCCCCACCGTCGCGCATCTCGACGCCGTGCATCATGGCAGAACCCTCCTAAAGCCTGGACACGTTGGATCGAAACCGTAGCATGAAAGAAGCTGCGTCACGCAGGACGGCGTGGAAGGGTCACTCCTGACCTGATGGAGCGAGCGGAAATCGCCCTTTATCCTGCGTGACGCAGCGCCTCTCTCAGCCCTTCACAACGCAGATTTGCGTGAGCCGCTTGTAGCGGACGTTGTAGGACTGCCCCGCCGCCTGGGGCTTGTTGATGTAGCGGCCATCGTGGGGATGGCCGAAGCACGAAATCTGGAAGTCCTGGCCCGCGTCCCACGCTGCCTTGACTTCCTTCTGCGAGCGGTAGTCCCTGCCATACGCCGGCACCAACGTAACGTTCATCGTTCAGCCCTCCGAAGTGAAGTGATGTCTTCCGTCCTCTGCCCTTACCGCACCTGAAACCTTCAGGCGTTCTCGATTTATTTCTCCATCTGCCGCACGCTCTAGGATCGCTTATAAGCCCTCGGATATATCGGGCAGCCCTGACCCCGCCTGAAGCCTTCCCAAGCCGTCCTGAGCGATCCTAGAGGCCCTGGCGGGCCTGCCGCCGTCCTGGCCTGGTCGCCCTGGCGGGCCTGGTGTTGGCTTGGCCTGGGCGCAACAAAAAACCCCCAGGGGTCATCCCTGGGGGTTGGGCGAGGCGGGCCGGCGGCTCACGCCACCAGTTTGAGGCCCACCGCGAAGGTCCAGCCCGGCTCGGCACGCTCGAAGCGGCCCGACGCCTGGCGGAAGAAGGCCAGCGCCTCGTCGGGGGTGCTGACGTTGCACGCCCCGGAGAAGTCGGCCACGGCCACCGGGCCGAGGCGGATGCCGATGTCCGCCGAGTCCGCCGGGATCGGCTTGTCCCAGCCGAACCGCCGGGGGTCGCGGCGGAACTCCCGCACGGCCTGGTCCTGCGACCAGCGCCCGCCGATGGTGGCGGTGCCCAGCACGGTGCTGGCCTGGCCCGGCACGCCGTAGCGCACCTCAATCGCCGTGCCCCCCTTCTTGGGGTTCTTGGCGTTGGCCTGGTAACGCACGACGGCGTGCAGGCGGTTGATGCGGACCTCGGCGCTCAGGGTCTTGATCGGCTTCACAGTAAAGCTCCCTTCGGGATGAGTGGGTGACTGCCTCTGTCCCTACCGCCCCTGAACTTCAGGAGCGTTCACAATTTTTCTCCTGCTCCAGCAGGTCTTCGATGCTGGGGTAGTCGTCGTAGGACTCCACCTTGCGGCGCACGTTCATCTGGCACTCGATGTGCGTCTTGCCGGTGTCGATGTTCAGGGCGCGGTAGACGCAGCGCTCGACCAGGCTGGCGATTGCGTAGAAGTGGCTGGACTGAAGGCCCTTGTTGGCCTGGGAGTCGTTCAGGAACAGCTTGGCCTGCTCGGCAACGGCGCGGGCGTTGTAGTGGTCCCCGGTGGACAGGGACAGGTCGCGCAGCAGCCGTTCCAGGTAGTGCTGGGCGTCCTGGCGGTTGGTGTTGGCCACGGTCGGTTCTCCTGTATATGGGGTCGGGGCTATATCCTCGCGGGGCTATATCCTCACCGGGCTATATCCTCGCGGGGCTATATCCTCACCGCACCTGAAACCTCGAAGCGTTCTCGAAATAAAACGCCCCCAGGCCGGCGGGCACCTGGGGGCGGACGGAGGGTGATCTACTTCGCGCCCTTGATCTTGAACCGGCCCTTGTTCGCGGACAAGTAGGCGCGGGCTGCGGCCACGATCTCGTCGGAGAACAGGCTCACCGCACAGTCGTAGGGCAGGCTAACCGGGAAGCGCAGTCCGTCGAAGTAGATCGACAGCCAGCCGGACTTGGCGGCAACCTCGAAGCGAGGCGGCTTGCGGTCCACTTCCTTCATGCGCCGCATCATCTCGTCGGCGTCGATCTTCCCGTCCCGGAAGTCCTGGGTGATCTGCTCCTTGGTCTGTTTGTCGGCCACGTCGAAACCCTCCGTATAGGTCAGGATGGGGGGCGGGTCACTTGCCCGCCCCCTCTGTTGTTACCGCACCTGAACCGGGCGAACGTTCTCGATTTTCTCAGCCCTCCCACCGGCTCCAGGGCGTCACCGTCTCGCCCTCACGAAGCGGGCGGGTCGCCAGGGGGTAGGCGCACAGGCTCAGCCAGTCCGCCGGGAACTTGCGCTTGCAAGCCGCCTTGGCCTTGCCCTCGCTCGTGTACGCCCCGATGACAAACTCCTTGCCCTCCGGGCTGATGAGCGTGTAAATCTCCTTGTCCACGGTATATGCCCTCCGTATTGCAGGGTGTTGGGGGCGACTGCCGCCCCCTTCATCCTTACCCGCCCCTGAACCGGGCGAGCGTTCACGATTTCTTGGTGGCGACTTCCTCGAACGTCCGGCCCTGCTCATCCTCGCCGCCAGGGAAGCACAGGTCGAAGACCGTTTCCAGGGCGCTGGAGAACGTGCCGTCAAGCTCGGTGGCGTCGGTGTACTCCTCGAAGTACCGGGCCACGATCAGGTCAAAGGCGTCGGTTAGCTCGCGGTCCTGCAACGCAGAGCAGACGGCCCGCGCGAACGCTTGTGCTGGAATTCCCACTTATCCTCTCCCTTGTGTATATGGTACACGCCCGGCTGCGGCTTGGTGTGCGGGCCATGACCGGGCGTGTACCGTGGACTCACTTGCCCTTGATGCCCGCCACGAAGGCGTGCATCATCTTGGCTTCAGGCCCGCGCTCGTGGACCTGCACATAGCAGCTATAGCTGCCGGTCGGTTGCTGCGTCTTGCGGTCCTTGGCGGGTTGATAAACCACCTGCAACCGCGTCTCGCCGCCCTCGTAGCCCAGCAGGTCTTGCAGGCGGCTCAGTACGCTGTCGATGAATTCGGTGCTGCCGGTGATGCGGACACCGCATTCGTCATACGTTGATCCCTTGTGCTTGTAGGGCACCGGCTCCGGCTTGACCGGCTGGTTCGGCTTCAGCTTCGCCCAATGGGCCAGGACTTCGGCCTTCTTCATACTTCGTGCCTCCGAAAAGGGGTTATACGCTGTCCTGCCACGCGGCAGGATATGTCAGTCTGCACCACAACGCTCGTGGCGAGGGGCCTTGCTTTCACGCTGTCCTGCCCGGCCTGGAGGCCGGGCAGGATATGTTCCGATCAGTCTGCGAGCAGTTCTACCGCCTTGACGGGCAAGAAGTAGGCAGAACTGTAGTAGGTCGTTTCATCCTCGCTCTGGCCGCAGAACGTGATGGCGATGGGTAGGCCACTCTCGTTGCGGCCCAGGTTGATGCGCCAGTCGGTTCCGCACTCCGCACCGCGCGGGGCCTTGAAGGCAACCTGCTCGGCCAGGATGCGGTTCAACCCCAGGAACAGGAGCAAGTCGCGGACGCCGCGCGGGCCTTCCCCACTGTAGCCCCAGCAGAGGCCGTCGAAGCGGGCCGTGCCGTGGGTGCCGGTCACGAAGACGCGCTCGTGAGTGATGCCGTTGCTGCGGTAGCGCCGGCCCTCGATGCTCAGGATGTTGCCCAGGCGGCTGCACTTGGCGAAGCGGGGCCGGGCCTGGCGGGTAGTCCCCTGCTCGCAACGGTAACGGTACTGGCTCGTCATCGCGTAAACCCTTGTAGTGTTGTGGTGTTCCCCGTCTGCCTATACCGCCCCTGAAGTTGCGAGGCGTTCTCGATTTTCTCAGGGTGTCCGACCGGACTTGAACCGGCAACCCACGGGACTTACGCAGGAGCAACCCTGCTGCACACCGTTGCTCTGCCATTGAGCTACGGACACCATATGCCCTGGCCGCATACTCCCTGGCGTTCACGCTGGCTCGGCGCTAGTTCCAGGCCCTTTGCGGCATTGCCCTTGCGGGCCAACATTGCGGAACAGGGGTCGGGCTGACCCTGGCGGGACTATCGCAAGAACCCCGCACATCGGCTCCCGGTGGCTACTAGCAGGGGCCACCTGCGTTTGCCCGCCGGGCTACCTTACCGCTCGCTCCCTCGCTGTATTCTGGGCAGGTACAACAGTCGGGCGTCTGAGTCAGCCTGCGTGAGCGAACAGGCTAGTCCAGCCGGCTCACCCCTTCTGTTGCCCTTGCCCTGCTTCCTCCTAAGTGGAGCAGCCCGGAATTGAACCGGGGTCCGAAGGTCTATCACTCGGCCTGCCCGCCTACTTTAGCTTGGGCCTTTTTCGGCGTTACCCTACCACGAGTAGCAGGTTGCTGATTCCCTCCGTCGAAACCTGTCTGCCCCTCTGTCTCTCTCGCACCTGAAACTTTCAGGCGTTCTCGATTTTCCAAGGTTCCCGGTAAGGCCGGCTGCCAGGTTCGGGCACACTCGCCTTCGATTGCCTGACTCGCCGGCACTCGCAGTTTTTGGGGGGCCAGCACCTTTCCAGGGGTGCCCGCCCCCGCACCTACAGGAAACCGCTCGTGTGCATGATGCCTCTTAAATTGAGAAGGTCACTTCGTCATGCTTCAGCCCGTCGATCTGCCGGCGGGTGGCCGAGGAGTCGAACAGGCCCAGCGTCCAGCCCTCCAGGTCAGCCGTCAGGATGCCCTGGACGGTATCACCGACCTTGTAACCGTGAACCGGCTTCTGGAACTGCACCGTGCCCCAGACCTGGCCCTTGCTCTCGCTGATACGCCGCAGGTCGGCGTCCCAGCGCTCAGCCCGCATGATCTGGCCGTGCGACAGGTAGCTGGGGTCCAGGGTGCGAATCAGCCCGTCCAGGTCGAACCCCTCGAACCCCGCCGCCTCCAGGTCGGCCTGAACCTGCGCCCGCGCCTTGTGGTTGCTGGCCAGCTTGACCAGGACCAGCAGCACGTCGGCGGGCACAGCCTGCTTCGGCTCGCCCTTGTGGCGGGCCAGGCTGTCCAGAATGGCCTGCACGCCGTTGACGCCCAGAGGCTTGTTGAGCAGCAGGCAGGGGTTGGGGCTGTCCGGCTCAAGGACGGCAGCCACATCGTTGAAGGCCCGGCCACAGCCCACAGCCGCGTGGACTCGCAGGGCCGGCACCGGATACTGCGAGGACAGGCAGTCGGTCGCCTCGAACGTGTACAAGGACACCATCGTAAACCCTCCGATTGAAGTGTTGTTTCCTCTGCCCTTATCGCCCCTGAAACTTTGAAGCGTTCTCGATATTTTCGGGCCAGGGCGGCGGGTTGCCCCACCGCCCCGCCCGGCCTCATCGTTCCGTTCCGGCCACGATGGTACGGTCGTCCAGCACCCGCAACGGCTCAAGGAAGCGGTTGCGCACCGTGAACCCCTCGTCAATCAGCGACCCCACCAGGGCGGCGGCAAGCCGGTGATCCACCGCGAAGGCGATGTATTCCGGGGTCTGATTGGTCAGCACTTGCCAGCTTTCCAGGCCAAGCTCGGACTCGGTGAAGCCGCAGGCCGTCTCACCGTGCGCCGTGATCTTCCAGACCGTACCGTGATCTTCCACCACGAAGTCGGTATGGTTGGCCAGCAGGTTGTTCCACCGCTCGGCGCACTTCTTGCAGGTTACGTTCTGGATGCAGAAGGTGAACGTCATCGGGACGCCCTTCGCATGGCAGCAAGCCGGAATGTTGCTCGCCAGGTGAACCAGTTTCGCCATCGTAAAGCCCTCCTATCTGATCCGCCCCTGAAGGGCGGAAGCGTTCACGATTTTAGCTGGCCTGGCGGATGGCCTGGGCGGGCACATACCCGTCGTGCAAGCGCTGGTCGAGTTTCTGGCGGAAGGCGTACAGCGCCGAGGGAAGCTCGTCGTGCTGGTTCAGGATGCCCAGCAGAAGCTCGCCCCACTCCTCGTTGAAGTCGGCGTGAAGGTTCTTCTTGAATCTCCCAAGCTGGAAGGCCGGCTTACGCTCATGGTCGTCGGTCGCGGGCCGGGGCTGCGCCACGGCATCTTGCAGAGCCATCGGTATATCTCCCTCGCTGTGACCACGGCACAGGCCGACACCGCGCCGGCCTGTACCATGATCTTACTTCTGGTTCAGGCAGTTGTAAAGTCACCCAGCAGCCGCCCTGGGCGCGGGCGGGGCTGGGTAACGTGCCCCGCCTTGGGCGGGCGGGGGCGCGCTTCGTCAGGCGTACTTGTCGGCCAGGTCACTGGCCCCCTTCATTACCGGCTCCAGGTTGCAGGTGTAGTCGGAAACCACGTCCCAGCCGGAGTTTCCGTAGATCAGCCACACCCAACCGACCTTCTTGCCCTCCTTGTAGAAGATGAGGTAGTCCTCATCAGCCGCGAACATCGCGTCGAGGATGACCTTGACCTTGTTGGACGGGGCGGGCAACTCGTGCGTGTCGCCCCCGTTGTTGACGTTCAGGGTGAACCCCGCCGCCAGGGCGTCGAGGATGACCCGCCGGGCGATCCGCTTCTCCACCATCTGCCGCATCTTCACGCTGCCGCTCATGCTTGACCCTCCGTAAAGTGGTGATCGAACCCTTCTGCCCTTACCGCCCCTGAAAAACCGGGGCGTTCTCAATTTTCCTGGTTGTAGCTGAAGTACAGGTCTTGGCCGCAGGCCGCGCACTTGATGTCGGGGGCGCGGTAGTCCAGGCACAGGTCGGTGCCGGGGTCGTCGCCGGCAGGCGGGTTCTCGACAACCCGCCCCTCGTCCGTCACGCTCTGCAAGTCGCCTTCGACCCGCACGGTGCCCTCGCCCGCCAGGTTGACGTGGCAGGCCGGACACTCGGTCAGGTCCAGAACGTAGGTGTACATGATGTCACTTCCTCATGCGGCTGTGGCACAGAGCCAGGCGCTCGCGCGCCATGTCCATCCCCGCCAGGTCGCCCACCGGGAAACCAGGGATGCGGTAGGTGTTGTCGTAAGACTTGACGCAGGCCAGGGTTATGAGCGCCTGGGCCTCGTCCACGGTGTCAACGGAGTAGGCGGGCAGAGCCGCCCCACGGTGGCGCTTTTGGCCCTGCACACGGCAGGTCACGGTGCCATCCGCTCAAACGTCGATCTTGACAGGTCGCTCCAGCATGTTTGGCCCTCCAGGGTTGCGGTTGCCTCTGACTATACCGCCCCTGAGCGCTGGAAGCGTTCTCGAAAATAAAAAGGCCCTGGCCGCTCGTGAGAACGGCCAGGGCTGCCCAAGGTGCGCCCAAGAACGGGCGCGGAGAAATCACTGTATTGTAGTACAGTACCCGGCGGAATCCAGAGTACAATGTTGAAATGGCGCAAAAAAGACGCCCGGTGACTCCCAACCCTGGTGTCGCCCAATCACCAGGGCCAGCAAATCACCGGGCATAAGTCATCTTACCCAGGTCCAGGGGGGCGGGTCAAGCCCCTTCCCCGCACAAAGCCGGCAGGCCAGGGGCCAGGGCCTTGTACTCGTCCACGTTGACCAGCCCCCGGAGCCAGTACCGCAGCGCCGAGGCGGCGTAGCGGTTCGGCTCGCAGTGGCTTTGCAGATGCCCGACCCAGCTTTCCAGGTCGCCCTCGAAGGCCACCGGGCACTTGCCCGCCGGGGTCGTGATGGTGTAGCCGCTCACCGGGAAGAAGCCCGGCTCTTCGTTCCGCTCATGCTCCGGCGTGCCGGCAATCGCGGACTTGAAAAGGTGGCCGCAGTCGCACTCGTGGCTGCGGCAGCCAACCGTCGCCCCACACGCGGGGCAGTCTTTCGCACCCTTCGGCATGGTTCAGCCCTCCTTCTACCCATACCGCCCCTGAAACGGGCAGGCGTTCACGAAATTTCATCGCCGCACAGGACGCAGTGACCAGGGCAGCGCTCCCCCCGGTCTTCGTGGTAGCAGTGGGCGCAGCAGTAGGGGGCGGTGTCGGGCGTGGCCTGGGGGCCGGGCGTGAACGGGTCGCCACAGTTGGCGCAGTTGCGCTGCCCCTCGTGAACCTCCCAGATGCCCCCGCAGTCGCGGCAGGCCAGGTAATGGCTGCCGTCCTCGTTGTAGCTCATCAGGCGGTCGTCGGGGTGCTTGCACGTCTCCGGCGTGCCTTCCTTGCCCTGGCCGGTGTACTCCAGGGCGCAGCCCTCCACCTGGGGCGGGGTGATCGGCTCCTTCACAGTCGCCCGGATCGCGGCCAGCGCTTCCTCCAGGTCGCCATAGCGCTCGCCGTCCAGGTCCGGGCCGTTGACCTCATAGGCCAGGTCGAACGGGACGGGGGTAATCTTGTGGTCGATGTAGACGGCCTCGCCGGTGGCCTCAAGTTGCTTGGCCACTTCAAGATACGACGGAACACGCACGGTAAATCCCTCCGAAGAAGGGGGCGGGCCTGGGCGATGGCCCGCCCCCGGTCACGGTTTACTTGGCCTTGCCCGCCAGCAGGGCGGCGTTCTCATGCTCGCGCCGCGCCTCCTGGTTGAGCGGGTGAACCCACAACTCCGGCGGCTGGCCCAGGCGCTCGGCCTCGGCCTGGTCGCGGTCCCACTTCTTCTTGCCGTAGCGGGCCTCACGCTCGCCCGCCTCGACCAGCAGCAGCTTGCAGTTGGCCAGGAACTTCGCCCGGCTGATGTTGCTGACGTTCGTGGTCAGCCCGATCATCCGGCGCACGTCGCTGTAGCCGAAGTCGAACTTCTCCCCGGTGCCACTGGTGAAGGCCGGGCCGTGCAGCTTCTCCAGCACCTTGAGCCGGAACCACCACTCGTCCACGTTGGCCTCGCTGATCTCCCGAAGCCCCACCGGCATCGAGAACAGGACCAGCGTTTCCCACACCACGCCCAGCTTCTTGCCGGCGTGGCCGTCGTCCTCGTACAGCGCCTCCCAATTGTCGATCTTCTGGTAGTTGGCGTGCAGAGCCATCGTCATCCCCTCCGTAACTCGTTGGATCGAACCGGGGCCGGGCCAGCCCCCTCACGCGACTGTTGTTGTTCCCGACAATCTTACCGCCCCTGAACTTCCGAGGCGTTCTCGATTTTCTCGACCCCGCCTCCGGTCGCCCCCTCCTGGTTGATGAGGATGCCGTGCAGCCGGGCCGCGCTCTCGTAGCTCTCAAGCGGCTCGCTGGTCAGGCGCACCAACGCCAGGCCATACGGCAGGATGCCAGGGACGCGCAGGTAGTAGTACACACGCCACATGGGCTATATCTCCATAGCAGAGGGGGAGGGTTCAGGATAGCGCAACAGAGCGTTCCCTCCGCTCCCCCTCTGCCATGATCGCCCCTGAAACTTGCCAGCGTTCTCGATTTTCTCTACGCTGTCCTGGGCGGGCGTCGTGCCCAGGACAGCGTGGAAGTCGAAATCCCTTTCGTAGCAAGCCATTCGGTCGAATGGCACATATCCTGGTCACGACGGCCCGCCGCAGTGCTTGAACGCCCCGCAGGGCATCTCCCACTTGGCCGGGTCGATCAAAATGCCACTTGCCGGGTAGGCTTTGTGCATGGCCAGGTTGACCAACTCGGCGTCGTCGCAGGCCGGGTAAGGCTTGCCCTTGTCGGCAAGCTGGTTGACCGTCCAGCCCTGGTGGATCGTCCGACCGAACTCCATCTCGTAGCAAGCGATACGGTCGAAGAACGCCGGGGCGATCTTCCGCACCGAAGCCCACTGATCCGCCAGGCCGAAGATGCACGCCAGACAGCTAACCCGGCCCCAGCCAAGACGATACGCCGGGTGCGGGACCACGCCGAAGTCGTGCATGATCTGCCACACGTCCGCCTCACTCCAGTCGATCACGGACCTCCAATGGTCCACATGCCGGCTCTGACAGTGCGTCCTGTGTTCCTCGGCCTCAGCGTACCGGCTGCGGGCCGCGCTCTCCTGCCGACGCTCGCCACTCAGGAACAACAGCCGCTTGCCCTTGAAGGCCGGCTCGTTGCTGATGGCGATGGCGCAGGTGTCGATCTTCAGCGTAGCGCTGCACCACCTGCGGCTCAGGTCAGCCGTGACCATCGGGAACAGGCGGCGAGTGCTGATCTTGCCCTTGATGCCGCCCGCCGTGCCGATGCTGCCGTCCAGGCGCTCAAAGCTGACCGGCGCGGTCCTGGCGTTCTCCTTGCACATCTCCCGCTCGAAGCCGCCATGTCTCCATTGAAAGACCAGGCGCAGGCCGAGGGCCTGTGCGAACGCCCGGCAGTACGCCTCCGTGCAGGGCCAGTCCATGAACGGTGCATCCACGCCGGGGTGGCCGTCCACATGCTGGTGCATCAGGACGATGCGCTCCTTCGCCACGCCGGCCCGGAGCAGGTCCAGCACCAGGGCGGCGCTGTCCTTGCCACCGGAGAAGCTGGGCAGGATGTAGTCGTACCAGCCCAGGTCGCGGATGGTCGTGGTGTCCGGGCGGCGGTCGTCAATCACCGTCAAGGAAGTCATGGTTGGCCCTCTGAAGGTTTCAATCGGCTCTGTCCATCCCGCCCCTGAAAATCGCAAGCGTTCTCGATTTTCCTGGCGGGCCGGAAGTGAGTGGGGGTTGCTCTCTACGTTCGCTCCGGTAGCTATCGCATTGCTGCGCCCCTAAGTCACGCCACTTCGCCGCAGGCTGTTTCTGGCCAGTCAGCCCTGCAAGCAGGCAGGTGTCGCTCTGCCTTGACCGCACCTGAAACCTTCAACCGTTCTCGATTTTCTTTTAGTGTACGGACGTTCAGCGCGGGCCGGAGGCCCCGGAGTACAATGTTGATATGGTGGGAAGCAACATTGTACACCGGCCCCCAGGGGGAGGGCCGGAGTACACTGTTGTAATGCCCGGTACGGTGGGGTGGGCGAACCCCACGTCGCCAGCGCCGTTGGTGGCGACCCGCACCGGGCAATAATACCCGCCCCTGAACGGGGCGGGTGTTCTCGATTTTTATACGCGGCCCGCGCACTCCGGGCCGAAGCCGGACTCGATGGACTCCGGCACGGTCAGGCGCTTGCCGCACCGCCCGCACCGGCCCTCGTGATGGACCTTCCAGCCCGCCGCCTCGACCGCCGCCAGGTCGCCAGCCCACACGCGGGCCAGGACACGCCGGATGATCTGCACCGGCTGCGAGTCCTCGGCGTAGCGGCTGCCGGTGGTCAGGCGAACCTCGCCCGTGGCCGGCACCAGCTTGCCCAGGTAGGTGTAATCGCTGCCGTTGTCCGGGCCGGACAGCAGGTTCACAAACCACGCCTCCGGCCACTCGTCGGAAGCGTCCTTGTGCTGCACCTTGAAGGTGTAGTGCGGCTTGACCTCGACCTCGCGCCGGGCGTTGGCGTCGATGTAACCCTGGGCCGGCTCGATGGTGAAGATAGCCTTGCCGGCCTTCACAAAGTCGCTGGTGATGCTCATAGCACCCTCCGGTTCTTATTTTCCAACTGCCTCCACCCCTACCGCACCTGAACCGGCGGGCCGTTCTCGATTATTTCCTCTCGGTGCCCTCGATCTTGATGGGGGCCGAGAAGAAAGCCCGATATTCCTCGGCCTGCTCCTTCGCCCGCTTCATGTCCTCGGCGGTGCCCAGCTTGATGTCTTTGTCCAGGTTGACGTTGCGCACGTTGATCGTGTAGCCGAAGCGCTCGCCAGCCGGCAGAGGGGTCAACACGATGATGAGGTTGTAGTGGTTCTTGCGCGCCCACTCGGCCAACTTCTTGCGGTCGTCCATAATGCCCTGCCCTTCGCGTCAGGAAGCCCCAGAAACGGCCCGGATAAACCGAAGTGGCCTCCGGGCCGTTTCATTTTACTTCCCGCCAGGGCGGTTGTTTAGCCGCGTTTGCGCCTGTGCCAGATTCGCCAGCCCGCCCCGTAGGCCAGGCTGTACTCACCCACGAGGTAGTTGGCGCTGGCCCGCCCGTGCGCGGTGTCGATCACTTCCGCCGCCTCCCTGCCGTACTTGCCCAGAATCTCGTACTCCGGCCCCTCGTCCGGGGGTGCCTTGGGGGCCGGGTTGACTGCCCTTGCGAAATCGCGTGCCGTCGTCATGTTCACAACTCCAGGGAAAGGAGGCGCTTGGCCTCGACCTCGGCGGGCGAGGCGTCCCAGCAGTACCGATCCGCCAGGTATGCGCCGTCTCCCTCCACTTCAACTTCCGCCCCTTCGGGGATGCAATCCTTGATCTGGTCCAGCATGTACTTGCCGCCGTCGCTGCCGGCGATGAAGCCCCAGCAGGAATCCAGCGTTTCGCCGTCCTCGTCTTCCACCGTGTAGCCGTAGCACTCGCCGTTGCACCAGGCGGTGTATTCGGCCAGGAAGCTGCGGGCGTCCTTGGCCCGGTCCTCCTTCGTCTTCGCGCCCATGTCGCCCGGCTTGTGGTCCCAGACCAGCAGGCCGGCGCACTTCACCGAGTCCCACGGGCAGCGCGGCCCCTCACCCGGCAGGAACCACAGGCTGTTGTCGTGTTCGTAGTAGCTGACGAACCAGGCCAGGCCCACCGCCAGCTTGCGGCGCAGGCCGGGGTTGCGGACGACAGGCCAGCCGTCGTGGCCCAGCGTGTCGGACAGGCCCAGCCGCTCCGGGTCTTTGTAGTTGATGTGCCTGCGTCCGAAGCTGTGCAGGGTCCACTGCCCGTCGCAGGAAGTCATCGGGTTCTCGCAGTCCTGGTCGTGTTCGATTCGCACTTTGACTCGCATATGCCCCTCCGATGCGGCTATAGCTCGCGGGCTATATCCCCGCCGGGCTATATCCTGGTGTCGATTGCTCTACCCTTACCGCCCCTGAAAGTGCGAAGCGTTCTCGATTATTTCGGCTCGTGCCGCAGCGCCTCATGCGTCAGGCGCTCGAACTGCCGGCGGGCGTTGGCCACCCAATCAGACGGGAAGTCCGCCTCGGCCCCGCGCACGATCAGACTGGAAAGCCGGTTGCACAGGTCCACGCCCAGCAGGGCCAGGGACCGCACCGCGACCGCGTTTTGCTCGTTGACCTCGTTCACAGCCTATCCCCCGAAAGGGATATAACCCGGCCTGGGCGATGGCCGGGCTATATCCGGGTGTTAGTTGTCGCTCTGCCCGCCCGCCTGGATGCGGCGCACGAACTCCACGCAGGCCAGGGCGTGCTTGAGCGTAACCCCGCCCGGCAGCACGACTTCGGGAAGGTTCTTCAGCCCTTCCTCAAGCTGGGCCACGATCTCGGCAGCCGCCTCGATGGTGGCCACGCCCCGCTCTTCCTCGCCCTCCGCGATCTGCTGCGCCCCCTTGAGGCCGCACAGCATCGCGCCGATGCGGGCCAGGTCCGCCATGCCGGCGTGGGCTTCGCGGATATGCACCCGCACGTTGTCGCCCGGCTCCGGCAGTTCCACCGTGAAGTGGGCGGTGCGGGTGTCGCTGCCCGGCTTGCGCCGCTCCCGGCTCGACGTGGTGCCGGTCACTTCGGCCCGCACCTTGAGGGCACGCTCGCCCTGGGCGGTGTCCGTGTTCAGCCAGGCCCAGCAGCTATCGCTCCGGCCCCGCCCGCCCACGCTCACGCGCCGGCCAGCCTCGTTGCCCGCTTCCAGAAACGCATTGACTCGACACATGGTTGCATCCCTCCGTTAAAGTTTGGTTTGACTGCCTCTGTCAGTAACGCCCCTGGAAGCGGGAAGCGTTCACGATTTTTTTCAGTTGCCGTCGTGGACGTAGCAGGTCACGCCGGCATCGTTCAGGAGGTTGGTAATCTCCTCCTCGGCGTCCCGGCTGTCATGCACCAGGACCGAGAGATTCGCGCCGCCCTCATGCAGAACGTTCTGGCAGCCGGGGTGCTTCTCCAGCACCGCGCGAGCCGCCGGCAGTTCCTCGGCGCTGTCGCACTCGATGTAGATTTTCGTGGTCACGTTGCACCATCCTTTCGGGTTGGTTGAAGAAAGGGGAGAGGGGCCGGGCCAGCCCCTCTCCCACAACGGAGGGATATTCACGCCACCTTCGCCTCGCCCTCCGGGGCGGGCGCAGGGGCCGGGTCGCTCGCCGGCTGCTCGCTGGCCGGCTGCTCGGCGGGCTTGTCCGCCTTCTTACGCTTGGCCGGGGCGGGCTTGCTCGGCTCCGGGGCCGGCGCGGGGGCCACAATCACCGCCGGGGCCGGCTGCTCCACCTTGGGCGGGGTGGGCACCACGGTCGCCAGGATGCCCTTGAGGGCGTCCACGCCGCCGACCTTGGCCGACAGGGCGTTGATGCGGTCCAGAACCGCCTGGGTCGCCTCCGGCCCGCCCAGGGCGCTCGCCAGGTCGCGGACCTCGCCCACCAGGGCCAGGGTGTTCGCAATGTCGCTCGCCTTGTAGAAGCTCGCCACCTGGGCCTGCACCGGGCTGGCCTTGCGGGCGGGCTGCTTGGCCGGCTTGCTCGCCGGGGCCGACGCCTTCTTGCCCTTGAAGCTGAACTGGTGGCCGCACTCGCACACTTGGGTGCGGACGCCCACCACGGCACCGCACTTCGGGCACGACTTCTTGCCACGCACGCCATTCGTCTCGCTCATGGTCCGATCCTCCGTTGTATGGGTTGTGGGGGCTGTCGATCAGCCCCCTCTGTCTCTCCCGCCCCTGAACTTCAGAGGCGTTCTCGATTTATTCCCAGGTTCCCTCGGCCCCGAACTTCTCGACGTAGGCGCGCTTGCCCGCCTCCGTCAGCCCGCACGACGCATCGTTGCCGCGCCCTTCCTGGTGCGCCAGGCCCTTCTTGACCAGGCTGCCCAGGACAGCCGCCGTGGCCTTGTCGCCACAGACCGCCCACGACCAGGGCATGTTGTTCAAACAGCCGCGCTCGCCGTACTCGTTGTGGTCAACGATTTTCTTGATGAGCGCGTACTCCTTCTCCGTGATCTGCATTTGCTTCTCCTGCTTGCGTAGATCGCCAAGCATCTTGCGGTAATGTTCCCGGCCCTGCATCCCGTTGTCCGTGGCCAGGACGGTATAGCTGCCACTGATCGGCTTGCGGGCGTCCTGCCGCCTGATCTTGCCGTCCTGCGTTCGCACCGTCACGAAGTAGCGTCCGTCCCAGGTCATGTGCAGGCCCTCCAGACATACCGCCCCTGAAGGGCGGAAGCGTTCTCGATTTAAGAAGGGGGAGGGGCCGGGCGGCTCGTAGGCACGCCCGGCCCCCGGAGGTTGATTTAATCCCGCCCCGGACGGGATATAAAGGCCCCGGCTGTCACAGCCTGCGGCCATCTGCTTTCTTTCACGTCGTCCCGCCGGGGCGGAATATC
>Ga0126369_10000186_pt1 | contig 38873 bp, 37 predicted proteins | sample PanSoiMetaPlot_1_FD_109646 | JGI IMG/M metagenome (GOLD analysis project Ga0126369, IMG submission 109646) | Tropical forest soil microbial communities from Panama - MetaG Plot_1 | ecosystem: Environmental > Terrestrial > Soil > Tropical forest > Bulk soil | place: Panama | collected 2016-02-17
CCGTGGAGAAGAAATCGATATCAGCAAATGAAAACGCCGATCTTTTCTGCGGCTTGGTGAAACTTCAACCAGGGGACATTCCTATTGTGGACAACACGGGGACATTTCTATTGTGGTATGACACTTTGCGGCGTCCCGCGGCGTCCCGCGTTGACTTTTATCGACGCTACAGGCAAACTGCTCAATTCGCCAGCTAAGCGCTTCGCGGCCAGCACGATGAGCCTGTCCGCGGGACAGCAAGGCAGGAAACCATTCGCTCTATGCGCGCAGACCGCGTCTCCTTTACACTCGACTCGACGTTGGAGACGGTTAACAGGGCCGAAGAAACGGCCGGAAAGATGGCAACCGAGGCCGGCTTCGACGACGAAGAGGTCATGAAGATTTCGATGGCGGTCCGCGAGGCCGCTGTCAATGCAGTTCTGCACGGCAACGCCTACGATCGGGGGAAGAAAGTTACGCTGGCGTTCGAGCGTACGCCCAATGATCTGGTCATTACCGTCCGTGACCAGGGCACGGGACTGGACGTCGGCAAGATTCCCGACCCGCTGGCCCCAGAGAATTTAATGAAAACGTCGGGGCGCGGCATATTTCTGATTCGCTCGTTCATGGATGTGGTGGAGATCCACCCTTCCCAGACAGGCACCGAACTTAAGATGATCAAGCATGTCCACGGCAGCGCCGGGGACTCCAAGGAGGCTTCCCAGTGACTATGAAGTCCAGTACTCGTCAGGTGGATGGCGTCACCATCGTCGACCTCAGCGGCCGAATCACCCTCGGCGAAGGCAGCGTGATCCTGCGCGATACCGTGCGCGACCTGCTCTCCAAGGGACACAAGAAAATCCTGCTCAATCTGGGCGATGTGAACTACATCGATAGCTCCGGGATCGGCGAGCTGGTCAGCGCCTTCACCACTGCCAAGAACCAGGGCGGCGAACTGAAGTTGCTCAATCTCACCAAGAAAGTTCACGATCTGTTGCAGATCACCAAGCTCTACACCGTCTTCGACGTGAAAGACGACGAAGCGGCTGCAGTGAAAGCCTTCAGCAAGTAGTCATTCGTTCCGCAATCGTGATGAAGCGGGCCGGAGCATCGCTCTGGCCCTGCTCTTCCCATTTCGGAACGAACTCTCGCGACAATTCCTTTCAACCGATCCACTGAGCGCAGCCTCTCGATAGAATCGATCTCGAGAAGCTAACCCCGCCCGCGTTTCTCGCTCAAGTCCAATCACATGCGCTTTTTCTCGCTGTGCTGCCTTGTCTTGATGTTCATACCGTTTGCGGTTGTGCCGACGCCGGCGAGCAATTGCATCCCATTCAGCGAGGCGCGAGATCACATCGGCAAGACACAATGCGTGAGTGGCACAGTGGTTCGCGTCCAAGACGGGAATGGCGCGGTCACCTTCCTGGATTTTTGCGAAAGCTATCTGACGTGTCCATTTACAGTCATCGTGTTCCGGAGCGATCTTAAGCAGGTTGGAGATGTTCGACAACTGCAAGGTCATCGCGTCGAAATCAAGGGGACGATCCAGAACTACGATGGACGAGCCGAGATCGTTCTTCGGCGCACCCAACAACTCGGCAAAGACGCGGCGCTCGTGCCTGCGCTTCCCAAGGACTATGACGTCGAGCGGCGGGGCCAATACAGTGCCGGAAAGTTCACCCGTCCCAAGCAGGCTAAGCAATCGAGGCGAAAGAAGGGTCAGGCGGTTGGGATTGAGGAGCCGGAGAATCCGTAAGTCGGAGTTCGTAGCTCGTAGTTCTGGGGCTTAGAATTCTAGCGAATCCATGCCTGAAGTTTGGCGGTGTGCGAACTACGAGCTCCGAGTTACGAACTATCTCCTACACCATGCCCTTCCTCAGTTCCTCGAGCGAATATTTTGTTCCGCGCCAGATAATGCCGTCGTTGCTGAAGGTGTGAGCCATCGAGACCAGCAATGTGTACATGAACAGGCTTGTACTGATCGGGTGCAGAAAAAAGTAATAGGGCTTTACCGCCGAGAGCGACGACATTCCGTAATAGATCGCAAAGATGCCAATCAAGGCGATAATGTATGGAAGTCGAGACCATCCTTGCGCGAACCAGACCCCGATGAACGGTCCGAGATTCAGGAAGCCCAGTGCAAGAATCGTCGCCACCGTGCGCCACCACTGGAACGAAAGCACGGCAAAGAAATTTTTGGTCAGGTTGTTCACCACCCCAAATGCTCCCTTCGCCCAGCGCAGCGAAATCAAATCTTCGCCGAAAACGTTGCGCTGAACGTAGCCCGCTTTTTTGATGACCTTGCCGAGTTTCATGTCGTCGACGACCTCCATGCGAAGCGCCTGGTAGGTTCCAACCGCGTCGTACACGCGACGACGAACCATGTTGAAGGCACCCACTCCCATGTGATCATCGGCTTTAGGATCGGCGACCTTCCACGGGCGATGTCCGAAGACGAATAGAGCCTGGAAGAAAGCGATCATCATGCGCTCACCAATTCTCTTCATGATCATGCGCGGGAAGAGCACCACGTGGTCGGCGGGCTCGGCTTCAGCGTAGGCGATGGCGCGCCGGAGCGAGTCGGGTTTGAAGAGAACGTCGGCATCGGTAAACAGGAGCCAGTCGCCTGTGGCTTGCTTGCTGGCTGTCCACATCGCGTGCGTCTTGCCGAGCCAGCCCGCCGGAAGTTCGGAAACATGGATGATGCGAAGTCCGGCGAGGACGGGTATGTGTGCTCCAGACGCACAGACAACCTCCTCCATGACGTCACCGGTACGGTCGGTAGAGCGGTCATTCACGGCGATGACTTCGTAATTGGAATAGTCGAGGGCGAGCAGCTGCAGCAATGTCTGCCCGATGTTTTCTTCCTCGTTGCGTGCCGGCACGATGATGGTCACTCTCGGATCGCCGTTGGGCGTCGCTGGTTTGCGATCCCATTGCGGCAGCGCGATATCCGCTACCTTTGGCATGCCAAGCGCCGCATCAATGATGCGCGAGAACCAGGCAAGAGCCAGGATTGTTCCGGCGATCCAGTTGATCCAATGCAAAATCATTTTCAGGAGGAAGATGCCGCAGGGGACACAGATGATTCTGCTGCCACAAGAATGGGCGGAGCAAATCGGGCCCCATAAAACAAAATCGCAGCGGAGATGATCATTGCGACAACGGGCAAAACAAATGCCATTTGCAGCGTGTGCCGGTCAGCCACCCATCCCATCATGGTGGGAGACGGAACATCTCCCAGGATGTGAATGATGAAGATATTGACCGAGATGGCCGTGGCCCGGATGTGAGCTCCAACCGAATTGATCAGGGCCGCATTGAGTGGCGAGGTATTGAACAACAGGAAGAACGCCGCTACAGCGATGGCCGGGACCATGGTTGGTCCTTTGAAGAATAGGGCGACGACCATGAACGGTACGCCCAACGCCATAGAAACGGCTGAAACGAGGTAGTACGCACCTTTCGTCCGGCGCAACAGATAGTCGCCGAGCCATCCGCCCGCGAGCGAGGAGACTACGCCATCCACGACCACTATGATTCCGAAAATGAAGTTGGCCTTATCGAGCGAGTAGTGTCGTTCGCTGTAGAGAAACTGCGGCATCCAGACGAGAACTCCTCCGAGCGAGAATGTCATCGCGGCCATGCCGAGCGTAGCGGTCAAGAATGCCGGATTGCGCGCCAAGCCGAGCACAGTGCCGCGATCCGGCGTCTCCTTGAGCGTGTCAAACTGCCCGCGCGGAGGCTCTTTCAGGAAGAGCACCGCGATCCCTAGCAGGAATCCCGGCGCGGCTGCGAAATAGAACGGCGCACGCCAGCCATGTTCCTTCGAAACAATGCCGCCCAGGATATAGCCCAGGGCGAAGCCGACCGGAATCGCGAGATAGAACACGCCCAGTATGCGGCCACGGCGGTCTTCGGAAAACAGGTCGGCAACAAATGTTGGTGCAATGGTCACGAATGTCGCTTCGCCGATTCCCACCAGCGTGTGCCGGATAAGCAATTCAGCGTAGTTATGAGTGACCGCTGTCAGCAGGGTGAGCGCGCTCCAAAAAAATGCTCCCGCCGCAATAATGCGTTTTCGTGAATAACGGTCCGCCAGTGGTCCGACGAACGGCGCGGCGATCATGTAGAAGATCAGGAAGGCCGTGGTCAGCGCGCCAAGTTGCGTTTTCGAGAGATTGAATTCACTGCCGATCAGCGGCTGTACGGCGTTGAGCACCGAGCGGTCAACGTAATTGACCAGATTCAGTGAAGTGAGGACCAGGAGCGCGGTCGTGGCCTGATGGTCTTGTTTGAGCACGCGTCGAGCGAATATAGCATGAGGAGCGTTAGGCGCTGGTTGTCGCGGAACTCAGGCCCAGATACATCGCTCGCTTCGTGTGAACTCTTCAGGTTTGCTCGTCCGCCTATTTCTTAGGTCTTGGCCATTTCGCAATTACCACCGTCGAGATTCCTCCGCGCGGCCGGAAATCTCCTTTCACCTCCGCCCAAACCGGCTTGGCCCAGCGCACCACATCTTCCAACACCTGGTTCACGATGTTCTCCTGAAAAATTCCTAAGTTGCGATACGACTGCAAGTACTCCTTCAGCGATTTCAGCTCGAGACAGGAGTGACCGGGCATATAGCGGATCTCAATCCTGCCGAAATCGGGCAGTCCGGTCTTTGGACAAACCGAGGTAAATTCCGGGTCATCGATAACGATCTCATAGCCTGGAAACTGGTTGGGCCAGACTTCGATTTCCGGGAAGGCATGGTCAAGCCCGGCGCTGGCGTGCTCCGCAGTGTAGCGGGGAGATTTGGACATTCGAATATTGTACCGAGTCGGAACAGAGCTCGAAAAATCCCCAAATTGCTGGAGCCTGCCTGTTCTGGAAGCATCTAATTACATAAGAACTTATCTCGCTTTTCGTCCCAGCTGCACGAGGCTGGGTGGTACATTAAGGTTAAGTTTTCTCCCGATGCCATTGAATGGAAACAGTTCCGGCCATCAGCCGCGACGCTGGTGGGTGACGGCGCTTGCGATCGTTGCGGCGGTGATCGTGCTAGCGGCATTCATCACCCGACGGGACGACGCTATTCCAGTCCGCACCGCTACAGTCGAGAAAGGCAATATTCGCAGCCTCATATCGACAAACGGGAAGATCGAACCGGTTTCCAATTTTGAGGCTCACGCGCCAATCTCTACCACCGTTCAGCGGCTACTCGTGAAAGAGGGCGATTTCGTCAAGAAAGGCCAACTGTTGGTCGTGCTCGACGCGCCCGATGCAAAGACCCAGGCGGCGAAGGCGCACGCGCAATTGACATCAGCACAAGCTGACATCAGTGCCATCGAGCGAGGCGGAACGCAGGAAGAAGTGCTCAATCTTGATGCGCAGCTCGTGAAGGCCAAGACCGATCGCGATGCTGCCAATCGGAATTTAGAAGCTCTGCGGCGCCTGCAGCAGCAGGGCGCGGCGTCAGCCGGCGAGGTGCGAGACGCAGAGAATGCGCTTGCCCGAGCCGATGCAGAGTTGAACCTGCTGCAACAGAAGCAGACAAAGCGTTATTCGTCTCCCGAGGTCGCGCGGGTAGAGGCGCAACGAGGCGAAGCACAGGCCGCCTATGATGCCGCCCAGGACATCCTGTCGAAATCCGTGGTGCGTGCGCCTTTTGAAGGCATTGTGTATTCGTTGCCGGTGAAGCAGGGCGCATTTGTCTCAAGCGGCGATTTGGTGCTGCAGCTTGCCGATCTCCGGAAAGTTCAGGTGCGGGCTTTCGTCGATGAGCCCGATGTGGGGAAACTCGCTCCCAAGGATCCAGTTGAAATTACCTGGGACGCTGTACCGGGGCGTATCTGGCAATGCCAAGTGGGCGCGATACCATCGACCGTTCGATTACGAGGTTCCCGCAACGTCGGGGAAACGACGTGCATCGTAGATAACAAAGATCTAAAGCTCTTGCCGAATGTAAATGTTGGGGTGACCATCGTCATCGCCGAGCGTGATGGTGTTCTGTTAGCGCCACGCGAAGCGGTTAGGATGGATGACAGCCGGCCATACGTGCTACGTGTGGTCGGTCATGAACTGAAGCGCCAAGATGTGGAGACGTCTCTCTCCAATCTGACGCAGGTGGAGATCACGAAGGGTCTCGCATCCAGCGACAAGGTGGCGATCAGTTCCCTAAACGGCAAACCACTCGGCGAAGGAACACAGGTTAAGTATTGAATGATTAGTCGGATTTTCCACATTTTTCTGTTTCTGCTGGTCCTCGTTTTTTTCCTTTCGTCTTCGGTGCTGGCAGCGGATTCCACAAAAGATATGCTGGCAGCCGGACGTGTCGACGAAGCGATCCGCGCCTTGAATGGGCGAGTCTCATCGTCGCCATCCGATGCAGAGTCCTACAATCTGCTTTGCCGGGCTTATTACGCCTTGGAGGACTGGGATCGTGCCGAGTCGGCCTGCAAAAAGGCAGTCGCTCTTGAGCCCACTAATTCTCCTTACCACCGCTGGCTTGGCCGGGTTTACGGAGAGAAGGCCAGCCGGGTCAATTTCCTGAGCGCCGCTTCCCTGGCCGGCAAGACGCGCGATGAATTCCAGCGCGCAGTGCAGGCTGATCCCAACGATCCCGATGCGCGCGTCGATCTCGCCGAGTACTACCTGGAAGCGCCCGGCATCGTTGGCGGAGGGCAGGACAAGGCGCGGGCGGAAGCAAAGCTGCTGGGAAAGATCAGCCCGGCGCGTGAACATTGGGTCTATGCGCGAATCGCGGAGAAGAATAAGGACTTCGTCACCGCCGAGCGCGAATATCACACCATGGTGCGCGAGTCCAACGGCGACGCGGAAGCGTGGTTGAATCTGGGATTTTTCTACCGCAATCAGAAGCGATACGACGAAATGGAGCAGGCATTCGTCAAGCTGAGCCAAGCGCCAATGGCGCGGCCCGAAGTGATGGTGGAAGCTGCGCAGACGCTGCTCCGGACGGGCAGGAATTTTCCGTTCGCGGTTGAACTTGTCCAGCATTACCTTGCGACAGGTCCGGTCGAAGAGGCTCCCGCTTTCAAAGCTCACTACGTTCTCGGAACGATTCTGGAAAAGCAGGGAGACAAGACTGGGGCGGCGCGGGAATATCGCGCTTCCCTCGCATTGGCACGCAACTTCGGACTCGCGCAGGAGGCCCTAAACCGCGTCGGGCGGTAAGGGGCTGACCCTCCTAAGTACTCACAAAATCTCCCAGGAATCTCATCCTGCACCGTTCCGGCGCACTTACAATTTGTGCGTTGCGAGTTTTCGCGATCCGATCACAGGTGAAAAGAATGAGATTCCCATTGCCATTGTGGTTACGTTCCCTCGGCATGCTGGTTGCGTTCACTACTTCCATCTTCAGCAGCACGCATGCGGAACGGATTCCCTTGCAGCGCATGGTCGAACTCGCGCTGACACATAGTCCGAACTCAACCGCGTCAGGGGCCGATGTGCAGCGCACAATCGCGTCTTATCGTGAACTGCGAAACAGCTACTACCCGCAGATCATCGCGGGGTCGGGACTGGGCTGGTCGTACGGATTCCCGCTGAGCCTGGAAGGCGCAGCGCCATCAATTGTCAACGTGGTGGCGCAGAGCACAGTCTTCAATCCCGCGCAGTCGCAGTTCATGAAGGCTGCCCGCACCGAGATACAGGCTTCGGAATCGCAAAGCAAGGACCAGCGGAACGCGACCATTCAGGATGTTGCGATTACCTACGCCGAACTCGCCAAGTGGGAGGCGCGCCTTTCGCGCCTGCAGCAGGACCTCGCGCAGGCACAGCAGATGGAAACAGCGGTGGCCCAGAGACTTCAAGAGGGCGTAGATAGCGCCATCGATCTCAACAAGGCCAAGCTGACCTCCGCTCGCGTTCGGTTGCATATCGCGGAGGCTCGCGGTTCGGCGGATATCCTGCGACATCATCTCTCAGGTTTGACTGGAGTCGCCGCGGCATCAATCGAGATCGAACCGGAGAGCATCCCCGCAATGCCCGTGGTTGCAAGTGACGACGATCTAACGCAGAAAGCTGTTACAGAGAATCCTGGCCTTCAATCCGCCGAGCAACATGCTCTGGCGCAATCCTTCCGCGCGCGCGGGGAACATCGAGCGCTGCTGCCTTCTTTGGATTTCGCCGCGCAATACGCGCGCCTGGCGAGCTTCAACAACTACGCCGATTTCTACAAGAAATTTCAGCCTGACAACGCGACCATCGGAGTTTCCATACGGTTTCCGATCTTCAACAGCACGCAGCGCGCGCGGGCTAGCGCCGCTGACGAAGAGGCACGCAAAGCCAAAGCCCAGGTCGAGGCTACCAAGAACCAGGTTTCCGAAGATACGCTGAAGCTGCAGCGCGCCGTTGACCAGTTGTCGGCCGCGCGAGAAGTGGCGTTACTCGAGTTTCAGGTGGCGCAGGCGGGACAGGAAGCAGCGCAGACCCGCATCGATGCCGGCACAGGTAAACTGCATGAACTCGCCGACGCCAGAGTGCAGGCAGCCGAGCGCTTTCTTGGCTTCCAGGATGCCGACTTTGAATATCAGCGGGCCCGAATGAGCCTGATGCGCGCCACCGGCGAGTTGGAGAAATGGGCCCTCGCCGGTCCACCCTCTAAATAGGCGCAAATATGCTCGTCCCGTTGGAGTACCGTAGGCGCCTTCCGATGTTCCAAAATGGCATTTGACGGGATGGATTTTGCCGCCGGACCCCGCTCCAAGGCATCCTAATGGTAGGGGGATGAACCTAGGACGGCAGCCCGCAAAGGTAAGTTCTGTCCGCCAAATGTTAGAATAGATAATCAACCCTATGCCTTTGAAAACATTGTTTTTGAATCCGCCCTCGTTTGAAAATTTTGATGGAGGAGCGGGTTCTCGCTGGCCCGCCACCCGCGAAATCGAGTCCTATTGGTACCCGGTCTGGCTGGCTTACCCAGCGGGAATGTTGGAAGGCGCGCGGCTGCTGGATGCACCGCCCCACCACGTTACGGCGGAAGAGACCATTCGCATGTGCCGGGACTACGAAATGCTGGTCCTTTTCACCAGCACCCCCGGTTTCCCCGGCGACGTCCGTATTGCCGAGGCAATCAAGGACAGCAATCCGCACATCAAGATCGCTTTCGTCGGACCACACGTCAGCGTGCTGCCCGACAAGTCCCTGCAAACCTCGAAGGCGATCGACTTCGTCTGCCGCAAGGAGTTCGATTACACAATCTGCGACTACGCGCAGGGCAAGCCTCTGGAAGAGATCCTCGGCGTTTCGTACCGCAAGAACGGTGAGGTCGTACACAACCCCGACCGCCCGCAGATCGAGAACCTGGACGCGCTGCCGCATGTCACCGAGGTGTACAAGCGCGATCTCGACGTGCGCCGCTACAACGTGCCGTTCCTGCTTCATCCGTTCGTTTCGCTTTATACGACGCGCGGCTGCCCGGCGCAGTGCACGTTCTGCTTGTGGCCGCAGACGCTCAGCGGACATCCATGGCGCAAACGATCGACCGACGACGTCGCCCGAGAGATGGCGAAGGCGAAAGATTTCTGGCCTGACGTCAAGGAATTCTTCTTTGATGACGACACTTTCAATATTCAGAAAGCGCGCACCATCGAACTGTGCGGAAAGCTGAAACCACTCGGATTGACGTGGTCCTGCACTTCGCGTGTCACGACTGATTTCGAAACGCTGAAGGCGATGAAGGAAGCAGGATGCCGCTTGCTGATCGTTGGCTATGAGTCGGGCGACCAGCAGATCCTGAAGAACATTAAGAAAGGCGCCACGATCGAGCGCGCGCGGCAGTTCACTAAGGATTGCCATAAGCTCGGACTGGTAGTGCACGGCGACTTCATTCTCGGATTGCCTGGCGAGAGCCGCGAGACCATCAAGAACACGATCAAGTTCGCGAAGGAACTGGATGTAGAAACTATTCAGGTCTCAGTGGCGCATGCTTATCCCGGAACGGAGCTGCATGAAGCGGCACTAAAGAATGGCTTCATGACCGCCGACACCAAGATGGTCGACGACGCCGGGCACCAGATGGTGCAGATCGAGTATCCCGGACTGCCTGCCGCGGAGATTCTCGATGCGGTTCACCGTTTCTACGACGAATACTATTTCCGCCCCAAGGCCGCGTATCGCATCCTCAAGAAAGCGGCATTCGACAGCTCCGAGCGCAAGCGCCTTTACAAGGAGGCCAAGACCTTCTTGAAGCTGCGCGCGCAACGCAACAAGTGGGTGAAAGAGAACCGCAAGGAAGAGCCCGCGGCGGTTGAGCCGGCCAACGCCTAGGCCGGGAGACCGGAGTGACCTTTCGAAAATACCTCGTGCTGGCTGGCATCACGGTGTTCAGTGCCACGGGCGATTCACTACTGGCAAGAGGAATGAAGGTTGCCGGCAGCGTCTCCCCGCACGATCTTTCCGGGCTGATTTTTTCCATCCTGAATCCGTGGGTCGCAGCAGGAATACTCTTCCTGCTGGCGTTCTTCGCGTCGTACACATCGGCGCTTTCCTGGGCGGACCTCACCTACGTGCTTCCTGCGAGTTCTCTGGGATACGTTTTGGTTGCGCTAGTGGGTCGCTTCGTCTTCCTTGAGCAGATTCCGTTCACACGATGGCTCGGAATCGCCATGATCACCGCCGGCGTGGGATTCGTGGCCGCCGGGCCCTCTGTCACCGCAAGACATCCACATGACTCCGAGCAGGCCATCTCGCAGGAGGCGCGCTCATGAGGGATTTCTACGCATGGGTTGCCGTCGGGCTGATCGTCTTCGCGTCCACCGCCGGAGACGTGCTGCTCTCTTACTCGATGAAGAAAGTTGGCGACGTTGGAGAACTGTGGAAGCGCCGTGGCTTGCTGCACGTGATCGGTCGAATTTTAAGCACTCCGACGTTCCTGTTGGCAATAGCGGGGTTTGCTGTGGCGTTCTACAGCCTGCTGTTCGGGCTTTCCTGGGGAGACTTGAGCCTGGTTGCGCCGGCATCCGCCTCATTGACCTTCGTGGCTAACGCTGTCGCAGCGCGTATCTTTCTGCATGAACGGGTCGGCCGTCGTCGCTGGGCCGCCGCCCTACTGGTGGCTGGCGGCGTGATGCTGATGGCGTTGTGACCCAAACACCTTTCGGCTAGATGAACAAGTCGAGCGGATCATTCAATATCCGTGCTTCGATAATTTTCTTGTCAGGATCCGTTACAAGCGCCAGCGTACGGCTGGGCGCGCCTGCCGGGAAGTTTCGCAGGACTGGGAAATTCTCGGCGCTCACTTCTTCCTTACACTCAATGCCGTCGGGTTTTCCGTCGATCACGTTCCTGCCACGCGGCTGCGCTCGCTCCAGAAACTCCACCAGCTCGGAAACCATGTATTTGGCCCCGGCACTCAGCCGGACGAACTCCACGCCAATACCCGAGTGCTGACGAATGGCCCTGACTTGCCCTAGCGCGCGGAAACAGGAACTGTCGATGCGGGCCAGGATTTCAGCGAGCGTCCCACGCGGCAACTCAAGACCGGTCTCAATGAAACAGCCACCACGGCTCACATTGCGAATCAGTCCTTGGAGGAACATTCCATCGGAGGGCAAACTCACAACATTGGCGAAGCCGTTGCAGTCGAATCGTGGGTCGCGGCGGCGGTTCTCGATCGCGGGTGAAGATCGAGTTGAACTCGGAATAGCCATTTGGTGCTTTGATAGTACTTCGGGTCAAACCGGCATGAAATGGCGATAACGTAATGGGAAGCGGACCCGCCGGTAACTCAAGTCTTTTCTGAAAATGCCGAAACGCCTCTCAGCCAAAGAGGCGCATGAAGCCGCTTGCAGGAAGATCGGGAACCAGGAACCGGCTGGCCTTGTTTCCCGCAACCCGTGCCAAGCACTCGGCCGCCAGATAGCCGCTGCGGACGGCGCCTTCCATCGTGGCCGGCCATCCGGTGGCGATCCAGTCACCGGCGAGGAATACGCGCGGCCATGCGGTAATCGGAGTGGGACGGAACTGATCCATGCCGGGACGCGGAGAGTAGGTCGCATTGATTTCTTTGATGACGGTGGATTTCACGAGCCCCGCCTCGCGCACTGCCGGAAAGAACTCGCCTAATTCGCGCACGGCAAGCTCCACGATCTCGGTTTTCGACTTATCAACCAGGCCCTTCGAACTGCTCACCACCAACTCCACGTAGCTCCCTTTCCCATTTTGTCGCGCCTGGATCCGAGACTTATGGAACATCCATTGGATGGTGCGGTCGAGCAGCACAGCATGATCGAGATCGCTGATGGCCCGGTCGAACCACAGGTGAATGCCGGTGATGGGAGAGGTTTCAAAATGGCCCAGCATCTCCGATAGAGGCGCAGCTGCAGGAGAGTCTGGCAACACCCGCTTCAACGAATCGAACGGAACCGCCAGCACGAGATAGTCAGATATCTGCTCCTGTCCGTTGACGGCAATTCGAACTTCCGAGGGATGAGAACGAAACGATTCGATTCCAGAGCGGAACTGGATTTCTCCGGCGCGCTCGCGGATGTAGTCCCCTGCGGCGCCGTAGAGTTCCGTCAGAGGTACCGTCGGAATCCCCATTCGCCCCGCTACTGCGGATTTCAGGAACGATTCGCGGACGACCTGGGCCGCATACGGAACTGAAACCAAATCCAGGTCTTCATTCAACGCGCTGATCAGGATTGTCTTCCAGAATCGCTCTACCGCAACCTCGGTTTGGCCATGGCGCTTCAGCCATGCGAGGAATGTCTCTCCCTGATCCCGTGGCGTGGACGGGGCAAGAGCGGCCATGGCGCGCGCAACCGCTAATTTATCGGGAAACGCGAGACAGTCGGCGCGCAAGAAAGCCAAGGCAGTGTGCAAAGGCGCGGGTAGCGACGACGGCCGGATCACCGATGCGCGTCCGCCGGGTTCAAGAAATGTCAGGTTGTCATACCAGCGGATTTTCGATTCCACCCCAGTGCGCTGGTAAAAATCGAGCAAATTTGTGCAGCAGCCGAGCAGGACGTGCTGGCAATTGTCCACGATTTCGCCGGTGCTGGGGTGCTGATAGGACGACGCACGTCCTCCGAGATACGGGCGACGCTCGAAAAGCGTCACTTGAAAACCAGCTTCTGAGAGAGCGCAGGCTGCCGCTAGACCCGCAAGCCCGCCCCCGGCGATGGCGACTCTGGCACTTTGATCTCGCAAGGTCATCACGCCAGGCGCTTGAGAAATCCTTTTGCGAGGATCTTGAGTTTTTCGGTGGTGGTGAGACGCACTCTTTCCTTGATCACGTCGTACTGGCGTGAAGCGATTTTTTCGAGCAGGTGGCGATAGATCGTCACTAAGACCCAGAGTCCGGGCTGACTGTCTTCGTTTACCAGCGGAATCAAGTCCTCGCCGGACTTGTAAAATTCCCGGGCGCGATCGGCCTCCAGTGCCAGCAAGGGACGCAAGCGCGTGGGGTCGGGCGGTGCAAAATCCGCGGCGGTCAGATTGAATTGCGCCAAGTCTTCTTCCGGAAAGTATATGCGTCCCATGGCGGCATCTTCTTTGACGTCGCGAATGATGTTGGTCATCTGGAACGCGACGCCGCAGCGCTCGGCCATTCCCTCGGCTGCCGGATCGCGATATCCAAAGATCCGAATGCATACCAAGCCGACCACCGACGCCACACCGTAGCAGTACTGGCGCAGATCTTCGAAGGTCCGATAGCGGATGGCAGGCTGCGACGCCATTTCAGCGGCGCTCGGTTCCTGTTCGATATCGGCCGCTGTACCGTAGGCCAGTTGATCGAGGAGTCCAACCGGAATCTGGTAGCGACGCTGTGTATCGGTTAGCGCCAGCAGAACCGGTTCGTCGGTGGGTTGTCCGGCGAGAGCGCGGTGAACTTTATCCAGCCATTCTGCAAGCTTGTTACGGCGGTCGTAGAAACTTAACGTGTTGTCGTCGGTAATATCGTCGCAACGCCGCATAAAAGCGTAGACAGCGCTCAGCGAGTTGCGCTTGGGGCGAGGCAAGACAGCGAATCCGTAGTAGAAGTTTCGCGCCGATGACCGGGCAATATGCCGGCACACGGAGTACGCCATTTCGAGTTGCGAGGCGGTCGGGGCAAATTGGATCGGAGGTGTACCCACGGCGGCACTCATAGCAGTTTCCCGATGGCGGCACGGGCGACCAGAGCCAGCTTGCGTCTTTTCGAGATCACGGGACGCTGGTTCAGCACAGCAAAATTCTGACGCTCGATGGCGTTCAGAATCTCCTGCCCGCCGCGGCTGAAAAGCTCGATGTCGATGGCGAGGTCGCGCTTAACCTTTCCGGCCAACGGCAACCCCTGCGCGAACCATTCCCGCGCCCGCGCAACTTCAAATCGCATCATCTCGCGAAATGCAGGCGTGTTTTGTCCGCTACGAATCTCTTCTTCCGTCGCTCCGAATCGTCGCAAATCTTCCAGCGGGAGATAAATACGGCCCTTTGCGTAGTCGATGCTTACATCCTGCCAGAAATTCGCCAGTTGGAGAGCCGTGCATGTGTAGTCAGAGAGTTGCTGGCGCTCAGCATCGCGATACCCGCACAAATACAGCACCAGATGGCCGACAGGATTCGCCGAGTAGCGGCAATATCCGAGCAAGTCGCCGAATGTAGGAAACCGGGTGACGGTCTGGTCCTGACGAAACGCGATCAACAGATCGGAGAACTCGTGCTTCGGAATATTGAATCTCCGTGCGGTCTCCTGTAACGCAACGAATACCGGGTGGCGGGGAGATCCGTCGTAGCATTCGTTCAATTCCATTTCCCACGCCTCCAGAAGCCCCAAGGAGGCGTTAGTATCGCCAACTTCATCTCCGAGATCGTCTGAGATGCGGCAATAGGCATAGACATTGAAGAAGTGCTGGCGCAGCGCCTTGGGAAGGAACCATGTTGCTACAGAAAAATTCTCATAGTGCGAACTCGCCAATCGCTGACAGTATTGCCGGGACTCCTCAAGCGAGGGAGCCACCTCGGGAATGGCATACTCTGGCGGAAGCTTGCTCCATCCCGCCGTCAGATCGAGCGGAGCGCCAGATTCAGGATTGGCAACAATCGGCATTTTGCAGTAATTCCACCACAGAGCGCTCAAAGGGTCACAAAGTTAAATCGGAATCCTGAGAGTTTTTTTCCTCGCGCCTTTCGTGGTGAAGTCTAGTGTCCAGGAATGATTGCAGTCTTGATATCGCCATTGCGGTTTAGCATGTGCCGAAGGACGTCATGCAACCGCGAAAGCGGCGCTTCGCCGGTAATATAATCCGTGCCGCGAACCTTCTTTTCAGTAATCAATCCAAAGGCGCGCCGAACTGTCTCGGGCGTGTGGTGGAACGTCGCCTTCAATGTAATTTCGGAGTAGTGCAGACGATTGGTATCGAGTTGCACCTTGGTCCCCGCTGCGCATCCGCCGAAAAAGTTGACCGTGCCACCCTTTCTAACCATCTGCACGGCCCATTCCCAAGCTTCCGGGCGACCGACTGCTTCCACGATGACATCTGGGCCGCGCTTTTCGACCGTTAATCCACGCACCGCCTCGACTGGATCCGTGACCTGGGTAATTTGAACGACTTCATGGGCGCCTTTGCGACGCGCGAGCGAAACCTGCGAGTCCCGCTTAACCACTGCAATCACATTACATCCAATCGCTTTCGCAACCTGTACGAACATCAGGCCGATGGGGCCGCCGCCGATTACAGCGACGGTATCTCCGATCTCCACACCAGTTTCATGAAGCCCTCTTAGAACGCACGCCAGAGGCTCGGTCATGGCGGCGTCTTCAAAACTGACGTGCGGCGGAACAACCAGCATGTTGGTCTCGACGATTCGCCGCGGAATCCGAATGTACTCGGCGTATGCGCCGTTATTGAAGAGCAAATCTTCGCAAAGATTGCCCTGATGCTTCGAGCAATAAAAGCAGAGGCCACAAGGGGCGGAATTCAGCGCCACCACTCGCATGCCTTTCTTGAACCCTCGGACTCCGGGTCCGACTTCTTCGATGGTTCCTGCCAGTTCGTGTCCGAAGAGCGCGGGAGGAACAATCATCCGGGCGTGATATCCGCGCTGGTAAACCTTGAGATCGGTGCCGCAGGTGAGGGCAACCTGTACCTTGACCAGAACTTCACCATCTCCGACTCGTGGGATGGGCACTTTCTCAATCTTGATATCTTCTTTGCCGTAGAGTACAGCGGCCGTCATTTTGCCATTCACAGTTGATGTCCTTCCCACGCCCTCGACCCCTTCGCGCCAAAAGCAGGCGCGCCAGAGCCCCACGCGCTCCCCGGCTGAATGACGATCTTCATTGAGTCCGCTTGTGGATGGGCAGCCCGGTCAAGTGCCTCGACGCTCTGCGACAGCGGAAATCGGTGGCTGATCAGCCGTTCCAGATCCATTTCCCGATTCATTACAAACTGAACGGATTCCTCCTGCACTTCGACCGAAGCGCTGTAGGAGCCCAGCAAACTCTTCTCGTCCACACACACCGCGGCCGGATCAATCGTGGCTTCGCCGCGCGCAGTCTGCGCAAACAGCAACACACGACCCCCCGAACGGGCCGCATCCATCGCCGGGCGAATCAGGCTGGTTCCCCCGACCGCCAAAATCACAGCGTCGGCCCCACGCCCCTCGGTCATTTCCCGGATCGTCTTCACCGTGTCAGCCCGCGAAGCGTCAATCGTTTGTTCCAAACCGTAACTTCTAGATATTGTAAGCCTCTCAGGATACAAATCGGAAGTGACCACGCGAGCCCCGGCCCGTCTCGCCAGTACAGCCAGAATCAGGCCAATTGGACCTTGACCGATCACCAGCACCGTTTCACCAGGCTCCAACCGCAACGTCTGAATCCCTTTGATGCAGGTATTGACCGGCTCGACGAAGCAGGCTTGCTCGTACGATACGGGTTCTGGAATACGAACGGTTCCCTTTTCCACGATCCAGCCCATTACCCGGACGTACTCTGCAAAACCGCCCCCTGACGGCTCAAAACCGGCTGTGCATCCCACTTTCTTGTACGTCGAGCACTGGGCAAATGTTTTGTGCCGGCAGTAATAGCAATCGCGGCATGGAATGTGATGGAAAACGACAACCCGATCGCCCGGTTCAAAATCGTGGACTCCGGGCCCGATTTTCGCTACCACTCCGGATGTTTCATGGCCGAAGATGCGCGGCGCCGAATGGGATCCGGTCGCGATCTTTTTCAGGTCGGTGCCACAGATCCCGCAGGTATGAACTCGGACGAGGATTTCGCCGGCGCCAATTTCCGGAACCGATACTTCTTCGAGGCGCACGTCATTCACGCCTCGGTAGACGGCGGCCTTCATCGTAGATGGGATCACTTGCCTTTCGACTTCGGTGCTCGTTGAACTGGAGAAGGCCATGTCCTCGATCATCTTGCCTACGGTTTGTTGTTCGTGAACTGCACGTTCAAATTCATTTGATTCAAATAAGGCTGTCCAGGACCCAACCGCTTCACATCCTTCACCTGGACTACGCAATAAAACTGTTCCACCTTGAAAACGCGACGCGTCTCGAGCGGAATCTTTGGAAACGATCGGCCGTCAAGCCACCAGACTTGCGCCTGATCGCGCGTCAGGTCTTGCGACACCGGCAGTATGCTGTCATAGAGCTTGTGGTGCAAATCCAACAGCCGCACATACCATCCCAGAATCCGCGGATCTCCAGTGTGCACCTCCGGCGCAAAACGCAATAGATAACGCGGGTTACCCGTGATGTCGTTAACCTTGAATTCCTGCCGAGGCTGCTCCACCGTGAGTGTCACGTCCAGCGCTTGCTCCGCAATTCGTGTAGGGCCTTTCTTGAACGATTCGGAATAGACACTCTTCGCTGAGTCGGCCGCGAATGCAGCGCTTGCTAAACACGCGATGAGCATCCAGCGAATCACAGAACCTCTTTCATCGGCGTTTCCTCTTGCATTCTGACCAGGAGCTTTTCCAGGGCAGCGCACAGAGCGCGGCTCGCCTTGCGGCTGTTTCGCGCGAGCGAAATGGTCGATCTCCACAACCACGGACGGATAGCAACATGGAGTGCAAACTTTCCGGTTCGAAATTCCCCTTCGCTGCTTACGAACTGCCGCATGTCGGGCATGTCAAACGATGACGCATCCGACACAGCTTTCACCGCATGAAACGCGACACTGCGCGACTCCGCGCCATGGGCCACCGCAGCGGCTTCCATGTCAACAGCCGCGGCTCCTGCATAGGCCTTACGCAACCTTTCTTTCTGATCGCGGCCGGCGACTGATGCAAAACTGACCAACATGCCCTCGCCGTGACCCGTATCCGTCCGGCTGCCGTCCTGTGCGTCAATTACCGTACGCGGCTCAAGCACATCCGCGACGCGCAGCGTTGTGTCCAAAGCCCCAGCAAAACCAACCGACACGATGCGTGAGGGCTTCGTCTCGCGAATCACTGCCTCCGTTGTGCGGCGCGCTGCCTCGCTGCCAATGCCCCCGCAGACTAGCGTCACATTTCCGTTTTCAAAGAGCCGGTACTTGCGACCGCTGCTTTCCGCCACACGTGCCTTCCAATTCCGGATCAAGGGGGCGACCTCTCGCTCAAGCGCCGCTACCACCGCGATTCGTGGCCCCTGGCAGACCTGGCTTTGGCCTGACGAGGTGGAGATCTCAGACATACCCATTGCTGCGGAACCAATCCACGGCGCGGCGCAAGGCAGAATCTACCGGCACCGTGCGCCACCCAAGTTCGCGTTCTGCTCTCGCTGAGGTGACGAACATCATCTTTCGCCCCATGCGGACTGCATCGATAGTCGCACGCGGTTCTTTTCCTCGGAGCCTGCCAGTGACCATTTCATCCACTATGCCAGTTGCAAAGGCCACGACGTAAGGCAGCTTCACCGTTGGAGACCGCAAGCCAGTGATCTCCGCAAGCCGGTCGAGAATCTGCTTCAGCGTGAGGTTCTCTCCTCCGAGAATGTAACGTTCGCCGCGTTTTCCCTTTTCGAGCGCCTGAATGTGCCCCTGCGCACACTCGGTGGCATCGACCAGGTTCAGTCCGGTCTCGACATAGGCCGGAAACTTCCGCTTTAGGAAGTCGACGATGATCCGTCCGCTCGGCGTCGGCTTAATGTCGCGCTCGCCGACGGGCGTGGTCGGGTTCACCACTACCACGTCGATCCCCTCTTTCGCCGCCTTGAATGCCACTTGCTCGGCCATGAACTTCGACCTCTTGTACGGGCCGATCATATCGTCCAGGGAGACTGGGCTGTTCTCGTCGGTCATTTTCCCGTTCGACCCGAAGCCCATGGTCGCCACGCTCGACGTGTACACAATCCTCCGGACGCCTTGCCGGTGCGCCGCGGCCAGCAGCGCACGCGTTCCCTCGACGTTTGAGCGGTACATTTCCTCCGGATCGCGCACCCACAGCCGGTAATCCGCTGCAACATGAAACAGCGTGTCACACCCGGCCAAGGCCTTCTCGAACGATGACGGATTGCGTAAATCGCCCTCAACTCGCTCGGCCGGCAATTCCGCGATATTTCGCAAATCGCTGGTCGGACGCACCAGCAACCGGAGGTCAGCCGCCTGCTCGGAGAGAGCGCGGGCAACATGACTGCCGAGAAATCCGGTTGCGCCAGTGACGAAAGCCAGCATTTAGCAATTGGCACTTAGCATTTGGCAAAGCGCGGCTCGAATCGCTAAATGCCAAGTACCAATTGCTAACTGCTGCTCTTCTCCGCCATCACTTTTCCGTAGGTCGTCAATGCAATCAGCGGGAAGTATTGGCGGTACATGTGGTACATGAGATAGAACACGCGCGGAAAGCCCGTGCCGGTGTAGAAATGTTCGTCCCAGCAACCGTCTTTTTTCTGGGTTCGTAGAAGGTAAGCGATGCCGCGCGCCACCGAGTCGCTGCGCGTGTCGCGGGCTGCCAACAATCCCATGATCGCCCACGCGGTTTGCGAGGCGGTGCTTTCGCCCGTGCCTTTGAGATTGGGATCGTCATAGGAACCGACGGTCTCGCCCCAGCCGCCGTCCGGGTTCTGCACCATGCGCAGCCATTCCGCTGCCTGCTGGATCATCGGATCGTGGTTGTCGATCCCCATTGCCTCAAGACCGCGCAACACCAGGGCCGTCCCGTAAATGTAGTTCACTCCCCAACGGCCAAACCAACTGCCATCGGGTTCCTGTTCTTTGCGGATAAACTTCAGCGCCTTTCGCACCGCCGGATGGCTCTTGTCGTATCCATACGTGGCGAGGCATTCGAGAATGCGGCCTGTGATGTCAACGGTCGCCGGATCGAGCATCGCGTTGTGGTCCGCAAACGGCACGTACTGAAAGACCATGCGGTCGTTATCTTTGTCGAACGACGCCCATCCCCCGTTGCGGCACTGCATTGAGAGAATCCAGTCAATGGCGCGCTGCACGGATTCACGCTGATAGCGGCCGTTCGGATGTTCCACGCGGCTCAGCGCGAGACATACCATCGCGCTGTCATCCACGTCGGGATAAAACTCGTTGTTGAATTCGAAGTACCAGCCACCGGGCTGTCCTTGCGGATTTTTGATCTTCCAGTCGCCCACCGTGCGAACCTGCTTTTGCAGAATCCAGTCGGCACATTTCACCATGCGCGGATCGGTCGCTGGAATTCCGGCTTCGCCGAGTGCAAACAGCGCATATGCCGTGTCCCAGACCGGGGGCATGCACGGTTGCATGCGGAACGTCTCTTCTTCCTCGATTCCCAGTTTCTCGAACTCATCCATCGCGCGAATAAACTGCGGATCGTCCACCGAATAACCAAGGCAGCGCAGCGCGATGATGGCATTCATCATCGAGGGATAGATGGCGCCCAAGCCGTCGCTCATCTCGAAGTGTTCCAGCATCCATTTTTCGGCTTTGCGCAGCGCGACGGAGCGCAGCGGCCGTATGTGCACACGCTCGGCCCAGTGCGTGAGGCGATCAAGGACGAGGAAAAAGTTTCTCCACGAAAACAGTTTCTTGTCCCAATGAAGATGCATGCGCGACTTGTCGCGTCCGCCGACAAAAAGCTCCTGTACTCCCATTTCGTCAGGAATTTTCTTGAAGGGCTTCTTCGCGTAGCAGATCGACAACGGTACCAGGATCGCCCGCGACCACGAGGAGATTTCGTAGATGTTGAACCAGAACCAGTTCGGAAACAGGACGATTTCCGGCGGAATAGCGGGCACCGCGTCATAGTCGTACTGCCCGAAGAAGCAGAGATAAATCTTGGTAAAAGTATTGACCTCGGTAACGCCACCGAGTTCAAGTATCTTCGCCCGCGCTCGCTCTAGCGCGGGATGATCCGCGGTGTAGCCCGCGAGTTTCAGTCCAAAGTAAGCCTTGACCGAGGCGCTGACGTTGGACGGCCCACCAGCATAAATACCCCATCCGCCATCTTGATTCTGATTTTCAAGGATGTAGCGCGCGCATTTCTCAAACCGATCCTGGTTGCCGGTGCCAAGCAGAGTGTGAAGCAGGATGTAGTCGGACTCGAGGGTAGTGTCGGCCTCGAGTTCACCACACCAGTAGCCCTCTTCGTGTTGTTGGGAGAATAAGAACTTGCGAGCGGCATCCACTGCAACGGCAACACGGCTCGCGAGGTCGTCGATCTTACCGAATCGCATCTGCGGCACAGAGGCCGAATTCGCGGGGGAGGATTCGTCCATTATGACTCCACTGCGGCACTGGCCGGCGCAGCCGCGATTGCTTCCACGATTTCCGGCGGGAGACCAAACCGAACATTTTCGGGCATGATTTCCAGTTCCTGCACGTTGTCAAAACCCTGAGTCGCGAGATACTTCACGACCTGCTCGACCAGATGCTCCGGGGCAGACGCACCGGCGGTCAAGGCAACAGTATTCACTCCATCCAGCCACTCCCGCCGGATGTCGCGATCATTGTCGATTAGATGTGCCTCGGTCCGCAGTGACCTCGCTACCTCCACCAAGCGCTTGGAATTAGAGCTGTTATCGGAGCCAACCACCAGGAGGAGATCGGCGTCGCTGGCCACGTGTTTGACGGCAACTTGGCGATTTTCAGTGGCGTAACAGATGTCTTGTGCAGCCGGGCCCTTGATATTGGGAAACCTCTTGCGCAGGGCCGCAATGATGTCACGGGTCTCGTCGAGGCTAAGGGTGGTTTGCGTCAGGTAGGCAACACGGTTGGGATCGGGCACGGTGACGTTGTCAACTTCTTCGGGAGTGCCGACTACCTGCGTCACCGCTGGAGCTTCACCCAGGGTGCCAATGACTTCGTCGTGGTCGCGGTGGCCAATCAGGATCAGGGAATAGCCTTCGCGCGCAAACTTGACCGCCTCCACATGCACCTTCGTGACCAAGGGACAGGTCGCGTCAATGACGCGCAGACTACGAAGCTTACTGTTATTGCGCACCTCGGGGGAGACGCCATGAGCGCTGTAAATGACACGTTCGCCCTGCGGCACTTCCTCGACGCTATCGACAAAAATCGCGCCCTTCTGCTGAAGTTCTTCAACCACAAAGCGGTTGTGAACGATCTCCTTGCGGACGTAAATCGGCGGGCCGAAGGCTTCCAGTGCGATGCGGACAATATCGATGGCGCGGACCACGCCCGCACAAAAACCGCGCGGTTTTAACAGCAATAACGTCTTGCTCTCAGACAAGGCTAATCCCCCACTCTCTAAGGTACACGTTTCCTGCGAAAAGGTTGCGTTTAGGGTATCGAAAAATACACCTGAGGTCAACGTAAGCCATTGATAGAACTAGGATTAGCACTGAACGGGGAAAAGAGGCTGTTAAACGGGAGGAGGCTTCTGGATGGCTCTTAAGGGAGGTCCTTGGTAGCTGCGCTGGTGGAAGGCGACTTCTTGTCAACCGTTCGCCTTGATCATCTGCTCGGCGTGCTTGCGGGACGTCTCCGTCAGTTTTGCACCTGACAACATGCGCGCCACTTCTTCCGTGCGCTCGTCGCCCGTAATCTGCCGAACGGTCGTCTTCGCGCGGCCTCCTGTTTCGCGCTTCTCGATCAAAAAATGCTGGTGGGCAAAGGTCGCAATCTGCGGAAGGTGGGTGACGCACAGCACCTGGTGCGATTTCGCGAGCGCCTTCAATTTCTTGCCGACAGCAGCGGCAGCGCGTCCGCCAATTCCGGTATCGATCTCATCAAAGACGACCGTTCGTTGAACCGCTGCCGACTTTTTCTTCGCTCCCGGATTGGCGCCCGCCTCGACGCTTGCCTTGAGTGCCAGCATCACGCGCGACAATTCTCCGCCCGATGCAATCTGCTCCAACGGGCGCATGGTTTCACCGACGTTGGTCGAAATCCTGAACACAACCTCATTGATACCGGAAGGGGACCAATGCTGTTCCAATTCAGACTCTTCGACCGCGATCCGAAAACTCGCCTTCATCGCCAGGTCGTTGATCTCGGATTCCACCAACTTCTCCAGTTTTTTCGCAGCCTCCAGGCGCTTGCGTGAGAGACCACGGGCAGCCTTCAAGTATTCCTGCGCCGCTCCTGCGAGTTTGTTGCGAAGCTCGCGAATCACGTCGTCCCTGTTTTCTATTTCGTCGAGCTTGCGGCGAGTGGTTTGGCCGAGGGTAATCACATCATCGAGGGATGGGCCATACTTTCTCTTGAGACGGTCGAGCAACGCCAAACGATCTTCGAGTTCGGAGAGACGTTCGGGGGAAGCCTGAATCCCGCCGGCATAGTCGCGTAGCGTTGCACCTACGTCTTCGACGCTGATTCGAGCCGATTCGAGCGCCGCGAGCGCGTCCGCAAATTTTGGCTCGTAGCGCACCAGTTCTTCGACCTGCTTCTGCGCTGCGCCTAAGGTCGACGAGGTTGCGCTGTTGCCTTCATACAACAGATCGAAAGCATTCATTGCGGCGCTGTAGATTTTTTCCGCGTTCGCGAGTACCCGCTTCTCAGTTTCGAGTCTCTCATCTTCTCCCGATTGCAGCCGCGCTTCTTCGATCTCACGGCGCTGGAACGACCACAGATCAACTAGTCGCAATCGATCCTGTTCGTCGGTTTCCAGTTCCGCAATTCTTTCGCGCAACTCTTTCCAGTGCGCATAGGGATCCGCCAGGGCGTCTGCCGGGACGCCGGCATAGGCATCCAACAGGGCTTGTCGGGCAGCCGCGTCAAAATTAACCAGGGATTCATTTTGCGCGTGGACAATGGCGAGCCAAGGCGCAATCTGTTTCAAGACTGCGACGGTCGCAGGCTGGTTATTGATAAAAACGCGGCCCTTACCGCCGCCTGCAATCTCGCGCCGCACGATCAGCGACGTTTCTTCAGTGTCGAGTCCATTCCCCTCGAGAATCTGCACGATCCTTTGTGCCGCTGCGTCTTCCGAGTCGAATACAGCCGACACAATGGCGCGGTCCGCCCCGGTGCGGATCACATCAGACGAAGCTTTTCCGCCGAGAAGAAGCCCTAGCGCGTCAATCAGAATGGATTTTCCGGCGCCTGTTTCGCCAGTCAGGAGATTCAATCCGGACGCGAACTCAACTACGACATTGTCGATGACCGCATAGTTCTCGAGTCGTAGCTCAGCGAGCACGGTTCGTCCAAGTTTGGGAAGGTCAGGCGCAGCATAGCACAGTCGCGGGAATTCGGCCGCTCCGATCACGGCCGCCAGAACGGTAACTCGCGGTGTACGCTCAGACGTTCAACTTAGAACTTTGGAGTTACACACTGCACTTCTGAGAGTTGTCCGCGCAACAACGCGTCGTCCATATTCAAAACATGCGTCCCCTTCCCCGCGCATTATTGCTAATTGTGTCTCTGGCATTCGCCGGAAACGTCTACGGCCAGCAATTGCAGTGTCAACCGTGTTCCGTTGGTTTTGGCCTCACTCAGATCGGCAGTTCAAAGGGTTATTACATCCGACTGAGCAACGCCGGCAGCAAGCCGCTCACCATTAACGCCGATTCCATGTCGAATTCGGCTTTCACGTTTGCAAATTTCAAGCTCCCCGTGGTTCTGGGACCCGGAGCCATGGTCAAGCTGCCTCTCGTCTTCACGCCAGTCGCGTTAGGACGAGTTACTGGCAGTGCGACCCTGCAGAGCAATGCGCTCAATCCCTCTCTCAGTATTGGCCTGGCAGGACGAGGGTTTGGGGCGAATGATGTCCGTCTTGGAATTTCCCCCGGCACTCTTGATTTCGGAAATGTGACGCTTGGATCGAGTTCCACCCTGCAAGCCACGCTTTCGGCGATCAACGGCGATGTCACCGTAAACGCTGCGCAGACCGACAATTCCGAATTCGTCATCCAGGGCCTCGGGTTACCAGTAACCATTCCCTCGGGACAGACCTTGGCGGTTGCGATTCAATTCACACCCAGTGCGGCTGGCCAAGCGACGGGCAACTTCATCGTGCAGAGCAACGCAACGAACTCTCCCACGACTGAGCCGTTGACCGGCGCCGGAGTGGCCGCGCAAAGTCACGAAGCCGACTTGACGTGGGATCCGAGCAATGGCGCCGTCGGGTACAACGTTTATCGCGGCGGAGTCCATGGTGGTCCGTATGCCAAGATCAATTCCGGCCTTGACTCGTCGACGAGCTACGCGGATACGAACGTGAAGGCAGGAGCGACCTACTACTACGTCGCCACCGCGGTCGATTCCTCCGGTGACGAAAGCTCCTATTCCAACGAAGCGAAAGTGGTGATTCCAAAACCATAGACCTGCTGCGCTGCTCGCCTGTTCACCGGGCGAGCAGTGCTTCCTCTCAGACGTTGACCGTGGCGATACCCTCCCCGGACAGGCCGCGTGATTGGTCTATAATCGCGAAAAGGCAAATTTTTTACACTAATGCAATCTTTCCCACTCTTCCTTGCTTTTGTCGGCGGCGAAATCATTGATTTGGTTCTGCAAACCGGCCTGGTAGCGAAGGCGGCGCTCCTGTTGCTGCTCGCCTTCAGCGTGGTCTCGTGGGCGGTGATCATCTCCAGATGGCGGTTGCTGAGCCGTGCACGTACGCAGAGCGGACGCTTTGTGCGGACCTTCCGCAAGGCGCAGCGCATGCAGGACGTCGCATCGGTTGCCGAACAGTTCCGTCCCAGCCCGCTGGTCGGTATTTTTCAAGCGGCGGTAGAGGAATTCCGCCGTCAGATGGGTATGACCGGGACCATCCATAGCCTGACGGCCATCCAGCGTTCGATGCAAGTAGCATCCTCGGAAGAGATCACGCGTCTGGAGCGCAATGTTCCATGGCTCGCTATCACTGGTGCCGTGACGCCTTTTATCGGATTGTTTGGAACCGTTTGGGGCATCATCGATGCCTTTCACGGACTGGGCACCGCCGGAGCTGCCACCCTGCGCGCCGTCGCACCGGGAGTGTCTGAAGCACTCGTCACCACCGCCGCTGGGCTCGCAGCGGCCATACCCGCCGTGATTGCTTATAACCTGATCAACGCATCGATCCGCGAACTGGCTGCTCGCAATGACGACTTCGCCCTCGAAATGCTGAATTTAGTGGAACGGCAGCAGGCTGTTCCCGCAGCTGAGGTTCGGCGCTGATGGCATTCACCGCAGCCAATGGACGCACGCAAACTTCGCTCGCGGACATCAACGTCACGCCGCTGGTCGATGTAGTCCTGGTCCTGCTGGTGATTTTCATGGTGACCGCGCCCGTCCTGCAATCGGGGATTGAAGTCAATGTTCCGCACACGCGGACGGTGAAAGAGATCACCGAAGAGCGGTTGGTGATCAGCATCGACAAATCGCAGAAAGTGTACCTGGGCAATGATCCGATCAACATCAACCAGATTGGCCGGACACTGAAGCAGAAAATCCGCGATCCCCAACATCAGGCGATTTACCTGCGGTCCGACGAGGATGTCCCCTTCGGCGCTTTCGCCACCGTGATGGATGCCATCAAGCAATCCGGGATCAGCAACGTAAGCATCGTGACGCAGCCGATCGATTCCCATGGCGGCAAGCACTGATATCTATTCCGAACACGGCAATCTGGAAAAGCCTTTAGTGTGGTCGCTGTGCCTGCATGCAGGCTTCGCAGGCTTCGTCATCTTGATTGCCATCGTAGCGGGAAACTACCGCGGCTCGGGCTGGGGCGGAGGTGGTGGCGGTGACGCCATGGGTGCGGTTCTTGTGTCTACTGTTCCCTTACCCGCTAATCCCGTTCAGACACAGAATGTGCTCGCAAACGAGTCCAAGGGACTCTCGAAATCGCAGCCGAAGGTCGAAGAGCAACAACCCGAAGCAATCCCCATTCCCGACAAGACCGCAAAGGTCAAACCGAAGCCGGTGACGAGCGCGACCAAGCGTAAACCAGAGCCTGAGCCAGAGGATACAAATCAAGTCCCCTACGGCGAGGGCGGCCCGGTAAGCGGTCCTTATGGCATGTTCACCGCGGGTGGCGCGAAAGGCGGATTCGGTTTCACGGGCGGCGGCGGAGATTTCGGCAATCGCTACGCCTGGTATGTGAAGGTGGTGCAGCAGAAGGTCTCGGAAAATTGGTTGAAGTATGAGGTCGATCCGCGAATCAGCGACGCCAACCGTGTCTACCTGACGTTTGATATCACGCGCGAGGGACGGCCGTCGAATGTGCAGATTGAGCAGTCGAGCGGTATACCATCGCTCGATATTTCGGCCATGCGCGCCATCCAGCGGATTGATACTTTCGGACCTTTGCCAAGCGACTATTCAGGAAATAAGGTGTCGGTAGAGTTCTGGTTCGACTACAAGCGATAAACCGTGTGGGAGGGAGGTTTTCCCGCATAATGTATTCAGAAATCGGCGCTTAAATGCTTGAGAATCGAGCATCTACGTGCCAGTAAAATGGAGGAAAATTGAGCAACTTGGCTCGCCTAATCCCTCGTCATACAGTAAGAGGACAATTTAGGTCGCATCGCAAGGGGATAACGTCGCGCCACGATAAAACATCCCAGCTGTGCCGCCATTCTTTCGTCTTAGCCATCTTCGGATTGGTGTTCTTCGCGGCAGTAAGCAGTTCTGCCCAGGACTGGATTCGCACCGGCACCGGACTGGGTGTCGAAAAAGTACGCCTCGCCGCATCCGACTTCAAGCCATCGACCCAGGATCCAAAAAACGCCGAACTGCTGAAAATGTTCAATGAAACATTGTGGAACGATCTTGACAATGCAGGGATTTTCGAGCTCGTCTCGAAGAGCTTTTATCCCGAACAGGTTCCGGGGCAGCCAACCGAACTGACCGCGTCGCAATGGGGTTCGCCGCCGCCTAATGCTTCGATGCTGGCGTTCGGCAATCTGGGAGTCTCCTCCGACAAGGTGCAGGTGCAGGGGTGGCTTTACGACGTCAAGAGCACCTCGAATTCGCCTCAGGTTCTCGGCAAGCAATACACCGATAGCGCCACCACAGACGCGGCGCGCACGATCGCGCACAAATTTGCTGATGAAATTATCTTCCGTCTTGGCGGAGGCATACCCGGAATCGCCGAGAGCAAGATATTTTTCGTGAGCACCCGCAGCGGCCAAAAAGAAATCTGGGAGATGGACTACGACGGCGCGAATCAGCATCCTATCACCCATCTTGGCACGATTTCTCTATCCCCTCGCGTGGCTCCCGATAGCTCCCGACTTGCCTTCAGTTCCGCAACCAAAGCCGGTTGGGAAATTCTGATGTACTCCTTCGACCTGAACCGCCAAGTCAGCTTTCCGCGGTTCGGCGGAATGAATCTCTCCCCTTCGTGGTCGCCGGACGGAAGCAAGTTGGCATGGTCGTCGTCGCGCAACGGATATCCAAACATTTTCGTGGCCGATGCTTCCGGCGGAAATTTGAAGCGGCTTACAACCGGGCAGGGTCCAGATGTATCTCCAACGTGGAATCGCAAAACGGGTGCGCAGATCGCTTTCGTGAGCGGGCGCACCGGCCTGCCGCAGATCTACACGATGGAAATCGACGGCACGAACGTGCAGCGTCTGACGGACCAGGGATATGCGGTGTCTCCGAATTGGTCGCCCAACGGCCAGTTCCTGACGTTTTCATGGATGCGCAAGTATGGTCCGGGAGAGCCTGGCTCCAATGATCTGTACCTGATGGATATCGCCAGCAAGCAGTGGGTGCAGCTCACGCACGATGCCGGGCGCAATGATTTTCCGTGCTGGTCGCCGGACGGCCGGCACATAGTTTTTCAATCTCACCGATCCGGCAGCGATCAGATTTACTCCATGCTGGCGGATGGCACGAATGTAAAGCAGTTGACGTTTAACGGGAATAATACGCAGCCGAACTGGAGTTGGAAGTAATCGTTTATGACAAAACCGTTTTGCGGCCGGCTTACCGTGCGCCCCGCCGCGAATCGAACATTGCACGCCACAATCAGGGCGCACAGAAAACTGGAGGAACAGAGGTGAAGCACCCCATGAAGAAGTGGGTTACCCTGGTGTTCGTTCTAGCCGCGATTTTGATGCTGGGCGCGTGCAAGAAGAAAGTTGCGCCCCCACCGCCACCACCACCGCCGCCACCGCCGGCTCCGACAGCGTCCCTCTCGGCGAATCCGAATTCCATCGATAAGGGCCAGTCGACCACACTGAGCTGGCAGACCACCAATGCCACCGATATCAGCATTGATGGTGTCGGCCCGGTGGATGCGAGCGGATCGCGTCAGGTCACTCCAACCGACTCGACCACGTACCATCTGACCGCGAAGGGTGCGGGTGGATCGCAGGAAGCTACGGCGCGGGTCACGGTGAATGCGCCGCCTCCGCCGCCTCCACCGCCGCCCTCGATGACGGATGAGCAGTTGTTCGCTCAAAACGTGAAGGATATCTATTTCGATTATGACAAGTACGATGTCCGCGCGGATCAGCAGGCAGCACTGCGGGCCGACGCACAGTTCCTGCAGCAGCATGCGAACATCCGCATAACGATTGAGGGCCACTGCGACGAGCGAGGATCGACCGAGTACAACCTTGCGCTCGGCACTAACCGCGCCGATGCAGTGAAGAATGCTCTCATCCAGGCTGGAGTCTCAGGGGATCGCATTAAGACCTTCAGCTATGGCAAGGAGAAGCCGTTCTGCACCGAATCGAACGAGTCGTGCTGGCAGCAGAACCGGCGCGGCCATTTCGTTTACGGGCAGTAACCTGGATCGTGATCTGCCGGCACATCACGAGAGGGATTTGCCTCCCGCGATGAACGCTGCAACAGCTTTCCGAGCCTGGCATGGGCGGCTCCGGCCGCCCTTGCTTTTCTTGGATACCGCCTGCTAGACACTCGCAGGAGTTTTGACATCCAATAGGGTTAACTATGAAATTCCAACGCTTGCAAGCCGCACTCGCCCTGTTCCTTACTCTCTGGATTGCGGTCGCCCCTGCCTATGGCGCCAGCAAAGAGATCATTCAGCTGCAAACGCAAGTGGACCAACTGCAGCAGCAGATGACGCAAATGAAGCAGTCGTTTGACGAGCGCATGGGCGTCATGAAGAACCTGGTCGAGCAGAACACCGATGCGGCCAACAAAGTTACCGCTGCAATCAATGAACTGCAGAACTCCCTCAACAAGCAGGGCCAGGATCGTTCCGGACAGGTGGATCAGATCTCGGGCCAGATCCAATCGTTGAATGACACGATGGATGAGTTGAAAGTTCGCCTCGCCAAGGTCAGCAAGCAACTGGAAGACATGCAATCGGCACAGCAATCAATTGCCGCACAGCAAGCGCAGCAACAACAGCAGCAGCAAGCCATGGCGCAGGCGCCGCCTCCTGACGTGCTCTATAACAATGCGCTACGGGACTACAACGGCGGCAAGAACGATCTGGCGTCGCAAGAGTTCAATGACTATGTGAAGTTCTATCCCAACACCGATCTTGCCGGAAACGCCTATTTCTATCTAGCCGACATCCAGTTCCGCGCCGGCAATTACCAGAAGGCGGTCGAAAACTACGATCTCGTGCTGCAGAACTTTCCCAGCGGCAACAAGGCCGCGGCTGCGCAGTTGAAGAAGGGCTATGCACTCCTCGAACTCGGCAAACAGGATGACGGCGTGCAGGAGCTGCGCCACGTGATCCAGCGTTATCCGAGAACACAGGAAGCCACGCAGGCGCGCGAGAGATTGAAAAAAGTAAGTCCCACAGCCCAGAAGAGCCGCTAGCGCGGCTCTTAAATTCAGTTCACTTCTCCGGCAATCACCACACGCTCGGGCTGAACGCCGGTTGAACGCAAGGTCAGCCAGTCGGTCTGCACGCGGTCCCATCCTTGAATCAGGAAACCGTAGGATTCGAAGAGGTGGCGAATCTGCGGGCGCTGCCAGCCCGCGATCTCCTCGAGAATCGGGACTAGTGTGGCGAGGGCATTGTCGCCAAGCAGGGTTCGCTTTGCGATCTGTGCTACGTGCTTCGACTCTGAGACTGCGATGGTGAAGCCATCGCGTCGATTTACATGCAGCATGACGTGGATGTCGGAGCTTCCATCGCCGACATACACGATGTGACTGGCGGGAATACCAAGTTCCCCTTCAAGCTGATCAAGACGCGCAACCTTGCCATAACCCGCGGTGGCACGCACAATCGTCTCGATCTCACCCGAAGGCCCGTATGTGAACTCGGTTCCGAAAATATGATCTTCGGGCACGATCCCCTCGAGCGCCGACTTGATTACTTCCACCGGAGCAGCCGAGAGTACATAAAAATCAAAATGGAATCCGTCGATGCGGCGGTCGAGAATCTCATACACCTGCTTGATATTTTCCTTCAGGCGAATGCGCTTTCCGACGGCATACAAATCCTCCTTGCGCACGCGCGACCGAAACTCAGGATCGTGGAGAAGCAGGTAGGCGAGTTCGGCGCCCTGCTGCACAAGGTTCAGTTTTGCCATTCCTTTTGCTTTGCGCTCAAACTCTTCCACTGAAATGCCGAGCATTTCACTCAACACGTATCCGGTGTCATTGAAGGTCAGCGTTTGGTCGAAATCGCTGGCGAACAAGTAACGTTTCAAATGTTTTTTTGGCATGTTTAATATTAGATTCCCAACAAACCCTACTCGCCTATTAAATTTCCCTATCGTTGCAATTTAATGAATTTGTAGCAGTTACAGGGGTAACTGCGGCGATGAGCGGAGAATGTGAGGCGGACATTCCTGTGCGCCGATTCGCAGGAGGCTTTAGCCGGGCGGCGTGATCAAATCTCTGCAGGCTGCGATTTCTTGTGGTGATTTCGATGCGTGTTTCGGTGATGCACTTTCGCGTGATGTCTTTCTGTATTCTTCCTGGAAGAATGCGACGTTGAGGTTCCTGACGAAGGCGCCTGTTCTTGAGCAAATACCAATGTGCCACAGAGCAATATTCCGGCCAAAATCCATACCAGTTTCATTTCGAGCCTCCACGCGGGCCTGCACATTATTACAGCCTTGAACCCATTGCTAGGGGCAAAGTTTCGGACTAGGCTAGAGGCCGTAATCGATTTGATTCCGGCCCACTCCGGAGGCAATTCATGTCCACTCATGCAGCCGATCACCTGAAGGATGATTCTGACCGCGGCAAAGGCTCGCTCGAGCCCGACGAGCGTCACCAGGCGAGCAATAACTCGATGAAGGGTCAACTTCCACACCGCAACCAGGACCCCATCATCCAAGGCGCCGACACGGACTTCCCCGAGCCCGGCGAAAGCCCCGAGCACTCGTTCGAGGGAGAAGTAAAGTAGCCTCACGTTCGCCACAATGATCGGTTTCCTACGTTGCCCCATCGGTCACCCGGCGGGAATAATCTGTGTGTAAGCATCATTCTTTTGCGACCTCCGCGAACGGATTGTCATCTGAAGTAGCGCTTTTGGTTTCCAGCGTCTTGTCTTAGGTTTGCAATCCTTCACAATCCACCGGAGGAAAAAATGGCTCGCATGAAAGTAGCGCAAGTTTCCAAACCAGGCGGAAACTTCGAAATTGTGGAACGGGAAATCCCGGAGCCAGCGAAAAATCAGGTTCGGATCAAGGTACTGGCCTGTGGTGTTTGTCACAGCGACGTCCTCGTAAAGGAAGGCCTGTGGGGCATTCAACTTCCGCGAGTTCCAGGCCATGAGGTCGCCGGACTAATCGATGCTGTGGGAAGTGATGTCAAGCAGTGGAAAGTGGGACAGCGTGTCGGAGTGGGCTGGCACGGGGGCCACTGCTTCATTTGCGATCCCTGCCGCCGTGGAAAGTTCGTGCTCTGCGTTAACGAGAAAATCACCGGCGTCAATACGGACGGAGGCTACGCCGAATACATGCTGTCGCCCGCCGAGGCCGTAGGAGCTTTGCCGGATGATCTTTCCGATGCGGATGCCGGACCTCTTCTCTGTGCGGGGATCACGGTGTTCAACGCGCTCCGCAACTCAGGAGCGACCGCAGGCCAGTTGGTTGCTGTGCAGGGTATCGGCGGTCTCGGACACCTGGGCGTCCAATATGCCCGCCAGATGGGATTCCGGGTTGCGGCCATTGGACGCGGCGCCGACAAGACGGGGCTGGCGCAAAAACTGGGTGCACACCATTACATCGATTCCGGAGCAACCGATCCTGCCCAGGCTCTCAGCAAGATGGGAGGCGCCTACGTGATTCTCGCAACAGCTCCAGATTCCAAGTCCATGTCGGCACTGATCGAGGGTCTTTCTCCTGACGGCAAGATGGTTGTTGTCGGAGTGGGCCAGGATCCAATCAACGTTATGCCAGCAGACATCGTACTCAAACGTCGCGATGTTCGGGGATGGCCCTCCGGATCATCAATCGATTGGGAGGACACGCTGAATTTCAGTGCGCTGACCGGCGTCCGCCCCATGATCGAGAAATACCCGTTTGAAAAGGTCAATGAAGCGTTCGAGCAGATGCTCAGCGGCCGCGCTCGATTCCGCGTAGTGCTCACGATAGGCAAGTAGGAAGTCCAGCCGATTTTCAAAGTCCGAGGGCGGTTGCCCTCGGACGACTTGCATTAGCGCAACTCTTCCATGCACTGTTCAAGCACCGTCCGGCTGGGCCGCACAGCCGACTCGGGTAGCGTTGCCAATGATTGATCGGTCAGGTTGAGGAGATCAACGAAACTTGGCGCCTTGGCGTTAATATAGAACACGCCAGTCAACACTTCGCCCTTTTCATGGGACTCCATCAACCGTTTGACGGCTTGCACTTTGTCGGTCGGATCGTATTCCTGCTCCAACTTGCGCAGGCGCAGGCGTGATCCGTCGTGCATGGTGACTTCGAACGTCGTCCCCGCATCGTAGTCGATGCTGATGTCTTCAAACGCAGGAACGAAATCGACCTCGTGCAACGGCTCTTCATGCGCCTGCATGTACTTGTACGATTTCGTCGACCCCTCGTGATCGTTGAAGGTCACGCAAGGCGAAACGACATCGAGCATGACGGTGCCCCGATGGGCGATCGCCGCCTTCAACATCGTATGCAGCTGTTTCTTGTCGCCCGAGAACGATCGTCCCACGAAGGTCGCGCCCAGTTGAATCGCCATCGCGCAGGTGTCGACGGGAGGCAGATCATTGACCACGCCGGTTTTCAGCTTCGATCCCAGATCGGCGGTCGCAGAAAACTGCCCCTTGGTTAATCCGTAGCAGCCATTGTCTTCGATCACGTAAATGATGGGCAGGTTCCGGCGCATGAGGTGGACGAATTGCCCGGCGCCGATGGAGACCGTGTCGCCGTCCCCCGTCACGCCAAGGGCCATCAGGTTCTTGTTGGCAAGCACAGCACCAGTGGCCACCGACGGCATGCGTCCATGCACCGAGTTGAAGCTGTGCGAGCGGTTCATGAAGTAGGCCGGACTCTTCGACGAGCAGCCGATGCCGCTGAATTTCATGACGCGCTCAGGCTTGACGCCCATCTCGTACATCGCGTCGATGATCCGCTCCGAGATCGCGTTGTGACCGCAGCCTGCACAGAGGGTCGTCTTGCCGCCGCGATAATCGACGACCTGCAATCCAATGCGGTTCACTTTGGGTCCGGGCGTGATGGTGGTTCCCATTTACTTGCCCTCCATGGTCATGAGCTCGTCGGTGACGGAGCGCGCATCGATCGGCAATCCGTGGATGTGACAAATCGACCGCAAGCGCGGAGTGAGTTCTGGTTTGATATCGAGCTTCAGCAGGCTAGCCATCTGCCCATCGCGATTCTGCTCCACCACGTAGATACGCTCGTGCTTGTCGATAAACTCGTGTACTTCGCGCGTGAACGGATAAGCAAGCAGCCGCATATAGTCCGTCTCCACGCCGTATTCCTTGCGCAACTGATCGCGCGACTCCATGAGCGCGTAGTGCGATGTTCCGTAGGCAATGATGCCGATTTTCGACTTGCCGTTCGAAACCATCTCCGGCCGTGGCACATGTGAACGGATGGTCTCGAATTTTTTGTTAATCCGTTCCATGTTCCGTTCGAAATCGTCCGGACGTTCGCTGTACTGTCCTTTTTCGTTGTGGCCGCTACCGCGCGCAAAATAAGCAGCCGCCGGATGATCGGTGCCCGGCAGCGTGCGGTACCCGACCCCATCCCCATCAATGTCCTTGTAGCGGGCGAAGCTGCCCAGCTTGTCGAGTTCTTCTTTGCTCAGGACCTTCCCGCGGTGAATCGGCTTATCGGGATAAGGGAAAGGATCCGACATCCAGTTATTCATGCCCAGATCCAGGTCCGACATGACGAATACCGGCGTCTGGAAATATTCCGCGAGATCGAACGCCTCTTGCGCGAGTGTGAAGCATTCACCCGCCGAACTCGGGAACAGCATGATGTGCTTTGTGTCGCCGTGGCTCAGGAAGGCAGTCGAGAGAACATCTCCCTGCGAGGTGCGCGTTGGCAGCCCAGTCGAAGGACCCACACGCTGGATGTCCCAAATAACGGCGGGCACTTCCACGTAGTATGCAAGACCCGTGAACTCGGCCATCAGCGAGATGCCGGGCCCCGCGGTTGCGGTCATCGAACGCGCGCCTGCCCACGCGGCTCCGATCACCATTCCGACCGCCGCCAGCTCGTCTTCTGCCTGGACGATCGCGAACGTCGCCTTGCCGTCGGGCCCAATCCGGTGTTCTTTCATGTACTCGATCATCGTCTCGACGAGCGATGACGATGGGGTAATGGGATACCACGTCACAACGGTGCAGCCCGCGAACATGCAGCCAAGGGCCGCGGCTGAGTTGCCGTCGATGATGATTTTTCCTTGCGTCTTATCCATGCGCGCGATGCGAAACGGGTCGCGCTTGGTCAGGTTCGCCGAGGCATAATCGAATCCCGCCTTCACTGCTGCCAGGTTCAGGTTCGCGGCTTTGGCCTTGCTGGCGAACTGTTTCCGAATCGCCTTCTCAACTTCGTTCATATCGATGTCGAGCAGGCTCGCAACGACACCGACGTAGATCATGTTCTTGACGAGTTTCCGCAGCTTCGCTTCCGGACACACCGGCGCGACCAGCTTGTCGTATGGGACGGCGTAAAAAATCAGGTCGTCGCGAACCTTATCGAGCGCCAGCGGTTCGTCATAGAGCACCGAGGCTCCGGGCGCGAGCGACTTCACGTCTTCCTGCGCCGTCTCGGCATTCATCGCCACCAGGAAATCGATCTCCTTCTTGCGCGCGATATAGCCGTCTTTGTTGGCGCGGATCGTGTACCAGGTGGGGAGTCCCGCGATATTCGACGGAAACAGATTCTTGCCGGAGACCGGCACCCCCATCTGGAAAATGCTGCGCAGCAAGACAGTGTTGGAGCTCTGCGACCCCGATCCGTTCACGGTCGCAACTTGAATGCTCATGTCATTGATGACAGGTTCTTTCCCCAGCTGGCCGGATGATTGCCGGGGTGCGACATCGATAGTGGCCATCCCAGTGCCTTTCTGGTCCCTTCCGGACAAAACCCCTATTGCCCGGGAATTTCGCGAGGAGTTGCGAAAACCCTTTATTATACAGTCGCCGACAATAACGATGTTAACTCGGGCGTTGCGGATCAATGCTCCTCCAGCTTCAGCAAGAAACGCCGCCCGAAGTGAGCAGATCACATAGTTGATTAGCCCTGGGACACATGATGGAGTCTATGTCACAAACCCAACTTAGTCCGGCGAGTCAAAGCTCCGATACACGAGCTGCTCGTAAAACCTGGAGTGTGGCGATCGTGGGCTTCGGCACGGTAGGAAGCTCAGTCGCGCGGATACTTTGCGACCACCCATCGCTTGGCCTCAATTTGACTCACATCTGCAATCGCAATATCTCGCGCAAAAAAGTCGACTGGCTTCCAGCAACTGTACAGTGGACCGAAAACTTCCAGGACGTGCTTTCGTCCGACGTGGATATCGTCGTTGAAGTGATGGGCGGCCTCGATCCGACGGAAGATTGGGTACGCCGAGCATTGTCGGCGGGCAAGTCGGTAGTTACTGCGAACAAGCAACTCATCTCGCGCTGCGGTTCGTCCTTGATCGATCTTGCGCACAAGATGCGCCAGGAAATTTTCTTCGGGGCATCTGTGGCCGGCGGCGTACCGGTAATCTCCGGCCTGCAGGAAGGCCTCGCCGGAGATCGCTTGTTCCGAATCTGCGGCATTCTCAACGGAACGTGCAATTACATCCTAAGCCAGATTGAGAGCAATGGTGTTTCATTCGAAACCGCATTGCGCGAGGCCCAGAAGCTGGGTTTTGCGGAAGCCGATCCGACTGAGGATATCGAAGGGCTCGATGCTCGCGCGAAACTTACAATCCTTGCGCGCGTCGCCCTGCACTGCAATCTGGAAGCGACGAGCATTTTGAATCGTTCCATCTCCGCGATCGATTCGGTGGACTTTGAATATGCGAACCGCCTGGGCTGCACGATCCGGCAGATTTCCCTCGCGGAATTGAAAGGCGACCAGCTCTTTGCCGCCGTACAGCCCGCATTGGTGGAGCTTGCGTCTCCGCTAGCGCGCGTGGAAGGCAGTCAGAACCTGGTGATGGCGACGGGGGCCTACGGGGGTGAAACGGTTTTCGGTGGCCACGGCGCTGGCGGACATCCGACGGCGGTCGCAGTCGTTTCTGACATTCTAGGTATCGCGCGATCGAAACGCACAACGATCGACTCAACAACGCACGCCACCGAAATCGCGCCGCAAGTGACCAGCGATTTCACCACCCGCCACTATCTTCGCTTCCTCGTGAAGGATCGGCCCGGTATCATCGCAACTCTGGCCACGATACTCGCGGACTTCAGCATCAATATCGAGTCCGTGTTGCAGAAGCCGGGAAGTCCAAAGTCCCACCTGCCGCTGCTCATCACGCTGGAAGATTGCGAGGCGTCGCGCGTGGAGCAAGCTCTGAAAAAAATTGCGCCGCTCGATTTTCAGGTGCAGCAGTGCCTGCATTTGCCGATCCTCGCCGGAGGACTGCAGTCGAAATAGGAGAATTCACAACGCCCGCGCAAGTGGGCCAGTTGAAATATGGACCATCTACTCGTCGAATTGCTGGCGCTTCTCGTAAAAGCCATCGGCAAGGGGTTAGGACAACTCGACCTGTGGTGGGCTCGCGTGTTCGGGCGTCCGCTTCAGCGGGAGAATGGGCAAGCTCGAAATCCAGACCCTGTTCCACGGAAATACGAAAGACACAGATCAAATTTGAAAAGCAGTCGACCCTATTCCTGGGACCGCCAAAACCATGGGAAATTACATTCTGATTCGCGCATTCGTAACGGCATTGTTGTCAGTTTTGATCACGAATGCCTATGCGCAGCAATCTACGACCGTTGCCAACCTGGCGGCACCGGACCCTGAGCCAAGCCCCGCGGCGCTGATCGCGCGTGGAAAGGCGCTCGAATTGGACACGCCTTACGTGCCTCCACCTGGAGACGCGCTGGCGCACCATGCGGCCGGATTCGCCAAAGTCATGTGCTCCGCCGTCTTCGTCGCCGGACTCGATCCCGACTTCGCCGCAGAGAATGTGGGCTACTTCACCGCGCCCTACGAAATCCGCTCCAAGCTTGGCAAGCCGGTAGTGGATCGCGACCACAAACGCGTGCACGTCACTGTCC
>Ga0126369_10000188_pt1 | contig 38771 bp, 33 predicted proteins | sample PanSoiMetaPlot_1_FD_109646 | JGI IMG/M metagenome (GOLD analysis project Ga0126369, IMG submission 109646) | Tropical forest soil microbial communities from Panama - MetaG Plot_1 | ecosystem: Environmental > Terrestrial > Soil > Tropical forest > Bulk soil | place: Panama | collected 2016-02-17
CCAGCCCGTGGGAGCTGAGCCAGGGCGGCAGGCAGCGCCTGGCGCTCGCGGCGCTGCTCGTGGGCGCGCCCGGCGTGCTCGTCCTCGACGAGCCCACTACCGGACAGGACGCTGATCACCTGCGAGCCTTCCTCGCCCTGCTGGACCGGATCAGGAAGCGGACGGGGCTGACCGTGGTCATCGTCACCCATGACATGCGGGCCGTGGCGTCGCGCGCGGGCAGGGTGGTGCTCCTCGGCGAGGGCCGGGTCCGGCTGGACGGCCCGCCGTCGCAGGTCTTCGCGCGGACCGATCAGCTTGCCAGCTGCGGGATCCTGGCGCCGCCGCTGGTCAGGCTGCAGACGGCGCTGCTCGGCGAGCTGGATGAGGTGCTGCTCAGCGTCGAGGCCATGGCCGACGCGGTGCTGCCGTACCGGCCGGCCACGCTTGAGGCCAGGTGAGTCGCGGCCATGCTCAGCTCCCTGCTCGCCCGGACGGTGATCTCGTACCTGCTCGTGTTCACCGTGCCGGTGCTGCTGGCGACGGCTTTCTTCAAGCTCGTCGGCCTCGGCGGGCTGCGCGAGCTGGTTACCTACGAGGCGAAGGACACGCCCCTGCACCGCCTTGACCCCAGGCTCAAGGTGCTCTATCCGGTGGCCATGGGCATCCTCAGCATTCTGCTGACCTGGAGCTTCATGCTCATCGTGTTCGGGCTGAGCCTGCTGCCGTGTTTCTGGCTCAGGCCGTCGGCGCAACGGATCCGGGTGCTCACGGTCATGGTGATCGGCCCGGCGCTCGGCGGCTTCTGGGATCAGGGGATGTACTACTTGCCGCCGCCGCCCGTCCACTTCCTGTATCAGTTCCCCTGGACGATCAGCTGGATGGGATCACCGGGCATCACTACGTACGGCCTGATCTTCGGGCTTGAGCAGACGGCCCGGGTCCTGGTCGTGGTCTCGACCTCGATGCTGATCCTGGTGAGCACCGATATCGGGGAATTCACCTGGGCGTTCGAGCGCTTCGGCGCGCCGCCGGCGGTGGGTTTCGCGCTGACCGCGGCCCTGCGCTTCCTGCCCGAGATGATCTCGAGGACGACGCTCGTGCTGCGCGCCGTCGAGCTGCGCGGATACGACCTGTCCCGGCCGCGCTGGTACCAGATCCCGCGCTGGCTCGACTACGTGCGCAGGGCCGCTCGCTGTGTGGTCCTGGTGACTGTGCCGCTGCTTGTCGGCACGCTGCGAGGGACCACCACGATGGCGATGGTCGCCGACGCGCGCGGCTTCGGCGTCAGCCGCAAGCGCGGGTCGCTGCGGGTGCACAAGCTCACGCCGGTCGATATCGCGGGCTACGTCGTGCTCGTCGTCCTCGTGGCCGGCGCGCTGATCCTGAATCACCTGAACATAGGCGCTCGTTATTACGGATAGGTACCAGTTCGCGCTGGTGCACGGGAGGAACGATGCGATTCGACGCGGTGCTGTTTGACAACGGAGGCACCCTCACTCACCGGACCTCGCCGGTCGCCGCCGTTCGCGCGCTTGCCGCCAGGTCCGGGGTGGAGATCAGCGAAGAGGACGCGGCGCGCTACTGGCGCAGGTCCAAGGAGCACGGCAAGACGCTGATCGAGGCCAAGCGGCGGCGCAACCTGTCCAGGCCCGATCACCGGGCCGCGTACATCGCTGCCTACGCACCCTTCGACGAGATCGCGCCGGGGCTGGCCAGCGCGATGTATGACGAGTGGAAGGCCAACCCGCAGACGATGGTCCCCTACCCGGACACGCCGAACGTGCTGAAGTCGTTCAGCGCAGCCGGGCTGCCCATCGCCATCGTCAGCAACACCGGCTGGGCGGTCGACGCGGGTTACGCGGCGGTCGGGCTCGACGCGTTCATCTCGGCGTTTGTGCTCTCGTGCGATATCGGGGTCGCCAAGCCCCATCCCGAGCCCTTCCTCACCGCGTGCCGGCTGCTCGGCGTCGCACCCGAGCGCACGCTGATGGTGGGCAACAACAGGATCGCCGACTCGGGGTCGATCTGCGTGGGCTGCCACTGCCTGATCCTGCCGCCGGTCCCGCCGGGCGCCACCAGGGGGTTGCGCGCTGCCGCCGATACCGCGGGCATTGCCTGGATCGGGTAGCCGGACCCGCCCAGTCGCGTCGGCGTGAACCGTTGCGCGGTGCGGCTACTCGCTGGCGCCTGCCAGCATGATCAGGTCCTGCGCCAGGTCCTGCGGGTTGGTCACCGAATCGAATGACACCAGGGCCACGTGCTTGGGGTTAGCCTGCGCGGCCTGCAGGTACGACCGCAGCGTTCGGTCGTGCTCCTCGCCGTGGCCGACGATGGCGACCGCGAAGTAGCGGCCCGCCTTCGCGCCCTTCAGTACCTCGCCGAACTGGGAGGCGTCGGTCGCCTCGCCGTCCGTGATGACCAGGGTGAGCAGCGCGGGCCGGTCAAGCGCGTCCTGGTCGCCGAACTCCTCCATGTAATCCTCCTGCGCGGCGCGCCAGGCCGGCATGATCGTGGTGCCGCCGCCGACCCGGATGTTCTGCCACTTGCGCGAGAAGTTTGAGGAGTTGAAGTCGCCGAGAGCGGTGTGCAGGTTACTGAACCCGTGGATGAGGAGCCCGCCGAGCTCGTCGGAGCCACCCGCCTGCTCGGTCGCGGCCTGCGAATCCTCGGCCTCGAGCGCGGCCACGAACAGCGGCATCGCCTCGCTGACAACTTGCCAGCGAGTGACCTGGCTGCCGTCGGCAGCCTCCCACCCCATCGATTCGGATGTGTCGAGCAGGACGATGACCTCGCGGTCTTGTCCCTTGGGGACGATCGGGGTCTCTACTCGCTGCGGCGTGGACATGGGGAGTGCTCCTTCTGCGAGGTCGGCCTGCGACCCAACCTATCCGGTTTGCCGGGTCCGACGTTCGGTAGCCTGGCGGGCGTGCGGCTGACCGAGTTCTGGCGGCGGATGGACGAGCAGTTCGGTGCCACGTACGCGCGAAGCGTCGCCAAGGACCACGTCCTGGCCGGCCTGGGCGGGCGGACGATAGACCAGGCGCTGGCCGATGGCGAGGAGGCCAAGACCGTCTGGCGCGCCGTGTGCGAGGCGTTCCGGGTGCCCGACCGGCTGCGCTGAGTCCGCACGAACCCCAGTTGGGGACCCCAACTGGCGCTAGAACCCCGGTTGGGGCCCCCAAGCGGGGTTCCCGCTGGTCCTGCAGGTCGCGGAGAACCGGGCAATTCGGGCAATCACCCGTGGTCCGGTCGGCCCGAGCCGGCGGCGTGTCGGGCTCATGATCGAACAGTTGTTCGCTAGAGTGGATATACCACTGGCTCGGGCGGTCGTGCCGCTAGCGTCGTCGCGACCGCGCACGCTGTCAGCCGCGGGCATCCGCAAGATTGTCGGTGGCTGCGCGTAGCGTCGCCAGCAACAGGAACGGCATGGGCAGTCGGCGTAACCCTTGATCCCACGGGAGTGCACATGGCACCGAACGACAAGATGGGCGGCTTCAGGGCGGGGGACAGGGACAAGGCCTTGGAGACGGCGCTGGCCCAGATCGAACGGCAGTTCGGCCGGGGTGCCGTCATGCGGCTCGGGGACGACGCCCGCACTCCCGTCGAGGTGATTCCGACCGGGTCGATCGCGCTCGACGTGGCCCTCGGTATCGGCGGCCTGCCGCGAGGGCGGATCGTCGAGATCTACGGACCGGAGAGTTCCGGAAAAACCTCGCTCGGCCTGCATGTTATTGCCAATGCACAGCAGGCAGGAGGGATAGCGGCGTTCATCGACGCCGAGCACGCTCTCGATCCTGAGTACGCCAAGAAGCTGGGCGTCGACACCGATGCGTTGCTCGTTTCCCAGCCGGACACCGGTGAGCAGGCGCTGGAGATCGCCGACATGCTGATCAGGTCCGGGGCGATCGACGTCATCGTGATCGACTCCGTGGCCGCGCTGGTGCCACGAGCCGAGATCGAGGGCGAGATGGGGGACAGCCACGTGGGCCTGCAGGCTCGGCTGATGTCCCAGGCGCTCAGGAAGATCGCCGGCGCCCTGAACCAGACAAAGACGACAGCAATCTTCATAAACCAGCTTAGGGAAAAAATAGGAGTTATGTTCGGGTGTATGTCCTACGGCACGAGGGTCACTCTTGCCGACGGGACACAGGAGAAGATCGGGAAGATCGTCAACCAGCGACTGGATGTCGAGGTGCTGTCCTACGATCCGGACACTGGCAAGATCGTGCCGCGCCGGATCGTCAACTGGTACAACAACGGCCGCACCGAGCGCTTCCTGCAGTTCACGGTGGCTAAGTCGGGCGGCAACGGCCTATCGCAGTTCGCCGCCACAGACAATCACCTGATCCAGACGCCTGGCGGGTACCGACCGGCCGGCGAGCTCGCAGTCGGTGACCGGGTCATTACGGCCGAGCCGAAATTGCTGAGCAATCAGCAGATTCAGGTGATCTTGGGCTCGCTGATGGGCGGTGGGAACTTGTCTCCGAATCGCCGAGGGAGGACCGGAACGAGGTTCCGGCTGGGCCACAGTGCGAAACAGGCTGCCTACCTGGACTGGAAGGTCGCACTCCTCGACAACATCGGGTGCTCGCGCACCACAAATGTCAAGGGAGCGGTGTTCGCGGACTTCACACCACTGCCTGAGCTGGCCGAACTGCATGACGCCGTGTACTTCGGCGACGGAAAGAAGCACCTGAGCTGGGACTACCTGAAGGCGCTCACGCCGCTCGCGCTGGCGATCTGGTACATGGACGACGGCAGCTTCGTCGTCCGATCAAAGGGAGTTCAAGAACGGACGGAGGGCGGCTGGGGCCGGATCGATATCTGCGTGGAGGCGATGAGCCCGGGCACGCGCGACCGACTCGCTCGGCACCTGAAGGACACCTACGGACTGGACGTCAGGCTTAGGGAGGTCGGACAAGGTCGGAAGGCGGTCCTCCACTTCACCACCTCCGCGTCGGCGAAGTTCCAGAAGCTCGTGGCCCCCTACGTCCATCCGTCGATGGAGTACAAGCTCCTACCGAGGTTCCGCGGCCGGTTCTGTGTCGAGCCGGAGTTTGTGGCTTCGGAACTTCGACCGCAGCCAGCCCGGATCCTGGATGTTCACGTCAAGCCGCCGACTCGGTCGATGAGCAGGTTCGACATCGAGGTTGAGGGCGGCCACAACTACTTCGTCGATGGCGTCATGGTGCACAACAGCCCTGAAACGACTACCGGCGGCAAGGCGCTGAAGTTCTATGCCTCGATCCGGCTAGATATCCGCCGAATCGAGACGTTGAAGGACGGAAATGACGCTGTCGGAAATCGGACCCGAGTAAAGGTCGTGAAGAATAAGTGCAGTCCGCCATTCCGGAGTGCCGATTTCGATATTTTGTATGGAATTGGCATTAGCCGAGAGGGCAGCCTGATCGATCTCGGCGTCGAGCAGGCCATCGTCCGCAAGTCCGGTGCCTGGTACACCTACGACGGCGACCAGCTCGGCCAGGGTAAGGAGAACGCGCGGGCCTACCTGCGCGAGAACCCGGACCTGGCGAACGAGATCGAGAAGAAGATCAAGGAGAAGCTCGGCGTGGGGCCGCGCCCGGACGCGGACGCCGCGGTGTCGGCGGCCCAGCCCGCAGCGGCGGCAGCACCCGGCAGGCCGGGACTCTCCGTCGTACAGGAGCCGGGCGGCACGGGATAGCCGGGCGGCACGGGATAGCCGGGCTGTGCGGGACGGCCGGGCTGTGCGGGACGGCCGGGCAGTGCGGAATAGCAGGCGCACTAGCGGTCGGCATGCTGGCGTCGTAAGCCGGTCATCCAAGGCGGCGGGGCCTGGAGCCGATGCGGCCGCAGCCGCAACCCCCGGCGCGGCGGACCCTGAAACGGTCGCCAGACTGATCTGCCTGCGGTTGCTCACATCTGCACCGCGCACAAGGGCGCAGCTCGCGGCGGCACTGCGGCGGCGGGGCGTTCCCGATGACGCAGCTGAGGCGGTGCTGGCCAGATTGGCCGAGGTGGGCCTGATCGACGACGCGATGTTCGCGCGGGCGTGGGTGGAGTCCCGGCATCACGGCCGTGGTCTGGCCAGGCGCGCGTTGGCTGCCGAGCTTGGCCGGCGCGGCGTCGCACGCGAGGAGGTGTCGGCCGCCGTCGCCGGACTGAGCGCGGAGACGGAGCTGGCGACAGCGCGGACGCTGGTGCAGCGCAGGCTGTCCGCCACCGCGGGCCTGGCACCGCCAGCTCGGATCAGGAAGCTGGTCGGGGTGCTGGCCAGGAAGGGCTATTCGCCGGCCATGGCATTCCGCGTCGTACGTGAGGTGCTTGAGGAGGCGGGCGATGATCAGCTACTGCATGGCCTCGAGGACGCGGACGTTGAGCCCGACCTGACCGATGGCTGGTAGCCGGCCCGATCTTGACCGGCGGCCATTCCCGGCTTAGCCTCACGGGCAGTGAGGATTACCCGGCTTGTGCGAATAGACGTGCGCTAAACGACTGAAAACGATCGGCCCGGCTAAGCCTGCGGTGGCGCGCAACCACGTGCCGCCCGGCGAGGCGCCGCGCAGATATGTATTTGCCGACTCGCCGAGCGGTCGGCCCGGATTCATGCGGCAGGTGGCCAGGAAGGGATCGCAGTGTTAGGCGAGACTAGCTGACTTGCCTGCCCGGCGGAGCCGCCGCGAACGCGGCGCAGTGGCGTGGCATATTGGTGCGCCCTGCCGGGAATGCAGCCATTGACGCGGTAATCCTCGCTGCGGGTGGACCCGTGCACGGCGGCAGGCCGTGCCGGAGTTCCAGGGAGCAGGAAGGTGCGCGTTGTGGGCGGTGGCCTCGGCGTAGTGCTCGCGATCAGCGCAGTTGTCGCGCTGCTCGCGGCGACGGTGGCCATCGTCTTCGTGCTGCGCTCTGCAGGCGGCGCCAGGTTCGCCCGGATGGCAGGGGCAGGGGACCAGCCGCGGGGCTGGGCTGAAGCGCCGGGCCGCGCGCATGCTGACGAGCCTCGCGGCGCGCTGGCGCATCGGTCCGGGGTGTCGGCGTTCGAGCAGGCAGGGCGGGCCGAGGGCCTGGGTGCTCGCCCGGCAGGGGACGAGATCGAGGCGGGGGCGATCATCAAGAAGGCTGAGCGCGCCGCTGAGCTCGCCTCTGAGCGCGCCGCGGCCGCACGGCGCGAGCTCGACGAGGAGGTCCGCGCCGCGACCGAGGAAGTCAGGCACTTCCGCACTGATCTCGAGCGCCGGGAATCCCGCATCGCGGAGCGGGAGGAACGAATCGATGCCGACATGCGTCGGCTCGACCAGACGGCCCACGAAATCGAGCGGGCGCGGAGCGATCTGGAAGCCAAGCGCGCCGAGGTCGAGCGGATCGAGGCGAAGCAGCGCGAGGCGCTGGAACGGACCGCCGGGCTGACTGCGGAGCAGGCCAGGGCCGAGCTGGTGGCGACGATCGAGGAGGAAGCGAAGCGCGAGGCCGCCGTGCTGGTCAGGGATATCGAGAACGACGCGAGGAAAGAAGGCCAGCAGCGCGCGAGGAAGATCGTCACGCTCGCCATCCAGCGCGTCGCCAGCGAGCAGACCAGCGAGTCGGTCGTGTCCGTGCTGCACCTGCCCGCCGACGAGATGAAGGGCAGGATCATCGGCCGTGAGGGCCGCAACATCCGCGCGTTCGAGACCGTGACCGGCGTCAACCTGATTATCGACGACACGCCAGAGGCGGTGCTGCTGTCGTGCTTCGACCCGGTCCGCCGTGAAGTCGGCAGGCTCACCCTGGAGCGGCTGGTGGCCGATGGACGGATCCATCCGGCCCGCATCGAGGAGGCTTACGAGCAGAGCAAGATCGCGATCGAGGAACTGTGCGTGCGAGCGGGGGAGGACGCGCTCATCGAGGTCGGGCTCACCAACATGCACCCCGAGCTCGTCCACCTGCTCGGCAAGCTGAAGTACCGGACCTCCTACGGACAGAACGTCCTGAAGCACCTGGTCGAGTCGGCGCACATCGCCGCGATGATGGCCAGCGAGCTCGGGCTAGACCCGGCGCTACTGAAACGCGGGACATTGCTGCACGACATCGGCAAGGCGCTGACGCACGAGGTGCGCGGCAGCCACGCCCTCGTTGGCGCCGAGATCGCGCGCCGGTATGGCGAGAGCGACGACGTGGTCCACGCGATCGAGGCCCATCACAACGAGGTCGAGGTCAGGACCGTTGAGGCGGTGCTGACACAGGCCGCGGACTCAATCAGCGGCGGCAGGCCCGGGGCGCGCCGGGAGTCCCTCGAGGCCTACGTGAAACGGCTGGAAAGGCTTGAGCAGATCGCGCAGGCCCAGCCCGGGGTCGAGAAGGCCTTCGCCATGCAGGCCGGCCGCGAAATCCGGGTGATGGTCAAGCCCGACGCGGTCGATGACGTCGGCGCGCAGGTGATCGCCCGCGACGTGGCGCGTCAGGTCCAGGACGAGCTCACCTACCCCGGGCGGATCCGGGTAACAGTGATCCGCGAATCGCGGGCGACCGAATACGCCAAGTAGGCGCCAGGGCCCAGGCCGGTCAGGCCCGGGTTAGCAGCCTGACAGCTTGAGCTGGGGCACTCCGCGCGGGCTAAACCCGAGCACCTGGCCGTAGAAAGACAGCTCGGCCTCAAGCGAGCTGACCATGCTGTCGGCCTTGCGGAACCCGTGCGACTCGCCCTCGAACGCGAGGTAGGCGTGCCTGATGCCGAATGCCGCCAGGTCCGCCGCGATGCTCTCGGACTGCTGCGGCGGCACTACTGGGTCGTCCAGACCCTGGAGCAGGAGCACCGGGCACGTGTTCCGGTTCACGTGCCCCAACGGTGCCCGCTCGGCGTAGACGGTGTCGAAGCCCGGCAGCGGGCCAATGAGCCCGTCCAGGTAGCGCGACTCGAAGTCGTGCGTGGCCTCAGCGAACCCGCGCAGATCGCTGACGCCGAAGTAGGACACGGCCGCGCTGAAGACCGGGTCGGCGACCGCACCGGTGGTGACGGCAGCCAGCGCGGTCCAGCCGCCCGCCGACCCGCCGCGGATCCCGAGCCTGGCCGGGTCGGCTGTGCCCGCCCGGGCGAGTGACCGCGCGGCCGCCTGGGCATCGGCGACGTCCACGACGCCCCACTCCCGGTTGAGCCGGTTACGGTAGAGCCTCCCGTATCCGCTTGAGCCCCCGTAGTTGACGTCGATGACGCCGATGCCACGGCTGGTGAAATAGGCCCGTTCCATGCTGAGCCGCTCGGTTGCGTGGCCGGTCGGGCCGCCGTGCACCCAGACGACGTAGGGCGCAAGTTCTCCTTCCGGCGCCGTCACGTCGGGATTGGTGGGCGGGTAGAAGAGCGCGTAGACCACCCGGCCGTACGGCCCTTCCAGCTCGACATGCTGCGGGGACGGGAGGTATGCCCGGTCGGGCATGTTGCTGATCTCCTCCCGGAGCACCGTGTACGCCCCCGAATCGGCGTCCAGCCGGACGACCGAGTTCGGATCGCACGGCGCGCCGCCGATGCCGACGATGGCGGTGCCCTCGGCCGCCACGCCCTCGGGGAACACGGTCCACGGAATGGCGAAGTCGACCAGCTCAGAGGTCTCAGGGTCAAGCAGGCCGAGCCGCGCTCCGCCACGCCCGTGCCTGACGGCGAGCCTGCCGTCGCCGAGCACAGCGAACGGCCGGGCGCCGAGCACCCAGATCGGATCGGCGAACTCCTCGTCGGCCGGGTACAGCGCCTGGGGTGGCTCGCCGCGCAGGCCGACCTGGTAGATGTTCCACCAGCCGCTCCAGTCCGTGGCCACGTAGAGGCTGGAGTTGTCACGCCACAGCGGCGCGAGCACGGACTCCCGGTTGCTGCCCTTGATCAGCCGGCTCTTGCCCACGGCGCCATCGCTGATCGGCGCCACCCGCAACTCAGTGCCATCCCATGGCATGTGCGGGTGGTTCCAGCAGATCCAGGCGAGCCAGGCGCCGTCGGGCGAGGGAGTGGGAAAGGCAAAGAAGTCCCAGCCGGTCACGAGCACCCGGACGCGGTCAGGGTCATCGGCGGCCGAGCCGTCGAGCGGCACTGCCACGATGGCCCTGGTGACCTTGCCTGCCAAGTGGCGCTCGCGCACGCACCAGATCTCGCGCCCGTCGGGCGACAGCACGAAGTCGGCGTAGCGCAGCCCTCGGTGCTCGCTCGCCGGACCGGGACCCCCAGCCGTCGGGTCGGGCGTGAGCGGGGCCGGCTGAGCGGAGCCGTCCGCGATGCCGGAGCCGGCCAGGTACAGACGCTGGTCATCGAAATGCGCGAAGACGACCGATCCCGCTGGATCGCCATCCGGGTCCGGAACGGGCTGATACGAACGGCCGCCATACTCATGCACCCTGGTGCGGGCGTTCCAGGGCGCTGGCAGCAGCGCGGTGCTCGCGCCGCCCGCGTGGCGGATCACCGTGGTGCGGCCGCCCTCCTCGGGCCGGTCTTCCTGCCACCAGGTGACCGCGCCGCGCACCAGCGGGAAGCTCAGCCTGATCCGGCCGCCCGCGACCTGGGCTGCGGTGATCGGAGAGGGCCATTCGCCATATCGGACCTCGGGCAGCCCAGGGCTGTCCGAGGCCAGCTCTGAGTCCTCGTGTTGTGTCGCCGCTATCTCGCCCACCGCCGTGGTCCCGTTCTGTTGCATAGGGCTATCGTGCCCTATCCGGCGGCACCGTCTCGCGGCGATTCCCGAGCGGCGACGAGGCCGTGCGCCGCGCCGGTCCAGCGGGATTCCCGGCTAGCCTAGGAGGATGCCGGGTTCCGACGGTGGGCGCACCTATGAGATCCGCACCTACGGGTGCCAGATGAACATGCACGATTCGGAACGGCTCGCGGGCCTGCTCGACGCGGCCGGCTACCGCAAGGCGGGCCCCGGCATGCAACCCGACGTGGTCGTGTTCAACACGTGCGCGGTCCGCGAGAACGCCGACAACCGGCTCTACGGCAACCTCGGTCACCTGCTGCCGGTCAAGAACGCCCGACCGGGCATGCAAATCGCCGTCGGCGGGTGCCTGGCGCAGAAGGACCGCGCGCTGATCACCCAGCGGGCCCCATGGGTCGACGTGGTATTCGGCACGCACAACATCGGCTCGCTGCCCGCGCTGCTCGACCGGTCGCGAGTGCAGCGCAGCGCCCAAGTCGAGATCGCCGAGTCACTTGAGCGGTTCCCGTCGGTGCTGCCGGCTAGGCGGGAGTCCAGTTACTCGGCATGGGTCGCCATCTCGGTGGGCTGCAACAACACCTGCACGTTCTGCATCGTGCCGAGCCTGCGCGGCCGTGAGGAGGACCGCCGGCCAGGCGACGTCCTGGCCGAGATCAGGGCGTTGGTCGCCGAAGGGGTTCTCGAAGTGACTCTGCTGGGCCAGAACGTCAACTCCTACGGCGTGTCCTTCGGTGACCGCCTGGCGTTCGGCAAGCTGCTCCGCGCCTGCGGGGAGATCGAAGGACTAGAACGGGTGAGGTTCACTTCCCCGCATCCCAAGGACTTCACCGACGATGTGATCGCCGCTATGGCGCAGACGCCGAACGTGATGCCGCAACTGCATATGCCGCTGCAGTCCGGGTCGAACTCCGTGCTGCGGGCCATGCGCCGTGCCTACCGCCGCGACTCCTACCTGGCGATTCTCGACAGGGTGCGAGCGGCCATCCCGGGCGCGGCGATCACCACCGACATCATCGTCGGCTTCCCCGGCGAGACCGAGCAGGACTTCGCCGACACGCTGGGCATCGTGCGGCGGGCGCGGTTCGCCGGCGCGTTCACGTTCCAGTACTCGATCAGGCCCGGGACCCCGGCGGCTGGGATGGACGGGCAGGTGCCGCCCGATGTGGTGGCCGAGCGGTACTCCAGGCTCGTCGCGCTCGTTGACGCGATCGCGCTCGAGGAGAACCAGGCACTGGTCGGCCAGCAGGCCGAGGTTCTCGTCGCCGAGGGGGAGGGCCGCAAGGACGAGGCGACGCATCGGCTGTCGGGCCGCGCCAGGGACAACCGCCTCGTGCATTTCTCGCCGGCCATCCCTGCTGGCCGGGGCGGCGACGCCGGCAGCCCGCCCAGGCCCGGCGACATCGTCACGACCGCGGTGACGATGGCGGCACCGCACTACCTGATCGCGGACGGCGCTCCGCTGGCGGTGCGGCGAACCGGGGCCGGCGACGCATGGGCGGCGGCAAGTCCCGCCATGGCCAGAACGGCCGCCGTGGTCGGGGCGACCACGGCCATCGACCAACCGGGTCAACCGGTACTTCTTGGCATGCCGGCAGTGGGCCGCCGGTGACTTAGCACGGGTTTCAGTCGCCGATACCGGGCATTCCAGGCATAATTTAGCTGAAATCCGTACTAAGTGGACCTCTGAGGCTGGTGTTTCTAGTGAGGCGGCGAACGGGCGGCCGGACTGACCAGCTGATCGCGGTTGTCGGTCCGACCGCCGCTGGGAAGTCCGAGCTATCGGTCTGGCTGGCGCGCGAGCTTGGCGGTGAGGTGATCAATGCCGACTCCATGCAGCTCTACCAGGGCATGGACATCGGTACCGGCAAGCTCACTGTGACCGAGCGGATGGGCGTGCCGCACCATGTGCTTGACGTGTGGGACGTGGCAGAGCGGGCCAGCGTCTCGGAGTACCAGCGCCTCGCCAGGGCGGCGGTGGCCGACGTCCGAAGCCGCGGCCGGATGCCGATCCTGGTCGGCGGCTCCGGGCTCTACGTCCGCGCGGTCATCGACCGCCTGGACTTTCCCGGGACCGACCCGCGTATTCGCGGGCGGCTTGAGGCGGAGCTCGCCGCCGCGGGGCCGGCCGAGCTGCACGGCAGACTCGCCAGCCAGGACCCGGCGGCGGCGGCCGTGATCCTGCCGAGCAACGGACGCAGGATCGTCCGCGCGCTTGAGGTCATCGAGTTGTCCGGGCGGCCGTTCAGCGCCACCCTGCCCGGCTATGCCTCGGTGATGCCGGTCATGCAGCTCGGCCTGGCCGTGCCTCGCCCGGAATTGGACCGGCGCATTGCCGAGCGGGTCCGCCGGATGTGGCTGAGTGGTTTCGTGGACGAGGTTCGCGCACTGGCCGGGGCCGGGCTACGGGCGGGCCGGACGGCCAGCCGAGCGCTCGGATATGCCCAGGTACTGCGCTTCCTCGACGGGGATTGGACCGAGGCCGAGGCGGAGCGACAGACCGTCGCGCAGACGCGCCGGTTCGCGCGGCGGCAGGAGTCGTGGTTCCGGCGCGATCCGCGCGTCCGCTGGCTGGCGGCGGACCTGCCCGGCCTGGCGGGCCTGGCCCTCGATGCGATCACCGAGCACTGCCGGCCGGCTGAGTAGCATGCGGTGGTGCGCTATGCCAAGGGTCACGGCACCGGCAACGACTTCGTGCTGCTGCCCGACCCGCAGAACCAGCTAGACCTCGACGCCGTCTTGGTCAGGGCGCTCTGCGACCGGCGGACCGGGCTCGGCGCGGACGGCGTGCTGCGGATAGCGGGCCTGGCGGACGGGCCAGCAGAAGGCCCCGCGCCGGCCCGCCCACGGTGGTTCATGGACTACCGGAACGCCGATGGCAGCGTCGCGGAGATGTGCGGTAACGGGATCCGCGTGGTCGCCAGGTACCTGTTCGATCACCAGCTGGCTACGGGCCCCGAGGTCGCGATCGCGACCAGGGCCGGGACGCGGCGGGTGCGGCTGGAGGCCGATGGCCTGCTCACGGTGGACATGGGTCCGGCCACCATAGGCCGCGCGAGCTGGGCAGTTATCGACGGCGTTAAGAAGGGCGGGCTCGCCGTGAATGTGGGCAACCCGCACCTGGCCTGCCTCGTCGACCGGCCGGTGGCCGACTTCGACCTGCGCGCAGCCCCCGAGGTGGATACCGCGGTGTTTCCGGCGGGGGTCAATGTCGAGCTGATCAGGGTGACCGGGCACCGCGAGGCGGAGATGCGGGTGCACGAGCGCGGCTCGGGAGAGTCGCATTCCTGCGGCACCGGGGCCGTGGCCGCCGCTGTGGCTGCGGCGGTGGCCGGTGGGGAGTGGCCGGACGACGCAGCCAGCCAGCCGGCGCGGGAAACCGGTCACCCCGCCGAGCCCGCCCCGTGGGTCGTGCGGGTTCCCGGCGGAACCCTGACCGTCATCCCCGACGCCACGGCCAGCTTGCTGACCGGCCCCGCGGTAATCGTCGCCGAAGGGCAGATCAGCAACGGCTGGCTAGCTGGAGCGCGCCAGGCTCGCGCTTGATCCACGGGCTCGGGTCGCCTCAGGTGGCGTTCCCAGCCCTGGGCCGCTCGCCGACCCGGCGATCCGCAGGCCCAGCGCGACGAGCGCCCAGCCCGTCTGGTGCCTGATCGGCTGCCGCGCGCTGCGCCGCCCGTGCTTGCGCTGGAATGGTGGCTCGGCTCGTAGCTCACCCGCGCGATCGTGCGCGAGCTGCTCGAGTTGTCGCGGGAACATCTGCTCGTCCTTTCTGTGGTCGCTTGCTGTGCTTGCTTGCCGTGCGTGATGGCGCCCGCCGGCGCCTAGCTTGCCTCTTGCCGCGCACCGGTCCTGGCGACGCGCAGCGCGCCGCTGACGGTCCGGCAGTTCAGGTGCAGATCGGCGCGGGTGTCCTGGTCGGTTGGTTCCAGCTCACTGCTGATCTGGCCGGTCAGCGAGGCCAGGTCGAGGTAGACGCCCGTGCCGGGCGTCACCTTGATCTCGACGTCGCCCGAGACAGTATTGATGTCGGCAAGGCCGCGCGTCACGCCATTTATTTGCACCCGGCCACTTGCCGAGCGGATGTTCAGCGACGCCTCGGCCGCGCCGATCGTGATGCTGCCGCTCGACGTCTTGGCGGTGACATCCTGGCTCGCTCGCCCGACCCTGACCTGCCCCGACGCGGTCGTCACCGCCAGTTCGCCACCCGCGACATCGACGTCCACCCTCCCGGACGCCGTGGCCAGCCGGGCAAGCCCGCCCACGCTGGCTACGCTGACGTCACCGCTCGCCGTGCTGGCGTCGAGTGATCCCGGCTGGCCGTCGCAGCGGACATCGGCCGATGCGGTGCGCACGGTGATGCTGGAGGCTTCGGGCACGGTCACGGCCACGTTCAGGTCCTCCCCGCGCCAGCGCCAGCGCCGGCGGCCCCCTTCCGGCTCGATGACCCGCAACTTGCCGTCGGCGAAGGACACCGTGATCCGGCCGCCGAGCTCCTCGTCGGCCGCTTGGCCGGCTGCCAGCGTGCTGCAGCGAACATCCACAGTGCAGGTGTCCGTGGGCTCAGCGGTGATGGCGACCAAGCCCGACGTGACGCCGACCTCTAGGTCCACCGCTCCGGAACAGGGAAACTCCCAGCTCGCCATCGCTTCGTCCTCCTGTCGCTCTCTGCCTCATCCGCGTGCTGCCGCGGCCCGCTAGCTGCGGGCGTATCCCGTGATCCGCTGTCCTGCGCCAGGTCCCGACCGCCTCCCGGCCGACTGGCCCGCGTCTTCGAGCGCCCTGATCGCGGCATGTACCAGCCAGGAGTTGACCGACAGCCCTTCGGCCGCGGCCCTGGCCTCCACTCTGGACTTGAGCGCGTCCGCCAGCCGCACGGTGATCCGCGCGGTTACCGAGTCGTCCGCTGCGCCTGCTGTGGGGTACCCGGCTGGCGCCTCGTGCTGCGGCGGAACGGTCACGACGAACTCAGGCACGCCGCCGGTGAGCCTGACGTCGATGACCGTGCCGTCGAGCCGGCTAGTGATCTCGGCGGCGGTTGCGGCGATCACGTCGAGAAGCATGAGGCGAACGGACGAGTCGAGGGCCTCCGCCAGGCTCTCCACGACCCGGGTGACATCGCTCGGGGCGAGCCTGGTCAGGTTGCTGAGCTCGCGCCTCAGCCCGTCGACGTACGGTGACAGCTCCATGACGTCATTATGACGTCAAACTTGACGTCAGTCAAGACGTCACGATGCGATGTACTCGGACCGGCGTCGCCCGCACCCCGGGCTGAGGCGCCGCTCACTGGGTGCGCCCGCACGGGCGGTGCGCGCTAGCACAGCCGGACGGCGTGTTCCGCCAGCTCAGGGTCGCACGGCGCGGTGGGCAGTGATCAGCGAGCTGGCGGGCAGGGCGCGAAGCGAGGCATCAAGCACCTCGGCGAGATGCGCTACCGGCAGGGCCGTTCCGGCGGCGGCAAGCGCCTGGGCGATCTGCAGCGAGCAGCCCGGATTGCCGGACACAAGCAGATCGGCACCGGTCGCGGCGACCACCGCCGCCTTGCGGGTGCCGAGCTCGCGCGCCGTCCGTGGCTGCACGAGATTGTAGATTCCGGCCGACCCGCAGCAGGTGCCCGCGTCAGCGATCTCGGCGATGGCCAGGTCAGGGATTGCGCGCAGCAGGTCGCGCGGCTGGCTGGTGATCCGCTGCGCGTGCGCGAGGTGGCATGCGTCGTGATAGGCCACGGTCAGCGGGAGCCGATGGCGGACCGCGCGCGGCCCGAGGTCGGCGAGGAACTCGCTGAGGTCCGCGACCTTCGCCGCGACGGCGGCGGCTCGCGCTGACCAGGACGGATCGCCTGGCGGGCTGGCGAGTAGCTCGGGGTACTCCTTCATGGCCGACCCGCAGCCCGCTGAGTTCATCACGATGGCATCCACGTTCGCGCGCTCGAATGTCTCGATCGCGGTGCGGGCGAACCGCGCCGCCTCCTCCCTGCGGCCGTCGTGCACAGAGAGCGCGCCGCAGCAGCCCTGGTCGGCCGGGATCACCACGTCGCAGCCCTCGGCCGCAAGCACGCGCGCGGTCGCGATGTTGACCTGGGGAAAGAACACCCGCTGCACGCACCCGGTCAGCATGCCGACGATGGCCCGCCGGCTGCCTCGGGCCGTCACCCGGCTGGGGAGCCTGCCGCGTGGGCGCGGTCCCGGCCGGGGCGCCACTCGCAAGGCGGCGGAAAGCTCGGGCACCGCCCTGTCGAGCAGTGCGCTGCGCCGGGCCAGCTGGTCGATCCCGGTTCGCTGGGCGGCCCGCAGCGGCCCGGCGATGAGCCGGAGCCGGCCCGGATAGGGGAACGTCGCGAAGATCGCGGCCCGCACGGCACGGTCGCGGCGCGAGCGTGCAGGCAGGGCGGGGGGCCAGGCGGGCGGCGCACCGTAGGCGGTTCCGGCGGGCGGCGCCGATCCGGCGGTCTCGGCCGGCTCGCTGGCCCACGACCGCGCGGCCTGAATCAGGGAGTCGTACCGCACTCCGGACGGGCACGCGGGAACGCAGGCCATGCACCCCAGGCACCGGTCCAGGTGCTCGGCGGCCGCATTGCTCGCCTCGCCGCTGTCGAGCATCTGAGCCATGAGGTGGATGCGGCCGCGCGGGGAGTCCATCTCCTCGCCCCACAGCTGGTAGGTGGGGCACGCGGGCAGGCAGAACCCGCAGTGCACGCAGTCGCCGATGATCTTCCTGAGCTGGTCTGCCTGCCCGGACCGCGGCTCGCCAGAGGCCATCAGATCCCCCCGGCGAAGCGGCCGGGTGACAGCATGCGCCCGGGGTCGAACTGCGCCTTGACGGCCCGCATCAGCGAGAGCGACGGCACGTAGCCGAACGGGTCGACGAGCTGAAGCACTGCGTGCGGGGCGTGCTGCACGACGACGCTGGCGCGGTTCTCAGAGCTCCCATGTCCCACCGCCTCGCGCAACGCGGTGACGAAGGCGGCGACGGCAGCAGCCGTGGTTGCGCCAGCCGCCGGCAGGCAAAGCGCTAGAACGCCGGCGGCTGCCGAACCGCCTACCGCCGCGTCCAGCTCCGCCTGGTCCGCCGTGGCCTGGATCGCGGCCAGTGTCGCGCCGAGGTTTCCCGGCCAGAAGGCGATCTGAAGAGCAGTGCCGCCCGCGGCGGCAGCGCCGTGGGTGCCCCACCACGATGGCGGCTCGGCGCTCAGGGTCACCGCACTGCCGCCGGCCTCGTCTAGCTTGTCGGCGAGCTTGGCCGCTCGGCCGCTGACGCCGGCGGGGTCGCCCTCTAGCAGGACGCCGACGCTCACGAGTGCATCGGTGTGCGGCCAGTCAATTTCGGCGGCAACTGGCGACACCGACGGCTCAAGCGCCGCCGCCAGCAGGCCCGGCACCCCGGGCGGCGCGTTCTGGGCGGTCACGTAGGCGGCTGCGGCGGGCATGGGGTGCAGCCTGAAGGTCGCCTCCGTGATGAGGCCGAGCGTGCCGCGTGAGCCCGCGAGCAGCTTGCCGAGGTCGTAGCCGGCCACGTTCTTGACCACCTTGCCGCCCGAGCGGGCGATCGTCCCGTCGGCGAGCACGATCGTGATTCCGATCAGCAGGTCCCGTGCAGTTCCGTAACGCAGCCGCAGGGGCCCGGCGGCGCCGGCCGCGAGCGCCCCGCCGACCGTGCCTCGGCTGCCAGCTGGCCCCGCCACGGGCGGGTCAAGCGCCAGCCGCTGCCCGGCTGCGGCGAGTACCCCGGCAAGCCGTTCCAGGCTCCTTCCAGCCTGCACCGTCGCGGTGAGGTCGCCGGCCGCGTGCTCGGTCACCCGGCTGCTGCCTGTCATCTCGATGACCAGGTCGCACTGGTCGGGCGGGCGGCCCCAGTGCAGCTTGGTGCCGCTGCCACGGGGCACCGTCGCCAGGCCGAGCTCCGTGGCAGCCGCCAGCAGCGCGCTTGCCTCCTGGGTGGACGTGGGCGCAGCGACGAACGACGGCTGCACGCCGGCGACGCTGTCCTGCGGAATCGCCTCGCGCACGCCCTGGCACGCGTCGGCGAGCTGGCGCGGGATGGACTGGGCGGGCGGCATCAGAACAGGTCCACCTGATCGGCCAGGGGATGCGGGGCCCGGCGGACGCCCGGCACCTCACCGCACAGCCGGGGGGTCGGGAACACCTTGCCCGGGTTGCACAAGCCGCGCGGGTCGAACGCGCACCGCAGCCGCTGCATCGTGTCCAGATCGTCGGCGCCGAACATCTTGGGCATGTACCTCGACTTGTCCACGCCGACGCCGTGCTCGCCTGTGATCGATCCGCCGTGCGCGATGCACTCGTCCAGGATTGCCCCGGAAAGCCGCTCGGCGGCCTCGGCTTGCGCCGGGCTGGCGTCATCGAAGAGCACCAGCGGGTGCAGGTTGCCGTCCCCGGCATGGAACACGTTAGCGACCCTGATCCCGGCCTGCGCGGACATCTCGGCGATCCGGTCCAGCACCCGCGGCAGCGCGGTGCGCGGCACCACGCCGTCCTGCACGATGTAGGCCGGGCTGATCCGGCCCACCGCGGCGAACGCGGACCGGCGGCCGGTCCAGATCGCCGCCCGTTCGGCCGGGTCCGCTGCCTCCCTGATCTCGAACGCGCCAGCCTGCTCAGCCAGCTCGCGCACCGCCGCCGTCTCGGCCGCAACGTCCGCGGCCGGCCCGTCGAGCTCGACGATCAGGACCGCGCCCGCGCCCGCTGGGTACCGGCAGGACACCGCTGCCTCGGCGGCCTCGATCGACAGCGCATCCATCATCTCGATCGCCCCTGGCAAGATCCCGGCGCCGATGATCGCCGAGACGGCTGCCCCGCCCTGGCCAGTGGTCTCGAACGCGGCAAGCAGGGTGGTGACCGCCTGCGGGATGGGGGTGAGCCGGACCACGATCTTGGTCACGATGCCGAGCGTGCCCTCGGATCCGACGAACGCGCCTACCAGGTCGTAGCCTGGCGCGGCGCCCGTGCCGTCGCCGAGCCAGGTCAGCTCTCCCGCCGGAGTGACCACCTCAAGGCCCGTGACATGGTGCACGGTGAAGCCATGCTTGAGGCAGTGCGCGCCGCCGGAGTTCTCGGCGACGTTCCCGCCCACCGAGCAGACCTGCTGGCTCGACGGATCGGGAGCGTAGAACAGGCCGTAAGGCTGGGCCGCCTTGCTCACGGCAAGGTTGGCGACCCCGGGCTCCACGATCGCGCGACGGCTTGCCGGATCGATCGCGATGATCCGGCGCAGCCGGGACATGACGATGAGCACGCCGTCGGCCCTGGGCAGCGCGCCGCCGGACAGGCCGGTGCCGCTGCCGCGGGCGATGAAGGGGACGCCGGCTCGGGCGCAGGCCCTGACCACCGCGGCGACCTGGTCGGCTGTCTCGGGCAGGACGACGAGACCCGGAGAGCACCGGTGCGCGGTGAGCCCGTCGCATTCGTAGGTCCGCAGCTGCATTGGGTCCGTGATGACCGCGTCCGGCCCGCACAGCGCGGCCAGCTCGCCAGCCAGCGCGCCGAGCGCGCCTGGTGCCGTCGTTGCCGGTACGCGCCTGTCGGCCATGCTGAACCTCCCGCGGTGGCCGGAACCTGCTTCTGCCTATCATCGCTCAGCCTGATGGATCGCGACGATGGTGCGGGATGCTCGCGGGAGCGGAACCGATCCGCGGCGACGGGAGGTACGGCGGTGGCAAAGGAGCGGGCGAGCGCTTCAGAGCGGCAGGTGCGGCGCGTCTCATCGGGTACCGCGTGGGAGCCGGTGGTCGGCTACAGCCGGGCGGTGGCGGCGGGGGACTGGGTCTTCGTCTCGGGCTGCACATCGGTGGCGGGCGCTGAGATCGTGCACGCCGAGGACAGCTACGCGCAGACCCTGCAGGCGATCGGCAACGTGCGGTCCGCGCTGGAAGGACTAGGCGCCAGCCTGGCCGACGTGGTGCGGACCAGGATGTACGTCACCGACATCAGCCAGTGGGCGCAGGTCGGGCGCGCGCACGCCGAGGCGTTCGGCGACGTGCGGCCAGCCACCTCGATGGTTCAGGTTGCCGCGCTGATCGATCCGGCACTGCTGGTCGAGGTCGAGGCGGTCGCCTACCGGCCGGGAATCGGGCGGGGCTGACCGCGACCGCGCGCGCGGAGCTCGCCGCGTGCGCCGGCGCGGGCGTCGGGCTCGCAGTTGGGGTGGGCGCCGGGGTGGGGCTTGGCGTCGGGGTGGGCGTGGGCTTCGGCTTGGGCGGCTTGTAGTTGAGCGGCAGCGAGAAGTAGGGGCCTTGCGGGTAGACGAACGCCTTGGGGCGCAGGTGCAGGCTGAGGAACGTCATCTGCCAGGTCGCTCCGGGCGCGTTATCGCCGAACATCTGGTAGGGGACGGCGAGGGCACCGTTCACCTCGCGGTAGTCGGCGCGCGGGCCGATCATCGCCCCCCAGGTGGTGGGCGCGATCGGATTGAATACCGAGACATAGCCCGCCAGGCGCGGCGTGAACCCGGCAAACGCGGCGTAGTGCCCGTGATCCCCGGTGCCGGTCTTGGCGGCGGCCGGGATGCCGATGCCACGATTCCACGCCGTGCCACTGGGACCGAGCACATTCTGGAACACATAGTCCGCGGCGTCGGCCACGCCCGCCGCGACGGCGCGGTGGCAATGAGCGGACTCGACGGGCAGCGGCCGGCCGTCGCTGCTCGTGATGGCCGCGATGGCGATCGGCTGGCAGTAGATGCCGCGCGCGGCCAGCGTGGCGTAGGCCGCGGCCATGCTCATCGGCGCCACGTACTGGGCGCCGAGCGTGAACGAGGGGTAATTGTCGGCCGACAGGTTGACGCTGGCGGGCAGGTTCGGGTCACGGCGGAGCAGCGAAGACCCGTCCGCCCTGGTCATCCCCAGGCTCATCGCGGTCTTGACCACGTTGCAGATGCCGACACGCTGCTCGAGGGTGGCGTAGAAGACATTGATCGAGGCCACCGTGCCCGAGTAGATGGTCCAGGTTCTGGCCCCCTGCGGGCCTTCGGCATTGATGACGTTGTACGGCTGGTCCAGTCCGCCTTGGCAGTTGTAGTAGGGCGCGATCGTCGTCGGCGAGACAACCCGCAAGTGGTAGCCGAACGGCAGGCCCTGCTTGAGCGCGGTCACCAAGGTGAAGATCTTGGACGACGAGCCCGTCTGCACCCCGGCGCTGGCGCCGTACTGCTTGGGCACCGCGTAATCGACGGTGGTCTGGCCGCGACCGGTGCCGAACGGCCGGTCCACCGCGATCGCGCGGATGTCGCCAGTGCCGGGCTGGATCAGCACCTCGGTGTCTACGTTGTGGCCGGGGTTGTAGTAGTTCGAGTTGGCCGGGACCACGAAGTTGACCGCCCGGTCGGCGGCACCTTGGTCCCTCGCGTTCAGCGTGGTGTAGATCTTCATCCCGCCCGTGAAGTTCAGCGCCGCCCAGGCTCGGGCGTAGAACGGGTCGTGCTGCATGACCGAGAGCACGTAGCTGCAGAAGAACGCGGAGTTCCGGGCGGTCTGGCTGTAACAGCCGGTCTCCAGCGGCACCGGCGAGGGATGCAGCCCAAGTGGTGCGGCCTCGGCGCGAGCCGCTCGCTGCTTGCTGACGTAGCCGAGCTGCGCCATTTTGGCCAGCACCACGTTTCGCCTTGCCAGCGAGTCGTGCGGGTTCAGGAGCGGGTCGTACGCATAGGGGTTCTGCACGATGCCGGCCAGCGTGGCGGCCTGGGTGAGGCTCAGCTTGCTGGCCGGGACCGAGAAATAGGACTCAGCCGCCACCTGGACGCCGTAGGAGGAATTCTCGAAGTAGACCGCGTTCAGGTACGCCGTCAGCATCTGCGGCCTGGTCATGTGGCGCATGATGGTGGAGGCGATCCGGATCTCCCGCAGTTTTCGCGTGACCGTGTCTGCCTGGCACGCGCTGACCTGGCCCTGATTGCTCGACGTAAGAATGCACGCGTTCTTGACGTATTGCTGCGCCAAAGTGGAGGCGCCCTGCACCTGGTGGCCGGAAAGGTCGGCGATGACGGCGCGCAATGTCGCGCGGAAGTCGACCGCACCGTGCGACCAGAACCGCTGGTCCTCGATCGCGACGACCGCGTTGCGCATGACCGGCGCGATCTGGCTGAAGGTCACTGGCACGCGGTAGATACCCCGCGGATAGTAATAGGCGATCACGTGCCCGCTGGTGTCGAGCAACTCGGACCGGGCGGGCAGCAGCCCCAGGCCGGCCGGCGAGAGAGCGTCGAAGGTGGTGGCAACGTCCCTGGCTGCGGTGCCTGCCGCACCGACGAGCGGCAGCACCACGGCGGAGGAAAGCAGGCCTGCGGCGAGCGACACCGCGGCGAGCAGGACGACGTACTTGCCCCCGGCATGGCGGCCTGCACTGGCCATGAAGTCAGGATATGACCTATGACGGACCCGGCCAACGGCCGTCGCCCGCGGCAGTGATGCCAGGGGGATCCGGCATAGCTATGGTCGGGATTGGATCCGCAATGGCACTGCGCCGGATCGGCGAGGTAATCGAGACCGGCTCGTCCGCGCCGGTGCAGCGCGGCTTCGAGCACCTGCCGGCGAACCTAGGCGCCTGAACGAGGCCGCCGGTGCTGGGTATGGTCGGCAGCATGGCGCAATCACCTGCCAGGATCCTGCTGCTGGCCGCGGACCAGTTCGAGGACATGGAGCTGCTGTACCCGCTCTACCGCCTCGCCGAGGAGGGCCACTCGGTGACACTTGCCGGGCTCGACCTTCATCCGGTGACCGGGAAAAAGGGCCACGGCCCGGTCCCCGTTCACGCGACCGTCGAGCAGCTGACCGAGCCGGACTTTGACGCACTGGTCATACCGGGCGGATACGCGCCGGACAAGCTGCGGCGGTCCGCAGCGGTCCTGGACCTGGTCCGGGCATTCGACCGGGCTGGCAAACCGATCGCGTTCATCTGCCACGCGGGCTGGGTGCCGATCTCGGCGCGGATACTGGCGGGCCGCAGGGCCACCAGCGTGCACGCGATCAGGGACGACATGGAGAACGCAGGCGCGGACTGGAGCGACGAGTCGACGGTGGTAGACGGCAACCTCATCTCGGCCAGGACTCCAGCCGACCTGGGCCCGTGGATGAAGGCGCTGCTCGCGGCCCTGCCCGGCTAAGCGCTGAAGATGGCAGCGGCTTCCTGTCGGCCTGCCCGGGACCGGTCCAGGTAACCGTAAGTGCCGTGCTCACGCAGTTCCCGCGCCGCGCCGATGACCGCGTCAAGCGCGGCAAAGGCGAATGAGCCGCCCACCGAGATCCGCGCCACGCCGATCGCCGCCAGTTCGGCGACCGACGGGGCGTCCGCCCCGGGCAGCACATTGACCGGCCGGTCCACCGACGCGATGAGCTGCCGCAGGTCAGCACCGGCCCTGATGCCCGGCGCGAACAGCACGTCGGCACCAGCCTCCTGGTAGGCCTGGAGCCGTTCGATGGTCTCGGCCAGGTCCGGCCGACCGTGCAGGTAGTTCTCCGCGCGCGCGGTCAGCACCAGGTGCACCGGTCCGGAATGCGCGGCCTGCGCCGCGGCCGCGACCCGGTCGGCCGCGAGCCCGCGGTCGTAGATCGGCGCGTCGTCACGCTTGGCATAGTCCTCGACCGAGCAGCCGGCCAGGCCGGCGGCAACGGCCAGCCGGACCGTCTCGGCCACGCCGTCCGGCTCGTCGGCGAAGCAGTTTTCCAGGTCGGCGGAGACCGGGACCTCGACTGCGGCCACCATCCCGGCCGCGTGCGCAATCGCCTCGTCCCGGCTCACCGCGCCGTCCGGCCTGCCCAGCGTGGCGGCGAAGCCGCTGCTGGTGGTGGCCAGCGCGGCGAACCCGAGCGCGGCGAGCAGCCGGGCCGAGCCGATGTCCCACGGGTTCGGCATCAGCAGCGGCTGCCCGCTCCGGTGCATCGCCAGGAACCGCTCAGCTTTCTCCTGCTGGGTCGCCATGACAGCGACCATACAGTCAGCCCTTGGTGGCGCTCCATGGGCCGCCGCCGTTGCCCGCGACCTTGTAGGTGCCGGACATCGAGCCCCCGGAGATCGTGCCGGCATAGGTGATGCCGGGCCCGCCGACGGTGCCGAAGCGGATCGCGCTGCCATTCAAGGTGCCATTGATCGGCCACCGGGAGTGCGGGCTGGAAATCACGATTGTGCCGTGCAGGTGCGTTCCGGACTGGGTCCAGTGCAGAACGAATGTGCCGCCGTAGGAGCCGCTGTATTGTCCCGACCACTTCCCGGTCAGGCTGCTTGCGGCCGCCGCGCTCGTCCGGGTGGTGGCCCGCGTCGTGGAGTGGTGCTGGTGGGCATGGCCAGGCGTGCTCGAGCTGCCCGAGCTTGAGCACGCCGCCAGCGTGACGCCCAGCCCGGTGATGAGGGCTGCGGCGAGAAGGCGGCGCCGACGCATTGTAGGGCCGTTCATTCGCGTGTTCCTTTCTCTGGATCTGGCATCTGCCAATCGAGCCCTTCGCAGCCCAAGATGCGCTCGAAGGGCAGCTCAGCGCGCTCGCTGAGCGCGCGGACCTCGGCCGCCGTCCCGGCGAACAGGCAGAGCAGCACCTCGTCCTCTGGCATCAGCAGCGAGCCGAAGAACGAGACCCGCCCGCCGTCGTGGGACCGCGCCAGCTCCGTCCTGAGCCGGTCGGTCAGGGACCTGGCGATCGCTGGAGTCAGCCCCGGCAACAGGCACTCGGCGACCTGCCAGCCCATCTCCGCCGCCATGTCGCGCGCCGCCTATCCCGGCGGCCTGAGCCACACCTGAGCGCGTCGGCGGCACCGTTGCCTTACGACATCGAGGGGTGGCGGCGGCGCCCAGCGCTGCGGGTCAGGTCCGTAGATCATGGCCTGACGCTAGGGCCGCGGGCAGAGCCGTCGCGTCGGGGAAATCCCTACGGTTGGGCCACTGGGCCCCGGCTTGAACTCAGCTTGCTGGCCAGCTCCGCGCGCGAGCGGACGCCGAGCTTGCGGTAGCCGCGAGACAGGTTGGCCTCAACGGTCTTCTCGGACAGGAAGAGCCTCGCGGCGATCTCGTGGTTGCGCAGCCCGGTCGCCGCGAGCTCGCAGATTGTCTGCTCAGTCGGGGTCAGCTCGTCCGGGCTGCCCCGCCGTCCGCGAGCCCGGCTGAGTTCTTCGCGGGCCGTCGTCGCCCAGACCAGTGCACCAGCGGAGTCAAGTTCAGTGACCGCGCGCTCCAAGCACTCCTGGGCGAGCTGCCGTTCACCTCGGCGCCGGTGCAGCCGCCCGAGGGCGAGCAGGGTGCGCCCAAGCTCGGCCGGCATGTCGAGGTTCTGGTGCGCCGCCAGCGCACGCTGGTAATCGGCAAGCGCGGCGTCGAGGTTGCCCCTGGCCGCATGCAGCAGGCCACGGCTGCGGGCCGAGACGGCCAGGATCCATGGCCGGGGCAGCGCCGTGGCACGGGCCTCCATCCGTGCCACGAGGCGCTCGGCGCGGTCCAGGTCGCCGAGCCCAATCACCGCCTCGGCGTGGTCGGCGTGAAAGCGACGGTTGGCGGGCTCGCGGTTGTGGATCAGCTCGTTGATCTCGTCTGCCCGGGTGAGGTGCCGGTCCGCTTCGGTCAGCTCGCCAGCGGTCAGCGCGGCCAGCCCGAGGGCCTCTCTGGCCGGCACCTCGAGCACCGGGTCTGGCGTGACCGCAAGGCGTGCCAGCAGTTCCGTGGCCGTGGCCCGGGCTTCGGCGACATCTCCGGCGCATGCGTAGACGTAGGCCATGGCGCCGCGCGCCACGTCGAGGTAGGTTTCCTGCTCGGTCTGGCCCGCCAGGTCGAGCGCCTCCTCGGCAAGTGCACGCGCTCGGGGCATGCGGCCGGTCAGCGCCTCGATGATCGACAAATGGGTCAGCGCGCCCGCGAGCTGTGCGTCCTCACCCTGCTCGCGGATAACCGTGATCAGGCCCTCCAGCCTGGTCCTTGCGGTGTCGAAGTCGTCGAAGTTCCGGGCCCAGAAGGCCGGTGCCGGGCTCACGTCCCAGCCCACTGCCTCCCGCTGCAGCCGCAGGCCCTTCTCGATGGACGCATGATCGGCGCCCTGTCCCGCGTGCAGCTTGAACAAGGTGAGGATCAGCAGGACGAAGGAGTACAGCTGCGGGTCTTCCTGCTCGTCCAGGAGCGCGAGAGCCGCCTCGCCGTGCTCCACTGTCACGTCGGCGTCGTCGGCTCCGGACGCGATTCGCGCATGAATGCGGGCCAGCAGGTGGGGCGTACGGGCTTCGCGGAGCGCCTGGGTCATCAGCTCCCGGCCGGGCTCGGCCTCGCCCTGCACCCAGCGCATGCTGCCCAGCTCGAGCAGCACTTGCGCCCGTTCATCGCCCGAAGCCAGGATCGTCACCAGTCCCTCAAGTTCGCGCCTGGCCCCGCTTGGGTCACCAGCGAAGTACCGGAACTCAGCGAGCTCGGTCATGCGCCGGACCACGGCGTCGTCATCGCGCGGTGTCAGCTGGCAGGCAAGCTCCTTCAGCTCGACGGCCACGTCGGCGGCTCCGCGCGCCCTGGCCGCGAGCGCGGCGTTGTCCAACTCGGCGGCCGTCCGCTCATCAGGGCCTTCCGCTGCGATTGCCAGGTGCCTGGCGCGTTCTTGCGCCGAGCCGGCCGTCGCGGCGAGCTCGCGATGCAGCGCCCGGCGTTCCGCCTCGGGCAAGGACGTGTAGAGCGCCGACCCGAACAGCGGGTGCGTGAACTCGACCCGCCCGCTGGCCCTGACGGTCGCGATGCCGGCTCGCTCCGCGGGAGCCAGCGCGTCCAGGTCGACGTCAGCGGCGGCCGCGCCGGGCATCGCGGCCAGCCGCGCGAGTACGCCCCTGGTGGCGCGGGGTAGCCTGCGCATGCGCAACAGGGCCAGCTCCCTGTTGTCTTCGGGAACGGGCAGCGGCTGCCCGGGCGGCGGGTTCCCGATCCGCCGTAGCTCGCGCGCGATCTCCAGGGCGTAGAACGGATTGCCGCCCGCAGCCCGGTGGATGCTGACCAGCAATGGGCGCGGGAACGAGCTGCCGAGCTTCTGGCGCAGGATCTGGTGGATCGACGCCACGCTCAGGGGGCCCACTTCCAGGTTCTGGCTGCCCTCGCCGGTCAGCGAGGACTCGATGGCGGTGAACGTCCCGCCGCGGCTGGCCGACGGTTCCTCGATCCTGATCGCCGCGATGACGGCGACCTGCCGATCGCCAAGCCGCCGCAGCGCGAACGCCAGCGCCCGCGCTGATGCCGCATCCAGCCACTGAGCATCGTCAGCCGCCAGCAGCAGCGGGCCGGCCTCCGCTAGAGCGGCGAGCAGGCCGGCCAGTCCGCTGCCCACTGCGCGAGGGTCGAGGTCACCCTCACCCGCCTCCTCATGCAGCAACGCCACGCGCAGGGCCCGGCGCTGCGGCGGCGGCAAGCCGCCGAACGCCTGCTCGGCGACCGGCCCGAGCAGGTCCGCCAGGGCAACATGCGGCAGCCCGGCATCGGACGGCACCGGCCGGCACGTCAGAACCTGCCAGCCGAGAGCACGCGCCCGCGCAACGGCCTCGGCCCAGAGGGTTGTCTTTCCGATGCCGGGCGCGCCCTCGATGACCAGCAGTGGCGGTACCGTCTCGGCCGCCGCCTGATCGCCGGCCGCGGCACCGTCAAGCCAGGCGTCGATCCTGGCCAGCTCGCTGCCGCGGCCGAGAACGTCCATGCCAGCGCCGCCCTGTCCGCTAGGGCATGTGTTCGTAGGCGGGGACGGTGAGGAACTCCGCGTAGTCCTCGGCCAGGGTCACGTCCTTGAACAAGCCCACGGCCTCGGCGAACTTCGCCTCGTCGTAGGCGGCGCCATGAGTGCCGGCGATCTTGACGAGCTCCTCGTCGATGATTCCGTCCACCAGCGCCGCTGTCACCTGCGGGCCTTCGGCCAGGTGGATGTCATTGTGGATCCACTGCCAGATCTGCGACCGCGAGATCTCGGCCGTGGCGGCGTCCTCCATCAGGTTGTAGATCGCGACGGCTCCGGTGCCGGCCAGCCAGCTGGCCAGGTATTGCAGCCCGACGCTGACGTTGTTGCGCAGGCCCGCCTCGGTGACCTCGCCCGGGGTGCTCGCGATGTCGAGCAGCTGCGCCGCGCTGACCTGGACCTCGTCGCGCAGCTTCGCGAGCTGGTTCGGCGCCTGGCCGAGCACCGAGTCGAACACCTCGCGGCACACCGGGACCAGGTCGGGGTGGGCGACCCAGGAGCCGTCGAAGCCGTCGCGGGATTCACGGAGCTTGTCGTCGCGGACCTTGGCCAGCGCCCGCTCGTTGACCTCGGGGTCCCGCCTGCTCGGGATGAACGCCGCCATGCCGCCCATCGCGTGCGCCCCCCTGCCGTGGCAGGTCTTAACGAGCAGCTCGGTGTAGGCACGCATGAACGGCGCGGTCATCGTCACCGCGTTGCGGTCAGGCAGCACGAAGTCCCGGCCGCGGGTACGGAACTTCTTGATGATGCTGAACTGGTAGTCCCAGCGGCCGGCGTTCAGCCCGGAGCTGTGGTCCTTCAGCTCAAAGAGGATCTCCTCCATCTCGAAGGCTGCCGGGATGGTCTCGATCAGGACGGTGGCCCGGATCGCGCCGCGCTGGATGGCCAGGGCGTCCTCGGCGAGGGTGAATGCGTCATTCCACAGCCGCGCCTCCTGGTGGCTCTCCAGCTTGGCCAGGTAAAAATATGGGCCCTTGCCCTTGGCGAGCTGGCGCTGCGCGCAGTGGTAGAAGTACAGGGCGAAGTCGAACAGGCTTCCCGAGGCACGCTTGCTGTCGATGAGCAGGTGCTTCTCGTCTAGGTGCCAGCCCCGCGGTCGCACTACGATCGTGGCGATCTCGTCGTCGGGCCGCAGGCGGTAGTCCTTGCCGTCGGCGCTGGTGAAGTCGATGGTCCGATCCAGCGCGTCCTTCAGGTTGAGCTGGCCGGCGATCATGTTGTCCCACAATGGCGTGTTCGCGTCCTCGAAGTCGGCGAGCCACACCTTTGCCCCCGAGTTGAGGGCGTTGATGGTCATCTTCGCGTCGGTCGGGCCGGTGATCTCCACGCGCCGGTCCACTAGCCCGGGTGCTGGCGGCGGGACCTGCCAGGTTCGGTCGGCCCTGACGTGCGCGGTATCGGGGAGGAAGTCGAGCATCGCGCCCGAGCTGAGCTCGGCCTGCCGGGCTGCCCGGGCGGCGAGCAGGTCGGCCCGCCGCTGGCCGAGCTCCCTGTGCAGCATGGCTACCAGGTCAAGGGCTCCTGGGGTGAGTATCTCGGCGTAGCGGCCTGGAACCGGGCCGTTGACCTGGACACCGTTGCCATCGCTCATCCGAGTCGCCTTCCATAGGCCAACGTCCGCGGTATGACCTTAAATCCTAGAAGGGCCCGCCGCCGTGTGCATGCGCGCCGGGCGCAGCGGACCACTTCGCCTGGCCAGGGGACGTCCGCGCGCCCGCCGACCCACGGCCGCAGCCGACCCACGGCCGCCGCCGGGCACATCCCTCGCCGGGCCGTTGTTATTGAAGTGACGATGCCAGTCCCGCGTGGCAGCATCGAGTGACCGCCCCGGCACCGCGGCGGACGGCTGAGGGCGCGACCCGAGTGATGAGGGTTCCCGCATACTGGAAGGCAGATGACAACGCAGATCAAGGCGGAGACGCTGCAGGCGAGCACCGTGCACACGGGCTCGCAGGAGCAGCCCGCAGATTACGATTCCGGCCAGCACGACCTGGAAGACCGGCATTCGCTGCGCCGGGTGGCCGGGTTGTCGACCGAGCTGCAGGACGTCAGCGAGGTCGAGTACCGAGAGCTGCGCCTCGAGCGCGTCGTCCTGCTCGGCGTCTGGACCGACGGCACCCAGGCGGCGGCCGAGAACTCGCTGCGCGAGCTGGCGCTGCTCGCTCACACGGCAGGGTCAGCGGTACTGGACGGCCTCGTGCAGCGCCGCAGCCGACCCGACGCTTCCACCTACGTGGGCGCGGGCAAGGCCCGGGAGCTCGCCGCGATCGTGGCAGCGACCGGCGCGGACACCGTGATCTGCGACGGGGAGCTGACTCCTGGCCAGCTGCGCAAGCTCGAGGGCATGGTGCAGGTCAAGGTCGTCGACCGGACGGCGCTGATCCTTGACATCTTCGCCCAGCATGCCAGGAGCAAGGAGGGCAAAGCACAGGTCGAGCTTGCCCAGATGCAGTACCTGCTGCCCAGGCTGCGCGGCTGGGGCGAGTCGCTGTCCCGGCAGGCGGGCGGCCGCGTGGCGGGAGGCGGCGGTATCGGCACGCGCGGCCCTGGCGAGACCAAGATCGAGACGGACCGGCGCCGGATCAGGGCGAGGATCGCAAGGCTGCGCCGCGAGATCGGCGAGATGGCCGTCGGCCGTGAGGTTCAGCGCGGTCAGCGCAAGCGCCGCCAGGTGCCGTCCGTCGCGATTGCCGGGTACACCAACGCGGGAAAGTCAAGCCTGCTCAACACGCTGACCGGAGCGCACCTCCTGGTGGACGACTCGCTGTTCGCCACGCTGGATCCGGCGGTCCGCAAGGCCAGGCTGCCCTCGGGCGCGGCGTTCACGCTGACGGACACGGTGGGCTTCGTCAGGCACCTGCCGCACCAGCTCGTGGATGCGTTCAGGTCCACGCTCGAGGAAGTCGCCGAAGCAGACCTGATCCTGCACGTCGTAGACGCCTCTGACGCTGACCCGCGGGCTCAGATCGCCGCCGTGCGCGAAGTGCTCGCCGAGATCGGCGCGCAGGACGTGCCCGAGCTTGTCGTGTTCAACAAGGCCGACGTGGCGGACCCGATCGAGGTCGCCGGGCTGCAGCTGAGCGAGCCAGGCTCGATGGCGGTCTCCGCTCGCACCGAGGCGGGGATCGGCGACCTGATGGACCGGCTTGAGGTGCTGGTGCCGCGGCTGACCGCGAAGGTCAGCATCGTGGTGCCATACGCGCGCGGCGACCTGGTGGCCCGCGCGCACCAGGTCGGGGAGGTGATCGCGATCGAGCACACCGAGATCGGAACGGCGCTGACCGCGCGAGTGCCGCCAGAGCTCGCGGCCGAGCTGGCCGACTGCGATGGATCCCCGTCAGCGCAATGCGAGGCCAGCGCTAACCCGATAGGGTAGGTGCGTCGCCGTCCAGCCAACCCGTCGCGGTCGCCTCGCGGAGCCCTACTTCCGCCTCATTTACCGTGCCGCCAACCGAGTGCGCAGCAGCGTGATTTCCCGGGAGCCGTTTCCCTGCCAGCTCTGCCGCACAGCCAGCGGAGCGCGCCCATGACCATCCGCCTCCTCACCAACATCGGCCGACTGTGGTCCGGTGCCGAGGTGTGGAGCGACGCTGCCATCTTGATGCGGGACGAGCACATAGCCTGGGCCGGGCCCGCGTCGCGACTCCCGGCCGGCCTGCCCGGAGTGCTTGAGGACATCGTCGACGTGGACCACGTGGAGAACCTCGGCGGCGCGCTCGTCACGCCGGGCCTGATCGACGCCCACACCCACCCGGTCTACGCGGGTAACCGGTGGGCCGAGCTTGCCATGCGCTCGGGCGGGTCCTCGGTGAGCGAGATCGTGGCGGCGGGCGGCGGCGTGCCCTCGACGGTCACGGTCACCAGGGGCACCGATCCGTGGACCCTGTGCAACCACGTCCGGCTGCGCATGCGGCAGTGGCTGCTGAGCGGCACGACCACGATTGAAGCCAAGACGGGCTACCACCTCACCCGGGATGGCGAGCTCGCCGACGTCAGGCTGCTGCGCTCACTCGAGAGCGAGCCCGACATGCCGCGGGTGCACGTGAGCTTCCTGGCCGCGCACGTGGTGCCGCCCGAGTTCTTCGGCCGCCGCCACGACTACGTCAATGCCGTGAGCGGCTGGTGCAGCGACGCGAGGACTGCGGGCGCCGACAGCATCGACGTCTGCTGCGACAGGGACCGGTTCAACGCTCGCGAAGCACGCTGGATTCTCAGCGCAGGCCGCAAGGCCGGCCTGCTGCCCCGGGTGCACGCAGGCGGTGACTCGGATTGCGGTGCGGCGCGGCTGGCTGCCGAGCTCGGTTGCGCTTCAGCCGACATGCTGAACGAGGCGAGCGGTGACGACATCGCGGCGCTCGCTGCGGCCGGAGTAACGGCCGTGGTGTGCCCGGCGGTGCGCTCGGATGCCGGGCGGATGGCCCCCGCCAGATCGTTGCTCGACCGAGGTATCACGGTCGCGCTCGGCTCGGGGCACTCGCCGGGCACGAACGGCATCACCTCGATGCCGATGGTGATCAGGCTCGCGATCGCCAATCTCGGCATGAGCGTGACCGAGGCGCTCAGGGCCGCGACGGTCGGCGCCGCCCGCTCCCTGCGCGCCGCCGACCGCGGCGCGATGGCGCCGGGGCGGCTCGCTGACGTGGTCGCCTGGGACGCCGACCACGAGGGCGCATTCGCCTGGTCCTACGACCTCAAGCCGTTCCGGGTGTGGCGCGGCGGCGAGCTTGTCGTGGCCCGCCGTGACTCAGCCTGATGCCCAGGCGGGCCGAGTCAGCGTCATTACCGACTCCGCGGCGAGCCTGCCTGAGGAGCTGGCCGCGCGGTGCCGGATCCGCGTCGTGCCGCTCCGCCTGCTCGTGGCAGGCATCGCCGCCGACGACGGCGATGCTGCACGCGGCTCGGGCACGGCCAGCGCGCAGCTGGCGGCTGGCGACCGGGCGAGCACCTCGGGACCGGCGCCTGACCGGTTCGCCGCCGAGTACCAGAGGGCTAGCGCTGCCGGAGCAAGCGCTGCGGTCTGCGTTCTCATGGCGCGGGAGCTGTCCGGAACGGTCAGCTCGGCCGAACTGGCGAGCGCCGACGCGCCACTGCCGGTGCAGGTCGTGGACTCGCGGTCGATCGGGATGGGCACCGGCCTGGTGGCCCTGGCGGCTGCGGCGGAGGCGCTTGCGGGCGCCGGCGCGGCCCAGGTCGCGGCCGTCGCGCAGCGGCGGGCGGAACTCGCCACGACCTTTGTGGCGCTCGCGTCCGCCGACGCGCCGCTCGGTGGGCGGCTGCGGGTGCCTGGGTCAGCACCGGTAGCACTCATGTCACGGCCGTTGCTCGAAGTGCGGGACGGCCGGCTGGAGGTCATCGAGCGGGTGCGGACTTCGGGCGCTGCGCTCGCGCGGCTGGCGGACCTGGCTGCCGCGTTCTGCGGGCGCCGGGTCGCGGACGTCGGCGTGCTGCATACGGCCGTTCCCGAGCGCGCTGCCGGCCTGGCCGGCCTGATCCGTGAGGCTGTTCCCGGCGCGGTGATCCATGTCACTGAGGCGAGCATGGCGATAGCGGTTCACGCCGGGCCAGGCATGCTCGCGGTGAGCGTGGCGCCATACGGAGCGAGGGAATCGGGTCCATGACATGCTGCGACCATGCCGGGTTATGCGGATCAGTCGTCGCTGGCCGGAGCGGACAGCCCGGGCGCGCTGACGTTCATCGTCGGCGAGGAGGAGCTGCTCGTCGAGCGGGCGGTGGCCGCCGTCCTCGCGGCCGCCGGACCGGATCCCGACGTGCATGACGTCATGGCCATCGAGCTGGGCCCTGGCGAGCTGGCGCAGCTTACCTCGCCGTCGTTGTTCGGCGGGGCGTGCGTGGTGATCGTCCGATCGGCGCAGGACGCGAGTGCCGCCGTGGCCGCCGAGTTGGGAGAGCTCGCCGCAGCGGTGCCGCCTGACGTGGTTGTCGTCGTCACCCACGCCGGTGGCGCCAAGGGCAGGGCGTTGCTCACAGCGCTCGACGCCACGGGCGCCAGGCGGATCGAGTGCCCGCCCGTGCGCAGGTTCGGCGAGCGGATGGACTTCCTTCGCGCCGAGCTCGGCCGGGCCGGGCGCAAGGCGGACGACCGCGCGCTGCGCGCCTTGCTCGACGCGGTGGGCACCAACTTGCGGGACCTGGCGGCGGCATGCGATCAGCTCGCATCGGACACCGCGGGCGTGATCACCGCCGACGTGGTCGCGCGGTACTGGCGCGGCAGGGCCGAGGCCACCGGGTTCAGCGTCGCGGACCGGGTGCTCGAAGGCAACCTGGCCGAGGCGCTGGCCCAGGTGCGCTGGGCGCTGGCGATCGGCACCGCACCCGTGCTGATCACGAGCGCACTTGCACGCGGGATCCGAACACTGGGGCAGCTTGGCGCGGCCGGGGGAATGTCGGGAATGCCGCCGTGGCTCGCTGACAAGGCCAGGCAGCAGCTGCGCGGCTGGACGGACGACGGGCTGGCGCGGGCTCACGCGGTCGTGGCCCAAGCGGACGCCGAGGTCAAGGGAGAAGCGGCGAGCGCCGGTTATGCCCTGGAAAAGGCGATAACGAAGATCGTCGAGCTCCGGTCTCGCCGTCGCTGAACGAGACCCACGACGACATCGATGTGGCACCGGTGTCGCTCTAGCAGCACCGGTGCCACATCGATGCGGTTCAGGATGCCTTGCCGAGCGAGGAAACCCGCTGGGCGATGGCCGACTTGCGGTTCGCCGCCTGGTTCTTGTGAATGACGCCCTTGCTGGCGGCCTTGTCGAGCTTCCTCGATGCCGCGCGCATGGCCTCGGTCGCCCCGGCGGCGTCCCCGGCGTCCGCGGCCTGGCGTACCCGGCGCACCGCTGTTTTGAGCCCGGACTTGACGGCCTTGTTGCGCAGCCGTGCCGCCTCGTTCTGCTTGTTCCGCTTGATCTGGGACTTGATGTTTGCCACGCGAAATGCCTCGCTAGATTGTGGTGTGCCGACTCTGTCCGGCGTTCCGGGTTCTGGTATGCCTGGCCAACCGGTGTGCTGCGGGTCCGGCGCCCGGCGCGAGCCGCGGATCGCGTGGCCTGCCCGGCGGGTGCGGCCGGGCATGCAGGCAGCCGACTATGCAGGATAGCCGACCGCCGTTCGGTGCTCAAACTCGGTGCGACGTGGCCGACACCGTCGGTGGCAGCTACATCGATGGCCCGTTGATGCAGCTATCAGTGCATCAACGGCCCGGCGATGCACCCGGTGGCCCGGTTGGCCGCCAGCATCGGGCACTCCTGGGACGTGCGACCATAGACGGCGACCAGCCTACGAGTGAGCGGATGACCGTGCCACCAACGCCCGACCTGCCCGAGCCGTCACGCACGGACCAGGCGGTGATCAGGAACTTCTGCATCATCGCCCACATCGACCATGGCAAGTCCACGCTGGCCGACCGGATGCTTCAGCTCACCGGGGTGGTCGGGGACCGGCAGATGCGGGCCCAGTACCTGGACCGGATGGACATCGAGCGTGAGCGTGGCATCACGATCAAGAGCCAGGCGGTCAGGCTGCCATGGCGCGGCCCGGACGGGACGAACTACGTTCTGAACCTCATCGACACGCCGGGGCACGTCGACTTCTCCTACGAGGTGTCGCGATCGCTCGCGGCATGCGAGGGCGCCGTCCTGCTCGTGGACGCGGCCCAGGGCATCGAAGCCCAAACGCTTGCCAACCTCTACCTGGCGCTGGACGCGGACCTGCACCTGATTCCGGTGCTGAACAAGATCGACCTGCCCGCCGCCCAGCCGGAGAAATATGCCGCCGAGCTGGCGAAGATCATCGGCTGCGACCCATCTGTCGTGCTGCGCGTGTCCGCCAAGACCGGCGAGGGAGTCCCCGAGTTGCTAAACGCCGTGGTCGCCCAGGTGCCGGCGCCTTCCGGCGACCTGGAAGCGCCAGCCCGGGCGCTGATCTTCGACTCCGTCTACGACACCTATCGCGGCGTGGTCACCTACGTGCGGATGATGGACGGCAAGCTGTCGCGGCGCGAGCGCACGCTGATGCTGTCCACCCGGGCGGTGCACGAGATGCTCGAGGTGGGGGTGATCTCACCGGAGCCCGTGCCGTCCGACGGGCTCGCCGCAGGCGAGGTGGGCTACCTGATCACCGGGGTCAAGGATGTGCGGCAGGCACGCGTCGGCGATACGGTCACCAGCGCGGCGCGGCCCGCGCCCGAGCCGCTGGCCGGCTACGCCCATCCCAAGCCCATGGTGTTCTCGGGCCTGTACCCGGTCGACGGCGACGAGTACCCCGAGCTGCGGGACGCCCTCGACAAGCTGCGCCTGAACGACGCTTCGCTGGTCTACGAGCCGGAGACGTCCACGGCGCTCGGCTTCGGCTTCCGCTGCGGCTTCCTCGGCCTGCTGCACATGGAGATCATCAGGGAAAGGCTGGAGCGCGAGTTCGACCTGTCGCTGATCTCGACGGCGCCGAACGTGGTCTACCGGGTCGTCATGGACTCAGGCGCCGAGGTCATCGTCACGAACCCGAGCGAGTTCCCCAGCGGGCCGGCGGGCGTGGCCACCCCGGCCGGGGCCATCGCGGCGGGCAAGATCGGGCAGGTCTTCGAGCCCGTGGTGCGGGCGACGGTGCTCGCCCCTGCCGACTACATCGGCGCGATCATGGAGCTATGCCAGACCAGGCGCGGCATCCTGCTCGGCATGGAGTACCTGTCGGCGGACCGGGTGGAAATCAGGTACACGATGCCGCTTTCGGAGATCATCTTCGACTTTTTCGACCAGCTCAAGTCGCGCACCAGGGGCTACGCCTCGCTCGATTACGAGCCGGCCGGGGAGCAGTCGGCCGACCTGGTGAAGGTCGACATCCTGCTGCAGGGCCAGCCGGTGGACGCGTTCAGCCAGATCGTGCACGCGGACAAGTCACGCGAGTACGGGCTGTCGATGACCTCGCGGCTGAAAGAACTGATCCCGAGGCAACAGTTCGAGGTGCCGATCCAGGCCGCGGTCGGAGCGCGGATCATCGCCCGGGAGAACATCCGGGCGCTGCGCAAGGACGTGTTGGCCAAGTGCTATGGCGGGGACATCACGCGCAAGCGGAAGCTGCTCGAGAAGCAGAAGGAAGGCAAGAAGCGGATGAAGATGATCGGCCGTGTGGAAGTCCCGCAGGAGGCCTTCGTCGCCGCGCTGACCACCGAGCAAGGATCTGAACGCAAGAGCTAACGGCCTGGCGCAGCCGCCCGCAGTCATCTCGACGCGGCGTTAGCGATAACCACGATCAGCACCACGATGGCCCCGATGAGCAGCGGAATCCCGGTGAACACGTAGCCAAGCACCAGCCCGGTGATCGCCCTGCCGTCGCCCGGCTCGCCGGTCCTGCGGATCTGGCGGCGCGCGAGATGGCCGCACACGATCGCCGGGATGCCGGCTAGGGCCCAGAAGAAGAACTGGCACATGCCGCAGACAAGTGACGCTGTCGCGAGGGAGTTCGCGCGCCCGGCGAGCACCGGCAGCGGCTGGTACGGAGCCGGGCTGGCGGGCCGCTGCAGGTCGGCGGTGAGGCCGGCCAGCTGGTCGTAGGTCTTGGCTTGGAGCAGCGCGGAGGACCTGGCGTCAAACTCCTCCCACGTCAGGCGGCCCTCGGCGTAGGCGCCCTGGAGGATCTCGTGAACCTGGTCCCGGTCCGCGTCGGTGGCCCGCATCGAGCCGTAGCTACCTGCTGTCATTCGGCATCCAGTCCGCTGTCCCCGCTGTTCTTGCCCCGGCAACCGCCGATCTCAGCGTAACCCCGCCGGTTGGCTACGGTGAGGGCATGGTGGGCGCGCGGATCCTCTCGGTCAACACCGGCACGGCCCGGGCCATGCCGATCGGCGGCAAGCCGGGCGTCAGCGCGATCGACAAGCGCCGCCGGGTCGGCCCGGTAGCGGTCGGAAAGCTCGGCCTGGCCGGCGACGAGCACGGCGACACCGAGAATCACGGTGGCGAGGACCAGGCCGTGTACGCCTACGCGCGCGAAGACCTGGACTGGTGGACCGAGGTGCTCGGACGCGAGGTCAGCAACGGTGAGTTCGGCGAGAACGTCACCACCGCCGGGCTGGACATTACCGGCGCCCTCATCGGCGAGACCTGGCGAATGGGCGAGGTGATCGTCCAGGTCACCTCGCCGCGGATCCCGTGCGTGACGTTCTCCTCGTGGACCGGCGAGGAGCACTGGGTACGGCGATTCGCCGCCGCCGGGCGGCCAGGTGCCTACCTGCGCGTGCTGGCCGAGGGCGACATCGGCGCCGGGGACCAGATCGACGTGCTCGCCCGGCCCGGCCAGCGGGTGACCGTGGCCGAGTCGATGCGGGCCTATTACGGCGACGCCGAGCTGATGCGGTCCCTGCTGACCGTGCCCGGCCGAAGCGCCAGCTGGGACGAGATCGCGGTGCAGGTACTCGGACGGGCGGCAACCTGACCATGCCCGGCCGGGCGCCTGACGGCGAGGCCATGCCAGCA
>Ga0126369_10000189_pt1 | contig 38752 bp, 37 predicted proteins | sample PanSoiMetaPlot_1_FD_109646 | JGI IMG/M metagenome (GOLD analysis project Ga0126369, IMG submission 109646) | Tropical forest soil microbial communities from Panama - MetaG Plot_1 | ecosystem: Environmental > Terrestrial > Soil > Tropical forest > Bulk soil | place: Panama | collected 2016-02-17
CGCCACGGCATGGAGCCTGGTTGATAATTGGTTGGATGAGGATCCAGCATGTGCCGCAACATCAAGACCCTGCACAACTTCGAGCCGCCGGCTACGGACGAAGAAATCCGCGCGTCATCCCTGCAGTTCGTTCGCAAGCTGAGCGGGTTCGCCCGGCCCTCCCAGGCCAACCAGCGCGCCTTCGATCGCGCTGTGGATCAGGTGACGACCGCGGCGCGCGAGCTGCTCGCGTCTCTTGTCACCAATGCACCGCCGCGCGATCGCGCGGTCGAAGCCGCAAAAGCCCGGGCGAGGTCGGCGGGCCGATTCCGGATCACCTGAAATCCATCCCGCCCCAGCGTTGCTGCCACATGCGCTCCCCGATGCTGCAGGAAATGCGCGGCTTGTCGGCAGCTGCCGAAATGACGCGCGCCGCTACCTCGCGGCTCGCGATCTCCAGCACCAGCTTGGTGCGGGTCGCTTCGCGGAACTGGTCGCGTTCCTTGATCGGGATCACGAAGGCGCCGGGGCCACCGATCACGCAATCCTCGTAATAGATGTCGAGGTCCTCGATATCCATGGTGGCGGGCGAAGGGCGTTTGAGTAGGATGGGCAGGCCGTTGATGGTGATGCCGCGCTCCAACACTTCGTCGCGCACGATCGTGACCAGATCGCCCTGGTTGTTGACGCCATCGCCCGACACGTCGATGACGCGGCGCAGCCCGCGAAAGCCCGAGCCCTCGAACAGCGGCAGGGCGAAATGCAGCGCGCCCGAAATTGAGGTGCGGTAGGCGCGCCGGTAGGGCGCAGCCGCAACCTCGTCGGTGAAGGCCTTGGCGGCGGCGGGGCTGTCGATCAGGCGCCACGGCACCACGACTCTCTGGTCGTTCGCGCCCGCCCACTCGAAATACGTGATGGCGACCTTGCCGTGCATGCCTTGCTGCAAGGCATTGAGGAATTCCGGCGAGGTCAGCCCGGTTATGTAGCCCTCGCGCTGCAGCGCCTGCTCATCCGGGTCCATGGAATAGGACACATCGACCGCGATCACGAGTTCCACATCGACGTTGGTGGCCGCTGCCGCTGGCTGCCTGCCCCGCACCTGAGCAGCGGCCGGATCAATCAAAGAGTAGCGCGTTACGGTTATCGCAACGACAAGTGCCAAGCTGCCGATCGCGGCGGCAAACAACATCATCCTATGTGCGCGCATGGTCTTCTCCGCACCTGCTGGCGCCATGGTGACACGCTTGGGGGCACAAGAAAAGCAGGGCCGGGCATCCCGCGATCGGGGATCGTGCCCGCGCGCCATGCGGCGTAGTGGGACATTGACGGCGGCTTCCAGGCGCAGGGCTGTGCTCTGATAAATTTCCCTGGCCGCCTGATGCTCAGCCTTCAGCTTCGTCAAGGCGTCGCTGAGCTTCTCATTCTCCGCCCGCAAACGCCCAACCTCGCCAATCAAATCGCGAACCACGCCGATCAGGTCTGACGGCGACAGGCGTTCCAGCGAATCAGGGGTGGGCGTTCCCATCTCCAGCTTGAATCATATTTTCGCGCTCTTGACTCCCCCTCCGCCCGGAAATTTGCCCGGGTTACCCGTCAACGAAGTGCTCCAGAAGAGTGTCATCGCTCGCGTAACCGGGCGATCCAGTAAGCAGTTCGCTTCGATTGGGACCCAGCTGATGACGCGGTGGTCACGGGATGGCCCGCTTTCGGCGGGGCATGACGGCGAGGTGATTCATCCTAAATTCGTGAGTTGGAAGCACGCACCTTGCGCAGAAAGCGCTGATAAATCGATAAAACTTCGAAAATCAGCCTACTGCGGAGCAGTGACAATTGGGTGCCCTCAAGCATTCTATCTCTTGCTTGTGGGCGAAGGGCTTCGCGAAAATCAGCGACGCCAACTTTCGGATCTAGGTTCATTTGTTTTCGGAGACCCTTAGCGCAACGAGCAACGCCAGATTACGGTCAAAGTTAGATCTTACCGGAAACGTAAGATGGTAATCTCCGATCGGGCATGATAGACTTATGCTTGCGGAAGGGGAGGAGTTGGGATCATTCGTGCGGGGCCGGGTGTAGGTCGATTTTATGTTGCCGCTCCAGGGCGCGGCGCTGACGTGCGTATCGCCGCTCAGCAAGAGCGGGGACGTGCCCGGGTTGGGCTGCTTGCGTCCGCTATAGTCGCGCTGGGTACCACTGCGGCGTTCGCGGCTCAGAGCCATAAGCATATGCCGACGCAACCGCGCAAGTCGGTGGCCCAGGCGGAGCACCACAAAGGCGGTTCGGCGCCAGCGGTGAAGCGGCATGCAGCCGCCCAGCGAAGCGACCGCAAAAGCGCGACGCACACGATCCCCCTGCCGATTGCCCGGCCCGCAGCCGCCGACGTAGCGGCGGCGCTGCCCCCGGAGTTAGCTGCAACCAAACAGACGATTGCTTTGGCGCGGCAGGGTAAGCTGGGGGAAGTTATCGCGGCGGCGGCATCAATCAGCGATCCCGTGGCGCAGAAGCTCGTCGAATGGACGCTGCTGCGCCGCCCTGATAGCGAAATCCGATTGGAGCGGTACATAGACTTCATCCGAGCCAATCCCGACTGGCCAAGCATTCCGCTGCTGCGCCGACGCGCCGAAGGACGGTTGTGGAAGGAGCGGCGCGATGCCGCCACAGTGCGCGGCCTCTTAGGCGAGAACCCGACTAGCGCGATTGGCCGGCTTGCGCTTGCGCGCGTCGAGATGGCCGAAGGCAACCATGCCGATGCCGAGAGGAAGGTTCGGGCGGTTTGGCGGTCAGAGCAATTGTCGGACGAATTGGAAGGTGCTGTGCTCGCCGCGTTCCCCGGTGTGCTGAGCCACGCCGACCATGTGGCGCGCATGGACCGGCGCATCGGCACCAAGGATTTCGGCGCCGCAATGCGTGCGGCAAAACGGGTCGGCGATGATCAGGTTGCGATCGTCAAGGCATGCATCGCTGCGGAGGCGAAATCCCCCAAGGGTGGGGCGCTGCTCGATTCGGTCAGCGCGGATGCGCGCAGTGATTTGGGCTATGTGCTGTGCCGCTTGCACTGGCTGATGCGTAACGACACGCCCGGATCAAATGTTCGCGGCCGCATCGTTACGCCCAAAGCGGACATCGCGACGGTGGTTAAACTGGTGCTGGCGGCTTCGCCAGAAGATCTGCAGTATCAGGACACTGATGAATGGTGGCGCGAGCGACGGGCGCTCGCCCGCAAGCTCATCGATATCGGGGATACAGAGACCGCGTACCGCGTCGTGCGTGAGGCCGCGCCTCCGGCCAATTCCTACTACCGTGCCGAGTTCCACTTCATGGCCGGCTGGATCGCGCTGCGCTTTGTAGCCGATCCAGCTGCCGCATTCGAGCATTTCGTCCATGTTGACAAGGGCTCGGCCGATCCGATCGTCCGCGCGCGTGCCGCCTACTGGCGCGGCCGCGCCGCCGAGGCGGCCGGCCAGTTGAATGAGATGCGCGCGCAGTACGAGGACGCCGCCCGATTTCCCACTGCCTATTACGGCCAGCTCGCGCGTGCTCGGCTCGGCCTCGGCGAGATCGCGACGCTCCGCCCTCCGCCGGAATCGGTCCCCGACGATACGGCTGAGCTCGTCCACGCCGCAGACATCCTCTATGCGATCGGCGAACGTGACCTCATCAGATCGTTCGTGACCGATCTTGCTGCAGAGAGCGACGATACTGCCCTGCTTTCGGCGCTGGGTCAGCTCACTGCACAGCACGACGACGCCCGGTCGATGCTCCTTATCGGCAAGACGGCGCTCGCGAGAGGCTTGGCGATCGACTGGTACGCTTTTCCCGATATCGGCGTACCGTCGTACACCCCGGTCGGCTCCAAACTCGATCGCTGCATTGTCTATTCGATTGTGCGTACGGAAAGCGCGTTCGATCAGCGTGATGTGTCGCCGGCCAAGGCAGTAGGACTGATGCAGGTCACGCCCGAAGCCGGCCGCGACACGGCAAAACGGTTCGGCGTCTCCTATGATTGGAACCGGCTCGTGTCCGATCCGGCCTATAACACCCAGATGGGAGCCGCCGAAGTCGCCGCCCTGCTCCAGGAGTATCGTGGCTCCTATATCCTGGCGTTTGCTGGTTACAATGCAGGCCGCGGCCGGGTTCAACAGTGGGTGGCACAGCACGGAGATCCGCGCGATCCCAAAGTCGATGCGGTCGACTGGGTCGAGCGCATCCCCTTCTCCGAGACACGTAACTACGTCCAGCGCGTAATGGAGAATTTGCAGGTCTACCGTGCGCGGTTCGGTGCCAGCACCGCGACGATCGAGCCTAACCTGCACCGCGCAACGACGTCGGAGTCGCGCACCAAGCCGGCCTCCATGAAAATCGTTCCGTAGTGACCGAGAATTTCACGGCCGAGACCTTCGATGCAGGACCTGCGAGCCGAAGGTTCGAGCCACCATCGGCAAATAGCCAGATGCTTGGGCGAGCCTTTCGGCAATTACCCCGAATTGTTCAGCCGCCATCACATGCTCTTGGCCGCTGCTGCTTCCGCCTCGGCCAGGAATCGTTCCTCATTTTTCTTGTAATAGCGCCAAAGAACGAAGGCGACGATGATTGCCGCAATGAGCGCGGCCCATCCGAATGGTCCGGCGATTCGGCTGACGCCTTCTCCAAGTAAGTATCCGCCCAATCCAAACACTGTGGCCCAGACAATTCCCCCGGCGGCATTAAAGATGAGAAACCGTACAGGCGACAATCTGTTCGCGCCCGCCAGGACCGCCGCAAAGGCGCGCAACAAGGCGACGAAACGTCCGAAAAAGACGATCTTCCCGCCATGGCGCGCAAAGAGATATTGCCCGAGCTTACGCTTTCGCTCGTCCAGGCCGACCAGATGCCCCCACCGCGAAAGCAATGACGTGCCGACTTCCCGGCCCACCCAGAAGCCGATGTTGTCGCCCAGGATCGCTCCGCCTGCGGCCGCCGCGATAACATAGCGTATATCCAAAGAATGTTTGTGACCCGCATAAGCTGCCGCACTGACCAGAATCGTTTCGCCCGGAAGCGGAATGCCCGCGCTCTCCAGCATCACAACCGTGAAAATTGCCGCATACCCGTAGCTTGCGACAATGTGCTGAACCCAGCTACTGTCCAGAAAGTCCACGTTCGCTCCCCTCGCTGTTGCCAAATCTAGCGAAACCGAATCAGGCGCATCTGCAGCCACTTATCGAGCCATGCTGTAAACAGAAATCGTCGCATATGGTTGCAGATCATTGCGGCTCGAATCGGGAACGTCTGCGCGTGTCGCGACCGTCCTATCCGGGTCCGGCAGGCGGTAAACCACGGTGGTGCCAGCGCTCATGCAAATCCTGAACCCGCCGCTTCCCGGCTGTCGCTTTAAGCGATTACAATATCTCGTCCATAGTTCGAGGCGGCCATGAAGGGCAAAAGGAAATCGGCGTTTTTCGCGGCGATCATTGCGTTATCGGCACTTATCGCTTCAGAGACTGTATGGTCAGCTCAGGTCTGGCCGCAGCGCATCGTGAAGTTGATTGTGCCACTCGGACCAGCCAGCGGGGCAGATGTGACTGCGCGGCTGCTGGCAGACCACTTGTCCAAACGGTGGGGCCAGGCTGTTGTCGTGGAAAATCGCCCCGGTGCGGATGGAATCGTCGGCCTCACAGCCTTCCTCAGCGGGTCCGATGATCACGTACTACTCTTCACGCCAACCGGCACCTTTACGGCGCATCCATACCTGCACGAAAAACTGACGTACAATCCAAAACAATTGGTGCCGATCGCCCGCGTCACAAGTACCCTTGTCGCCATCACAGTTTCGACCTCGTTGAAGGTCAACTCGCTTGCAGAGCTTATCGCATTCGTGCGTTCGCAACCGGCCCGGTATCATTGGGCCAGCATAACCGGCGCGACGGATTTGGTTTTCTCCGGTTTCCTCAAGAGCCTCGGTTTGAGCATGGTCAGGGTGCCCTATCGTGAGAGCGTCCTGGCGATCAATGATTTGAGCGAGGGACGGATTGAGGTCTTTTTGTCGGCCCTGGCGACCGTCCTGCCACAGATTGCGGGTGGAAAGATCAAGGTGCTTGCACTGACCAACCACGAGCGTGCGCCCGTCGTCCCCGAAGTTCCCACCGTCATTGAGGCGGGATACCCGACATTGCAGTTTGATGGCCTGGTCGGTCTGTTTGCGACTGCCGGAATGCCCCTCGAGCTGCGCGAGCAAATTGCTGGCGATGTGCGAGCTGTGATCACCGATCCCACGATAGCGACGAGGGTTGCCGCGACCGGGCAAATCATCAGTCCAGGAACGCCAGCTGAATTCGCGAGCTCCATAGAGGCACAAATGAGCACCTTCGCGGCGATCGCCAAATCGCTGGATCAGCCGAAGCCGTGACGCTACGCCGTGATTTGATGGACGTTTCCAATGGACGTTTCCAGGTGCCACCATGCGGAATTTAGATGCTGACGCATGAACAAAACGAACTGGTTACCCGGTCCGGCCCGGGAGCCCCAATGGGCCGTTTATTGCGCCGGTATTGGATTCCCGCCCTTCTGGCCAACGAGTTGCCGGACCACGAATGCCCACCGGTGCGTGTGAAGCTCCTTTCAGAACGCCTGCTCGCCTGGCGGGATAGCCGAGGTCGCTACTCGCTGATCGATGAATTCTGCGCGCATCGCGGCGTTTCGCTGTGGTTCGGCCGTAACGAAGAGAACGGATTACGCTGCCCCTATCATGGCTGGAAGTATGACTATACGGGCCAATGCGTGGAGGTACCCTCGGAGCCGGAGGAAAGTGGCTTCTGCAGCCGGATCAAGCTGAAATCCTATCCGCTTGTCGAGAGCGGCGGGATTTTGTGGGCTTACATGGGGCCGCCGGAGTTCAAGCCGCCATTACCGGCATTCGAATGGGCGGAGCTTCCCGCGGCGCACACCTATTTCAGCAAGCGCTGGCAGGAGTGCAACCATCTGCAGGCGATGGAGGGCGGCATCGATTCGAGCCACGTTTCGTTTTTGCACAGCAGCGAACTCCATGCCGACCCACTCCACCTCGGCACCAAAGGCGCGCACTATCAACGGGACCGCAAGCCGAAATTTGAGGTCATTGAGTCGGCCGGAGGTCTTTATATCGGTGCGCGGCGCAACGCTGAGCCGGGGAATTACTACTGGCGCATCACCCAATGGATAATGCCCCGGTACACCATGGTACCGCCCTACGGCGACAATGCGCTCAATGCACATGCCTGGGTGCCGATTGACGACGAGAATTGCTTCGCCTGGACATTTACCTATCATCCCACGCGGCCGTTGACCGCAATGGAACTCGAAACCATGCGCAGGGGGGGTGGGATCCATGTCGCGTTGATCCCCGGCACATTCAGGCCGATCATCAACAAGGATAACGACTATATGGTCGATCGTGGGGCCCAGAAAGCGGGTCGGACCTACAGCGGTGTAAAGGGTATCGCCGTGCAGGACGCCTCGGTGCAGGAAAGCATGGGCCCTATCGCGGATCGTACAAAGGAGAACCTTGTCTCCACCGACAATCCCATCATCATGGCGCGCCATCGGCTTCGCCGGGCCGCGCTCGCGCTGCAACACGGCACGGCCCCGCCGGGGCTGACGCCGGAATGCCACCGCGTACGCTCTGCAACTTTTGTACTTCCGCTCGGGGTTCCCTTTGCGGAATCCAAGCGCGAGGACCTGAAGGTCAGACAGGGTGTCCCTCATACCTCGATCTGAGTGGAACATCCGCGGCGCTGTCTGGTCCAACCCAACGCCACGATACCCCATCGGAAGCCGATGCATTGCGATACTTTGGCAAATGCCGTAAATTCGCAAGCGGATGAGTCAGAGACCAGGAGACTCAGCATGGGCAAGAAACTCGTTTTGGAAACGACTGCGCCATTCCAGGGGCTTGCCGAGCTTGTCGCCTATGACGAGGGTCTGTTCGAAAAGGAAGGATTGTCCATCGACTGGGCCGATCGCGACAAGGACGTCGACAAAGCTCCACAGCTACACGTCACCAGCCACAAGGGTGTCGATCCGTTCTCCAGCCACGGCAAGCTGCTGGAGCAGGGCAAGGCGGATCTCTATAATGCCTGCGAGTGGGGTAACTATTCCCGTGTCGGTGACACCCGCGTCGCCAGCCGGCAGATTGGGCGCCGTTCGATCGTGACTTTTGCGGCTCTCGTCGTCAGGGAGGATTCGCCCGTTCAAACGCCCCAGCAACTCGCCAACCGGCAGATCGGGGTACCATTCTTTTTCGGCACGCATTACCTGACATTGCAGATGCTGGAGGGTTTCGTTCCCCGTGAGCAGATCAAGCTCGGCCGCGTCCCGAACGGCTCACCCTACCGCTTCAAGCTGCTCATGAACGGCGAGATCGAAGCGACGACCCTGACAGAGCCGTATGTCTCGCTCGCCGAGAAGAAAGGCTGCCGTCTCGTCATCTCGGCCTTCCATCACGGTACCGAGGTGGCATCGGATCGGGTCGATGCCGAGACTTACGGCGCGTTCAATCGCGCCGTGCGGGAGGCGGTACGCCGTATCAACGCGAACAAACGCGCCTACCTCCACTATTTCATCGATTACTACAAGGACACCGACCCCGAGATCGCCCAGCTCACCATCGACGATCTGCGGGAAAGTCGCATCTTTGTGGTCGATCCAGCACCGATCCCATGCGAAGAGATGCATCGCACCTTCGACTGGATGAAGAGCTGGGGGTTCCTCGAAGATGTCTGCGACGCGCAGCAACTCGTCGACATGAACGTGCAGCTGCGCGGACATGAGAACACGCACGAACGCGCCGCAGCGGTTTCTTGAAGCGGGAGCACGGACGGGCCTGGTCGATCGCTTCAGCCAATCTGATGGGATTGGAGCATCGATCAAGTCATAACGTTGGAGGCGCCGCACAAGCAGCGTGCCCCGGTATCGCACACTGTAGGGGCGACCCTTGTGGTCGCCCCATTCGTCGTATCAGCAACAGGGCGACCACAAGGGTCGCCCCTACATCATCCTTCGGTCGCCACGAGTCCTGCGGCGCCACAACTGCGGCGTTCAAATAATCAAAGGCGATGGAACCGAGCCGCCGTCCCGGAAAGAGATCCGCCCTTTCTGTGTTGGACGCGCTTTTCGCCAGCAACTTGCATGCATTCCAGAACACCGCATAGCTGTAGGAGCCCTTGTCGACCGGGAAATTGCTCTCGAACATTGCGCGGGACGGTCCAAAGGCCTCGATGCAAGTTTCAATATATGGGCGCCGTGCATTTGCCAGCATCTCAGACGAAGGCGGTTCCGGCTGCTCGTGGAAGCCAAACCCGCCGATGCGCATGCCAAGGCCCCCGAGCCTGACATACACGTTCCTGAAGGTCGCCAGTTCCTTGATCGAAGCCGCCCAGCGAGCAAACACGTCTTTTCGCTGACCGCATACGCGCCGATCCCAATTGGCCCTCCCACATGATTTAAGACGATCCGCGTGTTCGGGAACGCGCGCGCGAGGTCCGCCAGCTCGTCGATCTGCGGGTGGAAAAGCCAGGCGTCGAACGACAAGCCGAGACGACCGAGCACAGCAAATCCTTGGCGGAAGCGATCATCAGCCAACATATATTGTGACGTTACATAAGCTGGGTTGCCCCATGGTCGGGTCGGCATCCCAGGTCGTGGTATGACGAATGCCGCGGAAGCGGTCGCCGCCGGCACGAATATGGGCCGCCAGAACCGGCTCTACCCTGTCGCCGAGCATCAAATCCGCATGCCCGACAATGCCGGCACAAACCCTTGTCTTGCCGTACGTCCCACTGGCGCTCTTAGCCGCCACGCCATTGACGAACTCGGTTTCGCCGACAGGCCGCAGCTCGACCGGGCCGGTTTGGCGGTACATCGATCGCGCCTGGATGAACACGGTCGCCACAATGTTGTGGCCGCTATTGGCGTCGGCACGGAGATCGTCGAGCAGGTAGCGCCACCCGTGACGGTCCCAAAGATGGTGATGCGGGTCGAGGCAGCTCGGGATCGAGGACCGGCTCCTTGCGTCGGTTGAGCCATGCCTCCCGAACCGGAAGGTAATTGGCGGGAACAGTTGCACCTTGTAAGGACGTGGCCGTCATTGGGAGCCCCTCGGACAGATCACGCGGATATTGCCTGGGGCCGTCGATGTCGTCAGCCCGCCCGGCGTTTCCTTCATCTTGCGAGCATCGCCTGTTCTGCCTTGGCGATGGGAGTTACGACATTACCGATTGCTCGATGCCCGCGCGAAGCGCCAATCTCGCTTTTTCGTAGCGAGCGGCAAAGCCGATCGGACCGGTGCGGGCGCCCTATCAGGATGGCCTGATCGAACGGTGGAGCCGGATCGTACTCCACGCCGAGCTGGATTTCCCGCGCGGTCGCCTCGCCCGCTACTTCCGCCGCGACACTCAGACCGAAATCGATCCCCGCGGTGACACCGCCGGCGGTGATCACGTTGCCGTCGTTTACAATCCTCGCTTTCTCGTACGTCGCCCCGACGAGAGAGAGAGGAGTCCCGTATACGCCCAATGCGTCGTCGCCCGTCGGCCCTTGAGCAATCCGGCAATCCCGAGAACGAACGCGCCGGTGCACACCGAGGTGATATACTTCGCGGTGCCTGCTTGCCGGCGGACGAACTCGATCGTATCCGGTCGCCGATCGCCCCGACGACGCCGCGCACGCGGCCAGGAATGCAGATCAGGTCGAGGGGAGGACAGTTCGCGAAAGTACGCGTCGGCAGGAGGCTGAGCCCGCAATCGCTGGGCACCGGAGCCGCCGATTTGGCGACGATGTGGGTCGTCGACTGAGGCAGCCTGGCGAGGATCTGTAAGGGGCCCGTGAAATCGAGCTGTGTCAGATCGGGGAAAATAACAAAGCCGATGTTGAAGTTTGACATGCCTCATGTCCATTGGCGGTCAAACGCGTGCGGCGTCCGGCTGGTGGCGCGACTTTATTCGAGCCAACGCACGATCCACGCGGCGCAGAAAACGCAAATCGCGCAACCTAAGGCGATGGATTCGACATCTGGTACAGCTGGGTGGACTCGAACCACCGACCTCCTGATCCACAGTTACGGAAATCTTGTTTCATCGGATTTCAGACCTTATCAGCAGATTTCCGAGTTGCAATGATGTGCCGATGAAATCGGCATATTTCGTTTCATCTTGCATCTCGACATTTCCCCGCGTATGACTAGCTACTGCTTACCGGATGCTTACCGGCCTTACCAGGAGGGGCAGGGGGGAATGCGCCAAAAGCTGACACCTGCTTTCATCCTGGACGCGCCTAAGCCCTCTAAGGGCGACCGCCTCGTCTATTGGGATACCGCAATGCCGGGCTTCGGGCTGATGGTAACCAAGAACGGCACCCGCAGCTTCGTCTTCCAGTACCGCAATGCCCTGCACCAGAGCCGACGGATGACGTGGGCAGCCCGGATCGACGGAAGCAATGCCGGTCTGACGCTTGAACAGGCGCGCAAGGAGGCCCGGAAGGTAGCTGGCGACGTTGAGAGGGGCGTCGACCCGCTTGAGCAAACCCGCGAGGAACGACGGAAGGCCGAGGAAGCACGCCGGAAGGCAGAAGCCGCCGCCACCACGACGCTGAAAGCCATCTGCGAGGACTTCCTGGTCCGTGAGGGCGGGATGACGCGCGACGCGGAAGGCAACGCGACATTCAACGGCAAGCTCCGGTCTGCGAAGGAACGGCTCCAGACGTTCGAACGGCTGGTGTATCCGGAGAAGATCGCAAGCCAGCAAATCGACGATCTCAGGCGATCGGAACTGGTGAAGCTGCTCGACAAGATCGAGGACAACAGCGGCCCCCGCATGGCCCATGTGACGCTGGCGTACCTGTCCAGGGCCTTCAACTGGCACGCCTCGCGCGATGACACCTTCCGATCTCCCATCGTGCGCGGCATGGGGCGGGTGAAGCCGAGGGAGCGCGCCGGCAAGCGCACCCTCACCGATGAAGAAATCCGCGACCTCTGGAAGGCGCTCGATACCGGTGTCAAGAACCTACCCTCTTGCTATCCAGCGTATGTTCGGACGCTACTGCTTACAGCGGTGCGGCGGGGTGAAGGCGCCCGGATGTCCTGGGCCGAGATCGCGCACGTGAACCGCGACGGCTTTGATGGCGACGTGTGGACGATCCCGGCGGCGCGGATGAAGAACAAACTCGACCATGCGGTGCCGCTGACGCCCGCTATCCTCGCGCTCATCGGTGAAAGGCCGAAAGATGCCAAGGCGCGGCCGTTCGTCTTCTCCACGGTTGGTGGCGCGACGCCATTCAGCGGCTACAGCAAGGCCAAGGCGGCGCTCGATAAGGAGACCACCAAGTTGCGCAAGGACCGCAAACGCGATCCCATATCGCCGTGGAAGCTGCATGACCTGCGGCGCACCGCCAAGACACTGATGGCGCGCGCTGGCGTCCGGCCGGACATCAGCGAACGCGTCCTGTCCCATACGATCCCAGGCGTTGAGGGCGTGTACGATCGCTATGGATACCTGCCCGAGAAACGTGACGCCCTTACCCGGCTTGCTGCGCTCGTGGAGCGCATCATTAACCCGCCAGCGAACAACGTGGCCTCGTTCGACGAGCAACGAGCAAGAGGAATTTCCCAGGTTCCGGGATGACCCGGAGCGGCCCGACGTCGGGGCGGCAACCCCGACGCCGAGCCTAACCACCAAACCCTACTGAGGAGGGTTCAATGGCTACCGAACAACCTACCAACCCTGGTAGTGCGTCACAATTGACGGCCGCGGAGCTTGATGAGCTTTGCGGCCGTTTGCGCGCCCACGCTGACAAAATCGAAAGCATCATAGCACGACCATTGGTCGATGATCTTCTGCTCGCATCCCGAGCAATCGAGCAGTTAATAGGCACGAGCGCATTCACCGATCTTCTCGTCGATATCACCGACCAAGACGGCAACACGAAGCGGAACGTCTCTCTGCGCGAGGCGATCGGCGACGACGCCGAGGAGTACGAGGACTGCCGCAAAACGCTTCGGGCGGATGGCAGGTGCACCACAGGCGGCGGAGCCGCGCCGCTCTACCACCTGATGCTCGTTCGGAACCAGATCGTTGTCTCCATCCGCGGCGGCACCATCGACGACGTGCAAGGCATTGCGCCGGGTGCCAGCGTCGTGATCCGCGACTATGACGTGGAGGGCTCAACGGAAACCGACCACGACGACAACGGTGAGCCTTGCTTCATCAGCCGATGGCCCGCCGATGCGACGGGAGGCGAGTAATGATCGCCTGCACGCGCCTCCGGTCAGTGCCGCCCGATGATCCGACAGTGGCCGTGGTGTTCACCCACGACGCCCACGAAATCGAACGCCAACCTGCCGCGCCCGGTCAGGACGCCGCACGCGCCGCGATCATACTCATTTGCAAGCAGGGGGATCGCGGGCTCATCGCTGGCGATCGCCTCCGGGTGATCCACACCGGCGACGTGGATGGCGCGCCGCTCCCGCCTCCTCGGGTCAAGCAGGGGTGATCCATGGCGAAGATCACCCTAGACATACCGCCGGAGCAGGCGATGGCATTGGCCCAACTGGTCAAGCGCATCGCCTTCGATGATTGCGAGCGGCTTTCGTCTCGATACGACGACGGCGCCGAACGCGGCGACATGCTCGCGGGCATCGAGAAACCGCGGAGCGCGCTCGCCGAAGCAGGCTTTGCGCCGCGATGACATTGAGGGCGCGACTTTCCCGCGCCCTCGCCATCATCCAGTGCACGCTTTTTCATCGGAAGCACTGGGTTGCGCGCATGGTTGGCCTAATGGACTGCGAAGTGACATGCACGAAGTGCGGCCGAACCTGGATGGCGAACTAAGTGTAGTGGCCCGGCCTCTCCCTCGTGGGCCGGCCTTTCTCCTCCCATCACATGTCGAGGAACAGCCCCCGTTGGACGAGATCGCCAACACCAAAGGATTTTTCCATGACAAAACCGATGCTGAAACTGGTTGCGCAGACACCGCCAACGATCGATCTTCGCCAAGTCGGACCGCGTTCCACACCGCTGCGGCGCCCCAACAAGGAACTGCGGTCGCGCGAGTACCTCACGCCGACCGAAATGGATGCGCTCCTCGAAGCCGCCCGCAAGATGCGACACGGGCACCGGGACAGCACCATGCTGCTTCTGGCGTACCGCCACGGCTTGCGTGCTGCCGAGGTCGTGGATCTTCGCTGGGGCCAAGTCGACCTGGATCAAGCCCGGCTCCATGTGCGCAGGGTGAAGAAAGGCACACCGAGCGTTCATCCTCTGCTTGGTGATGAATTGCGGGCGCTGCAGCGCCTCAAAACGGGAAATGCCGCCTCACGCCGAGTTCGTGTTCATGACGGAACGGAAGGGGCCATTCTCGACCGCCGGGTTCGCAAGGCTGGTTGAACGCGCCGGCGCTGAGGCAGGCCTTCCCTTCAAAGCGCATCCGCACATGCTGCGCCATGCCTGTGGTTACAAGCTCGCCAACGACGGCCACGACACCCGCTCGCTGCAAGCATACCTCGGCCACCGCAATATCCAGCACACCGTCCGTTACTCGGAGCTGTCCACCACCCGATTCAACTCGTTTTGGAAATGAGGGGGACGGCGATGACGCGCAACATCACAAAGCTGCGGCCGAAGGCCAAGGATCCGACCGGTGCCCAGCGACAGGCGAGATTTCGTAGGAAGCGCAAGTCGGAAGTAACGGCGCGAGCCATCAATGGGGCAACTCCGGCAGCCGTAACGGCGCCCTCTCCAATTACCGGCCCTACCCCTCCGCTGCAGGAGCGGCGGGACATTCCGGCAGCGACGCCGCGTAACGGCAGCACCAGCACAACGGTCGCCACGCTTACCGCGGCCTTGTCGCTGGCGGCGGTGTCGGGCGGATTCAGCGTCTCCGGGATGACATCGATCTTCACCGGGGCGCTCTACCCGGTGATCGGGATGGGCGCCGCCTTGGAGGTGGGCAAGCTCGCCACGACTCAAGCTCATGGGCCCTTAGGCTCTCGCTAACCATGCTGGTGGCCGCCCTGATGACGCTGAACGCCGTGGGTTGCTTCGGCTACCTCAGCAAGGCACACATAGCGTCCGCCCTGGCCGGTGATCTCGCCGTCGCCGGCCGCAGTGCCGATATGGATGCCTGGCTTTCGATTCAGGCGACCGTGGTGGCCGACCTCGATCGCCGGATAGCGCAGATCGATGCCGCAATCGAAAAGGCGACCGAGAATGGCCGCACCGCTTCTGCCATGAAGCTCGCGGAGGAACAAAGGCGGAATCGCATCGGACTCGCTGCAGAGCGCTTCCGGGAGGGCAAAGTCCTCGCAGGCCTTCAGGTCGAGAAGGCGGCGGCAGATGGCGAGCGCCGCAAGGTCGAAGCCGACCTTGGTCCGGTCAAGTATCTAGCGACCTTGCTCGGCGCTGGCAACGAGGAGATCTTGCGCTGGTTCATCCTCGTCGTGGCCTCGCTGCTCGATCCGGCCGCGGTGCTCCTGTTGCTCGCGGCGACGCGGCGTCGGTAAAGCGGTCGCTGCCGGCTCGTCTACAACATCGATCTCACGGAAGCATCGCGTCGCTGTACTGCATGCACCCCGGACCCTGGCGGCCCGGAGGGAAGTCGTCACCGGCCGATGGCAAGCCCAGATCCGCCTCGGCCGGAACTGGGATGCTCCAAACAATATGGTCGAGCCCCGGCTCGGTGTCCTCATGAACCCCTATACGGCGACCCCGGGGGCGGCATGGCAACTGTTTGTCAGCGAGCCGTTCAACAACACAATTGCCGTCGCTAATCTCACAGTCTTCGGAACCGCCCCGAACCAAGTCTTTGGTCCGAGCTCGGTTAACCGCATCAGCTCGTCTTCGCTGAAATTGCCAGTCGATCTTACGCCCGTTCAGAGAGACGCTGCTAGCATCAACTGGGCGAGCAATACGACCCTGGATGACGGCTCGGATTTCTATGTTGCTAATCGCGGCGACAACACGATCGTCCGCATGCGTCAAGACGGCGACGTCGTAACCTCCCATAGGAGGTCCCCCAGCTCTGCCGGGCGGCAGTAGCAGTTTGACATTTACGGCAGCCATCCACCGACGAAACTCCGATTCGTGAGCTGCCAAGCACACGAAGGAGAGCTTCACGATGGACGATTATAAGAGCCTAGTCATACAAGGTGGGACTGCAAATGCCGTGCGGTGTTCCTTCCAAAGTACCGCAGAAAGGCGCTTTTACGGGGAATTGAAACCGTATCTGGGGGAGGTGTTCCGCAAGTTGGCGCTGCAGAAGGAAAGCCGGATCGAGCAAGGTCACCTCATGCCAGATCACCTCCACATAATCGGCGACGACTGCATTCACGACGGCCCACCCGCGTTGCAAGGATTGGTTTGAAATGGCGACCAGATACACGTCAGCATGTCCATCCAGAGGAACATGGGGTTGTTATCGAAGTGCCAAAAAGCCCCGACCCGACCGGAGGGGAGCCGATCGGGGACCTGCCGCCTAATGGGGGGCCCGGCCAAGCATTAATTTTTGGCGTCCGTCTCGATTTGGGACTTCGGCACTTTCCGCAGCACGCCTGCCTCTATCCGGAAAAGTACGTCGCAGTCCTTCAGCGTCGACAGCCGATGCGCGATGATAAACGTCGTGCGTCCGAGTGTAAGCCGTTCCATCGCATCGATGATCGTTGCTTCGGTTTGTAAATCGACTGAGCTCGTCGGTTCATCGAGGATAAGAACAGGTGCGTCCTTCAGAAAAGCGCGCGCAAGAGCGATGCGCTGGCGCTCTCCACCGGAAAGACTCATGCCGCGTTCACCGACGATGTTCCGGTAGCCCTCGGGTAGCTGGACGATAAACTCATGGATGTTAGCGGCTTTCGCCGCCCATAAAATGTCTCCATGGGTAGCATCGGGTCGACCATAAGCAATGTTCTCGGCAATGGTTGTCGAAAATAAGACGGGGTCCTGCAAGACGATTGCGAACTGGCCACGCAGGTCGGCGACGCTGTAATCACGCAAATCGACGCCATCGAGCAAAATCTGTCCTCCAGTCGGATCATAGAAGCGCGCCAGCAGGCTCACAAGCGTCGTTTTTCCGGCTCCAGTGGCTCCTATTATGCCTACACGCGTCCCGGAGCCGACCTCAAATGAGGCGTCGCGCAGCACCGTGCGATTGCTGCCAGGATACGCGAAGAAAACATCACGAAAGACGACGTCCCCGTTGGCGCGGTGGAGTCGCCGCGCATTGGACTGTTCGGGAACATCTGGCATTTCGTCGAGAAAGGTGAAAGCCCGCTCAATGCTGGCCAGATGCAACTGCAAACGTCCTATTATCTCGCTGATCAACCTCAACGGCTCATAGAGTTGAAGAAGGTAGCTCATCACCAAAAGGAGATCGCCCAACGTAACGACTCCAGCCTGCACTTGGCCGACGCCCATGTAGAGCACGATAGCTGTTCCCACCGCTAGACTTGAGCCAATGATGAAGCCAAATACTCCTTCAGCAGCTTCGTATTGGATGCGTGCATCAAACCCCTCCCGCGCCCGACCCGTAAACCGTGCCTGCTCATAATATTCCCGCCCGAATGCCTTTACGACACGGAGCGCTCCCAATACTTCCTGCACCACCAAAGCGGCAGAGCTCTCCAGCGCCGTCAGGCGGTGCGCCAATTTGCGCAGATGAGCACGATAGGCTCGCGATACCGCCAAAATGACTGGAGAAATTGTCAAGGCAATCAACGCCAGCTGCCAGTTGATGCGAGATGTTACATAAATCATCCCAACCAGCGTGATGAAGGCGGTAAAGAACGGTATGGCGGCTTCAAGCGCCAGATAGCGAATGTGAGGCGCATCCCATTGGATTCGAAAGGTCGAATCCGCTGCACCCTTTGCATCATGATACGCGACCGACAGGCGCTGAGCTTGTTGGAACAGTCTTGCCCGGAAGCCCAACACCAGCCTCTCGCCTGTATACGTCCGCAGCAACGACGTGCACATCAGCTGGAGCTGATACAATAATGAGATAATTAGAAATAAAACAATTACGAAAATCAGCAACATACTGGTTGAATCTAAAACGGATTGTGGCAACATCCAAGCAAGGAATTTGGGAACCGGCTTAGTTCCAATGACGCTATCGACAGCGATTTTCAAGGGCAGAGGGGCGAGTAGCACAAATGGTATGGAGGACAGACTAACGAGGAAGGTACAGGCCAGAAGCAGCCAATAGGGATGCACCTCGGCGAGCACCCGGCGGTACAACGTAGGATCGGAACCGAGCGGTCGTGTGACCATGACGTTCTGTTCGTTCCAAGGATTGATCCATCAGCGCCGGCGGGGTAGCGCTTCGGGCGCGCTCTCATGCCCGCGCGCTACAGCCATTCCCAGCAACAATGGTTTCATGTCTATTCCACCTGGGAGCTAACATCGTGGCCAACAACGGCATTGGTGACGACGGCGACGCCGTATCCAGCAAAGGTAATGGTCCCATCGCAAGGTCTGGTCGTTACCGCGTTGCCAGTCTCGCAATCAATCTTGATCAGCGCACAGCTATCACGGAGCTCGCCGCGTGTGATCTCGCTGACGTCGTAGGTGGCCGCAGTCTGCTTGCGGTGCACGAGCACAGCACTGGAACGGCCGTCGCGGCTACGCACTACCACGCCGTCCAGTCCCACAGCATCGTCATCTAGAGCTGGCGTCACAATTGCATCGCCGTATTGGATATACTGAGCGCAGAGGCGCCTTGCAAAGTAAAGCGGGGTGGGTGCTGCATCTGGGCCAAGCACGCCGTAGCCGCATGCGTCGTCCGTCCCCGTCCATAACATCTCGGCATCGACGCCGCCTCGAACAAGATGCAACAGTGCGGACGCACCATAGACGGCACCGAAGAGCGTCTGGTTGAAGCGAGCTCGCACGCGCGGCAAGTAATGCGAATGAGCGTTCCACTCGCCACATACATTGAGGATGCCGGGCTCCCGTACGAGCCGAGCAACCGATCGTGCCCGCACTTCATAGTCGCGGGCTTGCCATAGCATCATTGCCTCATGGGTGGCTGCATCTAGCGGCGCACCCTTTTCTCCATGGTCCCGCCAATCCGCATAGAGATGCCAATTGACGAATCCAATCAGGTCGGCATCAACCTCAGCAAGAAACCGCAAGATCCAGTCTTTCCAAAAAGGCTGAAAACCCTCGACAGCCGGCCCCCCAATTGGGGCCCGCCGCGATCCTAAGCAGGGTTTAAGCCACCGTAGAATGGAATGAGCCACACTTTCGTAGATGTCTTGATACTGTTCAAAGCTCAATCCGCCACCAATCCAATCACTATTTGGCTCGTTCCAGACACACCAGTGCCAATCGCGAACGCGCTCCTCGCCCCACTCTTCCAGGCAATGCCAGACGATCTCGCCGCATTGCTCCGCGAACCAGCGCACCGCTCGAGCATCATCGAAAGGTCGGCGGAACTTCGCATAGGTCACCATCGGCGTCGCGCCTACGGCAAGCACTGCATTCACATAAGATCGGAACAAATCCCATTCATTCAGCGGATCGGGCGCATTCTTGTCGAAAAGAAAGATGCGGATAATCTGTATCCGCATTTCTCGGTGAAGCTGCCAGATGCGCTTACGCTCGGGTCCCAACGCGAAGTACCACCAGCTATCGGTCTCGTTCACACCGTAGCGAAGACGCATGGACTGTATCCCTGCGTTGTTCGCGGCTACGTGCGGTTCTGCGTGATCCTCCCTCATCGCCACCTCGTCGCCGCCGGTCTCGTCTTGATCGCTACTCGAAACGGGCCATGTCGGTCGTGGCGATCGCTACGCCCCGCCCATTAAAAGCGGCACTTGCACCACAGGGGACTGTAACGACCTGCCTCTCCGTGCCCGCGTCGATCTTTCGAAAGATGGCGTAGCTATCGTTTTGCCCAAGGATTTCGGCAAGACTATTTGATAGGGGGCCTTCGGAGAAATGAATGATGAGCGCACTCCGGCGCGCGCCGCCATCCTGTGCCCGCACGACCATAAGACCACGATGATCTTGCGCAGCTTCCTCGATCATGATTTCGTCATGCTGCCGGATCGCCTGCACGATCATCTGCTTAGCCAAGAACGCCGCCGTCGGCCGCCCATGATCGTCCCACAATCCGTAGGGTCCCCCTGCATCGGTGCCCATCCAGTACAGCTCTCCGTCCGCGCCTCCCCGCATGAGTTCTACCAGAGCCAAGGCATAGTAGACCGCTCCAAAAATACCTTGATTTAATTCGGCGCTCACAAGTACGTCTTGATGCGAGTTCACATTGAGCCTACCGCAGATGTTCAGAATTCCGCGCGCACCCACCAATCCCCGCACTGTGCGCGCATGTTCCGAATATTCCGACGCGCGCGCCATGAGGACGTCTTTATAGATTGCCTGGTCCCGGGGCGCGCCCCATTCGCCGACAGCGCGCCAATCACCAAAGCGATGCCAAAGCACAAATCCAATGAGCGAGTTGTCGATTTCCTGAACAAACCGCCAGAGCCAGTCGAGCCAGAATGGCTGAAATGTGTCGACGGCTGGACCTCCGATCAATGCACGGCGGCCACCGAGATATTGGCCGATCCAGCGCAGGATCTCGTGCGCTACTTCCAGATAGATTTGTCGATATTGATCGAACGTAAAGCCTGGATTGATCCAGTCGCTGTTCGGCTCGTTCCAGACGCACCAGTACCACTCACGAACGGCTTCGCCGCCCCATTGCTCAATACAATTCCACACCACATCCCCGCATCGTTGCGCGAACCAGCGCACAGTCGCGGCGTCACCAAACGGTGGTCGAAATCGTGTGAATGTGATCATGGGTGTTGCGCCAGTATTGAGCACGGCTTGCACATATCCGGCGAAGCTCGGCCAATCCTTGATCGGATCGGGTGTGTATCGGTCGAATGCGTAGATCCGAAGGATTTGCGTATCTATTGCACGAAGTCGATCCCTGATCTGTTCGCGACCTGGGCCGAATGCGAATTCACGCCAGCCGATCGCTTCGTTGACACCGTAGCGAATGCGGCTCCGCCTCGTCACTCTCGGCGCATCCGTGGTCAAGCCGGAAAGTTTCTCTGGCTCTTTCATGACTCGACGATCGCCACCAGCTCGTGAAGCCGCATGGCATAGGAGTGCTTTTCGGCAAGCATCTGGCGTATTCCCTCGACGATATCCGCGTAATGTTGCGGACGTTCCATAATATCTACAAGCAATTCCTCCGGATGCTTTTCCGGCAACGCAAGGGCCCGCGCTCGCGGACCATAGGTTTCGGCCACGAAATCAGGATCCAAACCGAACACCGGAATCGTGTTAGCCGCCGGCGTCTCGAATGTGCGGCAAGTCACGAGGCGCAGATGTTCAAACAGAGGTCGATAAATGACCGGAGTGAAAACGCCATTGCCCATGCTAGTGATAACTTGATCGAACCGAATGGGCGGCGTCACTTCTACATCGAGTTTTTTCAAGTAGCCAGGATCCGAATGGTAGGCATCCTCACTGATCGACAGATTGGCCCAGGGAGCGGTAGCATCCCAACCATGTCCGGTGATGCCAACACGCCCAATTTCTGCCCGGGCTATCTCCACAGCCTTCAGAACGCGCTCCATCTGCCCCCACCGGAACCAGTTGTTTCCGACGTAGAACATGCCATAGCGCTTTTGCCGGAAATCAAGAGGGATCGCCCATGCTGGGTTGTAAGCGTGGAAAAAGAATGATTTCACATTGGGTCGCAGCGGGTGCAGCGTTGGCTGATAGATTTTATCCGATAGGCTCTCGCAGATATCAATCCAGGTGCGGCTCGCCGCCGCATCGACATGATTGTAATCACCTATCACGCTAATTGCATCGTTGAATTTTCCATCGCAGTCGATCACGACTCGACGAGCGCGTGGCACCCTGGCGATTAGCCGCAACCAATCGACCTGATTCCCATGCTGCAGATCCGTTGTCCATTCGAAGATGAAGACGACTGCGTCGGTCTCATTAATCTCAAGGGAGTAATGAAATGACGAAAGCTCGGGCGGACCATAGATAACCACTTCGTGACCTAGTTGTTTGGCCACTTCTCGATAATTATGGAGGTCCTGCGCGCTCCCACGATCATCATAGACCCAATGAACGAAGATTAACCGCATATGGAGCCATTTATCTCTCTAGGCTTCAATGATGTCGATCAATTCTCGAAGCCTTACGGTCTGACTGTGATGGGTGGCGAGGTGTTGACGAATGCCGCGCACTAGCTGGTCATAATGCGCAGGCCTGCGGATCATGTCCACGAATAGTTCAGTGCCGTCACCACGCATCACGAGTTCCGCCGCGTCCGGGCCGTAAATTTCCGCCACGTACTCCGCATCAAGACCGAAGATGGGGACGGTGTTGGCCGCGGGCGTCTCAAAAAAGCGTGGTGTTACCAGACGCAGCGCGCTGAACGTAGGTCGGCTGATGACTGGGTTAAAGCTCGCCTGGCTCATCCAATCAATCACCGATTCGAACGGAATAGGCTCTAATAGTTCGACGTTCAGCTTCTGTAAGTACTTCACGTCGCTATAATACGCATCCTCAAGCCGCATCGCCTCAGCCCAAGGCGGTAACGCAGCCCACCCGTAGCCGACGAGCGCAATCCGAGCGAACTGTGAGCGAATGGGCTCGATCGCACGAAGGATGGCGTACATGGGACGCCAGCGAAATTTGCTATGGCCTACGTAAATCATGCTAAATGCTTTTGAGGGACTCCGGATTGGCTTCTCCCATGCCGGACAGTACGAGTAGAACAAGAACGGCCGAACCTTTCGACGGAGTGGGTGCAATGTTGGTTGGCAAATCTTGTCGGAAAGGCTATCGCAGACGGCAATCCATCGTTCGGCTTCGGCGGCGTCTCGGTGGTTATAATCGCCGTTGAATCGGATCACCTCGTTATAGTTTCCATCACCGTCGAGGATTACGCGCCGTCTACGCGGGATCTTGTTCACGAGCCGCACCAAATCGAGCCCATCTCCGCCTGACAGTTGAGTGGTCCATTCGAAGATAAAAACGACCGCATCAGCGGTATCTATATCTAGGGAGTAATTCAGCGGAATATCCGCATTCGGCCGTCCGTATACTGCCACCTGATGCCCGAGTGCCTTCGCAGCCTCGCAATAGCCTTGAATTACCAAGCCGCTGCCTTGGTCCTTGAACGCCCAGTATACAAACATTAATCGCATAACGGCTTACCCTGCCTTCACGGCCGGCTGATGACCGTCTAGCATTTCGATAAGCTCATGCAGTCGGCGCTCGTAGGAATGGTGCGCGGTCAAATGCTGACGTACCGCTTGGACGACTTCGTGGTATTTTTTTGGCTGCTCCAACACATCGACAAGTTTGCTGGCAATGTCATCGTGCAGCACCAAATCCCTTCCTGAGGGGCCATAGATCCGCTCCGCGCGCTCCGGCTCGATCATGATCAGTGGAAGCGTGTCAGCCGAAAAAATCTCGAAATATTTGGACGTGATCAATCCCAACCGCCGAAACAACGGCCGCTGCGTCATGATATTGATGCGCGCCTTGCTCATCGTCGAGATGACGTCACGGTAAGGCACTGCCGGAAGAATACGGATGCCGAGTTCACGGAGGCGTTGTGAGTCGACGCTGAAAGCAGCTTCCTCTCCGATCGCAGCCGCCCAAACCGGAGGCGCATCCCACCACCATCCTACGAAGCAGATCTCACCGAAAGCCCCGCGCATTCTCTCTATGGCGGGCAACAGCCGCTCGCTTACCTCTCGCCAGCGCCACCAGTTGTGACCAACATGCATGATATCCACGTGCTTAGCGTGCCAAGAGGCTTGGATGGCCCGACCATGCGAATTATAACCGTAAAATAACAGCGACTGCACTCTCGATTGGCGTGGCCATAGCGTGGGTTGAACAATGCGATCCGCAAGCGCCTCGTAGGAATTGGCCCAACGCTGCTGGTCACGCTCACTCGCATGATTCCGATCATAACCGTCGTGCGCAATAACCGCGTTGTACATCCCATCGGCATCCAGAATTACCCGACGTGAGCGAGGAACAATTGTAAGGAGGTGGGCGAGTTGCAGTCCACTGACCCAATTCAATTTCGACTCAAAGATAAAGACGACGTAGTCGAATAAGTGCACCTCATTCGAGAAGTAAATGTCAGAAAGCTGGGGATCTGGATTGCCGTAAACGGCTAGGGTGTGGCCAGTCTTCTTTCCTATCCGAATATAATTTGCGAGAGCCTGAATGCTCCCCGCATTAACACGCCTTTCCATGACAAAGAGGATATTCACCTGCGTATGCACCTTTATCGAAACTCGTTCGGTTGCATTAGTCTAGCGACCGAGCACGGCAATGAGTTCTGTAAGGCGTTGACGATATGAGTGGTGGACGGTGAGATGTTGGCGGACCCTTAGTATTGCCTCCCAATACGGTTCGGGGTTTCGGATCATGTCCTGAAGCCAGCTCCCAATGTCGTTCGTGGGCAGTAACGTACGCACGGCCGAGCCGTAGATCGACTCGGCGAGCGACTCTGGGACCATCACCAGCGGAATTGTATCAGCGATAAAGGTCTCAAACATCCTGTTCGTGACTAAGCCGAGTTCATTGAACAACGGGCGTTGAAAAATTGGGCTGAACCGCGCGTTGCCAAGAAGCCCGGAGACCTCATTAAATGGAATTGCATCGCCTGTCTCGACATCGAGCCGCTGTAAAAATTCCGGGTCAACATCTGTTCCTTTAATCCCCATCTGTACAGCCCAGTCGGGCCTCCGTTTCCAATCCCACCCGACGAGCGCCAAAGGGCCGAGTTCCTGGCGGATCGGTGTGACTGCCTCGAAAAGGCGGCGCACTTGCGTCCAGCGTTGCCAATTGTTGCCGACATACGCAATGCCGTATTTCTTTAAGCGGGACCAATGTTGCGCCGCCTCAGCCGCGGAAGTGACGGGTTGCGCGACGCCTCCAGGGTCATAGCCATGAAACAAAAATGATCCTACATCGTCGCGCCGAGGCGTGAGTGTCGGCTGCAAAATTCGATCGGCAACCGATTGAAAGGCCTCGATCCACTCCCATCCCTGGTGCCCGTCCATTTTCTCAAGATGATTAAAATCATGCTCGACGCGAATGGTCTCGTTGTAACGGCCGCCGCAGTCGATGATTACGCGCCGACTCTTCGGCATACCATCGAGCAGGCTGGCCAGGTAAGGTAGGTCCGGAAAATCAGACGGCATATATACGACGAAGATCGCGATGTCGAAAGCGTGGACGTCCAGCGAGAACTGGAGCTCGGGAAAATCCAGTTGGTTCTCGCCAAAGACTGCGATCTTGTGTCCAAGCTTACCGGCGACTCGACTGTATTGAGTAATTGTATTGATCGCGCGTGAAGAGCGTGCCAATTTCGAAACGAGTAAGAGGTTCATACTGCGCCTCCAACGCATCGAATAAACATTTGATGGGCTCAATGAGGGCGGTGTGACAAACAGGAACTTCAGCGGACCCGACTCCTCTACTGAATCTTGGCTGCGTCTGCAGCCTCGATGCTCTGCTTTGCCCAGACCACGGTATTCGCCAGTCCGGTCGCGAATGGCGTCCGCGGAACCCATCCCAGTATTGAACGCGCCCGAGAGGTATCCGCTTCTACGTGACGCTGCTCGCCCGGCCGCGCAGACCGGAAATGTACTGGATGAATTTTTTGGTTTCGATCGAAGGCGGCGAGCGTCTTGTCAGCCAACTCTTTGATCGACATGCGCCGACCGCTTCCGAGATTGAATACTTGTCCATACGAAGCCGGATTTTTAATGGCACCCACCCAGGCATCGACCACGTCATTGATGTAGATGAAATCGCGCGACTGGCCCCCATCACCGAAGACGGTGAGTGGCTCGTCACGCAAAATATTTCCAATAAAAATTCCAAGAACGCCCTGGTACGGATTGTCGAGCGCCTGCCGTGGACCGTAAACGTTGTACATGCGGAACGAGGTCACATGGAAGGAAAAATTCAGGTCAATTCGTTCTGCCGTGGCGTGGACGTATCGTTCCGCCGCGTATTTAGTAATTCCGTAGTATGACGATGGTTGACAAGCAGTATCTTCCGGCGTCGGCAGCACGGCGCTGGAACCGTAAACCGTCATCGAGCTGGCATAAAGCAGCCGTGACACTCCGTACTGAAGGCAGAGCCGTAGTACATTGAGTGTGCCCCCAACATTGGTCCGTAGATCCAAAGCCGGATCGCTAAATGATCGTATTTGCGACACCTGCCCTGCAATGTGCAGTACGGCATCCAAACGATCTTCGAATGCCGGTTCCAGCTGCTCCTGGCAGCTTACATCGCCTTTGATGTACCAGACTCCAGGCGGAACATTGTTCTTTTGGCCAGTGGCTTCGTTGTCGATAACGACCAACTTGTGCCCTTCGATCAAAAGGCGATCGACCAAGTGTGAGCCGATAAATCCGGCGCCCCCTGTAACCAAGATTCTCATGTGGACCGATGTTCCTAGATGAAACGTAGTTCCATCCCTTGGAAGGCTGCCTCGTTTTTCCGGAACGCTGCACAATCGCGCCGTTCGTCACGCATTAGCGATTGCCCAACGTGCAGGTGCTATCGTCGCTTTTCTGCCGCCAAGGAACTGGTCGAAATATTCGATCGCCTTCATTAGTCCGTCGCGCAACCCGACCGTCGGGCGCCATCCAAGCAGCTCCTGTGCTTTGCTAATGTCTGGGCGCCGTTGCCGAGGATCGTCTGCCGGAAGGGGGAGGTGAACGATCGTCGATGAGGATCCAGTTAGGGCGATAACCGTTTCAGCCAGCTCGCGAATCGTGAACTCCTCGGGATTGCCAAGATTGACCGGCCCAGTGACGTCATCGGCCGTGGCCATTAGCAGGAGTAGGGCTTCCACGAGGTCTTCAACATAGCAAAACGAACGCGTCTGATGGCCGTCGCCGTAGATTGTGATGTTCTGGTTCCGTAGGGCTTGGACGATGAAGTTCGACACAACACGACCATCATCCGGTCGCATACGTGGACCGTAAGTGTTGAAAATTCTTGCCACCTTGATGCGCAGCTTGTGCTGGCGACGATAGTCGAAGAACAAAGTCTCTGCACAACGCTTGCCTTCATCATAACATGATCGCAAGCCGATCGGATTGACGTTGCCCCAATAATCCTCCGGCTGGGGATGAACATCAGGATCCCCATACACCTCTGATGTCGACGCCTGCAGAATCTGCGCCCTTACCCGCTTTGCCAACCCCAGTGTGTTGATGGCGCCATGAACGCTAGTCTTAATCGTTTGCACCGGGTCGAACTGGTAATGTATGGGCGAAGCCGGGCAGGCAAGATTGAATATTTCGTCGACCTCTATGTAAAGTGGGAAACATACATCATGCCGCATCAACTCGAAGCGCGGGTTCGCAAGCAAATGATGCACGTTACGTCGTGTTCCGGTGTAGAAGTTATCCACACAGAGGACCTGATCCCCACGTTCCAGAAGACTCTCGCAGAGATGCGAGCCGATAAATCCGGCGCCCCCCGTCACCAGTGTACGACGTTCACGCAACATGTCCCCCCCCAGCCCCTAAATGTCAGGGTAGCCAATCGGGTTTTCGTTCGCAACTTAAAAGCACCCTGAACACTGCCGCTCCATATCAAGATTTCTGACAGCCACTCTCTCGGTTCCAAAGCCTGCTTGGATTCGACATCTCTCCTTTCCGCAGGTCTTACCTGCATCGAGCCGGAGCTAATGGTGTTCAATATTTGAGCAATCAACCGCTAGGTTCCACTGAACACGTCGTTGGCAGCGGTGATCGCGGTGTCTAGAGCTAATTGTGACGGTCTTTAAACCGATCTACCTTTCCAACATGACCGCCTTGCAATCATAGCGAGAGCGCATGTGGCTTAAATTGGTCAGACCGGAGATCAATTTTTATAACAGAAGATTACATTGTTCCGACACTGGCCATCCAAAATCAGACCAGATCCGTCAACTCCTATCTCACGCGGCAACCAGAGGGAGTCGATCGCAGACTACCAGTCAAAAAACAAGGTTGCGGTTCGCAAATGACGCGGATAAAATCCTGTAGCGAGGGGCGTGCTGTCGTTCGTTGCTCAGCCATTTCCCATAGACGTGCCATCAGCTTTGACTTGACTTGATTTCATGTGCTTTGACTAGCAGATGAGACTTAATAGATATTTATCTAACGCACAGGCGGCGGCTAACCGAAAGGCGCGAGGGGATGACCAAACGAATTCTAGTAACGGGAGGAGCGGGCTTCGTCGGCTCCAATCTGACGAGCAATTTGTTGTCGGATGGTTTCGATGTTACCGTCTTCGACGCTCTGCTGCGACGAGGTAGTCAGGAAAATCTTGCTTGGCTGCAGCGGCATTCTAACAGGCTCCACTTCGTGAAAGGAGATGTTAGAAATTTCGAAGCCGTGAAAAACGCGGTTGCGGAAGTTGATATTATTTTCCATTTGGCAGGACAGGTCGCCGTCACATCGTCTGTTGGCGATCCGCGCTCTGATTTTGAAATCAATGCTCTTGGCACATTAAACATACTTGAAGCCGCACGGCAAAGCGGACGTCAGCCAATTATGGTATTCACCTCCACTAATAAGGTATACGGTGGAATGGAAGACGTACCGGTTGTCGAAGAACCCAGTCGGTATATCTTCACCGAACTCCCCAACGGTATCTCCGAGACACGGCCGCTCGACTTTCACTCTCCCTATGGCTGCTCCAAGGGAGCAGCCGATCAATATGTGAGGGACTACGCTCGCATTTACCGCCTGCCAACCGTCGTCTTTCGTATGAGCTGCATTTATGGTCCGCGACAGTTTGGTACAGAGGATCAGGGTTGGATCGCGCACTTTATAATCTCGGTGCTGAATGGAAGGCCGATCACGATCTTCGGCAATGGCAAGCAGGTGAGGGATGTGCTTTTTGTGGATGATCTAGTGCGAGCGTTCCGCTTGGCCATCGATAAAATCGACAAAGTGGGCGGGGAAGTATTTAATATCGGTGGTGGTCCTCCTAATACCATGTCGATTTGGGCAGAGTTTGGGGAATTTGTGAAGGAATTAAGCGGACGTAATATCCTAGTCAATTTTGATGACTGGCGGCCTGGCGACCAGCCTTGCTACTTCAGCGACATTCGGAAGGCTAGTGAGCTTTTAGATTGGCGGCCGCTCATCGATAAGGCAACGGGCGTTCGCCGACTTTGGGAGTGGGCTTCTTCGAATTTGGAGCTTTTCGAAAGAAGTTGGCAGCCGAGTACATAAGCGCTATCTTGGCTCTAAACGTTATCAGGCGCGGAGGAGTTAGCTGACATCGCCAGACTTCCCACGTTGGCACAACCTGACGGCATAATGCGCAGCTTTACGGTGCATCTACTCCGTTGCGCGGGACCTGCTTGTTCTGAGCACAACTAAATATGGTGTGCTATGCGAGAGGTTGCGAATTGGAATATCCAGACTGGCCGTCCGGAATCGTCGGGAGAGTCCTTGCAACGGTCATCGCAATCTCCTTCTTGCCGATCGGATGTGCGGTTCGTGCGCGGACAAGTAGGAGAGTTGGACGAGGCGCCGATGGCCGTCGGACAGCGCGCACATGCGCCCGCGGTCGAGACCGACAATAGCACGGCGTTTGATCCCGGGCTCATTGCCCTGGTAATATTGTTGCGCTGGCACGGCATCGCTGCTGAAGAAGAATGGATCTGCCACTGTTGTGGTACAGCAACGATTGGTATTACAGAAATGCTTCGCTGTGCGAGAAAGCTTGGGCTTAGGGCACGTTCCTACACAATCGATTGGAGACAGCTTGCCGATACGGCGTTACCCGGCATCGTGGCACTCCGCGACGGTGGTTTCCTCGTTCTCGCCATGGTGGTTGAAAACCACGTCTTGGTGCACCACCCGTTAGCGTCTCAAGCTCAAGTTATCACGCGGGCGGAGTTCGAGTCGCTTTGGGATGGCCGCTTTGTGACAATGAGGGGCCGTGCATCGTTACCAGCATTGTCGCATCGCTTGTTCCGCGTGTTTGTTGCCTTTGCGCTTATCGCGGCAGCGAGCCTGTTGAGCAGCCTGAGTTGGCGTTTGACCGCAAATCCGTCATCTTCCCCACCAGCCGACCCGCACCGCTTTGACCAGGTTGCGGTGCGCAGCCCAGCTATCCCTGTCGTCGCGGCGACTGTCGAGCGGCAGGATGTGCCTATCTACCTCTCCGGTCTCGGAACAGTCCAGGCTTTTAACACCGTGAGGGTCACCTCCCGTGTCGACGGGCAACTGCGGAGGCTGAGCTTTCAGGAGGGCCAAGACGTGCGTGCGGGAGATATTTTGGCCGAAATTGACCCTCTTACGTTCCAAGCGGCGTTGCGTCAGGTGGAAGCCAATTTGCGTCGCGATCAAGCGCAGTTGCGCAGTGCGAAGGCCGACCTCGACCGCACCCTCGCCCTTGCGACCCACGATTTTGCCAGTCGTCAGAACGTCGATATGCGCCGCTCCTCAGTCGAGCAACTTGAGGCCGCAATTGAGGCGGACCAAGCGCAGATCGATAACGCCAAAATTCAGCTTCAATACACCGTGATTCGCTCACCAATGGATGGGCGCGCTGGGCTACGCCTTATCGACGAAGGTAACACGATCCGCGCCTCGGATCCGACAGGCATAGTGGTTTTGATGCAGCTTCAGCCGATCGAAGTGATCTTTGCACTGTCCGAAGAGGACCTCCCAAAGATAAACAACCGGCTTTCCGCTGACGGCCCTCCCGCGGTCGCCGCCTTCGGTCGTGACGGGCAGACAGTACTCGCCGAGGGCGTGCTTGCGACCGTCGATAACGTCATCGATCGGAAAACTGGCACATTTAAGCTCAAGGCGCATTTTAGGAACGACAGAAAGTCACTTTGGCCAGGTCAATTTGTCAACGCTCGAATCCATCTTGCTACGCGACAGGGTGGCGTTGTCGTGTCGGAAGCGGCGGTGCAACGTGGGCCGGAGGGGCCTTACGTGTTCGTGATTGATCCGGACAATACAGTCGCCATGAAGCCGATCAAAGTAGCCCAGACTGATGCGGGTACTGCCCTAATTGATGAAGGGCTTAACCCTGGGGAGCGGGTCGTGATCGATGGCCAATACAGACTACAGCAAGGAAGTCGCGTCGTTGAGGTCAAACCTAATTAGTACCTGTTCCAACGTCCGGTTGTAGTCGATCGTCGCCAGGATACTTCGTGAGTATATCCGCCCATTTTATTTATCGGCCGGTTGCCACCTCACTGTTAGCAGCGGGGATGTTGTTGCTCGGCCTTTTGGGATTACGGGTCCTGCCAATTGCGTCGCTCCCAACAGTCGACTTTCCAATCATTGAAGTGAGCACGTCGCTCCCTGGCGCCAGCCCGGATATTATGGCGTCTTCGGTGACGGCGCCCCTCGAACGCCAGCTTGGCTATATCCCGGGGCTCCTGTCGATGTCATCGACCAGCTCGTTTGGCAACAGTGCAATAACGCTGCAGTTCGCCTTGAGCCGCAACATCGATGGTGCCGCGCAGGACGTCCAGGCCGGGATTCTTGCAGCTTCTGGGCAGCTCCCGCGGAATCTTCCCGGTCCCCCGATTTACAGCAAGGTCAACCCCGCTGATGCCCCAATCATGCTGTTGGCGGTCACCTCCGCTACACTACCGCTCCCAGAATTAAACGATATTGCAGAAACAGTGCTAGTTCAGAAGCTATCACGAATCGAAGGAATTGGACAGGTCGCGATCGAGGGTGGCCAGAGGCGCGCGGTGCGAATTCAGATCGACCCGGCGGCTATTGCTACATTAGGTCTAAGCCTCGAAGACGTGAGGAACGCCGTCGATCGCACAAACGTCGCTGGGCCGAAAGGCGATCTCGATGGACCACACCGGTCCTACATCATTGCCGCAAACGCTCAGCTTCTCACGGCCGATGCTTACAGGGAGATCATTATTGCTGAGCGCGACGGCGCTGCAGTCCGGCTCCGCGATATCGGGACCGCATTTGACAGCATCGAGAATAACCGGGCCGCCAGCTGGCTCAATCGGCAGCCCGCAATCCTTCTCAACATCAAGCGTCAACCCGGGGCGAATGTCATCGAAACCGTGGAACGCATTCGTGCTCTCCTGCCACACTTGCAGGCCGCGCTTCCACCAACAGTCCAGCTCACTGTCCTCACAGATCGGACCGAGACGATCCGAGCCTCGATCAATTACCTGCAGTTTACGCTTCTGCTGACGGTCGCCCTCGTCGTCATCGTCATTTTCCTTTTTCTGCGAACGCTGCGCGCGACCGCGATACCGGCGGCCGCTTTGCCGCTTTCACTCATCGGCACGTTCGGTGTCATGTCGCTCTGCGGGTACAGCCTCAACAATCTTTCCTTGATGGCGCTCACCGTTGCTGCCGGATTCGTTGTCGACGACGCGATTGTCATGATTGAGAATATCGCGCGTCACATTGAGACTGGACTCCCGCCTTTGCAAGCAGCCCTGAAGGGATCGAAACAAATCAGCTTCACCGTGGTTTCGCTCACTGTGTCTTTAGTTGCCGCATTTATTCCGCTTCTCTTCCTGGGCAGCGTCGTCGGTCGTCTGTTTCGCGAATTTGCTATCACGTTAAGCGCTGCTGTCGTGATTTCGGCGGTGGTATCTCTCACCTTGACACCAACATTGTGTGCGCATCTGCTCCAAGGCTCAAAAGACCGAGCAGAAGGGCGCCTATCGACCGTCGCTGGGCGTACCCTTGACGCAATACATCAAGGTTACGAGCGCAGCCTGCGCTGGGTTCTCATGCATCATCACCTCACCTTGGTGGTGACGCTCCTCGCCTTGGCGGCTTCGTTTTACCTCTACGCGGTCATCCCAAAGGGCTTTCTCCCTGAGCAGGACACCGGCCTTATCATAGGCGCCACCGATGCCGCACAAGACATTTCATTCTCGGCCATGCTGGACCGACAGCGCGCTATCAGCGATATCGTTTTGAGAGATCCCGATGTTGCGGGTGTCGGCAGCCTCGTGGGCGCCACCGGTTCGACTCTCAATATCGGCCGGCTCTATATTGCATTAAAACCAAGGAACGCCCGCAACGCCGGTGCCAAGGAGGTGATGCAGCGCCTTCGTGAAGAAGTGGCGCTCGTGCCGGGGGTCACGCTTTTGATGCAAGCGGCGCAGGAGGTCCAGCTTGATAATCGCATAAGTCGGTCGCATTACCAATACGTCCTCCAAGATATCGACGTTCCAGAGCTAGCAACCTGGACTCCGCGGCTTATGCAGATTCTGCGCCAGCGCCCCGAGATACGCGATGTCTCCAGCGATCAACAAACCCGCGGACGCAAGATCTCGCTCGTCGTTCATCGCGATACAGCCGCCCGACTCGACGTTTCTCCGCAAACGATTGACGAGACGCTCTATAACGCCTTCGGTCAACGGCAGATTTCGACGATTTCTACCCAGCTCAACCAATACCGCATTGTACTTGAGGTCGAGCCGCGCTTTCGAGAGAGTCCCGCGACGCTATCTTCGATCTACGTGAAGTCGAGATCGGGAGAGCAAGTGCCGTTGAGTGCATTAGCCGATTTCGAGACGGAGGTCACGCCCCTCTCGATCACTCACCTTAATTTATTCCCCTCGGTCACCCTTTCCTTCAATCTCGCATCAGGTTTTTCTCTCGGGCAGGCTTTGGAGGCCATCGCCGCAACTGAGCGACAAATTGGGCTTCCCGAGAGCGTCATAACCAGCTTCTCAGGAGGGGCCGCTGAGTTCACCACGTCGCTGAAGAAGGAACCCACGCTGATCCTCGCGGCGATCATAGTCGTCTATATTGTACTGGGAGTGCTGTACGAGAGTTATATCCACCCGATCACGATCCTATCGACGTTGCCTTCAGCCGGGGTCGGTGCGCTCTTGGCGCTAAAGGTGCTCGGCTATGACCTATCGATCATCTCCCTAATTGGTCTTGTGCTGCTCATAGGCATCGTGAAGAAGAACGCTATTATGATGATTGATTTCGCGCTCGACGAGGAGCGCAGCCATGGCTGCAATCCCGAGCAAGCAATCATAAAGGCTTGCCTTGTTCGGTTCCGACCCATCACGATGACCACTCTAGCGGCGCTTTTGGGCGGCCTGCCGCTCGCGCTTGAGGCTGGGACGGGCTCAGAGCTGCGCCGCCCGATGGGGATCGCCATCGTCGGCGGTCTTCTGCTGTCACAGTTCCTGACTCTCTACACGACGCCCGTGACCTACATTGCCTTCAGTCGGCTCGGTCGCTTGGCGCGAAGGCGGACGTTCGCATTCAGAAGAGGCACCGACCCAATACGCGATCCTCCCGGAATGAAACCAGATATGACAATCCGGAAACCAGCGGAATAAGTATGCGGCTTACGGAAATCTTCGCTCGGCACCCAAAGGGTGGCTCGCTTGTGGCGCTTGGGATCGTTCTACTCGGGGTCATCGCTTACCGGCAATTGCCGGTTGCTTTGCTTCCCGCTGTTGACTTGCCGACGCTCTCGGTGACCGCGTCGCTACCGGGGGCAAGTCCGAAAACAATCGCGACGACTGTGGCAGCTCCGCTCGAGCGCCAACTCGGGCGGATTGCCGGAGTCACAGATCTTACTTCCTTCAGCACGTTTGGCTTCACTTCGATCGTCGTGCAGTTCGAGTTAGGCCACGATATGGACTCGGCCGCGCATGATGTGCAGGCCGCGATCAACGCCGCTGCGAGCGAGTTACCGCGGGGCTTGCCGAACCCACCGACCTTTCGAAAGAGCAATCCGGCGATGGCTCCGCTGCTGAACCTCGCCTTGACCTCCGACACGCTGCCACCGGAGAAAATATTTGACTACGCGGAAACGGTCATTGCGCAGAAGTTGTCGCAGGTCGAGGGAGTCGCCGGCGTCGGCATTGATGGCGCGGAGAAATCAGCGATACGGGTGCGCGTCAATCCCGCCGCTTTGGCGTCGCTTGGACTAGGATTGGACGATGTTCGGGTGGCGATAACTGAGGCAACCGCTAACATGCCTGCTGGCAGCTTCGACGGGCAGATGCACAGCGCCATCATATCCGTTCACAATCTGCCCATCGATGCCGATTCCTATCGTTCGCTTGTGATCGCCCATCACGATGGCGCGCCTGTACGACTTCGCGACGTTGCCACTGTGGCCACCAGTTCCGCCAATACGCGTGTGGCCGGCTGGTTCAATGACCGTCGCGCCGTGTTCGTTACCGTCATGCGGCAGCCCGGCGCTAATCTCCTCGAAACCGTCGAACATGTCCGCGCCGTGCTGCCGCAACTCGGGCGCTGGATGCCCGCGGGTATCAATGTGGCAATCCTTGCCGACCGCAGTGGCGTAGTTCGCGACGCGGTGGCTCACGTGCAGTTAACTCTGGCTGTGAGTATCGCACTTGTGGTGATGGTGATCTTTCTCTTCATGCGGCGCCTTTCGGCCAGCTTAATACCGAGCACCACTATCCCGGTATCGCTTGCCGGTACTATTGGGCTAATGTGGTTTATCGGAACCAGCATCGATATTCTGTCGCTGATGGCGCTTACTGTCTCCGTTGGTTTCGCGGTCGATGACGCCATCGTGATGGTTGAAAACATCGTTCGTCATCGAGACGCGGGACTCAAGCCGCTGGAAGCAACCCTGATCGGCGCCCGCCAGGTCGGGTTCACGATCATCTCCATCACCGCTTCTCTTATTGCAGCGCTAATTCCGTTGTTGTGCATGCCGGGAATAGTCGGACGCTTCATGCAGGAATTCGCCCTCACGTTGGGCACGGCGATCGTAATATCGGCCATTGTGTCGCTGACGCTCGCTCCAGCTCTGTGCGCGCGCTCTTATTTCCATTTCCAAGCAGTCGGCGCCGTCGTCAAAAACCCAATAGGTGCGCGCTTCTTCGCTCCGCTGCTCAATTTCTACGAACCCAGCCTGCGCTGGGCACTCCGCCACCAACGTTTAGTCTTAGCTCTGACGTTATTGAGCTGCGGCGCAACCGTAACGGTCTATATTCTGATTCCGAAAGGGTTCATGCCGCTGCAGGATCTCGGTGTCATTGCCGGATCAATTGAGGCAGCGCAGGACGCGTCGCCAATCGAGCTCAGGCGACATCAGCACGACGTCACACGCATTATCTTGACCGATCCCGCCGTGAAGAGCGTTGCCTCTGCCATCACCAGCTGGGGCAATTGGATTTCGATCGATCTAAAACCATTGGACGAGCGCAAAACGTCAGCTGCCGAAGTGATTGAGCGGCTGCAGTCGCGGCTCACCGACCTGCCTGGCATCACGACCCATCTGCACCCTGTCCAAGATTTTTGGTTCGGCGGACGCCAGGGATATGCTCAGTACCAGTATACGATGCAGAGTGAGGACTGGGACGAGCTCATTCGTTGGGCACAGATTATGCGGGACAAACTTCGGCAGTTGCCGGAACTCAAAGACGTCGGCACCTATCAAGAAAACCGAGGCCTTGAAGCGGAGCTACGAATCGAACGTGACCGCGCCGCTCAACTCGGCCTCTCACCGAAGACCATCGACGAGACGCTCTATGATTCCTTTGGGCAGCGCCAAGTTGCGACGCTGTATAGCGCGGTTGATCAATTCCCAATCGTGATCGAAGTCGCAGCGGACCGGCAGGGTCTCGAAGCACTGCGGCGCATCTTTGTTAAAACAGCCAATGGGGATGAGGTGCCGCTCAATGCCATCACGCGCGCTGAATTCGGGACGACCCCTCTGTCGATTCCCCATCGGGGGCAACTTCCGTACGTCACATTGACCTTTAATGTCACCCCCGGGTCGTCTCTTGGTAGGGCGATAGAGCGCATACGCATGGCAGAGTCAGAGCTCAGACTCCCTGCGACCGTGCGGAGTAGCTTCGATGGGCAGACACAGGCGTTCCAATCATCGGCCGCATCCATTCCAATTCTGATTCTGGTCGCGATCACGATTGTCTATATAGTGCTTGGCGTGCTCTATGAGAGCTATATTCACCCTCTGACTATTCTTTCTACCGTACCGACTGCAGGATTGGGAGCACTGTTGGCGCTGCTCGCTTGCAGACTGGACCTTTCACTGGTTGCTTGCATCGGTATCATCCTGTTAATCGGTATCGTTGCAAAAAATGCCATAATGGTGGTCGACTTTTCTCTTGAGGCACAGCGCCAAGGCCGCGCGTGCTCCTCCGAGGAGGCCATTGTTGAAGCATGCCTCCTGCGCTTTAGACCAATCGTCATGACAACGATAACGGCTGCACTCGGCCCACTGCCACTTGCTCTTGCTGCAGGCCCGGCGTCGGAATTTTATAAGCCGCTCGGCATAACGATTACCGGTGGACTGTTAATCTCTCAGCTTTTGACAATATATACGACCCCTGTCATTTATCTTTGCGTGGATCGGTTGCACCGACACTCACGATGGCTGTTTCCTGTGCTATCGCCTTCTCGCGGCGGCAAAAGTCTGTGAGTATCCCAAGTGGTACAACGTCCATGGTTCAGATAAGCCAGTGGCACCTGCTGCGGAGACGAATTGTGAGATGGCTGAAGGTGATTCGAGTTTTTTCCCAAGAATCTTATCATCACGAGAAACACGGCTGTCGGAGTGGGTCACGATCGTCGAAAACCGCGTGATCATAGCGCCGCAGGACACTGGAGCGGTCTATCATTCCGTCTGTACGGCAGACTATGTCTCGATTCTGGCAGTGAGATCCGATGGTCGAATTCCACTTGTTAGACAATTCCGTCCCGCAGTAAACCAGATCACGATTGAGTTTCCCGGTGGTTTGCGAAACGGTGATGAGCGGCCGGAGACCTGTGCAGTGCGGGAATTGGCCGAGGAGGTCGGGCTCAAGGTATTCTCAGTGCAGCCCCTGGCGGTATTTTTTCCGGACGCGGGTCGCGTGAGCAATCGCATGTGGACATATTTCGCATCGAACGCCATTGCGATCCCCGGATGGATACCGGAACCTGGCGTGGAGCATGTCACGGTGGCCCTCGACGAGCTCCATAACTGGGTGCTCGATGGTTCCTTCAATCATGGACCGCATCTTGCGATGCTTGGAATAGCGACCATCAAAGGTCTATTGCCTCTACCGCAAGCTTGAGAAAGAGGATGATCATTAGTGCTACGGGCAGGCAACGTCACCTGTGCGGGTCTTGTGGACGAAGTCGAGCCGTTCCATCTGCTCGGTGAACCTTCTCGGACGATGTGCGGCATCCGAGGTGCGCGCGCCTCGGCCTCATTGAAGCAAGTGTTCGAAGTCGCTCTGATAGGCCTTCCGGTTGCATCGAGGCGCACGTGGCTCTGCCTCATTGAAGTCCGAAAAATGGGGGAACGAACGCAACATTTGCTGCGACGCATCTGAGGCGGGCGCCTCGTGCGGCGGTCCACGCCATGTCCGGTTATCCAGCGAAATTCACTATGGCAGCAGACCTCACGGACCGGCGCGCTTGGGCGATCATCGGAAGTAAGCCAGGAAAAGAAAAATGAATGCACCTCCCCGGAACAAGGCCAGCAAACTCTTGGTCACCGAGATCGTGAATGCAGTGGACAACTCGTTCGAGCTGTGGGGCCGTTATGAGTCGCCTCGGCTATCTGCCTTTCGCACAGTCCGGCGGCCAGCTCCTATTCCACCTCATCAGCAGGCTCTACGAGCGCACCTCGATCATCGTCACCATCAACCTCGCCTTCGGTGAATGGCCGAGCGTCTTCGCGGATGCCAAGATGACGACTGCTCTGCTCGATCGCCTGACCCATCACTGCGATATCATCGAAACCGGAAATGACAGCTGGCGCTTCAA
>Ga0126369_10000190_pt1 | contig 38744 bp, 18 predicted proteins | sample PanSoiMetaPlot_1_FD_109646 | JGI IMG/M metagenome (GOLD analysis project Ga0126369, IMG submission 109646) | Tropical forest soil microbial communities from Panama - MetaG Plot_1 | ecosystem: Environmental > Terrestrial > Soil > Tropical forest > Bulk soil | place: Panama | collected 2016-02-17
GACTGACGAAGCGCGATCGACCTCGCGCATCGCCTCATCGTATTTGCCCTGATACAGGAAGATCAGCGCGCGGTTGTAGCTCACCACTACGAAGGCAGCCGGATCGAGATGCACCAGGCGGTCGTAGCTGTGCAGCGCCCGATCATATTCGCCATCGAAACGATGCAGCGCCGCCTTCACAAAATGGACCACACCTTCGTTCGGCATCTCGCGCCGCGCGCGGGCCACCTCTTCGCGGGCTTTCTGTTTCTCGCCCCGCCAAAGCAGGACAAAAACCATCAGCATGCGCGCTTCGATAATGTTTTGATCGAGGGCCAGCGCCCGCTTGAAGGCGGCCTCCGCCTGTTCGAAGTCCGCGGCCCCGCCCAGTCCCTTGAACACGCGGTTGACGTGGCAGGCGCCCAGACCGTCATAGGCCAGCGCGAAGCCGGGATCTGATTCGATGGCGCGGTTGAAATGGGCGATGGCCGCGTCGCAGTCCTCCTGCGACACGGTGCGGAAGATGAAGCGCGCAAAGCGATCGCGCCCGCGCAGATATTCTTCATAGGCCTCGGCATTGACCGTGGCCGGTTGGGCCAGGCCCTTTTCTTCGTCCGCGCTCAGTTCCAGGCGCAGGCCATCGACAATCCGTTTGGTAATTTCGTCCTGGACCGTGATGATGTCGGCGGCCGAAGCATCGATGCGATCGCTCCAGATGATCTCGCCCGTCTTGGCGTCCAGCAGCTGGGCGTTGACGCGGAAGTGGCCCGGGACCGCGAGAAATCCCGCCGACAGCACCGCATCGGCGCCGAGCTCGCGTCCCACGGTTGGCGGATCCGCCGCCTGGCCCTGATACTTCGACATGACCGACGAGGGCCGCACCACCAACGATCGAATCCGCGCCAACTCGGTAATTACCGCATCTGCCAGGGCGAACTCGTAAAACGACGCCGCCGGGTCGTTACTCAAATTCTTGAACGGCAATACGGCCAGCGTCTTCTTCTCGCGATCAGCAACCGTGGTCGTCACCGATTGATCGCGCGCATCCGTGTGCGGCCGCGAAGTGAACTGCGGCGAACTAGTCGCACTTTCTCTGGCGCCGCCCATCTTGCGCAACCAGCGCATGGCGCGGGAAACGGGACTGGAGCCGCCCAGATGCCGGGGCGCAACGGCGATGTCCATCGCAACTCCTGAGACCACTTCCTGCAGCACCTGGCGCAGTTCATCGCGCAATTGATCGATGCGCTGATAGCGATTGCCGGGCTCCTTCTGCATGGCGCGGTCGAGAATCTGCTGCAAACGTTGCGGGGTGGCGCCGGGCCGCATCTCCGCCAGCGTCTTCGGCTGATCGTAAATCACGGCATGACGCACATCGATGGTGGTCTTGCCGCGGAACGGCCAGGTGCCGGTTAACATTTCGTAGAGCAACACGCCGGTCGAGAAGATATCTGCGCGCGCATCGACCTTGTCTCCCCGGGCCTGCTCAGGCGCCGCGTAGGTGGCCGTGCCGTAAGGGACGCCGACTTCGGTCAGCTCGGTCTGATGAATTCCGGCGGCCACGGCCTGCTCGTCATCGAGTAATTTCGCCAAACCAAAATCGAGAATCTTTACCTGCCCGCTGTCGGTGACCATCACATTGCCTGACTTGACGTCGCGATGAATGATGCCGCGCGCGTGGGCGGTGGCGAGCGCGTCGGCGACCTGCACGCCGATGCGCAAGGCACTCTCCAGCTCGAGCGGCCGTCCGTTGCAAAGCTGGCGCACGTTCTTACCGTCGATATACTGCATCGCGATGTAGTGCAGTCCGTTCGCCTCATCCATGTCGAAGATGGTGCAAATATTCGGGTGGTCCAAAGCCGAGGCCAGTTGCGCCTCGCGCTCAAAGCGCTTGAGGTTGGCTTCTTTGACGGTTAATTCTGCTGGCAGGATCTTGAGGACGACCGTACGGCCCAGTTTCTGATCCACGGCCTTGTAGACGGTGCCCTGGCCCCCGGCGCCAAGCTTGGCGGTGATTTTATAATTGCCGAAGAGCTGCCCGATCATGGCGGGCGTATTCTAGTGTGCAAAACGCAAAGGGGGAAGAGTGAACAACGGCCTGTGCTATGATCGGGTTCATGAAAGACAGACCTTCAGCGCTTGCTTCATGGTCGCCGCAACAAGTGGCGGACGCCAGGCGCTGGGTCGAGACGTGGGAACTCGCCGGCCCGGATCTCGAACGCATCCATCGCCGGGAAATACGCGAACTCGATACCTATAAGACGATCGCGCTTTTATGCGGGCCAGCCGATTACACTAAACCTCCGCGCGCGCCCAAGCCATGGTCTGGCCTGGTAGAACAACAGAAATACTTCATGCGCGCTGGTAAACGAAAGTAGCCTGAAACAGACCTCTCATGAACGGAGTTCTTTCTGCGGCAGCCGAGGTGCAGGCCTTTTGCGACGGTCAAGGCTGGCAATTCTGCTTCATCGGCGGCATCGCGCTTCAGCGTTGGGCTGAACCGCGGGAAACCATCGACGTCGACCTCACGCTGTTTACCGGCTTCGGAAACGAGGATGGCTTCATTGATCGACTGCTCGAAAGATTCGAAGCACGGATTGACGCGGCCGGCAACTTCGCGCGCGAGCGTCGCGTCCTCCTGTTGCGCTCGCGCGACGGCGCCGGAATTGACATTGCCATGGGTGCGTTGCCGTTTGAAGAGCTAATGATTTCCCGGTCATCCGAGTTCGCGTTTCCCGGCGAAATCAAACTCCGCACCTGCTCGGCTGAAGACCTGATTGTGCTCAAAGCATTTGCCGGACGGCCGCAGGACTGGATAGACGTGGAGCGAACGATCGTGCGACAAACCGGCAAACTTGATTGGGAGTATGTATTGGATCAGTTGCAACCGCTGGCCGAACTAAAAGACGCCCCTCACATTCTGGAGGCCTTGGAACAAAGGCGAATTGAGTTCGAGAAATAACTCACAAGTGATCCAACCGCCCACCATCAATCCGCACCTGCGCACCCTGAACAAACGCGGCGTCATCTGAAGCCAGATACGCAATCACGGCGGCGATATCTTCGGGCTTGCCCACGTCGTGCTGCTCGATCTTCTCCTGGCCCGACTTTACATTGGGATTGTCCCAGAGCATCGGCGTGTCGACCGCGCCCGGCAAAATACAGTTGACGCGAATTCCTTTCGGCTTGCCTTCCAGTGAGGCTGAGCGCGTGAGCGAAACCAGCGCCGCTTTGGCTGCCGCATATGGCGCTACCAGCGGCTCAGTCTCAATCGCGTGAACGCTGGAAACATTCACGATCGCGCCGCCGCTTTTCATGTGCAGAAATGCCTGCTTCGTAAAATAGAAAGCGCCCAGCAGATCGACGCGCAAGACCCCGAGCCAATCGTCCGTGGTCAATTCTTCCAGCGGGCAAAAGACCATCAAGCCGGCATTATTCACCAGCACATCGAATCGTCCGAACCTGGCAAGCGTTTGCGCGACCGCCGATTCCACCTGCGACTCATCAGAGACGTTGCAGCCAACCGCGAGCGCATCGGGCGCCCCGGCGGCGCGCACTTCCCCAACCGCCGCCGCGGCTTTATCCAAATGAAGGTCGGCGATAACTACCCGCGCGCCCTCACTCCCGAATCGTTTGGCGGTGGCCAGGCCAATACCGCTCGCGGCCCCGGTAACAATCACTACTCGATCCGTAAATCTCACCTGGACTCCCCCTCATCCGCATTTGCCGGAGCGGTGGGCCGGTCGTTCTGCTGCTGTTTGGCGTGGGCGCGGTTTTCCGTCGCCCATTCGCTCTTGCTGTCGTGGGGCATGACCACGGGGACCCGCAGGCACACGCTCTGCGTGGGGAGCACCTCGCGCCAGTCTTCCATCAACTGTTTATACGCATCTCCGACCGGGCGAATCTTTCGATCCAGATCATAAAGACCTACCGGGTGCACCCGATTATTCTGTTCGCGCAAGGCGGTGTCCCAGTCGATCTGGTCAGTCAGCGAATACCAGGTGAAGCCGACGATGGGAATGCCATCGTTGCGCACCCGCAGCACATTGGACCACTCTTTCCAAAGCCAGTTAACGGCTTCATCGCCGGCGGGTCCTTCGCTGAGGTTCGTCTCGGTGTGCATCACCGGCAGGCGGTAGCGGTCGTAATACTGGTAGGTCAGTTCGTAGTAACCAAACACCTCGCCGGCCGGGCGGGTGGTGCCGTCTTTGGCCACCCGATGTTCGTTGGTGATGTAGTAATCGTTCCCCATGATGCTGTGGTGTTTCAGGTTTTTTTCGAGAAAAAAGTGATACTCCTCGCGCGTCATGCCGTTGTCCATCACATACTCGTACATCTCTGAATCAATCCGCCGCCCGTAATTCAAATCGAGCGAGAGAAACCGCTCGGCATTCATTATCTCGGCCGGCTTAATGGCGTCGGGATTGTCGGCATGGTGATATTCGGTCGATTCGCTTTGAATAAAGATCGCATCGGCCCGAACCTCGAGAATTGCTTCCATGGCCATCACATTCGCCTTGACGATGTGCTTCAAGGCGGTGACGAAATCACGATCGCTGTTCAGCTGCTCATTCCACCAGCCGAACCGCGCCGAGAAAAGAGCGCAGATATACATCTCGTTTATCGGCGTGTAGAGCTGCACCCACGGATAATGCCTGGCGAAGGCCCGCGCGTACCCCGCAAACAGATCCGGAAAATCAGGATTCTGAAAATTGCCCATCCAATCAGGCACGCCGAAATGGCAAAGGTCCGCGATGGGCACGATGTTGCGTTTGTGCAGGTCGCGATAGACCAGATCGCTGAACGACCAATCAAACTTGTCCGCGCCGGTGTAGGCGACATAGAGCGGCACGCCATAACGCAGAAAACTGATCCCCATCTCTTCAACCAGGGCAAAATCTTCCTGCCAACGCTGGTAATGCCGGCATGACTCGAGTTCGTCAATCCGCGTACGTCCGCCATTGATCGTTGGCGACGAGTTCTCGATGCCGGTAGCAAACATGAATGAAGGCGAAACTTTAGGCATGGCCCTAATTTCGCGCCAGACTGCGGATTAAACGTGGCGATTTGGTTGAGTGAATGTCACGAACGAAGTGGGCGGGGGAGTGGTGGGCCGTGCAGCGGCGGACAGCGGGTCATCGCCTGCGAGTAACGTCACGCGTCGAATTACGATCCGCCTTTGCATTGACTTTTCGCTACCGCAAACATTAATCTTCGCGAACAAATAGAAGTCATATTTGACGCGCACTCGATGTGCTGAACCCCAATGCACCTTTGCGCTGAGAGCTTTTTGAATTTTCGTTGTTAAAGCGATTTACAAAAGCGACGGTGCGCAAAAATTTCGTTTTTGATCAGCGGTGTTTTGTCGCCCCAATCTGGTTCGTAACAAGGAAGCCCGCCGAATGACCCATTCCTCTAACCCGAATTCTTGCATGATTATGTCTAATCGCGCCGGTTTCATCCGCGCCAAAGCTCTCTTGGCCCTGGGCGCTTTGCTCCTGGCCCTTTCCGCCCTACCGTTCGCGAGCCATGCGGCGGGATTGAATTCTACGGCCGGCGGCTTCTTATCATCGGTTTATTCAAGCATTTTCGGCGCGCCTACCTCCAAGACTGGCCGTGAGCGTGTGGCGGCGCCTGGCGCCTTTAGCAACACCATCAGCGGCACAATTTTCGATTCGAGCAATAACCCGCTCACCGGACGCAACATCACTCTACTTCAGAACGGCACCGTTTTCGGGACGGTGGCCTCCGATGGATCAGGCATCTACACCTTTACTGGCTTAACCCTGGCCGCTGACGACCACATTGTGGTTTATATCTCCGGCGCTGCCGAGAAGGGCGGCGCCTTCACCCTCAGCGGCGCCGCCGACATAACCACTCTCGATATTGATCAGAACCGGCTGATTGTCCGTTCTGATAGCGGCACCATCGTCACCAACGCGCACTTAAAGGCGGCGCAGTCCTCGCCCGATGGCGACTTGCTCGCCGTTGACAGCGTCGATCCGAATAACATCGTGACGACCCCGGCAACCATTGGCGTGGAGATCTGGTCGGGGACCATTTATGCCCCAGGCGCGGACATCAACAACGGCGGCAATTGGATTAACAACGGAACGTTCAACGCCGGCACATTCACCGTGACCTTCAACGGCACTTCGAACCAGACCATCAGCGGCAATAACTCAACGACTTTCAATAATCTTAAGATCAATAACACCGGCACCGACCCGAACAACGTGGTTTCGCTCGACGCCACGAATGGCGCCAGCAACGACCAGGTCGCTACCCTCGACGTTACCGCCGGCGTTTTCGATTTGGGAAGTGCCGCCTTTCCCTCAAATTTCACCTGTAACGGAAACGGAGACGTGGTCACGGTGCGGCCCGGCGCGACCTGGCGCTGGCATGGCGTAGGAACCTTGCTGCTTTGGGGCAACGTTAATAACAGCGGCACTATCGACTTCAACTCACACGGGACCTCGTGTCCGGACAATGATGACATCCTGATTCGTTCGTTCCCCAGCGGCACCCAACAGACCTGGAAAGGTAACGGCACCTTTTCCATGACTGACGTCAATGTGCAGGATCAAAAAGTGCCGGCCGGCGTAGCCCTGCCATTGCAGATACTCGTCAATAGCGGCAGTCAGCCGATAGTGGCGCCGAATAATAATGGATGGACCATCCTCAACACCTGTACTGGGCCATATACCTGGATTGGCGGCCCGGACCAGGATTGGAGCGTGGCCACGAACTGGTCTCCAGTGCGCACAACTCCGGCAACCAGTGACATTCTGATTTTCGACGGCACCGTCACCCCAGCGCCCATCGTTGACAATGTACCGAACGAGACGGATGCGCAGCTGAAGCTGACGAACAGTATTTCTGCCACCTTAAAGCCGAAATCCCCCATCGCCACCTTAACTTTGAGTGGCGGTACGGGGCAGGATCTCGATATTCCCAGTGGCACTGTGCTCACGCTGGCGGGCTCTGGCGGGCTGACTATCGCCCTAACCGGCACGGGACATGAGTGCACCGTCGCCGGCGGATTAATCTTCCAGGACAGCGCTCACCGTTTGACTGGCGCGAACGCGGGAGAAATCACCTTCGCCGGCCCGAATGGTTTCTTCACCGCGGCGAACGGCGCTTCGGGCAATCCCTTCGGCAGCGGCACTGACGGCTCAGTCGTCTTCCAAACGGGCTCAACCGGCAACTTCAACGATGGCGGCGATCCATTCGGCGGGGTCATCCCACCCCACGCGATCACCGTATTTAATTCAGGCAGCACGGCGATCTTTCGAAAGAACAGTGCCTTCGCTTCCGGACGCAGCTACGGCAACCTGACCTTTGATGGCAACGAGAATTTCAGCGGCACGGGCGGCAATGTGACGACCGTGCTGAATAATTTTCTGATCGACGGCGGCAGTACCTTCACCATGTCGCTGACTCCGGGCGGCGATTTGACCGTTGACGGAAATTTTGAAGATCAAAACCTGTTGGCCGGCAAATTTGATCCGAATGGCCGCACCGTCACCTTCGGCGGTGGCAATACCCAGCAGACCATTACCAAGGCAGGCACTGTGGCCTTGACCTTCAAAGACGTCATCATTGACGAGAACGCGGGCGGCAATGTAACGCTCCTCAGTCCGGTTACGGTTAGTGGAAACTTAAATCTATCGACCACCGATGCGCTCCTCGACTTGAACGGGCAGACGCTGGAACTCGACGGCACGATTAGCGGCCCGGGTAATTTGAAGGGCAGCCTTACCTCGACGTTGCAAATTGGCGGCGTTGGGTCGTTGGGCACGCTCAACTTCGCACTGGGCTTCCGCACTCTTTCTCAGCTGGCGATCAGCCGGCCGCTGCCTTCCGGTTCGGCAACTCTGGGAAATGACTTACAGGTAAATACCGCGGTACTTACGAACGGCACTGTGAACACGGATGGGTTCACCCTCAGCATCAATTCGAACGTCACTCGAACCAGTGGTTACATCATCGGCAATGAGCAGAGAAGTTTCAGCTGCAGCGGCCTCTCGACCCCTTGTGTGGTCACCTTCGATGTAGGTACGGCGAACGCGTACTCGCCGGTCGACGAAGGGGTGCATGTAACCGGCGCAGTCGGAACTTATGCGCAAACAGTGAAGGCCATCGAAGGGCAACACCCCAGTATTCACACTGCCGGCGCTAACGCGCTGCAGCGCTGGTGGACCCTGACGCAGCCCACCGGTGGACCAGATGCGGCGCCTTTCGCAGAAGTCCATTTCCACTATCGCGGCGGTGCGCCGACTATTGGTGACGTCGTCGGCAACGAGGCCAATTACAAGATCTTTCAGTACAACGGCTCGTTTGTTAGTTTCCCGGCCGGGCTGAGCCAGAACGGTCCGCTCGATCACTTCGCCATCCTCCTTAGCACTTCTTCGTTCGGCGATTTTACGTTGGCTGAGCCAACCGCAGTCACGCCCGGAACTTTGGCGTTTCTGGACGCTCCGTACACGGACAGCGAGACGAACACCAATCACAATAAGACCATCACCGTTCGCCGCTCCGGCGGAGTGGATGGACAGGTTTCCGTCCATTACGCGACCAGTGCAGGCACGGCCACGGCAGGAAGCGATTACACCGATGTCGCGGGCGATTTGACCTGGGCTGATGGCGATTCCACCGACAAGACTTTCGATATTCCGATCATCGGAGACACGATCTTCGAAACCGACGAAACGGTGAACCTGACCCTCAGCGTTCCCAGCGGCGGAGCTATAATTGGCGGAACGAATCCGACAACTTTGAAGATCATCAACGATGATGCGGCCGACACCAATGTGGCGGTCGACGGTAGCGGCAATCTGATTCTTTCCGATGGCACCGGCACCACGAACGAGCTGATTACAATATCTGTGAACGGCCCGAACCTGGTTATTAGTGATCCTTCTCAGAACTTCGCATGCGGTTCCGGCGCCACCGCCCCCGACACGCACACCTGCGTAATTCCGCTGGCGTCGATTACCGGCAAAATCCAGGTTGACGGTGGTGGCGGGAACGATTCATTAACAATCAATTTATCAGGGGGCAACCCGTTCCCGGCCGGCGGCATAACTTTCAACGGCGGCGATCCGACCACCCCACCGGGCGATCAATTGACTATAACGGGCGGCAGCCAGGCTACAGTCACCTATCATTACGACAACGCGCATGACGGCACGGTGGCGATTTCCAATTTCGGCACGGTGACCTTCACCGGCCTCGAGCCGATTACCAACACGGGCACGGTCAACGACATCATCTTTGAGCTGCCTGCCGGGCCGACAAATGCGGCAACGCTCCAGGATGATGGCAGCGTTGGTAACACTATCTCGCGGTTGACCGGGAGCACGTTCGAAACCACGAACTTCACCAACCCGGTCAGTTCGCTGACCGTTAAGCGCGGCAAGAAGGCCGATACAGTCAGAGTCAATGGGCTGCCTGACTTCAATGCAAGCCTGGCCATTGGTGAGGCAGTTAACCCCTTCGCCAGCATTTCGATGAGCGGCGCGGTGAGCGTTACCGGCTCAAACACGGTCAAACTGTATGCGGGAGATGTGAGTGGCGCGGGCGATATCAGCACCGGTGGCGGCTTGACGGTGAATAACACCGGCACCAGCAGCACGCTCAACGGTGTCATCTCGGGTAACGGCGGACTAACGAAAGAGGGCAGCGGCACTTTAAGTATCGGCGGCAACGATACCTACACCGGATCCACCAGCGTCAGCGCCGGGCGGCTGAACATCAACGGCTCGATTACCAGCAATACTACGGTCAACCCGAGCGCCATACTCGGCGGCGCCGGCACTATCAACAGCGCGAACACCCTGACTGTCACCGGCGGCAAGATTGCGCCCGGGACCAGTCCGGGCATTCTCAACACCGGCAACGTCACCTTCGATACTACTTCGACCTTCGAAGTGGAAATCGGCGGCACCGCGCCCGGCAACACCGCCACTAGTTACGATCAGCTCAAGGTCACCGGCACCGTGAATCTCGGCGGGGCGACGCTCCAGCTTTCAGCCTTTAACGGATTTGTCCCGAGCGCCGGGCAGACTTTCACCATCATTGATAACGATGGAGATGGCACTGATCCGATCGCCGGAACATTCAATGGCAAGGGCGAAGGCGCTATCATTCCGAACTTCCTCGGAGGCACCCTCAGCGCCCAAATCAGCTACCAGGGGGGCAATGGCAATGACGTGGTCCTCACGGTCCTGGCGGCAGCGCCGGAAATCGATGTGCAGGGCAACAGCATCTCTATCTCCAGTGGCGATACCAGTCCGGCCACCGCCGACGGCACTGATTTCAGCACGGCCAGTGTCGGCAATTCGTCGAGCCATACGTTCACGATTCTGAATACCGGCAATGCGGCGCTAAATCTGACCGGCACACCAAAGGTCGATATCAGCGGCCCGAACGCCACGGACTTTACGGTCACCGTTCAACCCGGCAGCCCGGTGGCGGCGAGCGGCAGCACCGCGTTCATTATCAAGTTCAGTCCGGCGGCAAGCGGTGCGCGTTCGGCATCGGTCAGCATCGCCAACGACGATGCAAACGAGAATCCCTACACCTTCTCGATCCAGGGAACCGGCGCCGATCCGGTCTGCGCGACGCCGCCGGCGGGAATGGTCGCGTGGTGGCCGGCTGAAGGAAACGGCAACGATGTCATGGGGCCGATTTATACGCCCGGCGCGCTGGTCAACGGCCTCGCGTTCGCTCCCGGCAAAGTCGGTCAGGCCTTCAGCTTTGACGGTGTCGATGACTACGTCGAAGTTCCTGACGGCCCCGACGTGGATATTACCGGCGCCCTCAGTATCGATGCCTGGGTCAAGCCGAATGCCCTGGCCAATCAGATCATCGTCAGCAAGTACGACACGACAGTGCCGTCAGCCGTCAGTTACCTGCTGCAAATGACCGATACCGGCAGTGTCCTGTTCAATGCTTATCAGGGCGCCAACTCGCGCGGTGTGGTAACGACGCCGGGGGCCATCGTGGCCGGCGAATTTACCCACATCGCCGCCACCTTTGATCCGTCCACCGACACGATGAAGATATATGTCAATGGGGTGGACTCGGGAGCAGCCGCCCAGGCAGGCTCGACGCCGATTTCGGCCATCGATAATACGTCGACCCCCTTCCGCATTGGGGTAGCCAGATCCGCGAGTGTTCCGGGCTTCACTGGTTTCTTCAGCGGACTGATTGACGAAGTTGAGCTGTTCAATACGGCGCTCAGCGCAGCTGACGTAGCGGCCATTTACAATGCGAGCTTTGTGGGCAAATGCGCGCCAGAGATTGACGTCCAGGGAAATGGCAATTCGATTCCCGACGGCAGCACCTCAACGTCGACGACGAACGACACTAATTTTGGCAATGTCAGCGTTGGCACCCCGGTCACGCACACATTCACCATCTTCAACACCGGCGCCCAGCCGCTGGACATTATCGGGATCACCGTCGGCGGGCCGAATAGCAGTGAGTTTGTGCCGGGCTCCCTGACTCCGGCGAGCCCGATCCCTCCCAGCGGGTCGGCGCAGTTCACCCTTACCTATACGCCGACTGCAACCGGCGCGCGCAAAGCGACTGTGCATATTTCGAATAACGACAGCGACGAAGGTGATTATGACTTTGCGGTTGAAGGCGGCATCGAGCCCCCGGCCGTGGTCCCGCCCAGCCCGCAGACCGCGGACGAGGGCACGTCGGCTGATTTCGACCTGGGCTCGTTTACCGATCCAGGCGGCGAAACTGAATCACCGTGGTCAGTAAGTGTCGACTGGGGTGACAGCAGCCCAGCCACCAATTTCAGTACGTCGACCCAGGGAGCGCTCGGTACGCAATCGCACACGTACGCCGATAACGGCACTTACAAGGTGACTGTTACGGTCACTAATAAAGACAGCGTCGCGGGCTCGAACACCTTCGACATTACCGTGGCCAACGTCGCGCCGACCATAGCCCTTAGTGGCACTTCCACCCCAGTGAGGTGCTTTGCTTTCACCCTGAACCTCGGTGCGATTACCGACCCGGGAACCGACACCGTGTCTTCAGCCGTCATCGACTGGGGCGATTCAACCACGACCCCGATCAGCAGCAATCCGGCGAATACGACGCAGACACATACCTACAGCGCCATCGGCCCATACAACATTACGGTGTCATTGACGGACGAAGACGGCACCTTCCCGAACGCCGGCAGCATGAGCATTACGGTCATTGACCCGTCGGGCACCTTCACCGTGAATGACGCCGGCGACGATCAGGATTTTGTGATTGACGGCGTCTGCGAAACGCAACCAGGTAACGGCGTCTGCACTTTGCGCGCGGCCATTCAGGAAGCCAACGCCAGCTGTTTCAGCGGGCCGATCACTATTGATTTGACCGTCGTCCCCAGCGGCATAATTACCCTCTCCAACCTGCCCTCGCCGGCGCTACCGTCGATGCAACATGACATGAATTTGAACGGACCCGGCGCGGATAATCTGACGGTTGATGCCAGTAACCATTACCGAGTCTTCAGCATTAGCGCCGGCACGACCGTAAACATCAACGGCTTAACCATCGCTCATGGCAACGCCGGCGGCGGCAACGGCGGCGGTGTGCTTAACGACGGCAACCTGACGATGTCCGACTGCAATGTCATCGGCAACAGCGCCACCAAGGGCGGCGGCATTCAAAATACCGACAACGGCAAACTGACGATTCTCAGCGGCAACATCGAATCGAATATCGCCAGCACTGGCGGCGGCGGTATTCGCAACACTGGTGTGATGAAGGTGGTCAACGCCGTCATCGCCTCCAATGGAGCCAACCGCAGAGGCGGCGGCATTCTCAATGACAAGCAGGACAGCGGCACGAATCCCGGTCTGCTTACACTCACTAATTGCACGATCGTCGGCAACGTCGCGGACGCCGATGACAACAATGCCACCGACCCCTGCACCGGCGGCCAACCGTGTGAGGGCGGCGGCCTTTATAACGGCGGCACTGCCAGCCTGGTGAATACTGCAGTGGGCGGGAACTTCCTCGGCAATCAGACTTCCGACGACATTAAAGGCAACAGTGTTAACGCTGCCTCTTCGCACAACCTGATCGGCACCGGCGGTTCGGGCGGATTGACTGATGGCGTAAATGGAAACCAGGTCGGGGTGGTCGATCCGAAATTCGGACTCGGCGGGATACCGGAGCCCGGCAGTCCGGCGATCGACCGCGGCGATGACTGTGTGCTCACAGATGCCTGCGCCGCCTCAACGCTGGGCTTCAGCGTGACCGCAGATCGAAGCGGCGTGGCCCGCCCGCAGGGGCCGCATGTCGATATCGGCGCGTTTGAACTCCAGGAGTTTGTAGTTAACACCACGGACGACTTAAATAACGACGGACAATGCACGCCGCTCGGCACCGGCAACGGCTGCTCTTTGCGCGAAGCCATCGACGCCGCGAATCTCACTTTTGGTGCGGCAATCGTGTTCGGGATTCCTGACACCGATCCGGGATGCCCGGCTGGCGTCTGCACCATCACACCGGCGACGACCTTGCCGGCAATTATCAGCAAGGTCTTCATCGACGGCTACACACAGCATCCGTGTCCGCCCACTGGCACTGAACCATGCTCGCATCCGAACACCCTCAGTCTGGACCAGGGTGACGACGCGTCTCTCCTCATCGTCGTCGACGGCGCAAATATTCCTGAGGGGGCCGGTCTCGATCTGGAGCAGGGCTCTGACGAAACTACGATCCGCGGGATTGTCTTAACGCACTGGCTCACCGGCATATTCATTAACGATAGCAACCGCAATAACATCACCGGCAACTTTATCGGCATCGATCAGACCGGGAATTTCCCAGCCGGAGCCAACGGGGGCATCGGCATAGCTATCTCGAGTGACTTTGACGCCAGCAGCGATAACCTTATCGGCGGCGACTTTCCTGAGTTCCGGAACATTATTTCCGGTAATGGAGCGGCGGGAATTGACATCGGCCAGTTTGGTGGGACGGGCGTCAGCTTCACTACCGTAGAAGGCAACTACATTGGCACGGATCGCACGGGCAAGAGTGGGGTGGCTAACGGTACGCACGGCATCGTGGTCGAAAACGGCAGCGAATTCAACACCATCGGTTGCGAGACACTCGACGGCGACAACGTGATCTCCGGAAACCGCGACGCCGGCGTCTATGTGACCGACACCGATTCCTGCCTGATTGAGGGTAACTTCATCGGCACCGATTGCACCGGCACCGCTCAGTTAGCAAACGGCCGCGGCGTAGTCATGAACAACGTCGCCCAAAGCCTTATCGGCATGCCGCCTTTTGGCAACGTTATCTCCGGCAACGCGACCAATGGCGTTGAGTTACTCGGCGGATCCTGCGGCAGCAATCTGGTGCTGGGCAACTTCATCGGCACCGATGTCAGCGGCACCGTCGCCGTGGCGAATGGCGGGTCCGGAATCTATTTGAACGGCGCCAGCTATAACACCATCGGCGATGGATTCCCCGGAGATGGAAATCTTATCTCTGGGAACAAAGATGAAGGCATTGCCCTGCTTGGCGCCAGCGACAATCTGATCCAAGGGAATTTCATCGGCACCGATGTTAACGGCAACGTCACCGGGTTGGGCAATCAGGGCCATGGTATCGAGGTCTACATGATCGCCGAGCCCCCGGCGCCTTCGATTGAAAACGTTATCGGCGGAGAGGCCAGCTGTGGATGCACCACCGCCCAGCGGCGAATTAATGAGAAGGCTGCGGCCTTCCACCCGACGGCTGAGGCAAGGGTTGCCGCCGCTGCGACCGCCAAGGCGCAGGCCGCAAACGCAGTTCCGGCGGACGTTTCCGCCAATCGGCAGGCTGCGAATTCGCCGGCTGCCGCGCTGTGGCAAAGAATTGCCGGATGGGGCGCGAAGCAACGGCAACCGAACTTCACCTGGACCAGGACGCCAAAACCCGGCACCGACACACGAGCTTCCATCAAGGGAGTCACCGTCAAACGAACTCCCGGCAAACAGAATTCTGCCGCGCGGGGACAGACTTCCGACGCTCCGGGTGTAGGCACGGGTTCGGGAGCGAACCTGATCGCCGGCAACGCCGGAGACGGTGTTCGTGTCAGCAGCCAAAATGACGTTGATAATCTGATCAGCGAGAATTCAATCTTTTCAAATGACGGTCTGGGAATAAACCTCGGGACTGACGGCGTCACCTTAAACGATCCGGGCGATGCGGACGAAGGACCGAACCATCTGCAAAACTTCCCGGTGATTACCAGCGCTAATCCGGGAAGCACTACCGTCAGCGGCACGCTCGATTCAACCCCGGGCGCTTCGCTCACGATCGAAGTCTTTGCCAACAGTAGTTGCGATTCGCCGAGTGGATACGGCGAAGGGCAGACGTTCCTCGGATCAATACCGGCAGTCGAAGGCTCGCCGGGCCAATACACCTTCGATCTCACGACGGCCGCTCCGCTCCCAGCCGGTCAAATACTGACCGCGACGGCCACCGCCGCCAACCTTACCGGCTCGGGCAGCACGTCTGAGTTTTCGCAGTGCTTCATGGTTCCCATATCTGATGTCACTCTGACCCTGGTCGGGCCCACTTCCGTGTTCGAGGACAGCGGTAGTCCGCTGGTGTTCCGCTTTACGCGCAGCAACACCATCGGCCCGTTGAGTGTAACGTTCTCAGTCGGCGGTACGGCTTCATACGGCGTAAGCGGCGCTGACTATACCGCCACCGGGGCTTCCACGTTCACCTCGTCGTCGGGCGTAGTGGATTTCGCTGACGGCCAGCCAACGGCGGATGTGACGGTTCAACCGATCGCCGATCCAAATCCCGAGGCGGATGAAACTGTCATCCTTAAGGTCAGTCCGGCCGGCGGGTATAACGTCGGCGCCCCCAACACCGGCACGGGCACTATCACAAACGACGACGCTTGTCCTACGACCTTTATCGTGAATAGCCTGGGCGACACGGATGATGCGGCTCCGGGTGACGGTCACTGCGACACCGACGGCAACCTCGGGAACGGTGATCAGTGCACGCTGCGCGCCGCGATTACCGAGGCGAACGCGTTGACCACGTGCGGCGCGATCACAATTGACGCCACGGGCGTTACCGGAGGGATCGGTCTCGGCTCGGTCCTGCCGAACATCGATCACGACGTCAACCTCAAGGGTTCGGGAGCCAATGTGCTCACAGTAACCAGGACCTCCGGCGCAGCTTTCCGAATCTTTACGGTCAGCCCAGGTAGAACAGTTACGATCTCTGGTCTGACGATCAGTAACGGCTCAGCCACAGTGGGCGGCGGTATCTATAACAACCACGGCAACCTGACCATCGATGGCTGCGAAATCACCGGCAATGCGTCCACCTCCAAAGGTGGCGGCATTTTCAATGGGGGCATTGGGTCAGGCACGGCAATTCTGACGATCACCAATAGCACCATCAGCGGCAATAGCAGCGCTGTTGACGGCGGCGGCGTCGATTCCGATTTCAACGGTGGACCTGCGGCTCTGACCGTGACGAATTGCACGGTTAGCGGCAACACCGCGAACGGTAACGGCGGCGGTGTGGTCGTCAACGCATCGCTGGCGACGCTCACTAATGTCACGATTACGAATAACCATGCGGACAACGATGGCAACGCAAGCGGCACCGGCGGCGGACTGACCGCCTCGGGCGGTGCTGATGTCACGCTGCGAAATACAATCGTGGCCGGCAACCTGCGCGGCAGCCCAAGCGCCACCAGCGATGACGCGAACGGCGCCCTTAATACCGGCGGCAAGAACAACCTGATCGGTGATGGTACCGGCATGACCGGCATCAGCAATGGCAGCAACGGCAACCAGGTGGGATCGTCCGGATCGCCGATTAACGCTTTCCTTGGATCGCTCATCTATAACGGCGGAACTACTCGCACGCATGGTCTGCTCTATAACAGCCCGGCGATTGATGCCGGCGACGACACGGTTACCGGGGCGCCGCTGAACCTGACGAAAGACCAGCGCGGCCTGACCCGGCCCGCCGACGGCGATCTGACTGCCGGAATCCACGTTGACATCGGCGCCTATGAGCGCCAGGCGACGGAGACGCGCAATGTCCCGATCGGGAGCAACGTCAACGTTGACATTAATGATGCCCGGGTCAGCTTCCCCTGCGTTCCCGTCAGCAGCTGTGGCCCGCCACCGGCCAACCGTGGTGACGGCAAAGCAAACAACGCGGCGAAGTCACTGCCTGAGGTCTTTAACCCGGCCCTGACAATCACCGATGTCGACCCGAGTTCCCAGCCCGCACCACCGCCGGGCTTCGCGGTCGGCAACACCACAAATCCGCCGTTGCCGTCATTCGACGTCTCGACTTCGGCGTCGTTCAATCCGCCGGCGACGGTCTGCTTCTACCTGCCGGTAATCACGGATTCGGGCTACTTCAATAATTTGAAGTTGTTCCACAACGAAGGCGGCACGCTCGTCGATCGGACGTCGAGTCTGAATTTCGCGTCCCATCTGGCCTGCGCCCAGGTCAGCTCATTCTCGGTGTTTGTAATTGCCGAGAATGTAGCGCCCAGCGCGGCAGATGCGACCGTGAGCGGTCAGATAGTCGACGACCACGGCAATCCGGTCGAAGGCGCCGCCGTGCGGATGACCGGAACGCAGAATCGGCTGACGGTTACCGACGCGCAGGGGAACTATCACTTCGACGACGTCACCACCAACGGCTTCTATGTCCTGACACCCTCGCGGGTGAACTTTACTTTCAGTCCGGCGCAGAAGACCTTCAGTCAACTCGGCGCGAACACAGAGGCCGCGTTCTCCGGCACAGCCAGCAGCAGCGGGGCGAATCCGCTCGACGCGACTGAATACTTCGTGCGCCAGCAGTATCTCGACTTCCTCGGTCGTGAACCCGATGAGTCAGGCTTCAATTTCTGGGTCAATAACATTGAGTCCTGCGGGGCCGACCAAAAATGCCGCGAAGTGAAGCGCATAGACACTTCCGCAGCCTTCTTCCTGTCGATCGAGTCTCAGCAGACGGGATATCTGGTTTATCGCACTTACGAAGCTGCCTACGGAAATCTCGACGGAGCTCCGGTACCCATCACTCTGCGCGAATTCACTCCTGACTCGCAGAAGATCAGTAAGGGTGTGGTGGTGCTCCAAACCGGCTGGCAGGAAAAGCTGGAAGCCAACAAGCAGGCGTTCATGACCGAGTTTGTGCAGCGATCGCGATTTACCAACGCGTATCCGGCGGCCACGGCGCCCACACAATTCGTCGCGGCCCTATTTGCGAATGCTCGTGTGCCGGCTTCCGATCCTGACTACGCCGCCGCTGTCGCCCAGTTCAACGGCGCCAGCGACACATCGGACATCGCCGCGCGGGCGCGAGTGGTGCGGCGAATCGCCGAAAACCAGACATTGAGCCGCCAGGAATTCAATCGCGCGTTCGTGTTAATGGAATATTTTGGCTACCTGCGCCGCGATCCAAACTCGGCACCTGACACAGATTTCCGTGGCTACAACTTCTGGCTCGACAAGCTCGATCAATTCGACGGTAATTTTGACGGCGCCGAAATGGTGAAGGCCTTCGTTAATGCGACCGAATACCGCAGGCGCTTTCCGCGTTAAGCTGTCTATCCCAGAGTTGTGAATATCGCTCAGGTCGTTGATTTTGACACGGGGCAGCATTCCTACCGTGAGGGAGAACTTGGAGTGCCGACCTTAAGCGCCCTCCCTTACGGTCGGGCTACTGCCCCGGGGAGTCTGCCTTCCCTAAGCGGACGCCTCGAAAGTCTTGACACTGAGCAATCCCCTTGCTAAAACCCTCATCAAGACTGTTAGAGCATTTTGCTAAAACCCGACCACGGCCCCTGGCATTCGCTTTTGCCCTAACCCTTCGCCAGCCGCCGCGGCTCATAACCAAGAAAAAATGGAGGTCTCGGATGAATTTCGGTAAGTATTTCAGATTGGCGGCCATTGCCCTGACCGCAGTGGCTTTTGCGCAGATTACTCAGGCTCAGTCCTTCGAAAAAATGGCAAACATGACGGCGGGAGCCGGCAATGTTCGCTGGGACGTCGCCGTTCCTAACGGTGGGGGAACCTTAGTCATTTCCTTCCCCGACGGTCGGACGATTACACGGAGTTTTTACAGCTCCTCGGTGCAATTTGATTTGACGGATAAGCAACTCGAAGGCGCGCCCGACGGCGTTTACAACTATGAATTGAGATTGGCGCCCGTGCTCACCGGCAACCAAAGAGCTGCATTGGTGAACTCGCGCGGCAGGGATGACGAGCCTGAGAGCGACCGTGAGGCTCGCAAGCGGCCCACCCTGACTCCGCTGGTGCAATCAGGAAGTTTCGCGGTGGTCAATGGGATGGTGATAGGGCCCGGCGCGGTTGAAGGACAGCGCGCTGGCGCGAACAAAATTCAGCAGCTGCAGCCGAAGCCACAGCTCTCCAGCCCGGCTGTTTCGGGGAATACTATTAGCCGGCTGCGGAACCACCGCTTCTCGCTGGGCGCAATGCCTGACCAGGTGATTGCCGACGATCTCATTGTTCAGGGCAGCGCTTGCGTCGGGCTCGACTGCGTGAATAACGAGTCCTTTGGCTTCGACACGATTCGCTTGAAGGAAAACAACACGCGGATCAAGTTCGACGACACGTCGACGGGAACCGGGTTCCCCAATCATGACTGGCAACTGACGGCGAACGATTCCGCCAGCGGCGGCGCCAATAAGTTCTCCATCGAAGACATTACGGCGGCCACCGTGCCCGTCACGATCACCGGCAGTGCGCCGACCAATTCTCTGTTCGTGGCCAGCGGCGGCAATGTTGGACTCGGAAATTCAAGTCCGGTTCTTAACCTTCACATCACGTCCAGCAATACGCCGGCCCTCCGCCAGGAGCAAACCAACAGCGGCGGCTTCACGGCGCAAACCTGGGACATCGGCGGCAACGAAGCAAACTGGTTCGTGCGCGATGTAACGGGCGGCTCGCGTCTGCCTTTGCGAATTCGCCCCGGCGCGCCTACCAGCAGTGTTGATATTTCGGCCACGGGCAATGTCGGCATCGGCACCGCATCGCCGGATCAGAGACTGTCGGTAGCCGGCGTGATTCAGACGCGCGGCGCCGGCGCCGGCGGCGGGCTGCTCACGTTCGACAATGCGGCCAATTTCTGGCGCATCTCGCAAACGGTCGCGGGGAACACCGGCAAGCTCCAGTTCTCGCAGGATGGCGTGGCCGACGTAATGACGCTCACCAATACGGGGGCCGGTTTCGCCACGAATGCGCCCACGGCGACGCTTTCGGTAAACGGCACGGCCAACAAGCCGGGTGGCGGATCGTGGGACGTCTTCTCAGACGAACGGCTGAAGAACATTAATGGCCGCTTCAGTCCGGGCCTGAGCGCCGTGATGCGAATCCAGCCGCTGCGGTACCATTACACTTCAAAGAATGAACTGGGACTGCCGTCGGACCGCGAGTATTTTGGTTTCGGCGCCGGCGCGTTGCAGAAGGTGCTGCCTGAAGCTGTCAGCAAGAACGCCAACGGCTACCTGCAAGTAAACAACGATCCGATTCTCCTGGCCATGCTCAATGCTATCAAGGAGCAACAGCAGGAGATTGCCAGTCTCAAGGCCCAGGTTCGCAAACTCCAGTCGGGGCGAGCGAGTCGGCGCAGCCGGCACTAAACACCCTAACCCGGCCGGCTAAAGACAAAGAGCGGATGAATCACTGGTTCATCCGCTCTTTCATTTCCGGCGCCGCCGGCGATGACGCCCGAACAGTTAGTTAACAAACCGCCGCAACTGGACGCTAATCGCAAAGCCGATGGCGATGAAGGTAGCCAAAACAGATGACAGCCCCGCGCTCATCAGCGGCAACGGCACGCCGATCACCGGCAGCATCCCCAAAGCCATTCCCACGTTGATGAAGATCTGAAAAATCAACCCTCCAACAATGGCCATAATCACCAGCATGCCGGTCCGGTCCCGTGATCGGCGCGCATCGTTGATCAGCCGCGTGAGCAGCAGTCCATAGGAAGCCAGCAGCAGCAGGCATCCCACAAAGCCGGTAGTCTCAGCCGTCACGGCAAAGATAAAGTCCGTGTGCGGCTCAGGCAGAAACTTCAGACTGCTTTGCGAATATTCGCTGCCTCGCGCGCCGGTCACGCCGCCTTCGCCGACGGTAACCATCGATTGCCAGGTGTGATATCCGAAGCCGCGCTTATCGGCATTCTCGGGGTCGAGGATGACGTTGATGCGTTCGAGCTTGTAGCCGTGCAGCAAACCCGTTTTCACACCGACCGTGTAGGCCAACGGAGCGCCGGCGATGCAGGCCGCGAGCACCGCGACCACCATCCACATGCGGACTGAGGAGAGAAACAAAATCACGGCCAACAGCGGAACATAGGTAATGGCCTGTCCCATATCGGGCTCGAGCAAAATCAATCCCATAGGCAAAGCGAGGATGGTGCAGCCGACCAGGAATTCTTTTGTCGTCAGGCCGCCGGTGCGGTGCTTGCCGAAATACCTGGCGAGCATCAGCACCACCGGAATCTTTACAAATTCAGATGGCTGAAACTGGCCGGCGACCGGCAGCTTGATCCAGCAGCGCTGGCCGTTGACCTTCATGCCGATATGAGGAATCAAAACGACTATCAGCAGCAGCAAGCCAAAGATGTAGAGAACGGGCGCCAGCTCGACGAGGCGGCGGTAATCGGTAAAGGCGATGCCCAGCATCGCCACGAAGGCGATGCCGAGCCCAATCAGCTGTTTTTGCCAATATGGTTCCGTCGGCTGGGCGTTATGAATTTGCCACGCGCCGAAGCCGACAATGCCGATGGCCAGCACGGCAATCAGCCAGTCAAAATCGCGTAGCGTACGTTTTTTAATATCGACCATGAAAATCTTAGCGTGTGATTACGAACTACGAGGAACAACCGTTAATTCGTCTTCATTGCGATCGAGTTCTTAGGCGGCTCGGGCTGGTTGCGAGTCTTGGCGTAATAAACGTCATAAACGGCGCGCACCGCTGGGGCGGCATTCCGGGCGCCAAATCCGGAATTTTCGATGAGAGCAATTATGGAAATCTCCGGCTTGTAAGCCGGCGCGTAGGAAACAAACCAGGAATGGTCTTTGTTCTTGCCCACGTCTTTTCCCAGACCGACAACCTGGGCGGTTCCCGTTTTGCCGGCGATATCAAAACCCGCCATCTTTATGGCCGCGGCGGTGCCGCCGTTGTTGACCACGCCCCACATGCCATCGACCACGACTTTGTGTTCATCCTCGGGAATCGGAATGATCTTTGGATTGGGCCGTTGCGGATCGAGCGGTTCAAACATGTGGGCTGCTCGATAGTCGGGATCACCGGGATTACCGATGGGTTTGAATTCCTTCAGCAGATGCGGAATGTAAAGCTTGCCGCCCATTCCCACGCCCGCGACAGTGCGCAGCATAGCCATGGGCGTCACGATGTCATAGACCTGCCCAAACGATGCATAGACGGTGTCAATGTCGCGCCAGTCAGGATCGCGCGGGTTCATCTTGGCCTTAAATTCGGGCGAGGGTGTAAAGCTGATGACTTCATGCGGCAGGTCGATTCCGGTCCGCTTATTGATATCAAATTCATCGACCATTTCCATGATGCCTTTAATGGTCATCTTCAATCCCAGCCGGTAGAAGTAGCCGTCACATGACTTGGTAATGGCAGTCCGTAAATCCGGCGAACCGTGATTGCCCATGCAGCGGGTGAACTTGTTGCCCACTTGAATGCCGCCACCGCACACCAGGTTCGACTTGTCGATCGTGATCGCGCCCTGTTGCAGTCCGGCCACCGACATGGGCACCTTCCAGGTCGAGCCCGGTGGATAACGGCTCTGGATGGCGCGATTGAGCAACGGCGTCTGCGGGTCGTTTAGCAGCGCGCTATACTCGGCGCGTCCGGCTTTGGTCGCGATCCGCTGCGAGAACAGATTTGGATCAAAGGTCGGATAGGAAGCCATCGCCAGGATCTCGCCGTTGTTCGGATCCATGGCCACGATTACGCCGCGTTTCGTCAGAGAGTTTTGTAATTGCTCCTCAGCGGCCCGCTGCAAATCCAGATCGATGGTGGTGTACAGGTCCTGGCCCGGCTGCGGCGGCACAATCTCGAGTTCCTTCTGGATGTGGCCGCGGCTGTCGACGATTACCTTGCGATAGCCATCCCGACCGCGCAGATAGTCGTCATAGGTGGACTCCAATCCGCTCTGCCCGACAATTTCACCCGGCTTGTAATGCTTTTCCTTGTAACGCGGATCGTCAAGTTGTTGCGGGCTGATCTCCTGCACGTAACCGAGCACATGCGCCAGCATTCCATTGGCCGGGTATTGCCGCTGGGGAATTTGTTCAACGCGCAAAGCGGGAAATTCCAACTGGTGCGCATCGACCCAGGCGATGTCCGAAGGCGTTACCCCTTCCTTTATCAGAATCGATTCAAAGGCAGGTTGTAACTTAACTTCTTCAAACTTCTCACGCAGGATTTCGGCGTCGAGGTTCAACCCATCCGCCAGAGGCTTGATGAGCGAGTCGCGATCAATATTCTTGGTGTCCTCGCGGGAAAGGATGACGCTGTAGATGGGGCGCGAATCGACCAGCAGCTTGCCGTTTCGATCGAAGATCCCGCCCCGCGGCGCGGGGATCGGCAGGAGGCGGATGCGCTGGTTCTCGGCGATCTCGGCATATTTCGTTCCGTTTACGATTTGGAGCAGGTACAGCCGCACGCCCAGGACGCCCAAAAGCACCACGATCAACGCCTGAATCAAACGCAGGCGCACGCGCAGGTTTTGTGAATCGTCAACGAATTTCATCTTCTTCTCGCTGCTGCCGAGGGACGCCGCGCGACCCGGCGCCGCACCGTAAACTGGCGGCGCTGCCGCGCCTTACTGCTGAAGTAAGCATCGTAAAGGTAAAGCAGAATCGTGCCCGCTACCGTGGTAGCAATCAGCTTGTACGACAAAGATTGCACAAAAGGCATCGGCGGCGGTTGTCCTAACAATCGATGCATGCCGACATAGACAAGGTTGTCAATCGCACTCGCGCAAAACAGCACCGGGATGCGCAGCAAAGTCGTATCAAGCATGACGCGCGAGCCGACGTAATAAACTGCGTAGACGGTGACTACCTTGGAAAAGCCGCCGGCCCCGAGCAACGCCGGGGGACCGCTGATCAGGTCCAGGGCCAATCCGGCCACGGCTGCCGTGATCAACGCCAGGAGCGGCTCGCGTTGCAGGGCGAAGTACACGACCAGCACCAGCGTGAAATCGAGGTAGCCGAGAGGCTGCCAGACAGCGCGCAGGCCCGACTGAATTGCGATGGCGACGACGAGAAGTATCGCGACTGTCAGTTGGCGCATAGCAGTGAGCAGCGAACTGTGAGCAGCGAGCAGTGAGCGCCTTCAAGCAGACGGAACGATGCTGAGCCAGGCGTGTCGGAACCGAAAGAGTGTTTACTGCTCACTGCTTACTTTTTTTGTCTACGTTTGGGAGAGCTTGATCGGGTTCGGTGCGCTGTGGCGCGTGATAAGTGAGGACCGCAACTTCCTTAAGTCTTTCCAGACCCGCAGTTGGACGAATGTGAATTCCCAGAGGCTGGGTGGCCGAGCCAGGTCGTACTTCGATAATTTCGCCGATGGTGTAGCCCACCGGATAAATCCCATCCTGGCCGGTGGTCGTAACCAAGTCACCCACCTGCACCTTTTCCAGGCCTGAGACGTAGCGCATATCCAAGAGGCCGCTTTCACCCATGCCCTTGATAGAACCCATCGCGGTCGATTGGTTAGCCTGGCCCACCACCGCGCCGGCTCCCGACCGCTCATCGGTCACCAGCATGACCTGTGAGCTCAAAGGACCAGTCGAAACAACTCTGCCCACGATGCCCCCGGGAGCGACGACCGGCATGTTTACCTCGACGCCGTCCATCCTTCCCTTGTCGATAGTGATACTGCCGAACCACATTGATGGATCACGGGCAATGACCCGGGCGGCCATCGAGCTGTACTGGCTGCCGGCGGACATCTTCAACAACTGCTCCAGCCGGGTAGCTTCCGCGGCGCGTTCACGCGTGTCGCGCAGCTCGGCTTGCATGCTCTGGACTTGATTGCGCAGTTGTTCGTTTTCAGCCGAGGCCCGATGCAGTTCGGAAATCTTGCCGAAAAACCCGCCGACCCAGTTAGCGCTGGAGGACATGCCCCGTTGCAGCGGATACATTATGGTCTGCGCAAGCGAGCGGATCTTTCGCTGCTTGGTTTCGGCGTCTCGGGCGTCATAGGTCATGAGGCCGAAATTCAAAGCCAGCAGGGCAAACAGCCACCAAGGCGCCCGTTGGCGAATCTCTCGTTGTGTGCGAATGGCAGCCATGAATCAGAGGTCAGAAATCAGAAGTCAGAAGTCAGAAGCTGACATCCGATCTGGCGTCTTGCGCCTACGCTCCGGTCGTCAGACTATTGTCCCACTTAACGCGCTTCAACAGATCGAAATCTGAAAGCATTTTACCGGTGCCGAGGACGACCGAGGCGAGGGGATCCTCAGCCAAAGAGACGGGCAGCCCGGTCTCAATCGACAAACGCTTGTCGAGGTTCTTCAATAACGCGCCGCCGCCCGTGAGTACAATGCCGCGCTCGACGATATCGGCGGAAAGCTCCGGCGGGGTTCGTTCCAGGGCCACGCGCACGGCGTTGATAATCGTCGACACCGAATCAGCCAGCGCTTCGCGAATTTCTTCGTCAGAAATCGTAATGGTCTTGGGAATCCCTTCGATCAAGTTCCGGCCGCGCACTTCATAGGACAGCTCTTCATCGAGCGGAAATGCCGAACCCAGCTCAATTTTGATGGCTTCCGCGGTGCGTTCTCCGATCAGCAGGTTATATTTTCGTTTTATATATTGTGTGATGGCTTCGTCCATTTCGTTTCCGGCCACGCGTACGGAACGCGAATAGACGATGCCGCTCAAGCTGATCACGGCGATGTCGGTAGTCCCGCCGCCGATGTCCACCACCATGTTGCCATGCGGTTCGGTGATGGGCAGGCCGGCGCCGATGGCCGCGGCCATCGCTTCTTCGACCAAATAAACTTCTGAGGCTTTGGCGCGATAGGCTGAATCTTCGACAGCTCGCCGCTCAACCTGTGTAATCTCGGACGGAATGCCGATGACCACCCGCGGGCTGACCCAGGTTTTCCCGTTATGCGCCTTGCGAATGAAGTGCTGCAACATCTTTTCAGTCACTTCAAAGTTCGCGATCACACCGTCTTTCATCGGGCGGATGGCCACAATATTGCCGGGCGTGCGGCCAAGCATTTCCTTTGCGTCCCGGCCCACCGCTTCCACCGCATTGGTGACCTTGTTGATGGCGACGATGGAGGGTTCAGAAACGACAATCCCCCGACCCTTGGCGTAGACCAGGGTATTCGCGGTTCCGAGATCGATCGCCAGATCGCTCGAGAATAGACTGAAGACGGATTTAAGAGCCATTTGAAACCGAGCTTCCTACTGAAAAATGAGTTGTCTGAAGAGGTGAGCGGTCAATCCGCGTGCAGGCTGGAAGCCACGACGGGCGCGAAGGGCCTGGCAATTAATAAATCTACTCACCGAAGCAGAACCGAACACACAAAGATACAACGATTCGTGCGCTATTGCTATCACGAAATTAAATTCTCGTCGGGAATTCTTTGGAATTGTTCGCCGGGTATCAGACGCGCCCCCGGCCGGTCCGGTTTGCCAATGCTAAGCGACTGCGCGGCGAGGCGTACGCAGTTCTTATTGCCGGCCTTGGCTGCATACATAGCCTGGTCGGCAGAGGAGATCAACTGGTGGGGTGACAGAGCATCGTCAGGAAAGACCGCCGCCCCAATGCTTACCGTCAGCGATATTCTCAGGCGCCGGCCGCCGGTGAACCGGTGGGTTTCAACTTTCCGGCGAATTCTCTGCGCTACGATGGCAGCGTCCTCGGGTCCGGCTTCCGGCAGGATCACGACAAACTCGTCTCCCCCATAACGCACGACGCAATCGGTATCGCGAACTGAGGGCAACAGCAACGCGGCCATTTCCATCAGGCAATGCGAACCGGCCAAATGACCGTGCCGGTCGTTAACGTGCTTGAAGTCGTCGAGATCGAGAAACAGCGCGGCCACCTTCGTGCGATAACGGCGGGCCCGCTTGATTTCGTTGACCAGAAACTGCCGCAGGTAACGCGCGTTGTGCAGGCGCGTGAGCTCATCTGTGAGTGACAGCCGCTCTGCATCTGCAATCCGAACTGAGTTGGTCAAGGCCAGCGCGATCGACGAAGTGACAGCTTTGAGCGTCCGGACATCATGGGCCGAAAAACCGCGTGAGCCGATGCCGCGCACTCCTTCGACCACGCCCATCACTCTTTGGCCGCTGACCAGCGGCGCCGCCAGAATGCGTTTGCGGTCTTCGGAACGCCGCACCAGCGCTGCTGTCGCCAGCACTTCGCGCACTGCCTTGCCGGCAACTTGTTTCACTGGCGGGTTCTCGATCGATGGCACTGACCAATTCTGATCGAACGATAGCTCATCGCCTTCATAAAATGATGTGCTGGCGAGCGAGATGAGTCGCGACCCGGGCTCAGCGTTATTCTGGCTCAGGAAGATCGTCCAACGTTCGGCCTTAATCAATCGCCCCAGCGCATTGATCGAGAGGGCTGCCGCTTCCGATTGATTGGCGGCCAGGTGCAGCGACGCCACCAAGGTAAAGGCGCCGCGGAGTTGCTGTCTGGGCAGAGACTCTGTCAGCTCCCAGGTGTTTTCTGCCGGCGAGATATTGAACTGCTCGGGTTCATCGGCCGGTTGTTGCTCTTCGACTTCGCGCAACAGGGCCGGCAACTGAGCGGCGCTTTCGGCGATGGCATTGAAGCCGGCTTCGGCAACGGTCTCGCGCCAGCGCGGCAGTTGGTTAACGGACGCCGGAGCACAGGCAACCAGCGGCAACTCGGGCCAGCCGGCCCGGAACTTTTGCACCAACTCTTTCAGACAGCCCGCCGCGGGAAGACCCGCCAGTTGATACACGATCGCGATCAATCGGGCATGCCCTGCGCCGTGATCGCCCGGCCACAGATCGGCCGTCCTGGCGACCAGGCCAGACTCATGCAAAATCGTCAGTATTTCGGGCGCAATTTCAGCATTCGGATCTGAAATTACGATAACACTCTTCTTCATCCGGCACTTCGTCCTGCGTCTCGCCTTGAGGATATGGGTGGCCGGGGCGCGCCGTTGCTCAATCTGGAAATCTCAGGTTTCAAATCTCAGATTCCAATCTGAGGTTTGAGATCTGAGATCTCGCTAACTGGTTCGCGTGAGGGTTACGCGATAACTGCTGCTATTTCCTTGTGAGTCGGATGCTTGAACGTTGACTTCGCGCACGGTAGCCGGCGCGGTGATTTGAATCTGAAATGTGCCATCGGCCAGCGCCGGCGTCTCACGGCCCGAGATCCGTACGTTCGCGCCGGGCAGGGTGGTTCCGCGAATGATGTAGACGTCGCCGCCGAGGTGTACGGCCGTCAGGTTTGAGACCGAAACAGTCGATCCATTACCGCCGGAAGCGATCACATAGAATTTTTCCGGCTCGCTCCAATCGCTCGTCTGTCCGGAAGCCGCCGTCGCTCTGACGCGCCAGAAGTACGCGCCGGGCCGCAGGTCGGAAGCGCTGAATTCCGTCGCTGATAATTGATCGCGTTCGATCACTTTTCCTTCCTGGACAAAAAACGGCGACGTCGCCACCTCAACCCGGTAGTAAGCGGCCGCGCCTGATTGCGGCTTTTGCCAGCGCAACGCGACGGTGGCCGAACCGTTACCGGCGGCGGCAATCTTCTCGAGGCCGCGCGGCTGCGAAGGCTGCGGTACATCCAACAACTTCTGTGGCTTTGAAATGGTTCCCGATTGGTTCACGGAAACATATTCCCCGCCCTGCAACGAAACGTTTTCTCCCAACCGGTTGGCGCTTTGCACCGTACCACTACTGACCCGAATTTCTTCAGTTCCTTCGGGAGCGACGCCAAAGCTCGCATTCGTCTGGCCGGCAATCTGGTTCTGCGTCTTGGGAGTTTCGATAACGTTCCGGTTCTCTTCCGTCTGTTCAGAAGTGCGAACGAGCATCTGACCGCTGTCTACGACGACGTGAACATTCGAGCGCTTACCGTTGTCGGTGCTTTCATTGTCGCGGATTATGATCGTGCTGTTCGGCCGCACCACCACCGTCGAGCCATCGGCCATGCTTATGCGCGCGCGCCCATCTGCCTGGGTCTGGACCGTGTCACCCGGGTAAAGCTGAATCTCGTTGTTCGCATAGATGATCTGACGAGTGGCGGCGCGGATGACTCGGACATCACCTTCGAAGGACATGAACCGCGCGCCAGCCGGGACGTCTGACTTGGCCACCACACTCCTGAGCGGGTTGCCAAACTTCCAGACGTACAGCGTGAAGGCGCCGGCCACGACGGCGGCAGCCAGGATCACCACGCCGATATAAATCGCGCGCTTTTGGATGATCCACCAGTCGAATTCGAAGAGGTTTGCTCCGGTTTGCGCCATGCTAATTCGGGGATGTGAGTGAGTGGGGCGCTTGCGAGGCCAACTACGCCAAACACAGATTAACACATGGCACAAAAGTGTTTCAAGACACTTGTTTTCGGGTAATGCTCCTTAAGTGTGTTGCTGGCCTCGGGGCAGTAGTTCGAACCTTGAGAGCCCCACACACGAGATCGTCGAGCCCTCCCTCGTGGTTGGGCTACTGCCCCGCCGCCGGCGGCAAACTAAGATTTCCCGCAAGAATTTGTTGAGGAATACGGCGGGTCTCGCTTAGAAGTGGTTGCACATCAATTGGATTTGAAATTATCCAGGGCTGGCCGTGCACCGGACTGGGCAGTGCATCCAAATACAATTCAATGCGGTAACGGCCACGATCGTGGACGATAAATTCCGCCGTATTGCCGGTCTTTTGATCTATCGCTTGCCCATCCTTATAGAGCACAAAGCGGCAATTTAGCGGTGAGGTGACCGTAAACCGGGTCCGGCCCGTCGCCGGCACCGACCCTCCCATAATCGCATTGAAACTCTCGGGGTTATTAAGATCCTGGGCCACAAACGAGAAGCCTGACGGATCGCCAAAGATGTCGAACGAGATGTAGCAGTGTCCCTGCGAAAGAGCTTCAAGCAGACTTTCGCGTGTCAGGCCCTGGTCTTTCTTAATCAGCACGTGAGTGCGCACGACCCGAAAACTTCGGCCATAGGGGTCCAGCTTGACACCCAGCCACTGGTTGCCGGACGAGTCGTTCAAGCTAAGTCCGATATTCGAGTGGGCATCGTTTCCGGCTACCGCCACCAGAGGCAGATGGTAAGGCAAGCCTTCATCCCATTGCCGCAGGTTTTCCGCCGGACGCGAGAAGAAGTTTGCGAACATCAGGTCCGCATAACTGCGATAGGACCAAAGTCCATCGAAGAACATCACGACAGGATTTATCGCTCTCGCATTGCTAAAGAGGTTGTAGATCTCGATTCCATTCGCATAGGTCTGATGCCAGTTTTGCGATTCGGATGGATAGGCCACGATCGCGAGTCCGCCAATGGCCCTTTGCTCCTTGATCAAATCCTGGGTCGGACGTTGGTCGGCGGTTGCGGCAGCCGCTGAGCCGGGAATCAACAACAAACGATCGCCATTTGCCGTAGAGACTTCATTGCCGTTTACAAACAGGATTCCCTCATGCGTTCCATTGAGCGTCATCGCAGAGGTGTCGAAGTTCGACTGCGGATGCTCAGTCATGATCACGAAATCAAGTTGGTTCGCCCTGGCGGCGGCTATCAACTCTGAGAACGTGCCGGTGCTGTGCCCGCCCAGAAATGAATGGACATGGATAACGCCCTGGTAATCTACGTACTGATTGTCCTCAGCGGCCGGAGTTCGTTGAGTTGCGAGTTGCTGAATTGCGTTGTGCAGTCTGTAAAGCCGGTAGCGGCGGTACGCGAAAGGGATCTGCGATCCGACGAGCAACAGCAGAATCGCGAGCAGGATTTTGCGTCTCATACCGAAGCTTCGGAGCGTCGATATCCTGGTCAGCGGTTCACGAGCATCCTGCTCGCGTCTTTTTGTGACACAGAACCGGCGAGGGTGCCGGTGAACCGCAGGCAGAATGCTGCGCTCCGCTACTCTTCAAAATCGACTTTCGCCATGCTTTCGACGAGCTGGCGGCCGAACTTTACGACTTCCACGTGTTCAGGGTGGACGGTATAAGCCTCGAGCACCGAGCGATCGCGAAACTTCGCGCACAGCCCGATATCAAAAGAGTTCCAGGCCCGCAGAAAGTCGAAACCTACAGACAGGCTTTCAATCCCGGGAACAATGTTGGCCAGGGCACGCAGATCGTTCTGGTGCTTTTCACGATCTTCCTGTGAAGTGTCTGCGCGATACTTCCACGCTACGATATGAATCACCATGATTTTTTCTACTCACGATTGAGATTAGCAAAATCGCTGATCGCCCAAAATTCGGATGGTGGCGACTATACGTCCTTGGGCCAGACTAGTACAAACCTGATCCGCTGGTTGATTAATCAAAGCTGCGGCGCTGGTGCTCGCGCAGGAACCCGGCGATCGCTTCGATAAATGGCCCGCCAAAATCAGCCAGTTTCTTTGCGCCGACGCCGCTTATCTGCGCAAACTCTCTTTCAGTCGTGGGATAGTACCGGGCCATCTGACGCAGCGAGACGTCCGAGAAGACTATGTAGGCGGGCACGCTTAACTGGTCCGCAATGGTTTTCCGCACCCGCCGCAGCCGATCAAACAACGCCTCATCGTAATCGAATGCCGCGCCGAGATCAGATTTCCTCTTGTCATCGCGCCGGCGACTTTCTTTCGGCGTGACGATGGGTTTGACCAGAAGAATTGGTTGCCGTTGTTTGAGCGCGGTCCAGCCTGATTCACTCAACTGCAGCACATTGAATTTATCCGGCAGCTGTTTCAGCAGCCCCAGCCTAACCAACTCGCGTCCGATCAGGCGCCATTCATTCTGCGAACGCTCTTTGCCGATGCCATAGGTCGACACATGCTGATGTTCCCACTTGCGCACCTTATCGGTGTCGGCGCCCGTCAGCACCTCGGCGATTTGATTGATGCCGAAATCAATCCGGCTCTTCTCGCGCAAACGGTACACACACGAAAGAAATTTTTGGGCTTCGAGCGTGCCGTCATACGTTTCGCGCGGAGTGAGACAGTTATCACAGGCCCGGCAGTCATGATCGCTGAACTCCTCGCCGAAGTAACGCAGCAAAGCCACCCGGCGGCACTCTGCGCTTTCAGCCAGTTGGACCATCTGCCGCAATTGCTGTCGGGCGATATCCCGCTCCTGTGGATTTGAGACTTCGTCGATGAACCGGGAATACTTAACGCTATCGCCGGCGCTGAACAGCAATAGGCACTCGCTGGGCAGCCCGTCACGGCCGGCGCGCCCAGTCTCCTGATAGTAGCCTTCGATGTTCTTCGGCAGATCATAGTGCACGACGAAACGCACGTTCGGTTTGTTGATGCCCATGCCGAACGCAATCGTCGCGCAGATGACCTGCACATCGTCGCGCAGAAACGATTCCTGGTTGCGATTGCGCCGCGCACCTTCCAATCCGGCGTGATACGGCTCCGCCTTAATCCCGTCGGCATTCAGACGCAGCGAGAGACTTTCAGCCGTGTTGCGGCTTTGACAATAAACAATGCCGCTGTCTTGTTCATGGGCCTTCACAAATCGGAGCAATTGCTTGTAAGCGCCATCCTTGGCTTGCACGCGGTAGGTTAGATTCGGTCGATTGAAACTGGCGACATAACAACTTGGATCGCGCAGGCGAAGCTGTTTGATGATATCGCCTTGTACGCGGCGGGTCGCGGTGGCCGTGAGGGCCATGAGCGGCGTCCGGGGAAAGAGTTCACGTAGCTGCGCCAGTTGGCGGTACTCAGGCCGAAAGTCGTGACCCCATTCACTGATGCAATGGGCTTCATCGATGGCGATGAGACCGATGGGCCAGTCTCTCAAATTGGAAAGAAAGGCCGGCAGCATGAGCCGCTCCGGCGCTACATACAAGAGACGATACTCGCCGGCGCGCAAATCACGCATGCGTCCCGCAATTTCGCTTGCCGGCAAGGTCGAATTGAGAAAGGTCGCGGCGATGCCGCTGGCGGTCAGCGCGTCCACCTGGTCCTTCATCAGCGAGATCAAAGGCGAGACGACGACGGTCAGTCCGGAACGCGCCAGCGCCGGCAATTGAAAACAGAGAGACTTGCCCGCGCCGGTCGGCAGTAAAGCGAAGACATCGCGATCGGCCAGCGCGTCGCGAACGATCTCTTCCTGCAGCGGTCGAAATGAATCAAACCCGAAATTCTCTTTGAGCAGGACGAGCAGATTCTGTGTGGGGCTGTTCATAGGAGGGTCCCAGCCGTCAGCGGCAGATCTTCGGGCGGCATTGCCAGGCAACGCGCTTCGGTTCGTGAACACCGGAGCCTGCGGAGCAGGCGTAAGCGTAAAGCCCGGGGTGTAGCGCAGCGGAACCCCGGGACCACGAGTTGTCTTTCAATAATAAGCCCGCGGAGCGGGCGATAGCTTTGCATCTGCACAACGCACAATTCGACCTGCTGTCGCCCGCTCCGCGGGCTGCGATTTTTTTGTTCACTTGGATCCTGGGGCTTACGCCCCAGGCTTTACGCTAACGTCCGCTTCGCGGACTGGAGTCGTCAAGTACTAAACAGCTCTACACTCGATGGTCGCTATGCGACCGACTGCGCACTCGACGCCACGTAAGAAGTTGTTTACGCCGCACTCTCACTCGCCCGGCCCTTCAGCCGCTTAGCATAGAGCGGAAACTTCGCCGTCAACTCAGCCACGCTGCGCTTCACCTGATTACGCACTTCCTCGGATTGTGGCTCGCGAACGACCGCGGAGATCAAACGACCAATCTCGCGCATCTCGGCTTCCTTCATTCCACGAGTGGTGACCGCCGGGGTTCCGATGCGCAATCCTGAAGCTACAAACGGCTTGTTTTGATCGAAAGGGATGGTGTTCTTGTTGACGGTGATGAGCGCTGCTTCGAGCGCCTTCTCAGCGTCTTTACCAGTGACTCCCTTGCCATCCATCCACACGTCGACGAGCATCAGGTGGTTGTCCGTGCCGCCGGAGACAATGCGGAGTCCCTGCTCAGCCAATTCCCCACAAAGCGCCTTCGCATTCGCCAGCACCTGCCGCTGATACTCTTTGAAATCGTCCTGCAGGGCTTCGCCAAAGGCCACGGCTTTGGCCGCGATGATGTGGACCAATGGCCCACCCTGCACTCCCGGAAATAACCGCCGATCGATCTCTTTGGCGTGTTCTTCCTTGCAGAGGATCAAGCCGCCGCGTGGTCCACGCAGAGTCTTGTGTGTCGTCGTGGTCACATAATCAGCATGCGGGACTGGCGAAGGATGAAGACCGGCCACGACCGGTCCGGCAATGTGCGCGATATCAGCGAACATGCGCGCGCCGACGCTCTGGGCGATTTCACCTATGCGTTTGAAATCGATAATGCGCGGATATGCGGAAGCGCCGCACACCAGCAACTTGGGTTTGTGCTCTTCAGCCAACCGTTGCAACTCGTCATAGTCAATGGTCTCGGTTTCGCGCGACACGCCATAGTCAGCCACCTTGTAACTCAATCCGGAGAAATTCAGCGGGTGGCCATGGGTGAGGTGTCCGCCGTGCGACAGATTCATTCCCAGAATCTGATCGCCGTACTGAATCGCGGCGAGATATACCGACATGTTCGCCTGCGCGCCGCTATGCGGCTGCACGTTCGCATGATCCGCGCCGAACAATTCTTTCGCGCGATCGATAGCCGTCTGCTCAATGACGTCAGTCCATTCACAGCCGCCGTAATAACGCTTGCCGGGATAACCCTCGGCGTACTTATTGGTGAAGACCGAACCGGCGGCTTCGAGCACAGCTTCACTGACGAAGTTCTCGCTGGCAATCAACTCAAGACCGTTTGCCTGGCGCGCGACTTCATTGTCGATCGCCCCGGCAATTATCGGATCAACTTCAGCTAACGGTGCGGTTCTACGATCTGTCATTTGGTTTCCTCGAATCTTAGGTTTTGGCGGCGGCTAATCAGGACCAGGGGCATAATAAATCTTGCGTCCGTTGATTGTGTAATCAGGGTGATTGCGGATCTGCACAGTGAACGTATGTCGCGTGCCGTCTTTGGCTTTGTTGGTCGGATAATAGCCAACCACATACCGGCTGTTTACGTCATCCAGAACATGAGAATAAATTGTCTCGGCCTGCTTCGGTTCTTCCAGAAATGCGGTCCAACCGCCGCTGACGGTGGCGGCGCGCGCCATGGCTGATTGCGTATCCAGCCGAAAGCCCACGAATTCAAACCGCGGTTCTGCGGGCGAGTTGTCCATAGGCGACGAACCGGCGGCGGCGGCACTATCTTGAGACAAACTGGCGGTCCGGGCCTTTTGTTCGGCCTCCGGCACTCCCAAATATCGGATTCCTGGAATCACCGAATAGACCGTCACGCGCGACTTCTGCAACGCCGCAAGGATATCATCAAGGCTGTATTGTTTGACTCGTGGCCGCAATCTCCGTTCGGCATCCTGCCACCGCTTTTTTTCCTCCTTCGATGAACTCGGAGAAAGCGGCGGCTCGGAGCGATGCAAATTCGGCGGTTGCAGGAAATTTAACTCATCACCGTCTGACTGGAAGATAATTATCGGACGGATGTCGTCCGCGCTGACGAGTTCCCTGACCGTCGCAAACAAAGCGCTGAAGGGATCGCTGTAGCCGGTCTGCGACGGCTGGCGCGGCGGCGGCATCATATCCCGATTTTCCTGCTGCAAGATGCCGGTTCTGTTGGAGCTGGTGGTGATCACCATGCCGGGGGTGCCGGGCATGATGGGCACCCGCAGAGTCTCCAACGCCGTTTTCATATTCTGTTTGTCACTGGTGAAGTTGAGGGCCAGCGAAACGTCGTCAGTGACGATGGCCATTCGATCCAATGGTCCCAGCTTATCGACCAGCACCTGGGCGGCTTGCAGGCTGGTCCGAAGATAAGGCAACTGGCTCCAACTATGATCGATGATCAGGATTATCGAGCGGGGGGTGTCGCGATCGTCTCCGCGTGAGAAATGCGAAATCGTCTGTGGCTGGTTGTCTTCGGTAACGACAAAATCTTCAGCTGTCAGGTTGGTTACTGGCTTTTGCTGGCCGTCGAGTACGAGCAGGTCAGAAACCACCAAACGCGTTTCGACACGAATAACGTCGTCCCGGTCTTCGACTTTTCTTTGCTCCTTGATTTCGCTGGTGGCTTGCCTTACGGGGTCCCACTTCAGTTTCTTGAGGCTGGATCCGAAATCGGTCTTTTTGGGTTTTTCCTGAGAGTTTGATTGAGCCGGCGCGGCGATGATGATGAGCAGCACTAGAACCAAAGCACTGCTTCGTTTCTTCTTCATTACCGGAAACTTATTCTTCGGAAGTCGCATGAGGCGGGCACTGGGCCTGCTCGATCTCGCTGATCTTATTTACCCGGCGCGCATGACGTCCCTGATCAAATTCCGCCGCGAACCACGCGCGCACAATTTTGGGAAACTCTTCAGGCGCAGTCGTCCGCGCTCCCAACGCGAGCACGTTCGCATTGTTATGTTCGCGCGCCAACCGCGCCACTTCTTCATTCCAGGCCACGGCCGCGCGCACGCCGGGAACCTTGTTGGCCGCGATCGCCATACCTGTTCCCGAACCGCACACCAGCAGCCCCTGCTCGACTTTTCCGGCGGCTACTTCTTCACCAACCTTGCGCGCGTAATCGGGATAATCGACTGACTGGGTTGAGACAGTTCCCAGATCTTCGTATTGAATTCCTAATTCACTAAGCAGCGGTTTGAGACGCTCCTTTTCCTCAAAACCCGCGTGATCGCTGGCAATGGCAATCTTCATTTCGTCCTTCTTTCGCTTAAGGCGATGGTACATCAGTGACTGCGGCGCGGGCAAAGGTGATACTTCGACTGCGCCGCCATCGACAGCGCTTTGGATCGTGTCGCGCTCTTCATGCCGTTCGATTCCAGGGCGAAGCGAATATCCAAAGCGCCGTCGCCGCTGCGATCTACCGCCGCGCTTCAAATCCTGTGGTTGCGTGGAGCACGAGCCTAAGCCACAATGCCTTTCTATGCGCTGGTCACAATATTTCATCCCTACGCTCCGTGAAGATCCGGCTGACGCCGAGGTCGTTTCGCACAAGCTCTTGCTGCGCGCCGGTGTTGTGCGGCAGCTTTCCGCCGGTATCTATTCTTACTTGCCGCTGGGCCAACGCATCGCGCTGAAGGTCATGCAGATTCTGCGTGAGGAGATGAATCGTGTCGGCGGCCAGGAATTTTTTCTGCCCGCGCTGCACCCGGCGGAGATTTGGCAGGAGTCAGGACGCTGGCAGGCAATTGGCGACGACATGTTTCGGCTCCAGGACCGCAAGGGCGCCGATCTTTGTCTCGGCATGACCCATGAAGAAGTCTTCACCACGATCGCCCGCAACGAACTGCGTTCCTACAAGCAACTGCCCCAGGTTTGGTATCAAATCCAGGTGAAGTTTCGCGACGAGCCGCGGCCCAAGTCCGGCTTGATGAGGCTGCGGACCTTCATCATGAAGGACGCGTACACCTTCGACGTCGATTGGGAAGGACTCGACCGCTCATTCAACGATCAGCGGGACGCTTACCAGCGCATTTTCACGCGCTGCGGGATTCAATTCTCGATCGTAGAAGCATCGTCAGGCTCGATGGGCGGATCGCAATCCAACGAATTCGTGGCCAGGACCGAAGCGGGCGAAGATTTGATTGCGAACTGTCCCGAATGCGGATACGCAGCGAATCTCGAGAAAGCCACTTCGCGCCTGGAAAAAATCCAGGACGAAGCCGGTCCGGATGCGCCGGAAGTATTTCCGACGCCGGGTGTGCGCACCATCGAAGATCTGGCCCGGATACCCTATCTGGTCGCCGCTAAACGCCAGATTAAGACGCTGGTCTATATCGCGACCATCGACGGCGAAGCGCGTCCCGTGCTGGCCCTGCTGCGCGGGGATCATCCGCTTCATGAGGTGAAGTTTGGCGACGCGCTGGGTGCGACGGCAGTCCGGCCCGCGCATCCCGAAGAGATTAGCGGCCTGCTGGGCGCGAGCGCCGGCAGTCTTGGCGGCGTAGGCGCGAAAGCAACTGCGCGCGCGGCCAAACAAAAACTGACTATCGTTGCGGATGAGGGATTGAAAGGCCGGCGCAACATGACCACCGGCGCCAACCAGGACGATCATCACATTCGCGGGGTGGATCTCGAACGCGATATTGAAGTGGACAAATGGGCTGACCTCAGGACCGTCGAGTCCGGCGAAGCTTGTCCCCGATGCGACACCGGCAAACTTGCCGTCTTCAAAGCGATGGAGATCGGTCACATCTTCAAGCTGGGGACGAAGTACTCCGAATCGATGGGGGCCACGGTGCTCACCGCGGATGGTAAGGAAGTGCCGATCATCATGGGCAGCTACGGCATCGGCGTCGAGCGCATCATTACCGCGGCGATTGAACAGAACAACGATGGCGACGGGATCATCTGGCCAAAGGCAATAACGCCGTTTGACGTCGTCGTAACCATCACCAACATCAAAGACGAAAAGTTGCGTGAGGCAGGCGAGAAGCTCTATGTGGATTTGCGTCACGCCGGCCTGGATGTGTTGCTGGACGATCGCGAC
>Ga0126369_10000191_pt1 | contig 38480 bp, 33 predicted proteins | sample PanSoiMetaPlot_1_FD_109646 | JGI IMG/M metagenome (GOLD analysis project Ga0126369, IMG submission 109646) | Tropical forest soil microbial communities from Panama - MetaG Plot_1 | ecosystem: Environmental > Terrestrial > Soil > Tropical forest > Bulk soil | place: Panama | collected 2016-02-17
AAACGGGTCGTAAAGGTGTGGAGAAATGTAAATGAACCGCTCAGTTGCAGTCGAACTCTTCACCAGGAAGGCGCGATGAAAACGCCGACCATCATTTCGACGTCGTGGCGGGAATAAAAGGATCGAATGGTAGTGCCTCGGGTTGATTTTCCCCGATCGGGCTAAGGGCAGCTTCCCACGCCTCCTGCGGACTGAGACCGCGATTTCTTGTTAGCGCCGAAACTCTGTCAAGAGATTGAGATGTACGTGCGCGCGAATTGAAGGCCTTACAACCTTTTGCCTTTTCCAAGCCATCCGAATTGCTGAGTCTTCCTTGTGGTTTGACGCATGTGGACAAGCACACCCCAATGACTTTCAGGAGTGGATTAAAACTCTCAATTGGCCCATACTCAGGGCACTGCCTAAACGGAGGCCAGTTCGCAAAACATCGCAGTACAAGGAACTTCCACTTTGCTGGAAGGGCGTTGTAGGCGCTTTGTTGCTTTTCTGGCCGTGTCGCAACAAAGAAGGGGGTTCACGCATTTTGAGGCGTGAGCTTCTTCCTAATTCGGCAGAGCGGGGCCCTGGTTTCCACTGGAGCGTAGAATGACACTCCACCTTTTGCGGTTGTTCGTGTTAGTCATGGCGCCCGCGCCGCTCGCGTACTATTTGATTGCGATTTATTGCGGTTGGTCTTACTTTCGTGTCTCGCGGAAGCCCCTCCAACTCGACGCCAAATACAACCCGCCGGTAAGCATTCTCAAACCCGTTTGTGGCGTAGATCGCGGAGCTTATGAAAACTTCGCAAGTTTTTGCCGTTTGGATTATCGGGAATACGAGATTCTATTTGGTGTGACCGATGAGAACGATCCGGTAATTCCTGTCGTTGAGGAATTGCAGCGGGCCTTTCCTGGCCGCGCGATCCGTTTGCTCGTGGGAGCGCCCTTGCTGGGAACAAGCCCGAAGATGAATCTCCTTTGCCGCCTCGCGCGTGAGGCCCAATACGACTTACTGGTCATCAATGACAGCGACGTACGTGTGGAAAGAGACTATCTGCGAAATGCGACGGCGCCGTTCCAAGACCCCAAAGTCGGTCTAGTTACCGCTCTTTTTCGAGGTATCACGGAAGGGGATTTTGCAAGTGACCTGGATGCGGTGGGAGTCCCAAGCGATTCTTCTGCGAGCGCCCTCGTAGCTGAAAAGTTCAGCGGCATGGATTTTGCCCTTGGGTGGACGATGGCCACCACCAAGCAGCGACTTGAGGAGGTAGGCGGGTTTGAGGCCATGGCCGACCACCATTCCGACGATTTTACGCTGGGCAACAAGATCGCCGGGAACGGTTACCGAATCGCGCTCATGCGCAAGCCGATTTGGATGGTTTTTCCCAGGGAAGGGTTGAGCCAATTCTTAAGGCACGAGCTGCGGTGGTCCATCATGTTGCGAAACATCAGGCCATTGGGCTATCTGGGACTGGCAATGACATTCGGCCTGCCGTGGGCACTGCTCGCGGCGGCGGCTTCGCATTCGTCGGCCTGGGCGGTTGCATACATCTTGGCCTATCTCGTTCTGAGGCTGACGATGGCTTGGACCATCGGTGTGTGGGGACTTGGCGACCCGGTCGTCCGCAGAAAGATTTGGCTGGTCCCCATAAGAGACGCCGTAAACTTTTTTGTTTGGATAGCGGGTTTCCTTTTTAGAAAGGTGCAATGGCGAGGAAAAGAATACCGCGTGCAGGGAAGCCACCTGATTCCTTTAACAGGCACGGGAATGGCGAACGCTAGCTTAAGTGAAGCAACCTCGGCGACTCTGGTCTCCGCCAGAAGATAATTGCTCGATTTTTTGAACCACTGTTTAGAAGAGTTTTAACCTTCGAAAGGCCAACCGCCGGCGCGCTCCAGGATCAAGAAAGAAGCGAGCAAACGCATCACGCGTTCAGAACAAATCCGCTAGCGCGGATCACGTCAACGGCCTCGCTGCGGCTCTCGGCGTCTACTTGTTTCAGAATTCGATGAATGTGATTCCGGACCGTAAACTCAGACAGATTAAGCCGCGACGCTATTTCTTTATTCGTCAGACCTTGGGCGACCAGAGAAACCAATTGCTGCTGGCGCAGGGTAAGTTCGGGCCTCGAAGCCGGCCCTGACGCCGGCAGTTCCTTGGCCACTTGCGCCACAAAACGGAACAGCGTGTAACAAAGCTGAGGCGGGCAAACGGCTTCGCCGCGAAACACAGCGCGAACGGCGTTCAGCACATCCGAAGCGGATGCATCTTTTAGCAGGTACCCCGCGACCCCGGCGCGAACACTGGTCAAAAACTGTTCTTCGTCGGAATCCATCCCGATCATGACAACTTTGAAACCGAGCTGTCCCACTCGATCGAGCGTAAAGCTCGCTGGAAGCCAATACTCATTGAACGAAGCGATGACCAGGACGTCACACTTCGAATCTAAAATGTCGCAAAGGGTTAACGCCGTCTCCCCGCTTTGCCCTACAACCAGAAAGTCGGAACGCTTGCGAAAAAGACGCACGAGCGCTTCCCGGAGCAGGCGATTCTCTGCAAGCAAGAATACTCGGACGGGCTCACTGGGGACAATTCCGGTCATAACAACCCCTGGGACCTTGAACGATTTGTGGCTTTGGAATGAGGTTGCATCAGAACTATCCTGAGTGAACCTAAGACTAAGCCACGTGTTGCTGTGTTTTCAAATTCTCGATCAATCGGGAACACGTCTTCCGAGAACACCCATGGTCTTACTGCAAGCGACCCGATTGTAACGATGCCCTACAGATCCGTCAAGTTGTCTCGGAACTTTTTCCAAGTACGAAAAATTTAGTCTCCTAAAATACAAATTTCGATTGAACTTCAACTGTCACCTTTTGCCGACAGTATGGCGGAAAGGCATTCAGCAGAAAAAAGTGGTATTCCAAGATTCGCTTCGTCTCGAGGACTAACCCGATCAAAACAGATGGGCCGTTTTTGATTCTCAGCTATTTTCGCACTCGTCCCAGCATTTGCCTTGCGGGGAGTGTGCGTCGAAAAGTCCATTCGGGTCTTCGCGGCGAATCGCCCGCGCGGGTAGATTTGATCACCACCCTTACCCCGGCTGAACCCTGCCGCGAAGCGAGGGAGATCCGCGCCTCCCAAGGCCGCCCGACATTTTCAGCGCAATTCCGGCCAGAATAACGTTATGATAGGCCCGCTAAAAGACGGACTGACAGGGGTGATTGCTTTGAATTCAGTGAAAATTATCCGAATGAGTGTGGGGTTTTTCGCGGCAGTGGCCTTGTTTCTTGCAGCCGTGGTTTCAGTCTTTGAGAGCGGGCATTTACTCGCCCTGGCTCAGGGGCAATCCGCGGATCGTCCATGGATGGACCAAGCACTTTCACCCGACCGCCGCGCGGACCTGGTGCTTCAGGAGATGACGCTCGACGAAAAAACTTCATTGCTTCATGGCAACGGCATGCCGGGATGGCCAAGAGAGGTGCCTGGGGCCAATCCCTACCTTGGAAACGGCGGCGCGGGTTTTGTTCTGGGCGTGCCGCGGCTGGGCATTCCAATGATTCAGATGAGCGACGCAGCGTACGGCGTGCGCGCCAGCGCGGAGAACGGAAGATATTCGACAGCGTTGCCCTCCAATGTTGCCTCCGCGGCAAGCTGGGACACGCAGGCGGCATGCGCGTACGGAGCGCTGATCGGACGCGAACTTCGCGCGCAAGGCTACAACATGACGCTTGGCGGCGGGGTAAACATCACCCGCGAGCCGCGCAACGGGCGCACGTTTGAATACTTGGGCGAAGACCCGATTCTCGCCGGAACGCTTGTAGGTAACCGCATCAAATGCGAGCAGGGGCAGCATGTGATTGGCGATATAAAGCACTATGCTTTGAACGATCAGGAAAGCGGACGCAACGAAGTCAACGTGGTTATCAGCAAGCGCGCCATGCGAGAGAGCGATTTGCTGGCTTTTCAAATCGGGATCGAAATTGGCGATCCTGCTGCCGTGATGTGCTCTTACAATGCGGTCAACGGCGACTACGCGTGCGAGAACAAATATTTGCTCACAGACGTGCTCAAAAAGAACTGGAATTTCAAGGGCTTCGTCGTTTCGGATTGGGGCGGGACGCATAGCACGGAAAAGGCATCCGCGGCGGGGCTGGACAACGAAGAACCATTGGATGATTTCTTCGGACCCAAACTTAAAGAGGCGGAGGAGGCAGGGAGAGTTTCAAAGGCCGAGCTCGACGATCACGTGCATCGCGTTCTGCGTTCGGAATTTGCCAGCGGGATTGTGGATAACCCGGCAAAGAAGAGCGTTGTGGACGTCGAGGGCGGATTGGAAATTTCAAGGCATATCGCCGAGCAGAGCATCGTTTTATTGAAGAACGAACAGGGGATCCTGCCACTCGATCACGAGAAGTTGTGTTCGATTGCGGTCATCGGGCCAAATGCGAATACGGGCATGATTTCCGGCGGCGGCTCGGCCCAGGTGGATCCTCCTGGGCGCGGCGCCCCGTACTGGAAAGAGCATGTCTGGTTCCCAACGTCGCCGTTGAAAGCCATTACCGCGAAAGCTCCGGGCGCAACCGTCGAGTTCGACTCCGGATCTGATCCGGCGTCCGCCGCGAGGTTGGCGAAGAAATCCGATGTAGCGATTGTGTTCGTCTACCAGTGGACAAGCGAGGATTTCGACTTGCCGAGCCTCTCCCTGGCGGACAATCAAGACGCGATCATTCAGCAAGTGGCTGCAGTAAATCCGCGAACGATTGTCGTTCTCGAAACCGGAAGCGCGGCTACGATGCCGTGGCTCAATCAAGTGAGCGGCGTTTTGGAGGCCTGGTACGCAGGGAGCAAGGGCGCGGACGCCGTAGCGAACATCCTGTTCGGCGACGTAAATCCCAGCGCGAAGCTGCCCATGACCTTTCCTCGAACCGAAGCTGATTTGCCGCATCCGAAGTTGGCAACACCTCCCGCGGGCAAGCGCACTGACGAGTCCAAGCCGTCGTTCGAAGTGCATTACGACGAAGGGCTCAAAGTCGGCTACAAATGGTACGACGCCGAGAACAAGCCGGTACTTTTTCCGTTTGGCTATGGGCTCTCGTATACAACCTTTCGCTATTCAGGGCTGAAAGTAAGCGCTGGGAGCGAGACCAAGGTAAGTTTCACCGTGAAAAACACGGGCCGCCGGGCCGGAGTGGAAATCGCCGAAGTCTACGCTGCGCTGCCTGCAAACACCGGGGAACCTCCAAAGCGCCTGGTTGGCTGGGACAAGGTGGAGCTGAACTCTGGAGAAAGCAAGGAAATAAGCGTGCCCGTCAAAGCTCTTTATCTGTCCGTTTACGACGAGAGCTCCGATAGCTGGAAGCTGGCCCCGGGGAGTTATACGTTCATGGTGGGCGGCTCGTCGCAAAAACTGCCGCTCGTGGAAAAGGTCAACTTGAAATAGCTCGCCGAAGAGCGAAGAAGGGCGCCCCGGCCTTGAGGCTCAGTGGGGTCGTGCGAGGTTCTCTGGAGATTATTCGGACGCGCCGGGAATCATGCAGAGGGCCGCGCCACCGGCGATACCGGATTCCGCTCCATAGCGAGCTGGAACGATTGGGATTTCCACGCAGCGCTTGTTCATGCACCAGGCTGGTAGACCTTTGCGAATCTCGCCGAAGAAGGGGTTTAGCATTGCCGCCACACCGCCGCCGAAAATGATGACGTCAGGCTCCAACAAGTCCACGATGTTGCCGAGCCAGATGGTCACCAGTTCGACGGTTTCGAGCAGAATCTCTTTCGCCAGCGCATCACCCGCGGCGTAGGCCCGTCCGACCGTCTCGCTCGTCACCGCGTCGATCTCTCCGCCAGCAAGCTCAAGCATCAGAGATTTTCGCTCGGGTGTCTCGGCGAGCCGCGCGCGAGCTTTTTTGGCAATGGAAGTCCCGGAAGCCAGCGCTTCGATGCAGCCCTTCTTCCCGCATCCGCAAAGCGGTCCCTGGTAATCGATGACCATGTGGCCCGCCTCGTCCGCCGCGCCGGTGCGGCCATGATAGATGCGCCCGTCAAAAAGAATTCCCGCACCGATGCCTGTGCCGATGCCGGTGTAGAAAACATTTCGGTAACCGCGGCCCGCTCCCCAGAGCGCTTCGGCAAGCCCCGCAGACTTGGCGTCATTTTCGAGCTTCACGGAGCCGCCGTACCGGCGCGCAATTTCGGCAGCGAGCGGATAGTTGCGCCAGCAAGTCACGTTCGGTGGATTCAGTACGACACCGATGTGAGGATCGAGCGGTCCGGGAGCGCAAATCCCGATGCGACGCGGCGCGGTGTTCGCATCCGGCGCGAGTTTCAGCAATTCCTCAATCGCGCCAGTGACCGCAGCGAGCCCTTCCTCGGCAGTGCCTCGAGAATTCATCGGCACGCGCGCGTGCTGATGAATTTCGCCGTGCGCATCCACGAATCCCGCAGCCACTTTCGTGCCGCCGACGTCCACGCCAATTGCCCACACGCTCGTTTCTTGTTGGGTTGTCATCTGTGATGGACCAAACCTGCTAAGCTTTCGAAGAACGGGCGCTATTAGGCCTCGACCCGCTCAAGGCAAAGAAGAGAATGTAGAGATAGCAAATCACCGGCAAAAAGAAAGCGTGATGAATGCCGATCCTGTCCGCGATCCAGCCCTGGGTTACCGGAATGATGGCCCCGCCGACGATGGCCATAATCAGAATTCCAGAGCCATCCCCGGTAAGGGGGCCAAGCTCCGCCACGCCTAGCGTGAAAATACTCGGAAACATGATGGAGTTGAAGAAGCCCACAAGGACGATGCTCCACATAGCAACATGCCCCGTACTAAGCATTGAAATTGCTACGAGTACACTGGTGGATACGGCGCAAACTCCCAGCAGCTTTTCAGTATTTGCTGTCACTCGACCGCCACGAAGGGCAGCGATAACAGCGATCACCGCCGAGGCCATGGTGACCAGGGCGAGCAGCGGACGGCCTGAAACCAGCAGCCACTCAAGCCACGTCAGATTAGGCACTCCGGGTTGGTATCCGGCAGGCATGCGACTCTCGATCGGATAGGAAAGGAAAATCAGCCCTAGGCTGACCGCAGCTACCACGCTCATGTACGTCGACTTGGCCTCACTTAGGAAGCTCGACCCGATAAAACGTCCCAGCATCGCCCCACCCCAGTAAAATGCCACGAAGCTCGCGGCGACCTTTTCAGTTAACCCGCCAATTTGGGGCTCATGGAAGTAGTTCACCAAAAAGCTCCCGATGGAAACTTCAGCGCCTACGTAAACAAAGATAGCAATCGCGCCCAGGACCAGGTTGGTGTGCTTCCAGATCGAATCGTTTACCTTTTCGCCGACTTTCCGTTGCGCGTGTTCGATTTTCGGCAACTTGAAGCTTGCGATGGCAATCGCAAGCAGTACCAACGCAATCCCAAGGCCCACATAAGGCGTTTTGACCGTCGCCGCTTCTTGCAAGCGATAGGCTTGCAGGGCGTCCGGCGCCATTCTCCGAACCTCGTCGCTGGTCTTAGGCGCAACGCTGAGAATCAGCAGCCCCCCAAAGAACGGGGCAAGAAAAGTACCCAACGAGTTAAAGGCTTGCGTCAGATTCAAGCGACTGGAAGCGGTCTCAGGCTTGCCTAGAACAGTAACGTAGGGATTCGCCGCTACTTGCAGGCAGGTGATCCCAGCCGCCAGGACAATGAGGGCCGCCAGGAACAGCGGGTACGACGGAACACTTGCGGCAGGAACGAAAAGAAAAGCACCCAAACCCATCATGAGCAAGCCGACAACCATCGAACGCTGATAGCCAATCCAGTCGATGATTTTGGCGGAGGGTATGGAGAAAATAAAATAGGCGCCAAAGAATGCGAATTGAATCAGCATCACTTGCGCATAATTCAGGTCGAAAATCGACTTCAGGTGGGGAACCAGAATGTCGTTCAGACAAGTGAGAAATCCCCACATGAAGAACAAAGTAGTCACAACCGAAAGCGGTCCGGTGTAGGACTGGGAAGGCCCGCTTGCTACACCAGAGCTTTTCACAGTTACGTTAGCCATTGTGATCTTCTTCCATCCCCTCGCAGCGCTCAACCGCGCAGGATGATGACACAATTGGCGCGCAGAAAAAACTATTGCGCATTATGGGAGTATTGTGCCGCGTGTTATAAAGTGTCGCCGGAACCGACAATCCTAGACGCATCGGGTGAGCAATGACCAAGCCTGGATTCCTGGCCTTGAGTTTCGTCCTGTGTTTCGAAACTTTTCTGTATCAAACGCCGATGGCCGCGCAAGAAGTCTCGCCGGTGGTTGTGTTGCGTGAGGCGGGCTTGCCTTCGGCGGACTGTCCCGCGTTCCCGCAAACACAAATCGAAAAGGCCCTCGCGGGAGCGCGTTTTGTTTCCGCAGAACAACTCGCTTCGGCTTTGAGCGAACCTGCCACGCGATTGCTCGTGCTTCCCTACGGCTCCGCCTTCCCGGAAGAAAGCTGGCCGGTAATTCGCGAATTCCTGCAGCGCGGAGCTAACTTGCTGGTTCTGGGCGGGCGCCCTTTCACGCGCGCCGCTTATCATAACGATTCGGGCTGGCATCTGCGCGATTCTAGCGTGCGATTCATTCAGCAATTATCCATGGATCAGTTTCAAACCACGCCGGGCTCATCTGGCTTGGAATTTCAGAACAATCCGGAGCTCACGATTTCTTTGCCACGCTTCGGGTGGCAGCGCGCGTTCAGCCCCATTATCCGGCTTAGCGCGGTGGGCCTTTACAATCGTGGCGGCTCGGCTGGCTCGATTGATGCGCGGCTTGATCCGCTTGCCTGGGGAGTAAAGGACGGCCGCAAAATGGCCGCGCCGGCCATGGAGATCGATCATCTGCGAAACCAATTTGACGGCGGCCGCTGGATTTTTCTCACTGCCGAACTCGATTCACAGTTTCCGGCAAGCGCTGAGGCAGTCACTTTGATTCGCACCCTCGCCGAACGCGCGCGTCATGGCGCCGAAGAATTTACCGCGCGTCCGACGCTTCCTCTTTATCTCCCTGGCGAACCTGTGGAAGTGGAGATCTTGTGGCACGCGGCAGAACAACCATCAACGGCGCTTACCGTTCGGATCGGCGAGTTTCCCGAAGCTCAGCCTTCACAGCGCGAAATGCACACCGCAAATCTATCCGCACCGCAAATCATCTTGTTTCCCCCCTCCAAAGAAAAAGGATTCCACATCATCCAGGCTGAACTCTTGGAAGGAAGCACGGTTCGCGCCACGTATCGTTCCGGCTTCTGGATTCGCGACCCGGAATTCCTGCGCTCCGGCCCACGGCTTTCTGTCAATCATGATTACTTTGAAGTCGATGGCCATCCGCTGGCCGTAGTCGGCACCACGTACATGTCAAGCGAAGTCCAACGACTCTATTTCGATCACCCGAATGTTTACGTCTGGGACCGCGACATGGCGCAAATCCAGGCCGCGGGGCTGAATATGCTGCGTACCGGCTGGTGGACCGGCTGGGACAAATTTTGTGACGAAAACGGCCAACCTTATGCACGCACGCTCCGCACTCTCGAAGCCTACCTGATGACGGCGCGCAAGCATGGCCTGCCCGTGCAATTCAACTTTTTTGCTTTTCTGCCGGATGTTCTTGGCGGCATCAATCCTTATCTAGGGCCGGAGGCGCAGCGCAAGCAGCAAACGCTGGTCTCCACGATCGTCGCGCGCTTCCACGACGTTCCTTTCTTGGCCTGGGACCTTATCAACGAACCCAGCATTTCCGAGCATTTGTGGCAAACGCGCCCCAATGGCGATCCGATCGAACTGGCCGCGTGGAATCGGTGGCTTTCCAATCGTTATCCCGACCGCGCCTCGCTGGCGGCTGCCTGGAGCGTGCCGCCGGACTCTATTGCGGGGAGCATTTCGCTCCCTGGTGAACTCGAATTTAGCTCGCGAGGCATATATGCCGGGCACAACTCGCTCCGCGTTCACGACTATTTTCTCTTCGCGCAGGAAACGTTCGTGGATTGGGTTCGCGCGATGCGTGAGAAAATCCATGACACCGGCTCGCAGCAACTCATCACGATCGGCCAGGATGAGGGCGGCGTCAGGGATCGCCTCTCGCCCGCTTTCTATGGATCAGTGGTCGATTTCACGACGAACCATTCCTGGTGGGGCAACGATTCCCTGCTATGGGATTCGCTGACAGCCAAGCAGCCGGGAGAAACAATGCTCATTCAGGAAACCGGGCTGCAGCGCGAAATCAATTTGGATGAATCCGCGCGATTCACGCCGGAGCAGGAAGCATCGCTGTTCGAACGCAAAGTCGCTCTTTCTTTTGCACAAGGCTCCGGGGCCATCGAGTGGCTTTGGAACACGAATTCGTACATGACGGATGCCAACGAATCCCCCATCGGGGCTTTACGAGCCGACGGCACGGAGAAGCCGGAAGCCACGGTGATGCGCGATTTTGCTGGCTTTGCGAAATCGCTCGACAGCCATTTGAAGAATCCGCGGCAGCCTTCGGTCGCCATCGTCACCTCGCAAGCCGCGCAATTCTCCGTTCTCGCCGACTTGCAGCTCGAGGCGCAACAAAAGGCGGTTCGCGCGCTCGCTTATGGATTGCACATCACTCCTTATGTCATCGCCGAGAATCAAATCGCGAAGCTGGGTACGCCGCAGTGCGTGATGGTTCCCTCTCCGCAGTCTTTGAACGAGGGCGCTTGGCAGGCTTTACTTAGCTATGTGAAAAGCGGCGGCAATCTGCTGATTACCGGGCCAGTCTCCCGCAATGAACACTGGCAATTCCGCGACCGGCCGCACGACCTCGGGCTAACCGCGCAAGTCGAGCCGCAAAGCGATCGCAGCGCGGAAATCCGCCTGCCCGGCAAAACAATTCCAATCTCGTTCGACCAGCAAAAACAGTCTTCGCTCGAGGCTCTTCGCTTCAGTGACGGTGCGACCTGGAAAGAGATTCCTTGGGGCAAAGGAAAAGTCTTTTGGTGTTCGTATCCTGCGGAATTGGCCGAGGGTTTGGAACCGTCGTCCTCCGTTTACAACTACGTTTTGGCAGCGCTGAAGATTAAGCCAGCTTTCGAATCGCAAACGGCCATTCCTTCGGGGACACTGATTTCTGCGACCGAACTTCAGGACTCTGTGCTGTACATCCTGGAATCGGAAAACGCGAACGATGTCGCGATCGACCTGCAGGACGCAGCCACTGGCAGCCGGCTCACCCTAATGCTTCGGGCGAAGCACGCGGCCATCGCGCTGATTGGCAAAAAGGAGAAAGCCGTCATCGCGAGGTACGGCTTCTGAATCTTTCTATAGCTCCGAGAGGGCTTGATTTTTTGTAATACTCTCGCAATTCGTAACCGCACCTACCCTCTCGTTTTGCCGGGTTTTGCAGCCCCTGGTTTCCTTAAATTGCAGCCAGCAATATCCGCGCAATTGCATTTTTATCGGGCCATTGACAGGATTCTCTTCGTCACCGTAGCATCGCCTGCAGGCCGCTCTCCGCAAACGAGCGTGCCACCAGAGAGGCCTCTATGAGCCTTCGCGACTTCATCGCCAAACAGTGGATTGACGTCATTGAGTGGGTCGAGCCGGAAGAAGGCATCCTGGCCTATCGTTACCCGATGCAGGACCGTGAGATTCAGAACGGCGGCAAGCTGACCGTTCGCGAGTCTCAGTTTGCCGTGTTTGTGAACGAAGGCAAGGTGGCGGACGCCTTCGGGCCCGGGCTCTACACACTCAACACGCAAACGCTCCCTATTCTCACGTACCTGAGAAACTGGGACAAAGCGTTCAAATCGCCCTTCAAGTCGGATGTCTACTTCTTCTCAGCGCGCCTTCAGACCGACCAGCACTGGGGCACGCAAAACCCGATCACCATTCGCGATAAAGAGTTTGGCGCAGTTCGCCTACGCGGTTTCGGCATCTACTCCTACCATTTGAGTGACGCAAAAGCGTTTTACAGCAAGATCAGCGGCACGCGCGATCTGTACCGCGTTGCCGATCTCGAAGGCCAGTTGCGAAACACCATCATCGCCAAGATGACCGATGCGTTCGCGTCCAGCCAAATACCGTTCCTCGATATGGCCGCGAATCAAAACGCACTCGCCGAAAGAATCAGCGAGCAGATCAAGCCGGCCTTCACGGAATACGGTCTGACCTTGGACAGCTTTGTCGTGGAAAATCTGTCGCTTCCCGACGAACTGCAAAAGATTCTCGACCAGCGCATTGGCATGACCATGGTCGGCGACATGGGCCGCTACACGCAATACGAGGTTGCGCAATCCATCCCCATCGCCGCTGCCAACGAAGGAGGCGGAGGCGTGGGCATTGGCGCCGGGCTGGGTGCCGGCGTGGCCCTGGGCCAGGCCATGATGGACGCGGTGAAGAAATCCACCTCGGGCGCGGGTGGAGGCGCGGCTCCGGCCGCGGGGGCTCCGGCCGCCGACGCTAAATTCTGCACGGAATGCGGCAAATCCATTCCCCGCAGCGCGAAATTCTGCCCGGAATGCGGCAAGGCGCAGGGCTAAGACACACGCGCACTATGAACGGGATCGAGTGGGTCGTCGAAGCCTTTGGGTGTTCCTCGCAGGCGCTGCGGGATCCTGCAGCGCTCGAAAACCTTTTTCTCAGAATGATTGCGGAGATGAATCTTCGCCCAGTGGGAGCAACGCAGTGGCACCAGTTCCCCGGCACCGGTGGCATCACCGGCCTCTGTCTTCTCGCCGAATCCCATCTTGCCTGCCACACGTTTCCCGAACACGGCTCGCTGTGCCTGAATCTCTTCTGCTGTGTTCCTCGCTCGGAGTGGGACTTCGAATCGGCCCTGAAAGGCCTGTTCGCTGCGGAGTCGGTTTCGATCCGGCGTTTGCAGCGTCCGTACGAGTTGAAATGGAAGCAGGCCGCCGGTGATTGAGGCAAAATTCTTCGCTGTTGCGTTGGTGAGAATCCCGCAATGACGCAGCCCGCCGCCAATTGTCCCAACTGCGGCGCAAAAATTGTCTTTCGCTGGTCCAGCAGCGTGCAAACCGTCTGCGAATATTGCAAGAGCATTCTTGTGCGCACGGATGTCGATCTGAAAAAAGTCGGACAGGTCGCCGACCTTCCGCCGGACGGCTCTCCGATTCAGCTCAATACCGAAGGCCTCTATCGCGGCAAAAGTTTTGTGGTTGTTGGCCGGATCGTTTACGAATACGATCAGGGCGCTTGGAACGAGTGGCACGCGATGATGAATGACGGAACGAGCGCTTGGCTTTCCGATGCGCAACAGGAATATGCCGTTTCTTTTCCTTCCAAAGGGCCGCACCTGCCTGCATCCACCAACATTGACGTCGGCCAGCAATTTACCTGGGACGGCCAGCGCTACACCGTAAGCGTCATCACCCCCGCGCATTACCGCGGCGTTGAAGGCGAATTGCCGTTTCAATACTGGGACAAGACGGATGTCACTTTCATCGACCTTCGCAGCGAAACCGGGAAATTCGCCACTCTAGATTACAGTGATCCCGAACCCGCTCTTTATTTAGGCGAGTTCGTGGAATTCGAACAGCTCAAGCTGAAGAACCTCCGCAGTTTTGAGGGATGGTGATGAGCGCAGGCACGCCTCCACTCTCGGCACCGCCGCCCAAACCACAGGTGCGGGCGCTGAATTGCCCCAAGTGTGGCGCGGGCATTACTCTGCGCGCGTTTGGCCAAGCGGAAACGGTCGTGTGCGAGAGTTGCCGTTGCATTCTTGACGCCAAGGATCCCAACCTGGCAATCCTTCAGCAATTCGAAATTAAGACGAGCGATGTCCAGCCGCTCATCCCGCTCGGCACTCGCGGCAAGCTGCGCGGCACGGACTACGAAGTGATCGGCTTCGAACGCCGGCACTCCACCCTCGAAGGGATTACCTATCCCTGGCACGAGTACGTTCTGTTCAACCCTTACAAGGGCTTTCGCTACTTGAGCGAGTACAACGGCCACTGGAATGACATCAGCATTTGCAAGGAGCTTCCAATGGTTGGGGGCGGAATGCTTTCCGGCACTAGCGCGTCGCCCAATTACCTGGGTGAAGTCTACGCGCACTTTCAGACCTCGGATGCCAACACTGATTTTGTACTGGGAGAGTTTCCCTGGCAGGTGCGGGTGGGCGAGCGCGCCGTCGTCACTGACTATGTCCATCCTCCGCGCGTGCTCTCGAGCGAGAAAATGGACAAGGAAGTGACTTGGTCGGTCGGCGAGTACATGTATGGGCGGGAGATTTGGGACACCTTCAAGCTGCCAGGCAGCGCTCCGGAAGCCGAAGGCGTTTATGAAAACCAGCCATCGCCGGTCACCACCAACGTCAAGGGCATCTGGGCCATCTTCATTCTCTTCGCCATTCTTCTTGCGGGCCTGATGATGGGCTTCGACTTCACGGCAAGAAAGGAACAGGTCTTCGAGCAGACTTATCATTGGGAACGCGCCACAGCCCTTGGGGAATCCTCTTTTGTCACCGACGTTTTCGAGTTGAAAGGCGGGCCCTCGACCGTCCAGGTAAAAAGCTGGGCTCCGGTAAGCAACGAATGGCTCTATCTAAACTATGCGTTGATTAATCAAGACACCGGGCGGGCCTGGGACTTCGGGCGCGAAATCAGCTACTACTCCGGCTACGATAGTGACGGCTCATGGTCTGAAGGAAGCCGTAACGACACGGTGGTGATTCCAAGCGTTCCTTCGGGCCACTACTATTTGCGAATCGAGCCGGAAGTAGATCCGGCGGTCCGCGCCATTTCGTATTCCGTACAACTGACGCGTGACGTTCCCGTCTTCGGGATCTACGGCATCGCCGTCGTCGCCCTGCTCTTGCCGCCCCTGTTGATTTCCTTCCGCTGGTATACGTTCGAGCGGTCACGCTGGTCTGAAAGTGACCATCCGCCCATGCAGATTTCCGGCCTGAATGTAAATTCGGAGGACGACGACTAATGTTCCGAAAATTCTATTTGCTCTTTGGTCTTCTGACGCTTGGCACCGTGGCGTTCGGCCAGTACCGCGGCTGGAGCCTCGACACGATCGATCAAGTCAAAAACGTTCCGAAGTCGGTTCGCGACAACCCTGGTTCGTACCGCTCGGTTTACAGCAGCTATCACCATTACACCGGAGGCAAATAAGATGAATCTCGTTCCGCTCGGAAACATCGTCGCCGCACTGGTCTTTGCCTTTATCGGGATCGTTGTGTTCATCATCTCATTCATGGTCATGGACAAACTCACACCGTATCACCTCTGGAAAGAGATCGTGCAAGAGCACAACATGGCGCTCGCGATTCTTGTCGGCGCGATGTCGATCGGCATTTGCATCATCATCGCGTCCGCCATTCATTGACACCTTATGGGCATTCTGTTGTTCATTTCGGTGCTGCTGGTTGCGGCTTGCGGGCTCATCTACGAGCTTGTTGCCGGAACGCTTGCGAGCTACCTGGTTGGCGACAGCGTTTTTCAGTTCTCGACGGTCATCGGGACGTACCTGTTCGCCATGGGAATCGGCAGCGCGCTCTCGCGCTATATTCATCGTGGCCTCGTGCACCGCTTCGTGTGGATTGAGCTCCTTCTAGGGGTGGTTGGGGGCTTTTCGTCAGCACTGCTGATGCTCGCATTTGCGTTCACGCAGGGCTTCGAATTGATCCTTTACGCGCTCGTGATGGTCATGGGGATTCTCGTGGGGCTTGAGATTCCTCTGCTCATGCGTATCGTCAAGGACCGATATCACTTCCGCGACGTTATCGCCCATGTGCTTACGTTTGATTATCTGGGCGCGCTTGGCGCATCGCTCTTGTTCCCCATTTTGCTCGTGCCGCGGCTTGGGCTGGTTCGTTCGGCGATGCTCTTTGGGCTGATTAATGCGGCCGTGGCGCTCTGGAGCACGTTTCTTTTCGCAAGCCAGCTCACGCGCCCTCGCGGTTTGCGGGCCGCCTGCTTCGTGGTGCTTTGCGGTTTGGGCGCCGGCATCGCGGAGGCCCGGTACATTACGTCCACGGCCGAAGATAATATTTACGCCGACGAGATCATATTTGCGCGCGACACTCATTACCAGCATCTCGTTCTCACTCGGTTCAAAGATGATCTGCGTCTGTTTCTCAACAGTCATCTGCAATTCAGTTCGCGCGACGAGTATCGCTACCACGAAGCCCTCGTTCATCCCGGCCTGGCAGCCGTTCCGGCGCCGCGCCACGTCCTGATTCTTGGCGGCGGTGACGGCCTCGCCGTCCGCGAAATCCTTAAGTACCCGCAAGTCGAAAGCATCACGTTGGTGGATCTCGATCCGGAGATGACCAAACTCTTCTCTTCACATCCCATGCTGACCAAACTCAACGACAAATCTCTGCTTTCTGCCCGCGTGCAGGTCATCAATGCCGATGCTTTTCCGTGGGTTGATTCGAACCCGGACCGTTTTGATTTCATCGTGGTTGATTTTCCGGATCCCACCAACTATTCCCTCGGCAAGCTCTACACGGTTGCCTTTTATCGCGCGGTCGCCCGCCATCTCAGCACGCAAGGTTTCCTGGTCGTACAAAGCACTTCGCCGATGTTCGCCCGCGACTCTTTCTGGTGTATCGCGCAGACCCTCAAGCAAGCCGGATTACAGACCTATCCTTACCACGTCTACGTTCCCTCTTTTGGCGAATGGGGGTTCGTTCTTGCCGGAATGCGTGACTATGCTCCTCCGGCGCAGTTTCCCGCCGGGCTCCGATTCATTAGCAAAGATGGTCTTTCTGCGCTATTTCAATTCCCGCCCGATATGTCGCCTCTCTCCATGCCTGCTAATGAGCTCAACAATCAGGTGCTCGTCCGCACCTACGAAAACGACTGGAAGGACATCAGTCATTGAAGCTGGGCCGGCGAAAGTTCCTGGAGACTGGCGGCGCTGCGCTGGTCGGCCTTTCCCTGAAAAGCGAAAGAAGAATTGAAGGTTCCTTCGTCAACGATTCCTTTCAAATGGGCCACTTTCTGCGCGATCGCGTGTCTTTCCCGCCGGCAAAGCGCATCGAGAAATTTCCGGTGGTCATTGTTGGAGGTGGGATCGCCGGATTGAGTGCCGCCTGGCGTCTTCGAAAGCGCGGATTTACCGACTTTGTTCTTCTTGAGATGAATTCCCGGCCCGGCGGCAACGCGCGATGGGGCGAGAATGAATTCACTGCCTATCCCTGGGCCGCGCACTACGTTCCTATTCCCGGCCCGAAAGCTACTTATGTTCGCGAACTCTTCGAAGATTTAGGCGTTTTGAAAAATGGGCAATGGGAGGAGCGTTATCTGGCCTTCGCTCCCCAAGAGCGGCTTTTTCTTTACGGCCGGTGGCAGGACGGCATCGAGCCCGCCGTCGGTCTCACTCAAAAAGACCGCGAGCAGTTCCAGCGGCTCGAAAATCTGTTCTCTGGATTTCGCAAAGGCGGTTCCTTCACGATTCCCCTGGAGCTGGGCCGCTCGTCAAAAGATGAAGCGCTGGACCGCATCTCGTTTGCGAATTGGCTCCGCGACCAAGGCTTCGACTCACGCCTTTTGCTTTGGTACATGAATTATGCCTGCCGTGACGACTACGGTGCGTTGACCGCCGATACCTCCGCGTGGGCTGGCATTCATTACTTTTCCTCACGCGAACCAGAAGAAAAGGGGCCGCTGACCTGGCCTGAGGGCAATGGCTGGATTACGCGACGTCTTCTTGAGCGAGTGGGCCAAAACATGCGCACGAATCAAATGGTCCACCGCGTAACGCCCACGCCCCGCGGCGTAAGCGTCTTCGCAGGCGACACGGAGTTCCGGGCTGAATTCCTTATTTTTGCTGCGCCGACGTTTCTCTCTCCCTACCTTTTTGAAAATTTTCCCCACCTTCGAGACTTCGTCTACTCCCCCTGGCTCACGGCAAATCTCACGCTCGAACGCTATCCCGAATCGCGCGGCGCCGAACCCTCGTGGGACACGGTCGTTCTCGACTCACCAACGCTCGGCTACGTGGACGCGATGCATCAGAGCCTGCGCACTCACTTGGACCGCACCGTCTGGACCTTTTATTGGGCGCTTGCCGAAGGCTCACCCGCACAGACTCGGCAATTGCTCCTCGACAAAGATTGGTCGTATTGGAAAGAAGCCATCCTTCGGGACCTCGAGCGGGTTCATCGTGACATCCGACAGTGCGTCTCGCGCATGGACATTATGCGGATGGGCCACGCCATGGTTCGCCCGGCCGTCGGTTCGGTTTTCTCGGAAGAACGCCGCCACATCAGGACCTTCCACGACCGCGTCTTGTTTGCCAACTCCGATCTCAGCGGCATCTCCATTTTCGAAGAAGCCCAGTATCATGGCGTGGAAGCAGCGCAGAGAGTGCTTGCGAGGCTCGGCGGAAAGCTCTGAGGCGCCAGTGCCAGATTCCTTGTAACTTTACCCGCGGGCGCGACTCTCAAAGGTAGAGAAGCGACACGCTTGACCGCTCGCGAGAAGGTTCAGGTTCAATTTCTTTATCCACCGGGATGAAGCGTAAGTGGGATAATTGGGGTTGCCACGCGGTTTGGAGGATTCGAAATGTTGATTCGTAAGGCGCCGGATTTGACATACGCAGATGTCACGCCCAAGGCGGTCTATCTGGACCGGCGCAAATTCCTGCAGGCCATGGGAATTGCTGGCGCAACGGCGGTCGCCGGCAAGCGGCTTTTCGAATTGGCCATGCCCTCTCAAACCGCGCTGGCGGGAACCAAATTCGGCGACCTCGTCAAAAGCCCCTTCAGCACTACAGAAAAGATGAATTCCTTCGAAGACGTCACGCACTACAACAATTTCTACGAATTCGGCACCGACAAATCCGATCCGGCGAAAAACGCGCAGAAGTTCAACACCTCAAACTGGGTGGTTTCCGTCGAAGGAGACGTCGCCAAGCCCCGCAAGTTCACCATGGACGAAATCCTGAAGATTGCGCCTCTCGAGGAGCGCATTTATCGTCACCGCTGTGTGGAGGCCTGGTCCATCGTGGTTCCGTGGATTGGTTTTTCGTTCAGCAATCTCGTGAAGCTCGCGGAACCGACGCCCAAGGCCCAGTTCGTCGCATTCCAAAGCTACTACGATTCGCGGCAAATGCCTCAGGGGCGCTGGGCAGGGATTGAGTTTCCGTACGTCGAAGGCCTGCGCATGGACGAGGCCATGAATCCGCTCACATTGCTTTGCGTGGGGATGTACGGTGAATCTCTGCCAAATCAAGACGGCGCGCCCGTGCGCATGGTGATTCCATGGAAATACGGATTCAAGGGCATCAAGTCGCTGGTCAAGATCAAGTTCCAGTCCAAAATGCCGCCGACTACGTGGAACCTCGCTGCGTCAAACGAATATGGCTTTTATTCAAACGTGAATCCTAACGTGGATCATCCGCGATGGAGCCAGGCCGCGGAACGCCGGCTCGGCGAAATCTTCAAACGCAAAACGCTGATGTTCAATGGCTACGGCGATCAGGTCGCCAGCATATATAACGGCATGGACCTGAAGAAGTACTATTAGGCATCCTGCAAGATGCGCGCTTTACTCACCAGCAAGTGGACGAAAGTCGCTGTCTTTCTTGTTTGCCTGATTCCGTTCGGCCTGCTCGTCTGGCGCGGTTTTCATAACGGCCTCGGAGCCAACCCCGTCGAGTTCATTCAGCTCGCTACCGGCGATTGGACGTTGAATTTTCTCGTGCTCACGCTTTGCATCACGCCCTTCCGTAAGCTTCTGAAGTTGCCCGACTTGATTCGCTTCCGCCGCATGCTTGGCCTATTTGCGTTCTTCTACGTTTGCCTGCACTTCCTGACGTATCTCGGACTCGATCAGTCTTTCAGCCTCACTTCCATGTTGAAGGATGTCGCCAAGAGGCCCTTCATCACCGCGGGTTTTGCAGGGTTTCTCATGCTTCTTCCGCTGGCATTGACTTCCACCGCGGGTTGGATTCGGCGCCTTGGCGGCCGCCGCTGGAACGTGCTTCATCGTGCCATTTACCTGGCGGCAATTTGCGGCGTCATCCACTACTACTGGAAGGTGAAATCCGACGTGCGCATGCCGCTTTTTTACGGCGCACTGGTGGCCATCCTGCTATTGTGGAGATTGGGAGATTGGTTTTTCAAGGGGCGTTCTTCCAGCGGCGCGAAGCTCTCGCCGCAACACGTCCCTGCCAACCCTGCGCAGTAAACCTCACGCACGCGCAAACTCTCAGGCGGGAATTTGCACCGGGCTCACCGCAGCATTTCTTCTCTTCTTGTAGCTGTCTAGGGCGAAGAATATTCCGGCAAGCGCAACGCCAATGGCCATCATAATGATGCCCGCAATTCTGTCTTCTCCGGGCGTGCGCCCCACGTGGACCACCCATACCGTGTCCGCCACCGCCATGCCGTTCTTTTCGAAGGCGTACTTCACGTCGCCTTCCAGCCCTTTGTCGGCCAGTCCTCGAACAGTAACGCTGCCATCTGCTTCGGCGCGCAATTGCTTGTTCTCATCCTTTTCATTCACGCCCACAACCAATCGCACTGGACCTTTCCTGCTCGCTTCGGTATACATTGGGATGTAGAGATAGTTTTCTTTGCTCAGATACGTTCCACTTAGATGTCCCCGCACGTCGGCATAGACGATCCGGGATTGCAGTTTTCCCGACTCAAAATCCACGGCCGTCAATTGCTGGAGGCTGCCGGCTTGCATCCCGTTGCAATACATCCATCCGCCGAAACCCACGACAACCAACGGAGCGACGTAACGGACATACCGCAGCCACGGTTGCGGAACCGCTGAAGCCTTGATGCTGGATCCCTCCACGGGTGCGCTCCTCAGGGCCGGAACCGGCCGCTCCGCACCTCTCAAAACCACTCTGACCGCTCCGACGACCAGCAAAAAGCCCAGGATAATCACCAGCGCGGTGAGTTTGGGCACGTAGTAACCGATCCACTTTATCTGCAGTTCCGCTAGGTAGCGGTAAGGCCCGGAGTAGGTGAAAGTCCAATACAGCGTGATTGCCACCATCACAATCACTCCAGCCGTCACGAGCTTATTCATTTTGGGGGTTTCCGGATTCATTTTGCCTCCGGGACAGATCTGCAACGGTGAGCTCATTTTCTCAGGCTCGCTGGTCGCGCTGAACCTATTCGCGGTACATCTGTTTTCTACGGCAAACTGTACGGAAGGACAGGCTGAAGTTGCATTAGTTGAGGTTGATTGAGGAATTCGAGTCCTGAAACTCCACGCCCCAGAACCGGGGCGCCGGGGTCAGAAATTCAATGCCCACGCGCTGGCCCTTCTCGAGCGGCTCACCCAAGTAGACTACGCGGCATTCTTGCTCTTCCTGTGTTAGCGGATTCGTCAGCACCAGCATCTCCCCGTTATCCACTTCATGCTTCAGGAGCAGCAGGCCGCCGTGAGCGCTAACGACCACGGTCTCGCAAGTTTCCTTGAACTTCTTGCGGTCGTGCGCGCGCCCCTGAGCCTGTACGCGCATCTTGTGAAAGGCTCGCGAGCTTCGTCTGGGTGTTGCGGAAATCACTTCGCTCATAGCGCCATCATCGGCTGCCCATCCGCCCTCGTCAATCTGGCCTTCTGGACAGGTGTTCTCTATTCGAAACGTCTGGAGGGTTGCTTCAAACCCGTCCATTTCCGGCCTCTAGGCGCCCATCAAGATTTAGTCCCAGGTTGTCCTTTTCGAGGGCGTCCCGCCCATCCTTGCCGTTAGCAGCCACGACCACTCGGGGCCCTCCTTTTCTCCAAAAGCCGCACAACCAAACGCTGATTCACCAAGTTGTCTTCGCGACCAGGATCCGCAATTTCTGCGAACGATCTCGCGCGTCACCCGGAGAGTAGCGCATAACAAGAGGAATCATGCCCTCCGGCTCGGGAGCACCAAGCACCTTCGCAATGGCCTCGCGAAGCTCAGATTGCCGGATAGGTTTTAGCACGCAGGCGGACACCCGCGCCGACCCGCCTTGTACGTGGACGAAGCCAGTCTTAGAATAAAAGCGGCGTGGCCAGCGCAGGTCCATTCACCCGCTGCCGCAACATTCGTTTCACATTTTGCGTAGGATTAGCTTGATGCCAATTCGAGAGGACTCCCGTCCCCGGAGGTCTTTCTATGAATCTTGTTGATTGGATTGACAGTTCGCGCGACCAGCACCTGGCCGAACTCTATGAATTCCTTCGTATTCCAAGTGTCAGCGCCAAGAGCGAGCACAAACCGGACATCGAACGTGGCGCCCGCTGGGTTGCGGACCACTTGCGTGCCGCAGGATTCGAAACCGTTGAGATCGTTCCCACAAACCTGCACCCGCTCGTGTATGCCGAATCTTTGGAAGCTCCAGGGCAGCCAACCATCCTCTTCTATGGACATTACGACGTGCAGCCGCCCGAACCTCTCGACCTCTGGACCTCTCCTGCGTTCGAACCTACAGTTCGCAACGGCAATCTCTTCGGCCGCGGAACTGCCGACGACAAAGGACAAGTCCACATTCACATGAAGGCTTTCGAGTCGCTTCAAAAGGTTTATGGCAAGCTTCCCATCAACGTGAAAGTCCTCATCGAAGGCGAGGAAGAAGTCGGCAGCGTCAGCCTTTGGGACTATGTGCAGAAGAACAAAGCAAAGCTGAAAGCCGATGCGCTCGTGGTCTCCGATACGTCCATGCTCGGGAAAGGCGTTCCGTCCATTACTTACGGGCTTCGTGGCCTGAACTACTACCAGGTTGAACTTACAGGTCCCGAGCGCGATTTGCACTCCGGCGTCTACGGCGGGGCGGTCCCAAATCCTCTCACCATTCTCACTGAGCTTTTCGCGAGGCTCCACGACAAGAACTTTCGTGTCACCGTGCCAGGCTTCTACGAGCAGGTCGCGAAGCTCTCAAAGGCCGAGCGGAAGGCGCTCAACTCCCTTCCTTGGAAGAAAGAAGACTTTGAAACAGCGGTCGGCGCCCCCGGTTATTGCGGCGAAAAGGGCTTCACCACCGTTGAGCGTCTATGGACGCGTCCGACGCTGGAACTAAATGGCATCTGGGGCGGCTATCAAGGGGAAGGCGCGAAAACCGTCATCCCGTCGAAAGCATTTGCCAAATTCTCGACGCGACTCGTTCCGAACCAGAATCCCGACAAGATCGCGCAACTTGTCGAGAAGCACTTTCGAAAGCTACTGCCAAGGACGGTTCATTGTAAATTTGAAGTCTTGAGCAAAGGCAAACCGTGGGCCGCCCCCTACCACAATCCCATCTTCCAGAAAGCACAAGCCTCCCTTGAGAAAGGTTTCGGCAAAAAAGCAGTGTTCATCCGCGAGGGCGGGTCAATTCCTTTTGTCACACAGATGTACGACACCTTCAAAGTGCCCTGTGTGCTCATCGGTTTCGGCCTGCCCGACGAAAACGCACACGCGCCCGATGAGCACATCGCTCTAGAAAACTATTTCGGAGGCATCAAGGCCATCGCGCACTTCTATGCCGACCTGGCCAAGCGATAGAAGGCGCCGGATTTCTCCGCGGCCGCTATTTCACGCCTGGGCATTAACAGAAGAATCCGACCGGAAGACCCTTTTTTACAGGCCCACGAGCTCCCCAAATACGTTTCAACCGCGTTTTTAGCGGGGATTTCCACACCTGCAGCTCAAAAACCCCATTTTTGGGGGCTTTTTGGGCGGTTTTTCCTTGCGTTCCCGGTTTTCCTTGGCTATATTCCTTCCCGGCCCGAGTATTTCACGCAGAATTTGAGGGGTAGCCGACTCGGAGCCTGCTTCGATCGCATCGAGGCGCGTCCCGACCCGGTCGGGATGGAAAGCAAAATCAGGAGGATACGCACTAGATGTCCAAGCCACTGAGCAAGACTAAAATCGTTGGGCACATAGCCGAGAAAGTCGGGACTCCGAAGAAAACCGCAGCCATGTTTTTTGACGAGCTCTTCAAGCTTGCCGTCAAGGAAGCCAAGGGTGCTGCGGGAAAGTTCGTGATTCCAGGCCTCGGCCGCTTGGTTAAAGCGCACCGGAAGGCGCGCATCGGCCGCAACCCCCAGACGGGCGAGCAGATCAAGATCAAGGCGAAGACGGTTGTTCGCCTGCGTCCGTCGAAAGCGTTGAAAGACGCTGTCCTGAAATAGTCGTAGTCTTCTCAGAGTTTTGGCCCCCGGTTGGCCTGAGCCATCAGGTCAACGGGGGTTTTTCTCTTTATCGTGAGTGGCTGAGGGTCCACCGGAGGATTTTTCGGGCTGCTTGAAACCAATAACGAAGGGCCACCAACTAAAAACGGACCATCAAAGCGTCTTGACGTAAGCCACCACGTCTTTGATCTGGGCGGCTTCCAGTGAATCTTTCATGCCAGGCATTTGGGAGTCGCCGTTTTCAATCCACTTGGTTAGCGATTCCGTCGTGACCTTGTTTCCATTCACGGAAAATGTGCCGCGCTTGGAAATCCCTTTCAGCCCCGGGCCGATTTTCTTTTCTTCCTGGTCCGCAAAATGGCACATAGCGCATTTTTGCTCAAATACTTGCTTGCCTTTCGCCGCCGATCCGCCCGCAGCGCGGCTCGAACTTTTCTTCGGCGCGTCTTTCGCCGGCGGGTCCTGAGCCGCTACGGCGCCCGCCACAGCCAGAGTTGCGATCCCAATGAGTAGAAGATTCCGCCTCACGATTTCTCTCCTTCGTCTCCGCAGAATTAATTTGCCGGGGATGTCGGGCCGGCCTTGTTCCCAAACTCACCCATTTTCTCTGTTTGCCTTGCCAATTTCCACTGCAGGCCAATCTGCGCTACGAGTACAGACCCGGCACCGGCTAAAAGTACAGGTTCCTTGGGTGCACGTCCATGACTTTCGTACTTTTGACCGCTGCGAACCCTTGTGCTAACTATGGCTCATGAGCATGGAGACGCTCACGCGCGCGTGGGAAATCCTGCAAGACGCCTACCAGGCACAAATGGAAGGCGATTACGATCGCGCGGTCGAGCTTTACCAATCTTCGCTCGAAATGCACCCCACCGCCGAGGCCCACACCTTTCTCGGCTGGACTTACCATTTTCAGGGGCGCATTGACGATGCCATCGCGGAGTGCAAGCGCGCAATCGAGATTGATCCCGACTTCGGCAATCCTTACAACGACATCGGGGCCTACCTGATCGAGCAGGAACGCTACGACGAAGCGATTCCCTGGCTCGAACGCGCCACCGAAGCGCGCCGCTATGAGCCGAGGCACTTCCCGCACTACAACCTCGGCCGCGCCTATCTCGGGAAGGAGATGTACTCGAACGCCATGCGCTGCTTTCAGGAAGCCCTGCAAATCGAGCCGCGCTATTCGCTCGCACGCCAGGCCCTCGCTTCCCTCCGCCGCATGGTCAACTGAACCGGACTCCAGTTTTTTGTGGAGACCGGGTTTCAGCCCGGTCTTTATCTTTCCGGTCAAGTTACCGATCCGACGGCGACTCTTTCGAGCTCGGTTTCACGGCGCGGTCGTAAATCCACAAGAGAAGAACGGTGAGAACCCCTGCTCCCGTAATCACCCACCAAACATTCTCAGGCCGGCCAGATTCGCTCTGATGAACGAGATATCCGCCCAGGGGTCCGGCGATGAAATACCCAATACCAATCGGAAGAAATGCATAGCCCATGTAAAGGCCTTGCTGGCCGGAAGGCGCAAGACGCGAGACATACTCGTAATAACGCGAAACCTGCGTAATCTCTCCAATTGCCACAAAGATGAGCGTGACGATAAATGCCGCCATTGAGGAGTGGATGGCAGGAATGATCCAGGCCAGGCCGGTGACCAGGATCCCGAAATTCATTGCTGTCAAGGCCGGAAGCTTCCGGGTGAGAAATGTAATCGCAATTTGGAAGCAGATCACGACGGCCGGGTCGACCGAAAGGAGCAAGTCCGTATTGGCGTTCGGGTCAATATGTTTGCGAATGAATAGGGGAACCGAAATATATTGCTGCCAAAACACAACGAAGAAACCTGAAAAAATGATCAGGAAAGTCACGAAGCGGAAATTCCGAAGCACTACAAACATGTTCTTGATCGCGGTCAGGACCGTCTCTACCTTCAGTTCTCCCGGTCGGACGGGTTCACGATAGAAAAACAACGTCGTCCAAAACATTACGAACACACTCAGGGAAGCAACCCGAAAAACGCTTTCGATGCCCCAACCAAGCTGTTTGCGGACCAGGAAAGCCATGATGGGCCCCACCGTGCCCCCGATGTTCACCAGCGTGTAATAGATGGAATAGCCGATGGATCGCACATTCTCAGAGGAAGCTCGAGCGGTTGTTCCAGCGACACACGGTTTCACAACACCGGGGCCGAGTGCCGGAATCATCAGAATGGCCAGCACCAACCATTTGTCGCTCAGAGCCAGACGCAGAGGATGCATCCAGGGTGCGGTTAGCGAGCCCAGAAGGAAATATCCAAGGGCCATAATGAGGTAGGCACACATCAAAGCCCGGCGGAATCCAAAGCGGTCGGCCAGGGTTCCCCCCAGGATCGGCAGGAACCAAACCACAAGACCAAAGCTGCCGACGAGCCAGCCGGTTAGTTCACTTGAGAATCGGAGTTGCTCGCTAAGGTAAATCGCCAGCACAGCCGTCGTTCCGTAGTAGGCGACTCGCTCGAAAATCTCCGTGAAATTGGCCACCCAGAACGGCCGCTCAAAGCCTTCGCGGATCTCCTTCAGCCTTTGGCCAAAGCTCATGACGCCTCCCCGCTGTGTGCCGGGATAATAGTCGAGGAAGGAGCGGAGGTAAAGGCGGGGAGAGTCTGGCGCTTGTCTGAAGAAACAGTGAGAGTGAGTGTTAGAATCTGGCGCACTTTGGAAAGGCAGGAAGCAACCATTCACATGAGGATTGGCACGGCATGGCTGATGGCGACAGCCGCGATCACGGTGTTCATCCCGCTAAAAGCGGCGAGACAGGACGTCGCGCCGCCTGATAGCGAAGAACTGGCTGCGATCACCGAGCGCGGCAGGCTGCTCAATGAATACGACCAGGCGGCCTGGCACGCCAGCGACGCCGTTCAGATGGCGAACCCGAAGAACGTCGAGGGGCAGCGCTACATTGCGAGGAAAGAAAGCGGCAAATGGATTGTGGTCTTCGGGAAATTGAAGGAGGATTGCGACCAGTTTGAGATTTCCTACCAAGCCGACGAACAGGCCACCCTGCGGCAGTTTGCGGTACGGCAGAAGCCGCCCGAGCATCAGGACGAAGGATTCTTTCTGTTCGCCGCCCGCGCCATCGAATTAGCCATGAAAGACTTTGGCATTGCGAACCGCCCGTACAACGTCGCTGTCCTGCCGGGGCCCGCGGGGCAGCTCTACGTTTACCTTTATCCCGCGCAGACCAAGGCGCGCGTTTATCCGCTGGGAGGCGATGTCCGTTATCGAGTGAGCCCCGACGCGACGAAAATCCTGGAAAAGCGTCAACTGCACAAAACCATTATTGAAACGTCGCCGCAACCAGGGAAGAAACCTGTCTCGGGATTCCACCTGCACGTTTTGAGCGATCTGCCGGAAGATACTGACGTATTTCACGTGCTCACTCAGGATCCGCCTCTGCCCGAGTTCGTGGGCACGCCCCATTTCACCTATCAGGTGAAGGCGGACGGAACGATTCAGATGGAAGAAAAAAGGAAGCGCAAGAAATAGAGCCTCGACACTGTCCTTTGTTGGTGCTCAGGTGGACGCACCGGGATAGGCCTCAAATCGGTCAAAACAAGCGAGAGTGGAAGGAAAGGGAAGCGGGAATGTGGGCGGCAAAGTAGATGGCGTCGTGGCGCCCCGGGAAAATGTGGAACTCGTGGGCGATTTTGCGTGACGTCAGAATCTTGTCGAGTGCAGCTGCTCCCGCGTCGAAACCGAAATCGTCCTGGTCGCCGCAATCGAAGTAAATTTTCAAACCCGAAAGATTTGCAGAACGAGCTAGCGTGAGAGGGCTGTTCGCGTTCCAAAACGCGAGGTCCGGCGGAACGCCAAAAACCCCGCCGAGTATGCGAGCACGAGGAGACTCGGGCTGATTCACGAAGACAGGTAGTTTTTCGATGAGCGCGGCGCTATGGGCGCTGACCGAACTGAAAAGCTGCGGATGGCGGAAGGCGAGACGCAACGCGCCGTAGCCGCCCATCGAGACTCCGGAAATAGCGCGGCTGGCCCGGCCTGGTGACGCCCGATATTTCTTTTCGATGAACGGCAAAAACTCCCGCAGCAGAAAATCTTCGTAGCGAACTTTCTCGTCCTTAGAGTTGATATAGAAGCTCGCGCCGCCCGCAGGGGTGGCAATCAGAAAATCCTTCAGCTTGCCGCTCTCGCGCAAATCCTCCACGAGATTCCACAAGCCGGAATGAACGAAAAACTGTTCGTTGTCGCCGAGGCCATGCAGTTCGTACAGGATAGGAAAGCGTTTCGTCTTGTCGGTATCGAACGAGGCCGGAAGCACGATGCAGTACGGGACGCTGCGAGCCAGAATTTTGCTGGGAACGGAGTTGCACTCGACGCGGCCGGAAGCGAACGACGGCGGGATGCAGAACAGGGAGAGGATGAAGAAAGTGGCGAGGGGCGAGGGGCGAGGGGCGAGACGAAGAGTCACAAGACCATTCTACTCGTAGCGGAGGGCCTGGACGGGGTCGAGGCGGGCGGCGCGCGATGCGGGGTAGAGTCCGGCGGCGAGGCTGACGATGATGGCAAATCCCATGGCGAACAAAACCAGGGCCCAAGAAACGGAGAATATTTGCACGCCGGGAAGGTTTTGGCGATGGAGGTAAATTTCCGTCGCAAAATTGAGCACTCGGCCAATCAGCCAGCCAAAGCCTACGCCGAGAAGGCCTCCGACAAGCCCCATTACGCCCGCTTCGACGAAGAAAAGTTGCTTGACGTCGCCGTCCGCGGCGCCGAGTGCTTTCAAGACGCCGATTTCGCGGCGGCGCTCGAGGATGGCCATGACCAGCGTATTGATGATACCGAGAGTAGCGACTGCGAGGGCGAGGCTGCTGAAGATCAAGAGCAGAAGGTCCAGCACGCGGAAGAATGTGAGAAGGCTTTTTGAAACATCCAGAAGAGAAAAAACGCCGAACCCGAGATCCTTGAGTTTCTTCTCGGTTTCTTCCACCATCGAAGGTTTTCTTACGCGAACGGTGAGGCTAGCGTAAGTGGGCTTGTCACTGGAGGAATCGCGGAGAATGTCGCGAAGGTCGTTGACCTGCGCAGCGCGCAAAGTCTCCGCGATTGGAAGTGGAATGAGAAGGCGCCCGCTTCCAAAGCCCCCGAAGCCGGAAGCGGGCTCGGTTTCCACGACACCGATGATTTGAAAATGCTTCTCTTTCGGAACGACCGAAAATCCGCCGGAGCTTCCGGTGGAATTGCCGGCTGGCGCGCCGAGCGACTGGCGCTCCGCATAGCGAAGAACCAAATCCTTGCCGATCAGCGATGAAGTCTGCAAATTCAGTTCTTTTGCAAACTCGGCTTGCAGAATAGCTTCATCCGCGTTCGGTGAGGAGAAAAAACGCCCTTGCATGCCGTCAAACGCACCGCTGGCTTTCGAGGACTCCGGCATGCCCGCCACCATGGTGGCGTAGGGTTTGCCGTCATAGCGCACTTCGGTGAAGAAGCGAATTTGCGGATAAACCTCGACGACATTGGGCATGCGAGAGATTTCCGCGCGCGCATCGGCGTCGAGCGGGCGGGCTTTCGCATCCGGCGTGCGCGTGGCCGGAGGGCCTCCGCCGGGCCCGCGCAGATTCGTTTTGGGGGTGACAAAGATGGAGTCGAAAAGACCGCTTTTCGCCAGCCGACTGGTAGCCAGCTGCTGGAGTCCGACTCCGAGAGAAAGCATTGCCACGAGCGAAGCTACGCCAACGGCAACGCCGAGAGTCGTCAGCGAATTGCGCAGGACGGCCTCGCGGAGATTGCGGAAGGCGAGATCGCTGAGGTCGCGGAGCTTCATCGCGCTGCTCCATTCGAAAGAAGTTTGCCGTCACCCATGACCGCCAGGCTGTCGGCGAAGCGCTCGGCAAGAGTGCGCTCGTGCGTGACCATGACGATGGTCATTCCCGGATTGTTCTGGATTTCGCGAAGCAGTGTGAGGATGACTTCGCCGGTCGTGCTGTCGAGATTCCCCGTGGGCTCGTCGGCAAGAAGAATTTTTGGCCGATTGACCAGCGCGCGGGCAATGGCGGTGCGCTGCTGCTCGCCTCCGGAAAGCTCGCTGGGGCGGTGGCCGATGCGTTTTTCAAGGCCGACGCGCTGAAGCGCTTCGCGGACGCGCGCGGCGCGCTCCGACCGGTCGACTTCAGCGAGCCGGAGCGGGAGCTCGACGTTTTCTTCGAGCGTCATTCGTGGAAGAAGATTGAAGGATTGGAAAACCATGCCCACGGTTTGCCGCCGGTAGCGGGCGAGTTCGAGGGAAGACATTTTCGAGAGGTCCTGGCCATTCGCGATGACCGCGCCGGAGCTGGGTCGGTCCAGGCCGGCAATGAGATTGAGCAGGGTGGATTTCCCAGAGCCGGAACTCCCGAGGAGGGCGAGAAATTCGCCGGATGGGACGGTGAGCGAAACGTCGTTGACCGCGCGGATGACCGATTCACCCATGGTGTATCGACGGGAGACAGACTCCAGGCGGATGGCGGGAGGAAGCTCGGTCATAAGTTGTGTGGCCATTCATAATACGACGGTAACGGCGCAGAGATTTCAGGAAAGTTGGAGGCCAGTTGGGGCCGGCGCGTGAGGAAGGAAAGCCAGCCCCGAAGGCGCGAATGGGAATAGAATGCGGCGCGCAAGGAGAGGCCATGAAGAAAGTGCGCTTTGGACTGGTAGGAGTGTTGTTCCTGGGCGGAGGAATTGTTGCGGGCGCACGGGCGCAGAAACCGCCCCTCTTGCCGGAAAGAGATGTGGCAGCGGTGGTCAATGAGTTGAGCGGGGAGACGGCAAAACGGAATCTCGAAGGGATTGCACGGTTTCACCGGCAGCGGGGGTCGCAAGGGTTTCACGAGGCAGCGGAACTGGTCGCCGAGCGGCTGCGCGCGTATGGCCTGAGCGACGTAGCCATTCTGCAGTTTGCGGCAGACGGGAAGATTTTTTACGGAACGCAAAGGTCACGGCCAGCGTGGGACGCGGAAAAAGCGGAACTCCGGGAATTGACAACCGAGTTGGTAGCTTACCGATCAAAAGTTTCCGGTACTGGCGCCACCTCGATCGACGCTATGCAATTTATTAGGGAGGCTAGGAACAGGCTCTTAGCGAGTTATGAGGCGGAGCCAGTTGTTCTGGCAGAGGACAGCGAGAACGCGGACGTCACGGCGGATTTGATCGACCTCGGCGAAGGAACGAAGGACAGCGATTACGACGGGAAAGACGTGAAAGGCAAGATTGTGCTGGCAAGCGCACAGCCGGGGGCGGTCGAGGAATTAGCGATCGGGAAATTTGGCGCCGTGGGGATTGTGAGCTATGCGCAAAACCAGAAGACGGCGTGGTGGGGAGAAGACGAGAACCTGATTCGCTGGGGACATCTGGAGACGTTTTCGCCGAACAAGACGTTTGCGTTCATGGTGTCGCTGAGGAGGGCGCGCGAATTCAAAGACCGACTGGCTCACGGAGAAAAGATTACACTACATGCGGTCGTGAAGGCGTGGCAGCATCCGGGAAATTATGAAGTGGTGACCGCGACGATTCCAGGAACGGATACGAAACTCAAGGATGAAGAAATTGCGTTTAGCTGCCACCTGGACCATCAGCGCCCTGGTGCGAACGACAACGCGAGCGGTTGCGTTACGATTCTGGAAGTGGGGCGGACACTGCAGAAACTGATCGACGCGAAGCAACTGGCGCGTCCGGCGCGGACCATACGGTTCATTTTTCCGCCCGAAATCGAAGGAACGATGGCGTTGTTGAATGGAAAATCAGGAAGCTTCCAAACCTGGGGTGTCGAAGAGTCTAGTGGTCCTCTCGACCGGCCTAAGCCCGTTCGGCCACGGCAGTTTCCATCCGGCGCGCCGCTAGGAGGTTTTGCAGGTCCTGAGCTGGCGAAACGGATCAAAACCGTGATCCACATGGACATGGTGGGGGGCGGGCCGGAGACGAAGGCGGTGTTTCATGTGACGCGCGGGCCCATGAGTTTGCCGAGTTTCGTCCATGACGTGGCGTGGGCATTCGCAGAGTGGGTGAACGAGGAGTCGTACAAATTCGCGGCAACCGGGAAAGCGGACTATCCGATGGTGGCGCCGGAGGGCGGCAAAGAGCCGCTGCGCGCGGAGTATTCGGCGTACACCATGGGCAGCGACCACGATGTCTATCAGGATTCGTCGTTCGGGATTCCTGCGATTTACCTGAATGACTGGCCGGACCGCTACATTCACACGAACTTCGATTCCGCGGCAAACATCGATCCGACAAAGCTGAAGCGCGCAGCGTTTATTGGCGCGGCGAGCGGGTATTTTCTGGCACAGATGCAGAGCCAAGATTTTGACGCGGTGAACTTTGCGGTTTTGCAAGGAAGTGCGTTTCGCCAGAGTACATGGGCCATCCGAAGCCTATCCGTCACGCAGGACGACCGCTGTAGTTCTTGGGAATTTAAGTCGCAATACGAGGTGGCGACTCACCATTCGTTCCCCAGGTTAGCACCGCGACCGTCAGATGCCGTCGACCCTCGGCCGCCCATGGGTTGCATATACCCTCCTCCCAGGTATTCGGATGGGCCTTTTTTCCGACGCGCTAGGGAGCCGAAGGGACCACCGGCGGTCTTTGGGTATGACTACTTTGTGGATCACGCAAAAGCTGCGGGAGTGCCGACGCCGAGGTTGCTGAGCTACGAAGGATTGTGGGGCGGCGGCGAAGAATATGCGTATGAAGTGCTGAATTTTGCGGACGGAAAGCGCAACGCGCAGGAGATTCGCGATGCGGTGTCGGCAGAATACGGGCCCGTGCCGCTGGAAATCGTGGTGGAGTATCTGAAGGCACTGGAGAAAACGGGCTTGCTGGTGGAAGTGAAGTAACGGCAACAAAGGAACAACCAAAGATGCAGATCGTGTAGAAAGACTGTGGATTGAGGAGAATGCCATGCCAACGATTGAGGGCAAAAAAGGAAAATTGTGGATCGACGCATACGTTAACAAGGCGGGCAAGCTTGCCGGCGTGATGAGAGCCGTTCGCGCGTTGGTGAACCAGACCGCGGCAGACTGCGAGGAATATGTAAGTCCATGGAAGATTCCCGCTTTTGATTCCAATGGGCCGTTGTGCGTCTTTGTGCTGGGGAAAGAACATGTGACGCTTGCGTTTTTGCGAGGCGCAATGCTTCCCGACCCGGGGAAACTGCTGGAGGGAAAGGCGAAAGGCGTGCGCAACGTGAAGCTGCGGAACGTGGCGGATGTGAATCGTCCAGGAGTGAAGACGCTGATTTTGGAAGCGGCGAAGCTGAACAAGAAGAATCCACCATCAGGGAAGATGGTGGGAATGGACAAGAGACGCAAGTCCGAGAGCAAAAAAGGCTGAGCCGGGCATAGACTGAAGTTAGCGTTACTGGTGTGTTAGCATCGAGGGCTTGTGCGCCCACCGGGGACGGAATAGCTAGATGGCAGCGATGATGAAGGCGTTGCGGAAGATGCAGCCCGCGCGAGGGTTGCAGATGGACGCGGTCGCGGTTCCGGCCGTTGGCCCCACCGACGTGCTAGTGCGAGTGAAGGCCGCTTCGATTTGCGGGACCGACCTTCACATTTACGGCTGGGACCGCTGGTCGCAGGGACGCATCAAACCGCCGTTGACGCTGGGACATGAATTTTGCGGAACCGTCGAACGCGTCGGGGGCGAAGTCACGGCGGTGAAGGCCGGCGACTTTGTCAGCGCGGAGATGCACGTGAACTGCGGGCATTGCCGGCAATGCAGACTAGGCCAGGCGCACATCTGCCAGAACCTGCGCATCATCGGGATCGATCAGGACGGAGCGTTCGCGGATTTTGTGAGGATTCCGGCATCAAACATCATCCAGCTCGATCCGGACATTCCCGAGCACTACGGAGCGATCCTCGACCCGCTGGGAAACGCCGTGCACACGGTGCTGGCGGGTCCGATTGCAGGACAAACCGTTTTGGTGACCGGCTGCGGGCCGATTGGACTGATGTCCATCGCCGTGTCGAAAGCTTGCGGAAGCTCGACGGTATTTGCGACGGAAACCAACGAGGGACGGCGCGCCATGGCCAAGAAAATGGGCGCAGAGGTGGTGATTAATCCGGCCGCGGAAGACGCGGTGAAGCGCATCCTAGAGGAAACCGACGGCACGGGCGTGGACGCGCTGCTCGAGATGAGCGGGAATCCTGCCGCGATTCAGCAGGGATTCCGCGCCCTGCGAGCGGGTGGGCGCGCTTCCCTGCTCGGGATTCCCACGGAAAACGTGCCGCTGGACCTGGTGAACGACGTGATTTTCAAGGGCGCGACGGTGCAAGGGATTTACGGACGGCGAATGTACGAAACCTGGGTACAAATGACGGCGCTGTTGAAAGCGGGGAGGCTGAACTTGGAACCTCTGTTCGGCCAGCGTGAGCCGCTCGAAAAGTTCGAGGGCGCCTTTGCAAAGTTGCAGGAAGGGTTGCCTGGGAAGATTTTGCTTTATCCCAACGGGATTCGGCACTAAGCGAGTTCCCCTTCGTTCTCTTTGCAAATCCAAGTTTCTGTTCAGGTGGGTTCATCATGACATCAACAAAGCTCGCCCCGCCACTTGCGGGAAACACGCTCGGATCCGGCACAAACAGTTTTGTAGTTGCGGAATGGCGTGACGGCGGCGGACCGGCGGGGGAGCGACGGTTGATCGCCCCGCCGCATGTACATCACACTGATGATGAAGCATGGTACGTGCTGGAAGGGGCGCTCTGTGTCCAAACGGGAGAGCAGGTGGTGGAAGCGCGCGCAGGCTCCGGCGTGCTTGTCCCGCGCGGCACACCGCATACCTATTGGAATCCAGGACCAGGGCCGACGCGGTATCTGCTGGTCATGACAGCGAACATCTATCAATTGATTCAGGACCTTCACGCGATGAAAGAACGCACTCCAGCTGCTCTGGAAGCGGTGTTTGGGAAGCACGATTCCGAGCTTGTGAAGGCCTTGCAGTAAGTCGGGTTTGCCCCTAACCGTACGCTGGAGCACAATAGAGATTCCCCGGCCGATGCCTACCACCAGGAGCGATGCCATGTCGGAAACCGCCACATTGGCGACGAAGCAGAACCCGCTACAATACGTCACGGAGCAGTTGACCGAGCTGCGCGCAAAAGGCGTGGCCCCGAAGCTGCGTATCCTCGAAGGCGAGCAAAGGCCTGTTTGCGTCTTTGATGGGCGCGAAGTAATCAATCTCGCCTCGAACAATTATCTCGGGTTGACCACGCACAAGGCGCTGCGCAAAGCGGCGCTGGACGCGGTGAAACGATACGGCGTCGGCGCGGGAGCGGTTCGGACGATTGCCGGCACGATGAAGCCCCACCTGGAACTGGAAGAGCAGATTGCCGCTTTCAAAAAGGTCGAGGCTTGCGTCGTGTTTCAGTCGGGATTTACGGCGAACGCGGGAACCGTGTCGGCCGTTTTAGGGAAGGAAGACCTGATCGTTTCGGACGAATTGAATCATGCGTCGATTATTGACGGCGCGAGGCTGTCGAAGGCGACCATCAAGGTTTTTAAACATAAGGACGTACCGGACTGCGAGCGCATTTTACAGGAGCACGCGAGTTTTCCAGGAAAGAAGCTGATTATCACCGACGGTGTGTTTTCCATGGACGGCGACATCGCGCCTCTGCCACAACTCTGCGACCTGGCGGAAAAATACAACTGCATCATGATGGTGGATGACGCCCATGCTTCCGGCGTGCTGGGCACCAACGGGCGCGGCACGGTCGACCATCATCAATGCCACGGGCGCGTACACATTCAGGTGGGCACTTTGAGTAAAGCGATTGGCGCGATGGGCGGGTACGTCTGCGGCTCGCGCGATTTGATTGACTTTCTGTATTTGCGCGCGCGGCCGTTTTTATTTTCGACTTCGCACCCGCCTGCCACGGTCGGAGCCTGCCAGGCGGCGTTTACGCTGCTGGCTTCACCCGAAGGGGAGAAACTGGTGAAAAAGCTCTGGGCCAACACGAAGTTCTTCAAGCGCGAATTGAAGAAGCGCGGATTCCAGTTCAAAGCCAGCGAGACGCCGATCATTCCGATTCATGTAGGCGAAGCGGCAAAGGCGTTCGAGTTTTCGAAGAAGCTTTTTGAGGCCGGAGTATTTGCGCCCGCCGTCGGTTACCCGATCGTCGCCGAAGGCAAAGCGCGGCTGCGGGCGATGGTCAGCGCGACGCACAAACGAGATCAGTTGCTCAAAGCCGCGGACACGCTGGCGGAAATCGGCAAGTCGCTGAGCATTGTTTAGGGCCGAGGCCGTCTGGGGGGTTGCCGACTCTGCCCTGTAAATCATGCACACCGCGGGTCATTTCTCACGGTCTCGAGAAGCCCGGACTTGCCGCTAACCTATTGATACACAATACCTTAGCCGGACTCACGCGGGTCGCCTCTATCACCGCGCTGTCTTGGCACCCTTGCGTATGAGGGTCATGGGGTTCAGTTTCTCAGTTCCGATGTAAAAACGTTGAGGAGGTCGAACAACGATGTATCGCATGGGGATTTCAATTGTGGCAGTGGCGCTGTTGGCGGTGGGCGCGGCGGCTCAACCGCAGGCGGGTGCGCAAACCAACGGGCAAGCGTCGGTAGAAGCGGGAAAAACGCAGGCTCCAGCTGGCGCCTCCGCCTCAACTTCCGCGGCCACCACGGCACAAAATGGACAAACGAATGCCGCGCTGGCCGGCGGAACGGCGTTTAACGCGGAATTGACTTCTTCGGTGGACACGAAGAAGTGCAAGCCCGGCGACGCGGTGAACGCGAAAACAACCGAAGCTGTCAAATCCGAAGGCAAGACGGTGATTCCGAAAGGCTCGAAGCTGGTGGGGCACGTGACGCAAGCTTCGGCTCGGGCCAAGGGCGAGGCGGAATCCTCGGTGGGGATCGTTTTCGATAAAGCGATTTTGAAGAAGGGCGAAGAAATTCCGCTAAGCGTGGCGATTCAAGCGCTGGCGTCAGGACAAAGCAGCGCCTCGATGGCAGGCTCGGATATGGATGCCATGGGTAGCATGGGCACTTCGGCCGCGGGCTCGGGCACGGCTGGCGGGCGCGGCGGTCAGGGCGGCGTGACTTCCGCCGCAGGTACGGTTACAAACACCGCCGCGAACATGGGCAGAGCAACTGGCGGCGCGGTAAATTCAACGGCGAACGCCGCGGGAAGCGTTGCGGGAACTTCGAAGGGAGCCGCGGGCGGATTGAATTCCACGGGACAACTCACGTCGAATAGCCAGGGCGTGTTCGGGTTGAACGGCCTGAACCTGAACGCGGCAGCATCGAATGCAACGCAAGGCACAGTGATCACTTCAGCGGGCAAGAACGTGCACCTCGAGAGCGGCACGCGGATGCTTCTTGTGACGCAGGCGCAAGCAAGCTCCGCGGACGAATCCAAGAATTCCGCCGAGCGCAAGCCGAATCCGAAATCCGGAGAGAAGCCGGAAAAACCGTAACGGCACGCTCGTTACGTCTGGGCCGCGCGAAGAATTGGAATCGCGCGGCCCTTTTAAATTTGCGCGGTCTGCGCCGAGAACGGTGCGGCGGTTTGCGAGATCAAGGTCGTTCGGGCAACGGGCCAGGCGCTGGTCCTTTGCTATACTCGCGCGATGGCTTCTGCGAACAAAAAGCTATTCCTTGTGGACGCAATGGCGCACGTTTATCGCGCTTTTTTTGCACCCATGCCGCAGCGGTTGACGGGGCCTAATGGCACGCCCACGAACGTGCCTTTCCTTTTTGGAAATATCCTCAAACGCCTGATCAAAGACTACGAGCCGAAATACATTGGCGTCGTGTTCGATCCTCCGGGTGCAACGTTTCGCGACAAGCTGTTTGAAAAATACAAGGCACAGCGGCAGCCGATGCCGGACGACATGCGCGTGCAGATTCCTTTGGTGCGGAGGCTCTGCGAAGCGATGCGCCTGCCGATTCTGGAGGAAAGAGGATATGAAGCCGACGACGTCATCGGCACGATTGCCACGCAAGCCGCGAAGCAAGGATTCGAGGTGCTCATCGTCAGCAACGACAAGGACATGATGCAACTGGTGGGGAAGAATGTCCGGACGTTGAAGACGGGTTCCGGGGGACTGAAGGGCGACATTCTAGTGGATGAAGCAAAGGTTCTGGAGTTGCTCGGCGTTCCCGCTCCAAAAGTCGTGGATTATATGTCCCTTCTGGGCGACACCGTGGACAACATTCCCGGGGCGAAAGGAATCGGGGAAAAAGGCGCAGCGGAGCTGATCACCAAGTACGGCAGCGTCGAGAAAGCTCTGGATCATGCCGATGAAGTGTCGAACAAGCGGTACCGCGAAGCCCTACAACAGCAACGCGACCAGATCATGATGTCCAAGCAACTGGCCACCATTGCGACGGAGGTTCCGCTGAAGCTCGACTTGCAAGCGCTCGAACGGCGCGAACCCGATGTGCCGGCGCTGTCTGCGCTTTATCGCG
>Ga0126369_10000194_pt1 | contig 38269 bp, 38 predicted proteins | sample PanSoiMetaPlot_1_FD_109646 | JGI IMG/M metagenome (GOLD analysis project Ga0126369, IMG submission 109646) | Tropical forest soil microbial communities from Panama - MetaG Plot_1 | ecosystem: Environmental > Terrestrial > Soil > Tropical forest > Bulk soil | place: Panama | collected 2016-02-17
ATCGTGCTCCGCGGTGTTGGGCCGAAACTTGACTTCCTTCAGTTGCGAACCGCGGCTGCTCTTGCGCTGTTCGTGGGCCTTCTTGTTCTGCTGATACTGATATTTCCCGTAGTCGGTGATTTTACAGACCGGCGGGTCGGCTGTAGGAGAAATCTCCACCAAATCGAGCCCCCGTTCCCGGGCCAGCCTCATAGCCTCGAAAGGCTGCATGACGCCGAGCTGCGCACCGTCTTCGTCAATCACCCGGATTTCGCGCGCCCGGATGCGCTCGTTTACGCGCGTGCGGTCACTCGGCCGGAAGTTGCGTTCAGCGATAAATCCCCCTCAAGAGCGATAGGCACCTGCTTTCCCCGGTTTGACCAGGAGCTGGCCCCCAAATACACAAACACCGATCCACGGATCGGACGGCACCGAGGACGAGTTGGAAAGTATAGCATGGCGGACGCGTTGCGCCGCAATAGGGTGCAAGGGTCAGGACGTTAATTTCAGCTCCTTCCCGGTACATCGTATGACGGCGCGAATTTGCGAACCGGCGGCCTTGGAGATGGCTACGCCGAGCCCAAGCTGATCCGCGGTCTTCGCCAGGACATCGGGATCTGTGGTGACGAGTTCGAAACTTTCCAGGTGGCAACCTCGAGGTGCGTCGACCGACGGATGCGTTGTGTCGGCACCCCACGCAATGAAGAACGGAAGCAAGCCGCCGCGATCGTCCTTGAGCCGGAGCGCTTTCCAGTGAAGCACCTTGCCATCCGGCCTCTGGCGCGAACCGGGCCGCGGACCTTCGAATTCAATTCCATTCTGGCGCAATCGCTCGGAGAATTGCTCCAAGTCGTCGCGATGCGCCGCCCACCCGATGAGGCGCGGCTCCTTCAACTTGGCGATCACCGAGTATTGCGGCACCCCGGATTGTTTGGGATCGGGCGCGATGATTTCCAGGTAGCGGCGGGGATTTAGTTCTTGTGGGCTGCGTTCACCCAGCGAAATCAGGGCGTTTTGCGTGCCGCTCCCCGGATGGACGCCGCCGAAGGCAGCCCGGACCCCGGTGTGCTCCTCAACGAACGCGATGCCTTTATCGAGGTCGTCACAGCCAAGAAGAAGGTGATCGAGCAAAGAAGGGACCGGATCTGCGGCCCAGGAGAGGGAAGGTGTAAGTGCCGCACCAGCGGTAAAAGCAAGAAATGCTCTCCGCGAGATATTCTCCATTTTCCACCCTCCTGTAAATCGAAGACTACTCGTTTGACCCTCAATGGTGGAGTGTGTTGCTCCGACGACTTTAAGCACGCGATGCCGACGCCGGTTTGTATGCGCGAATGTAGGCTCTACGGCTTTGGTACTCGACTTCCGGCGGATACGGATTGCGCTCAAGCGAGTCTTCAATGGCAAAACCGACGAGGCCGAGATAGCGCTCGACCTCTTTCCTAGCGTAGAAGACCAGGTCCAGCGAAACTTCGAAGCCCCAAAGATTTTCTTCGTGCAAAACTTCGAGGCCGATGTGAAATGCGAGGAAGAGCTGGCCGCCTGGCCTTAGCGCGCGGAACATTTCGCGAAATGCCTGGAGAATATCCGTTTTCGGAATGTGCACGATGGAATAGAAAGCCACGATGGCAGCCCACCCGCCGTCTGCCACGTCAAGCGCCAGCATGTTGCCCCGCTGGAATTCGATGGCAGGGTTCAATTTGCGTGCCTGTTCGAGCATACCCGGAGAAAGATCGATGCCAAAAATGTCCACGCGGCGGTCATGCAGATAACGCGCTACATGCCCCGGGCCGCAGCCCAGTTCGCAAACGCGGCCGGCTCCTTTGACGCGCGCCGCGAACTCATCGAGAAGCATGCGGTCAAGCGGCTTGTGCTCGAGTTCGCCGGCGATTCTCGCGGTGTATTCCTCGGCGATACGGTCATAACTGGCTTGGCAGTCGGAAAGCTTCTGAGGATCCATGGGCCCCCGCGAGACTGGGTAAACGTCCGAGGTTATCTCAGATTTTGTCTAAACGCTAACAGTTGCGCTTTTCAGTCCTCGTTTGCAGAGGTAGGCGTGCCAGAAGAGACGGGCGGCAACAGCGCGCCAGGGACGCCAAGGTGCGCTGAGCGCTTCGAGCTTTTCCGGCGAGGGGCGTTTGCGCAGGCGCTTCACTTCCTGCACGGCCGTTGCAAGCGCGAGATCGCCTGTTGGCCAAATATCCGGACGTCGCAGCGCGCTCAGAAGATAAATGTCAGCGGTCCAGCGGCCAATGCCCTTGAAGGCGACGAGCATTTTGTGCGCGGAATCGTCCGGGAGGTCGTGAAGATAGCCCAAGTCGAAGTGACGGCGTGCAAGCGATTCGGCGAGCAGGCGCGTGTAGAGCGTTTTCTGCCGGCTGAAACCAATGCGCAGCAACTCCGCGTCGTTCAACTTCAAGAACCCTCTCGGGGTCAACGGCTTCACCGCAGCTTGCAGCCGGTCGAAAGCCGCCTTCGCAGAAGCAAGAGAAACTTGTTGTTCGAGGATGATGTAAACGAGAGTGGGGAATCCAGGCTCGCGCACCCACAGCGTCGGCTGGCCGTAATTCTGGACGACTTCCGCCAAGCGTTCGTCACGGTCTGTGAGAAGACGCACTCCCTGAGAAAAGACTTCCTCGTTCAGCATCGGGTGCGAGTTTTTCATGGCTGGAAGTCAGCGAAATCCACTGGAAATTCAGCTTATGGTGCGGGAGGCGGCTTCACGTTGAAGCGTTTCTACCACTTCGGCGAGTGGCTTGGGGCCGAGGTCGCCTTTGCTGCGATGGCGCACGGAGACGGTCCCAGCTTCAGCTTCTTTGGCGCCCACTACCAACATGTAAGGAATCTTCTGTAATTGCGCGTCGCGAATCTTGGCGGGCAATTTTTCGTTACGGTCGTCAAGATGGACACGCAGGTTGTGGTTCTTGAGCGTTTCGGCCACGTGCTTCGCGTAATCGGCTACTTTCTCGCTAACCGGACAAATCTCCACCTGTACCGGAGCGAGCCACAACGGAAACGCTCCCGCGTAGTGCTCGATCAAGATGCCGAAGAAGCGCTCGACGGAGCCGAGCAGCGCGCGGTGTACCATCAGAGGCTGATGCTTGGCGCCGTCCTCGGCAACGTATTGCAATCCGAAGCGCGCGGGCAGATTGAAATCAAACTGCACGGTCGTGAGCTGCCAGGGACGTCCGATGGCGTCAATAAGTTTGACGTCAATCTTAGGTCCATAGAACGCTGCTTCGCCCTGGATTTTCTTGAATGGGATGTTCATGTGCTGCATCGTGTTGGCGAGGGCAGCGCTGGCGCGATGCCAGTCTTCCGGCTTCCCAGCGTAATTTTCCGGATGCGCGGGATCCCAGTCGGAAAGTTCAACTTCGAGTTTATCGAAGCCGAAATTCTTCATCACCGCAAACGCAAAGTCCACGCACGCCTCGACTTCCGATTCGATTTGCGAAGGCATGCAAAAGATGTGTGCGTCGTCCTGTGTGAAGCCGCGGACGCGCAGCAAGCCATGCAATACGCCGCTGCGTTCGTAGCGGTAAACGGTGCCAAGCTCAGCCAGCCGCACAGGCAAGTCGCGATAGCTGTGCAGCTTCGATTTATAAATCAAAATGTGGCCCGGGCAATTCATGGGCTTGAGCTGGTAATCAGCCTTTTCTACCTCGACCGGCGCGAACATGCTGTCTTTGTAAAAGCCGGTGTGGCCGCTGGTTTTCCAAAGATCAAGCCGCATGATGTGCGGCGTAAAAACGACGTCGTAGCCCCGCTTGAGCAACTCGTCGCGCAGCCAGTCTTCGACGATTTTGCGAATCAATCCGCCTTTGGGATGCCAGAAAATCAAGCCGGGACCCGCCTCTTCCTCAATGCTGAAGAGGTCCAGTTCCGCGCCGAGCTTGCGATGATCACGGCGCTTGGCTTCTTCCAGACGATGCAGATGTTCGTCCAGTTCTTTTTGCGTGAAAAACGCGACCGCGTAAATGCGCTGGAGCTGCGGATTGCCTTCCCGGCCTTTCCAGTAAGCGCCGGCAACGTTCATTAACTTGAACGCCTGAATGCGCTTGGTGGACGGAATGTGCGGGCCACGGCAGAAATCCATGAATTTACCGGTGGTATAAAACGAAACCATCGGCTCCGCGGCTTTTTCTTCCACCAGCTCACATTTAAAAACTTGATTGGACCTTTTGTAGAGATCCAGAGCCTCGGGCTTGGGAATCAGCTTGCGCTCGTTCGGCAAGTCCTGAGCGGCAAGTTCATGCATCTTTTTTTCGATTTTGGCGAGGTCTTCCTGAGTGAAAGGCTCGTCCCGCAAGAATTCGTAGAAAAATCCAGTGTCCACCGGCGGGCCAATGCCTAACTTGACGTCGGGATACAGCTCCATAACCGCGGCGGCAAGGAGATGCGCCGCGGAATGACGAAAGACGAAGAGCGCGTCGGGGTCTTTTTCTGTGAGGATTTGCAGCTTCACGTCACGCTCAAGCGGCCGGCGCAAATCGACGAGTTCGCCTTCACCGTCATTCGGCTGGGCAACGCGGGCCACGAGCGCCGCATCGGCAAGGCGTGGCGAAATGCCGCGCGCAATGTCCGCCGGAGTGGTGCCCTTGGGGACATCTTTGACACTGCCGTCCGGCAATGTGATGTGAATATGCTCCATGCGAGCCCTTCGTAGGAAAGAGAAACAATAAGCTTATCGGCGCTGTGTACTCAGGTCAAGACACGTAAACTGCCGCGTAAAATCGGGCCGAGGTTAACAAAAAAGCTGAGATTACGATTCGAACGTCCACCGACCGCCAGCCATGGTGCGCTCTACAGGAATATTGACGAGCGTAGCAGCATTCTCCTTCAATGGATCGCGGCCGAGAACGACGAGGTCCGCGAGCTTGCCCACTTCAATCGAGCCCTTGAGATTTTCTTCGTAGGAAGCGTAAGCGCCGTGCAACGTGCCCACGCGAATCGCTTCTTCCACGGTGATTTTCTGTTTCGGTCCCCAGACATTGCCCTTCAAGTCCGTGCGCGTGACTTCCGATTGCAGCGCCATCATCGGGATGAATTCTCCCGGCGGATAATCCGAAGCTTGCGTGGGGCGAATACCGGCGTCAATGAAACTGCGCAGCGCAAACATGTGATTGAGGCGTTCGGCGCCGTAATAGCGCATCTTTTCGCCGTGATAGTAAACGTAGGTTGAAAACGGCGTGGGTATGGCGCCGAGCGCCTTGATACGTGCAATGAGACTGTCGTTCACCACCGTGCAATGTTCGAGACGAAAGCGCGGATCGCGCCGCGGGCTTTCCTTTTGCAAACGCTCGTAAACGCGAAGCGTAGTGTCGATGGCGACGTCTCCATTTGCGTGAGTGCCAATCTGCCAGCCGGCGAAATGAGCTTTGCGGCCGTGGGTGTAGAGTTCTTCCTCCGTCATGACCAGGATGCCGTAGTCATCGGGTCGGCCTTCGTAAGGTGTGGAGAGGCGCGCAGTGCGCTCGGAGATGGAACCATCGCAAACCAGTTTGACCGCGCCGACGCGCACCCATTCATCGCCAAGCCCGGTGCGATTGCCCGCCGCGATCATGGGGTCGAGAAAATGAAAATTGATGAAGCAGTAGGCCCGATGCCGCAGATCGCCGGATTCCAGCGCATCCTGGTAAGCACGAAGGTCCGTCGGCGTGCCTTGCGCCTCGGTAGCGGAAGTGATTCCTGTGCGCGCCATCATTTTGGAAATAAGTTTCACGCCCTCGCGGTGATCGTCACGCGTGAAAGTATGAGGAATGGCCTTGTCGAAGAGATCGTTGGCGCTCTCGGCGACGCGGCCGCTCAGCTTTCCAGTCGCCGGGTCATGTTCGATTTTTCCTCCCGGTGGATCTGGAGTCTTCTCATCAATGCCGGCCTTTCGAAAGGCGAGCGAGTTCGAATACGTGGTGTGCCCGCCGCGATGCTGGATATGCACGGGATGATCGGGGACGGCGGCATCCACGTCCGCGACCATAAGCGGCCGGCCTTCTTCGGTCTTAGTGTCGTCGTATTTAAAGCCGAGAACCCATTCGCCCGGAGGCGTGTTTGCCGCTCGCTCGCGAAGCGCCCTTTGAATCGCGGAAATCGAGCGCAGGTCGCAATCCACCATGCGGAGATGCATCAGTCCGGCTTCAGCAGGATGCGAATGCGCGTCAATAAAGCCTGGAGTAACGGTTTTTCCGCCGAGATCGATTTTCTTGGTCGCAGCACTTGCCAGGTTTAGCACATCCGCGTTACTGCCCACAGCAAGAACCCTGTCGCGCGCAATCGCCACGGCTTGCGCCCGGGGCTCTTTATCATTCACAGTCAAAATGTTTCCGTGGTGAAGGATCAGATCGGGCTTTTCCTGCTCGAGCGGAAAGAGCGAAAACGCAGCAAGCGTGCCGAGAAATTCCCGGCGCGAAGTTCCATCGTTCATGGTAATCCTTTGCGAAGCATGAGAAGAATGCAGCGGATGCTACGACGGCGCTCCGCTAAGGTCAACGCCCGGCGTCTGTTGCCATCGCACCAGGAATTCGCTTCGACAGGGATTCTATCTAGTCCATTCGCCCGCCAAAAGATGCAACCATCGATTCCTTTTCAGTTGCGAATGATGTTGCTTGAGGTCTCTACTTTTCCAACGAGGCGGCCCACAATTTTACCCAGGGGGAGTCCGGATTGAGCGAGAGCGCGTGTTGCACGGCGTCGTGGGTCCTCGTCTTATCGCCTTGTTTGCGGAAGGCTTGTGCAAGCCAGACCCAGGTTTCGCCCTGTGCAGCATCAAGAGCCAACGACTTTTGAAAACTTTCAATAGCCTTGGACACGTCGCCCCCGAACATCTTCGGTGCCATCAAGTATTGACGCCCAAGGCTGGCCCAAACAACTGGATTCTTGTCATCGAGAGCCATGGCCCTGGCATTCTCTTCTTTGACCTTGGGACCAAACTTGGGCCCTGCAAACATGGGCGTCCCCAAGCCAATTTTTCGCCCGTAAAGGTCGGCGAGCAAACTGTGAGCGTCCGCAGATTTGTCAATTAGCTGAACCGAGTGCTGAACAAGATCGATTGCCTTATCTACGGCAGCCACCTCCGACTTCTTGTCTTTCTTCATTTCATGGACATCCGCAAGGTAGGCATTGACTCTTGCCAAGTCCAAATAGCTGACCGCGTCCTTGGGGTCCTGGGCAATCTTTTCCTCCAACTGGCTTTTCAAAGATTGCAGCCGCGACTCGTCATGGGTCTTGCGGGCGGCCTCGACAGCAGAGTGCAGCGGCGCGTCATCGGCCCGAAGCGTGTCCGGGCCAATGCAATTCGTTGAAAGCAGGGCAAATCCGGCCAGGTAAAGCCGAGGAAGGGACCTGAATTTCGCGAGACGCATGAATGACCTCTTTGCTAATACGCAACGAACATCGCGGCAGTGTCAATGCTGCGAAATTTTCTTGCAGAAGCCGCTTTCAGAGGCCGCGGAGGAGTTTGTAGAGTTCGTTGGCGGCGTCGAAATCGCCTTCGAGTTCGCGGGACGCGAGTCGTTCGCGAAGGTCGTCCAAGCGCCGCGCGAGGAGGTCGAGTGCCGCGGAAAGAACTTCCTGATTGGTGAGCACGATGTCGCGCCAAGTTGCATACGAACTGCCGGCGAGGCGCAGCGAATCACGCAGGCCAGGGCCGGCGAGGGTGATGGGCAGGCCGTTCTCGTCGAGGCGGTCGTAGAGAAAACCAGCCAGCGCAACCGCGGCGAGTTGCGGAAGATGGGAGGCTAGGCCGACTGCATAGTCGTGCTGTGGCGCCCCAAGCCAGAGCGGGCGCGCGCCGATTTTCTCCAGGATTTTCACAAAAGCCGAAACGCGGAGATCTTGCTGAGCCGGCGACGTGCCGATAAGCGCGTAGGTGCTGCCGTCGAAGAGGTCAGCGTCGGCGTGCGCAATCCCAGAGAGTTCCTTCCCCGCCATTGGATGACCGCCGAGGAATAGCGGCCCATTGTCCGCAGAGAAAGCCTCCTCCGCAGCTTGCGCAATGCGCACCTTGGTGCTGCAAGCGTCCGTGATAAGAGCATGTGCGGAAGCATGCCGCGCGATTTCGGGAAGAAGATCGATGGTAGCGGCGATGGGCAGAGCAATATAAATCAGATCGGCGTTTTTCAGGGCAGGAGCGAGGTCGCCGGAAAAGGATTGATCGATGGCAGCGCGAGACTGTGCTTCGCGAACGATTTCAGGACGATCCCACCCGAAAACACAAATGTCCGTGGTGCACTTGCGAATCGCCAGGCCAAAAGAGCCTCCGATCAGGCCAGTCCCGAGAATCGTGACCCGCGAGATGAGGTGGCCTGAGGACATAGGTCAGGCCACGCGCCGCCCGATGGCCGGAGCGATGATGCGCAGTTCCGCCATGAGCTGCGTAAACGCGGACGGTTCGAGCGACTGCGCACCGTCGGAAAGCGCCCGGTCCGGATCGTTGTGAACTTCGATGATCAGGCCGTCGGCGCCCGCAGCAACCGCGGCGCGAGCCATGGGCGGAACCTTATCGCGGCGGCCCGTGGCGTGAGAGGGATCGCCAATGATGGGAAGGTGCGAAAGTTTTTTGATGACCGGGATGGCCGCGAGGTCGAAGGTGTTGCGAGTGTAAGTCTCAAAAGTGCGAATACCGCGCTCGCAGAGGACAACGTTGTAATTGCCGCCTGAAAGAATGTACTCGGCGCTCAGCAACAGCTCTTCCATGGTGGCGGAAAGACCGCGCTTGAGCAGCACCGGCTTGCGAATTTCGCCCAGCGCGCGCAGCAAATAATAGTTTTGCATGTTGCGCGCGCCCACTTGGAACATGTCCACGTACTGCAACATCATGGGTATCTGTGAAGGATCCATGACTTCGCTTACGGCTCGAAGGTGAAACCGGTCCGCGGCTTCGCGCATGAGCTTCAGTCCCGGCTCGCCCATCCCCTGAAACGCGTAGGGCGATGTGCGTGGCTTGAATGCGCCGGCGCGCAAGATTTTTGCACCCGCTTTTGCAACGCTCTCGGCCACGCAAAAAATTTGTTCGCGGGATTCGACCGAGCAGGGTCCGGCCGCAACGACCACTTCCGGGCCGCCGATTTTGACAGCATCGCCCACATCGACGATAGTGCCCTCCGGACGGAACTGCCGGCTGGCCAGCTTGAAAGGTTGCGTGATGCGCATGACCTCGCGCACGCCCTCGAGAAGTTCGAAGTCGCGATGGTCAAAATCGCGATGCACCCCAACCGCGCCAAGAACCGTGTGCGATTCCCCCGTCGACCGGTGCACGTTGAAGCCGCTCGCGACCAGCCGGTCGATGACGCCCTGGATTTGGGCTTCCGTCGCCCCTTCTTGCATCACAATGACCATAAGAGTGTCCTGTTCCCCCTCGTAATTGCTCCGATGCAGAATCTTGAGGACTGGCAAGAGCCGGGCTGACGCCTGCCTACGCACGCCGGCGCGGCCTCTAGAAGAGTCTCTTTATCCATACAGCAAAAACCCCTCATCCATTCCCTTCCTTGCTGCCCGAACCGTCGCGATGCATGGCGTCTCGCTCGGCGGCGCGAGCCTCATCGATAATGCGTTCGAAGAGCCGGCGAATCGCCGCGTCGGTGAGCGGCCCGGTATTGTTACTTTCCGCGTTCGCCAGCACCTCGTTTTCGCGGTCCGGCTGATACAAGGGAATTTTGGCCGCTTGTTTAAGCTTGCCGATTTCCAGGGCGCACTGCGAACGCTGGTTGAGAAGCTTCACCAGCTTCTTGTCGATTTCGTCGATGCGGCGGCGCCAATCGGCGAGGTTCATAGCATGACCTCGCACGAAAAAAGACAGTTTCTTCGCCATTGGCGGCGAAGATTCATGGCGCGACCTCCCGCCTGGAGAGCCCGTGGCGGGCAGCCTCTTTTAGAGACCTTACTTTTTCAGCGAGCGCAGAAGCGGCATCACCAATAGGGCTTGCTGATGCACCGGATTTTGTCGCCTTCTCGATCTCGGCAACCAGCGCGGAGCCTATCACTGCCGCGTCCGCAAGGCCGCCAAGCACCGAGACATGGCCAGGAAGCGAAATCCCAAAGCCCACGGCAATCGGGAGTTGGGTGACGGCACGCGTGCGACGCAGGAGCGCGGGAAGATCGTCGGGCAGAACATCCTTCGCGCCGGTTACGCCCGTGCGGGAAATCAAATAGAGGAACCCCGATGAGCACGCCGCGATTTTCGCCAGGCGCTCGTCCGTCGAGGTGGGCGCGCCAAGAAAAATCGTGTCGAGGCGGTGAGCCGCAAGAATTCGACGATAATCGTCCGATTCTTCCGGAGTGAGATCCGTCGCAAGAACGCCATCCGCTCCCGCGGTTTCAGCCTCCGTCGCAAATTTTTCCAGCCCCATCTGCAGGATCGGATTGTAGTAGCTGAAAAGCACCAGAGGCACCTGCGAAGTCCGGCGAATCCGGCGGACAAGCTCAAGAACGCCAGCAAGTGTAGTCCCGGATTTCAGCGCGCGCTCGGAGGCCCGTTGAATCGTTGGTCCATCGGCCAGCGGATCGCTGAACGGCACGCCGAGCTCCATAACATCAGCACCCGCTTCCGCAAGCGCGAGCACAAATTTCAGCGTCCCGTCGAGCGAAGGATCACCAGCCGTTAGGTACGCGACGATACCGAGCTCGCCCGCTTCTCGCAGACCTCGAAACCGTTCTTGGATCCTCGTCTTCAATTTCGGCCTTCATGGAGGTTTTCGCGCGGCTACACGCAATCAATAGTGCCACGTACATCCGGTGACGTCCTTTGCCACTTCCCATCGACCGGCGTTTTTCACCAGCAGATGATAGCCGCCCCATCCGCAGCGGTTCCCGCAGAGATAGTTTTCGTAGGCGATGGCGTGTGCGTGGTTAGCGTCGAAACCCACAGGTGAGAGATAAAAAGTTCCGCCAGAAACCTTCTGCGAATTATCTGTTCCCGTTCCAGGCGACGGCCTGACACCAGTGCCCGTTATTCGCGATTCTCCGGCAAGGTCATACGGCATTTTAAGCGTGAATTTTTTCCTTAGCACCAAGGCCCTTCCTGCCCTTTGCTCGTAATCATTCGCGGCTTCCCGGAATTCCTCAGGGACTTTCATGCAGTCTTCCAAAGAATGGGCTCCGCTCACGGACTCCACATGCGTCACCATGTTGATTCGAATCACCGCCGCATGTGTTTCCTGGCTTGCGCTGTCTAGCAGCATCGATAGCACCGCGTACCCTTCCGCATCATCGTAAACACCGGCATTGACCGGAATGTGATTCTGCACTCTCTCGTGCGCACCACAGCCGCAAAGAATGAGGCTCGCTAGAAGCGCGCTGGGAAGGGAGATTTTCATGGCCGTCTTTGTCTGAAAATAGTACACCAACCCTTTCGTTTTCTCTCGTGTTGACAGCGCGATTAAAGAAGGCGGGAGTAAGTATCCATGTCCTTGTCACCGCGGCCCGAAAGGTTGAGGATGACCAGATCGTCTTTCGTGAGTTTCTGCAGCTGTTCGACAACGCCAGCGATGGCGTGGGCTGACTCAAGCGCGGGAATGATGCCTTCGGTTCGCGCAAGCAGTCTCGCGGCGTCGAGCGCCGCCTGATCGGATACGGCAGAGTACTCGACCCGGCGCTGGTCCGCAAGCCAGGCGTGCTCTGGGCCGATTGCCGGATAATCAAGCCCCGCAGAAATCGAATGGGTCGTGGCGATTTGCCCGTCTTCGTTTTGCAAAACGTAAGTGTACGTGCCCTGAAGGACTCCCGGCCTCGCACCGGCAAAGCCCTGGTGCGCCGCAAGGCGCGCCGCGTGTTCCCCAAGCTGCCCGCCGCGTCCGCCGGCCTCGATGCCAATCATCTTGACGCTCGCATCGCGCAAAAACTCGTGGAACAGCCCAATGGAATTCGAGCCGCCTCCAACGCAAGCGATCAAATGCGTGGGCAAACGTTTCTCGGTTGCGAGGATTTGCTCTCGAGCTTCGCGCCCAATCACCGAATGAAAATCCCGCACCATCACCGGATACGGATGCGCGCCCAGTACTGAGCCAAGCAAATAATGCGTGGAGCGCACGTTGGTGACCCAGTCGCGCATCGCTTCGTTGATGGCGTCCTTCAACGTCCGGCTGCCGGAATCCACCGCAACAACTTGCGCGCCCACCATCCGCATCCGCGCCACATTCAGCGCCTGTCGCGCCATGTCTTCCGTGCCCATGTAAACAACGCATTCCAGCCCCAGATGCGCCGCGACCGTGGCCGAAGCCACGCCGTGCTGCCCCGCGCCCGTCTCCGCAATGATGCGCGGTTTGCCCATCTTCAAGGCAAGCAGCCCCTGCCCAATAGCATTGTTGATTTTGTGCGCGCCCGTGTGGAGTAAATCTTCGCGCTTCAGGTAAATCCGCGGCCCGCCCAGTTTCTGCGTTAGCCGCGAGGCGAATTGCAGCGGGGTGGGGCGCTCCGCAAAGTTTTTCAGAAGATTCTGGAATCGAGCCTGAAACGATGCGTCCGACTTTGCCGCCTCGTACGCCCGCTCCAGTTCAAAAAGGGGCACCATTAACGTCTCAGGAACGTACCGTCCCCCGTAGGGACCGAAGCGTCCCGGCGCCGTGGCTGTTGATTGAACGATTGTCCCCATGATTCCCGCGGATATTCCTCTGGCAAAACTACTTTCGTTCCGCGCGCCGCACTTCCTTTATGAACTCGCGCAACAGATCGTGGTCTTTTTTCCCCGGACTCGACTCCACGCCGCTGGCCACATCAATTCCGTACGGGCGCACGATGCGCACCGCCGCGGCAACATTGTCGACCTTCAGCCCGCCCGCCAAAATAATACGGTGCTTCAGCGACGCCTGAAGCGCCACGTCCCAATCTGTCGTCCGGCCCGTACCACCATATTGGCCGGTGTTCACCGCGTCAAACAAAAACGCAAAGGCACGCGAATATTCGTCGAGGGTCGTAATCGGAAACTCGGATCCAACGCGGAAGGCTTTGATGACGGGCACCACAGGGGCGATTTCGGCGACGATTTCCGGGGGCTCATTGCCATGAAGTTGAACGGCGTCGAGCCCCACCGAACTTCGCAGTGTAATTACATCCGCCGGCAACCGGTTCACAAAGATGCCTACCGCTTTCACTTTTTTGGGCAGCTTCGAACGAATTTCGGCCGCTTGGTTTTCCGAAATGTGCCGCGGACTCTTCGGATAAAAATTGAATCCGATCAGATTGGCGCCGGCCTCGATGGCCGCCTGCGCATCAGCGGCGCTGGTAATCCCACAAATTTTTACCCGAACCATTGGCGCCTATTTCCCCTGAGCCGTAGCGCGCCCGAGAAGCTCGCCAAGAACGGCTGCGGGATCCGAAGAAGCCATCAGCCGCGTCCCCACAAGAAAAGCGTCAAACCCCGCCGCGCCCAGCTTCGACATCTCACTGTGAGTACGAATGCCCGACTCGCTGATGGCAATGCACTCATCGGGGATGGCATCAATCAACGCAAAGGACGTGTCCGTGCGAACCTCCAGCGTTTTCAAGTTGCGATTATTCACACCGATAATTCGCGATTCCGCGGCGAGCGCCCGGTCCAATTCCTCGCGCGTGTGCACTTCCACAATCGGCTCCATTCCGAGTTCCCTGCCCAGCGTCAGCAGCTCTTTCAACAAGCCATCCGGCACCGTAGCGACAATCAGCAGAAAACTGTCGGCGTCATTTGCGCGCGACTCCCACACTTGCCACGGATCGAAGATAAAGTCCTTGCGCAGCACCGGAAGCTGCACGCTTTTTCGGGCGTCGCGAAGGTTCTTCAGCGAGCTTCGAAAGAATTCAGGTTCGGTTAGCACAGAGAGCGCGGCGGCCCCGGCGCCCTCCAGCGATTGCGCCAGAGCGACAGCGTCGAACGGCTCGCGCAGGACGCCACGGCTCGGCGAAGCCGGCTTCAGCTCGGCCACCACGTTAAGGCCCGGCCGCGAAAGTGCGCCGACAAAATCGCGCAAGGGGGAAGCCGCCTGAACGCCGTACTTCAGCGCCGTTTCCGGCAGGACCTTCTTCCGGTGTTCCACTTCGGCGCGCCGCGATTCCAGGATGCGGTCGAGCACGGTTCCAGCGTTGGCCTGAGCACACATAGGGGCAATTTTTGTATCCTAGAGAGGAGGACAATGAGAGTCAAATCCGTAGCGGCGGGCTTTAGCCCGGCACTTGTGAGTTTGATGGGAAGGATAAAAGGAATTCATGAGTAAGACAGCAGGATATGTCGAGATCTACAGCGCCTTACTGACCGATATCGCAGATGAAGCGGAAACAATTGCGATGCGCTATTTCCGCTCCAACGTGCTTTCCGTGGAGCGCAAAAGCGATGGCACGGCGATCACTCCCGCCGATCGTGCCGTGGAAGAGATGGCGCGAAGCAAAGTTGCAAACAGCGGGCTCGCCTTGGACGTACTTGGCGAGGAAATGGGTGGAGGCAACGCAAAATCCGCCTCGCTTGCCGGGCGCTCGAGAATGATCATTGACCCCATCGACGGTACGGAAGAGTTTTCACGCGGCATTCCGACCTTTGGGACACTTATGGGCATCGAGGAGGACGGCGAAATCGTTGCCGCGATGGTCAGCGCACCCGGATTACGCTCGCGCTGGTGGGCTTATCGCGGCGAAGGCGCGTACCGCGACGGAAGAAGACTTCACGTCTCCAATGTCGACCAGCTGAGCAACTCCATGGTGTTTACCACCGGCACTGGGCCGAGCAAAAACGCCGCCGACCAGGCAAAAATCCGCAGGCTGCTCGACGCCGCGCGCAATAGCCGGTCGTTCGGTGGCTTCTGGCAACACATGCTCGTGGCAGAAGGCGCGATCGAGGCCGCCCTGGATTGGACCTCAAAGCCCTGGGACCTCGCGCCGCTGGGCATCATCGTCGAAGAGGCAGGCGGACGTTCCACGAACGCCAAGGGCGAACGCACCATTTACACCGGCCAGCTGATTAGCACAAACGGGAAAATCCACGACGAAGTTCTCAAGCTCCTGCAGTGAGGGAGAAATGGTCCGCATCAAGCGAGTCTACGAACCGGCAGCGAAGGAAGACGGCTGCCGTGTGCTTGTGGACCGCTTGTGGCCCCGCGGCATGAAAAAAGAGTCCGCGAAAATTGATCTGTGGATGAAAGACGTTGCGCCCAGCGACACGCTGCGCAAGTCGTTTCATCACGACGCAATGAAATGGCCCGTCTTCGAGAAAAAGTATCAAGCGGAGCTGAAAGGAAAGAGAGACTCGCTTGCGGAATTGAAAAGGCTGGAAAAACAGCACGGCACACTCACACTCCTCTTCGGTGCTCGCGACCCGGAGCACAATCAGGCCGCCATCATCGCGGAGGCACTCAAGAAGCGCTAAAGAAGTGATCGTGAAGAGTACGACGCTAAACCTTGTCATCCTGAGGCCGCGTCTTTTGTGGACGAAGCCGCCTGCCGCAGGCAAGGATCTCAGCCAATCCGCAATCTGCGACCTCAAATGGGGCTAAGAAGCAATCACCTTCCGCGACCTTCTTCGCTGCGGCCTGTGGACATCTCGGAAATCCCTCTCCAAATTGGCCGTTTCCTCCGCCATCCGCCACGCCTAGGCTCGTTTCTTCACAAGGCAATTGCTGTGCCGCCTGGAGGATCCGCATGGACATTCGCGCCCAAGCCCTAAAAGCCGAGCAATTCCGCAACATGCACCGCGGCCCGCGAATGCTGGTCCTCGCGAACGCCTGGGATGTGGTCAGCGCGCGCATTCTGGAAGAGTGCGGACATCCTGCAATTGCCACCAGCAGCGCCGCGGTTGCATTTTCCCGGGGCTATCCGGACGGCCAACGCATCTCGCGCGATGAAATGCTCGACGTCGTAGGCCGCATCGCACGCGCCGTGCGCGTCCCCGTAACCGCCGACCTCGAAGCAGGCTACGGCACCACACCCAAGGACCTGGGGGACACCACGAAGGCAGCTATCGAAGCTGGAGCGATTGGAATGAACCTGGAAGATTCCGGCGATGACGACAGTTCGCTCGTAGACCTGGCACTGCAAGTGGAAAAAGTTCGCGCCATCCGCGAAACCGCAAAATCTCTCGGCGTTCCATTCGTGCTGAACGCGCGCACAGACATTTACCTCGCGTCCATCGGCCCCGAAGCTACGCGGTTCGATCGCACGGTAGAACGTCTGCATGCTTACCGTGACACCGGCGCCGATTGCTTGTTCGCCCCCGGCGTGCACGACAAGGAAATCATCTCCAAGCTCGTGAAAGCTGTGGCAGCTCCGCTAAATATTCTCATCACCCCGCAATGCCCCAGCCTGACGGAACTCGGAAAGATTGGCGTCGCCCGCGTAAGCGCGGGCTCAGCCGTGATGCGCGCGACGCTCCGTGTTGTCGAACGCATTGGAAAAGAGATGCTGGAGTCGCGCTCAACCGAAACTTTGTTCGACCGGGCCATTCCCTGGGCCGACCTTAGCGGAATGATGTCGCGTCAGCTTCACTGAATCCGCATAACAGACCGGCGATGCCTTCTGGTGTACGCTTTAGCCGAGCCGGGTAGGGCGGTCCTGCCGATTATTGTTTTGGAGTGTGGCGGCTTGTTGATCTTGAGACTCGAAGGGCCGCGCTTTCTTACCACTCTCGCCTCCAAGGAGGGCAGAGACAGACTGGCTGTTTTTCATTAGACTGCTAGGGCATGTTGGAAACCGCTGCCGAGCTTCGCGTCTTGAACCAAGAAATTGTCGCTTGCCGCAAATGTCACCGCCTCGTGAAATACCGGGAAAAAGTCGCGTGCGAAAAGCGCCGCGCGTATCGCGAATGGGAGTACTGGGGCAAGCCCGTCCCAGGGTTCGGCGACGCGCAAGCGCAAGTCGTGATTCTTGGACTCGCTCCCGCAGCGCACGGCGCGAATCGCACCGGGCGCATGTTCACCGGAGACCGCTCCGGGGATTTTCTCTATGCTGCACTTCACAAAGCCGGTTTCGCAAATCAGTCGACCTCGGAACACCGCGAAGACGGCCTGCAGCTCAACAACGCCTACATCGCCGCAACATGCCGCTGCGCCCCGCCGGAAAATAAGCCGCTCCCGCGAGAAATCCTGAATTGCCGAAGTTATCTTGAGGGCGAACTGGAAATCCTGAAGCCGAAGGCGATCCTGGCGCTCGGCAAAATCGCCTGGGACGGCTACCTCGACATCCTCAAGCAGCGCGGCGTGATTGCTTCCCGCGCGCTCTTCAGATTCGCTCACGGCGCCGAGGCGGAAGTCGCGCCTGGAACTCCGCGCCTGTTCGGCGTCTACCATCCCAGCCAGCAAAACACGCAAACCGGTCGCGTCACCCCCGCCATGTACGCCAAGGTTCTCGCCCAAGTCGGCCGTTTCCTTGAAGAGTCGCGAGATCTCGCTCCTATGAAGTAAACCTGCACGACTCGCGCCCGCTCACCGGCCATTTGTGGAGTGCGGCAGCCCGGCTGCCGCTTTCAAAGCGCTCTACACGATTAGTGGGATCACAGGTGTCGCCAGGCGCCGACAGCCCAGTGTTGGGAATTGCCGACACTCCTCAAGGTGCCCCTCGGACACCCGGGCGTGACGTTCCGCTAAGTGCAAGTTTTCCCAACCGGTTATAACTCCTCAGGAGGCCCATATCTGGCGCGGTAGGTGCATTAGCCACCCAGACGGAGAAAGATCCCTTGGGAGGGCAACATGAACCAGCTGAGAGTCCGAGCCTTCTTCGTCATCGCATCAATTCTTACCGCTACCCTGAGCGGGGCAATTCGTTTGCGCGCGCAGGAGCCTCCTCAAGAACCAGGCAAGGACACCGCCGCGCAAACTTTCGAGCAGCCGCGCCACCGCGCCGACGGCGAGCGCCACGGTCTGCCTCTGGAGACTTTTGCCGTCACTCCCGGCACGAAATTCCTGGTGAGCCTGCAAGAGGAATTGAGCAGCAAGGGCACGCAAGAAAACGCCGTGTTCAAGGTGAAGACGCTCGAGCCGCTCGAAGCCGGTAGCGGCTTCTACTTGCCGTCCGGCGCCGAAATCGTCGGACACATCAGCCGCGTCGAGCCCGCCGGGGTCGCAGGCCGCGCCAAGCTCTGGCTCACCTTTGACGAAATCCACACAAAATTTGGCGACCTGCCAATCGTTGCCGAAGTCGCGAGCGTTCCCGGTGATCACAGCGTAAAACCCGTGCCGGACAAGGAAGGCGTGATTCAGGGCCGCTCCAGCACGCAGCAAGACGCAGCAGCTGCCGCCGCAGCAGGTGCAGCCATCGGCGCCGTAAAAGGCGTAAAAGACAAAGACAAAAAAGAAGCCGCCGAGGGCGCAGCCCTCGGTGCCATCACCGCCTACTTGATGGAGTCCGGCCGCGGCCACGAACTCAATCTCCCCAAAGGCGCCAAACTCGAACTCGAACTCGAGCGCGCACTTTACTTAGTCAAGGAGTGAACCCCCTGGGAGTGCGGTTTATCGTGAGCCTCGAAGGGCAACCTTGTTTACCCTGAGCGTCCCTAGCGAAGGGCTGCCGCTTTTCTTACCTGCGGCATCCCTCATGCGAGGCGGAGCCCAGTGTTGCTCCGGCCGTTTCGTATTCAGTATGCAACTCCGTAGTCATCTCGAAATGCCCGCCTTGGCAACCTCGCTCGGGCTTGCTAGAGTCGAAGTGTCTAGCAAAAATAGTTCTGGGAACGATTCACCAAAAGAAAGCCTGCGAGAGGCTGGAACAGATGCCGGAAGAAACACGCGCGGCCGTGAGGGCCGTCGAAACTTTGGAACGCAAAGACCGCGTCCTTATCGTCGAGGACGAGGACAACGCGCGCAAAGGCTACGAGCAATTGCTCCAGCGCTGGGGCTATGACGTTTTAGGCGTCGGTTCCGCTGAAGAAGTTCTGGCCAAATTCGCCGGCTATCAACCGGACACGCTCATCGCCGACGTCGAACTTCCCGGAATGAACGGTCTCGACCTCTTGAAGCAGTTGGGCCCGGACCTTCAAGGCGTGCCGGCAATCATCATCACCGGAAAAGGCAGCGAAGAGCGCAACGTCGCCGCCATCGAAGCGGGCGCCTTCTGGTACATCGAGAAGCCTCTAAAAGGTCCCGTGCTCCGCGCGCTGTTGGATCGCGCCTTGAGCAAGGCCCGCGATTCGCGCCAACTCGCGGTGTTGCAGCGCCAACTCCGCGAAACAGGTCGCCTCGGCGACCTAGTCGGCGCAACCAAGCCGATGCAAGAAGTCATGCGCATCGTCGAAATGGCCGCCCCAAGTTCCGCTTCCGTTTTGATCACCGGCGAAACCGGCGCCGGCAAAGAAATTGTCGCGCGCACCGTTCACCGTCTCTCGCCCCGCGCCGGCGGTCCCTTCGTCGCCATCAACTGCTCCGCGATTCCCGAATCGCTGATGGAAAGCGAAATCTTCGGCCACGAGCGCGGCGCTTTCACCGGAGCCGCCGAGCGCCGCATCGGCTGCTTCGAGCTAGCCGACGGCGGCACTCTGCTCCTCGACGAAATCGGCGAAATGCCCGCGCCCACGCAAGCCAAGCTCCTGCGCGTGCTCGAAGACCGCAAAGTGCGCCGCCTCGGCAGCAAAACCGAGACGCCGATAGACGTACGCGTCGTCGCCGCCACCAACAAAGATCCCGAGCAAGCCGTCGGCAACGGCCAGTTGCGCCAGGACCTTTACTTCCGCCTCAATGTCTTTCACGTTCACTTGCCGCCGCTCCGCGAACACAAAGACGACATCCCGCTTCTCGTCGAGTACATTTTGCGCGACGTCAACGCCAAGCACGGCAAGCACGTACGCGGTATCGGCGCCGAAGTGATGGACATTTTCATGGGCCACACCTGGCCCGGCAACATCCGCGAATTGCGTAATGCCCTCGAGCGCGCCGCCATCATGTGCGACAAGGACCTCATCACCCGCGCTTGCCTCCCGCCCGAATTCGGCAAAATAGCCGCAAAGGGGCCAAGCGATCTGTCGACCATCAAGTTTCCTGTCGGCACCACGGTGGACGCCATGGAGCGCGAACTCATTCTCCAAACGCTCAGCGCCACGGGAAACAACAAAACGCGCGCCGCCGAACTTCTCGGCATCAGCTTGAAAACCCTCCACAACAAGCTCAAGGAATACGGCACCGACCGCCCCGACTCCGAGTAGGATCGCTTTAACGTTGCACGTTGGATCGTTTGAACGAGTGCCTTCAGCCGCACCGACCAGGGATAAGCCTGCTGCCTCCCAGATCGCGGTCAACACCGGCACCGCCTCGCGGCTGTAGCTCACTCCGCGCCGGCCCCCGACGTGGCACATGCTTCTCCGGCCGCCGCCTATTCAGCAAACGAATGGCACGCTTCCGGTCGTAATCCGTGTTGGCGCAGAATTCGTTCAAAATCACTCTCTTGGCCTTCCGTCCCGCCGTTCGATACCGACCATAGATCGCTCGCAAGTACTCCCACCGCCTTTTGTCGCCTAAACCTTAGCCTCCTCAAAATGCTCATTCGCTTGGGTTACATCGTAAATGGCCCGAGGTTACATCCTTCGGTTGCATTTAGCACGGTGCGATCGGCGCGATACGAGTCATGGTCGAAGAGTCAAAAATGAGTTAGAATCACTCGCCCACCTGTACTCGCACCCGGCCTCCAGCGAGTATCCCTCACCAGGGAGGTGTTCATGATGAAACTGAGCTTGCGTGTAAGTGTCTTGCTTTTGACGTGCGCCAGCGTCGTAGCCGCCCAAACGAAGGCGCAGGAAACTCCTCCAAAGACACAGGAAGCCCCAAAGACGCAGGAGACCGCTGCCACCCCTCCTGCCACTCAAACTACGGTCACGGAAAGCAAGGTTCCAGTGGCCGGTCATCCGGTTGCATCGCCGAAAGAAGTGAAGAACCTCTATGTCGAACCGATGGTCAATGATCTTGACCAGCATCTGAAGTCGGAGTTCTCGAAACAACTGTCGGGTCGCATCGTGCTCGTGCCGAAGCCAGAGGACGCCGATGCCGTGATGACTGGAATAGGCGAGTGGCACAGCGGAACCGCCCAGGCAGTCACTGGACGTTTGCGGGGCGAGAACGACACCGCGAGAGGCGCAGTGCAGGTTCTATCAAAAGGCAGCCTGCTATGGGCCTCTGAAGCGTGGGGTCTTTTGAAAAGCGGCGGTCAGCGCAAGGTAGCAGATCGAATCGTACACAATTTTAAGAATGTGCTTGAGAAGGATATGAGCGCGACCTTCTACTAATTCCTTCGATACACGAATCTATCCAGCTCTGAATCGCGTATCTCCCTTTCGAGAAATTCGAGGCATTCCAGCACTTGTCTTTGCGGATGTGGGCTAGGAATTTTTCGATAGGTTGGCGACGGATGCGCTGGCCAGGTGCAGAGGTCGATTTCCATTTTTTGTGCATGCTCAACAAACAACACACGGCGCGTGGCGTATAGGCCGAGCGAGTGAGTTCCTCATATTCCGAATACAGTTCCTGCAACGCAGAGGCGCGCAGCGGTTCCATCTGGGCGACCAGGACTACCTTGGAGGAAGACCTTCAGCATGAAGCAAAGCGGAAATTAGAACGGTGGTGACTGTGACGACTCGGATCATTGATCCGAGGTCCGGTGCTCATGGGCTTTTCTCGCAGTGGTAATTTCCGCTTCAATCTCTTCCATGGATAGCTTGTCGACCCCTTGCTGTTTCGCGCTCTTCCAGGATTCCCTGAGCCAATTCGGCCCTGGTATCGCGATTGCGCGAATACTGATCTCTTCGTCCTCAGCAGCGGACCGCTCGGGCAGCCGTTCGATCGCGCTTTTTCGTCAGGGGAGAGATTTTTGGCCTTGCGTATCATTGGGGTCGACACTCTGCGACGATGGCCAGTTTAAAGGCTACGCATGTACTCGTCACGTCGAGTCGCCGCAGCAACTACGACTCGAACCCTCACCCCAGCGCGCGGAATAAGTCGTTGCCGCCCGAGTCGTGAGAGAAAAGAAAAAGCGTTTAATACTGAGAGCATAGAGGAAGAGGCCCGGAGAACACGGAAAAGGCCGGCCCTTCCGGGCTCAGGGTAAACTGAAGCCAGGCCTGTAAAGTGATTCGCGCCGCCGGGGCTCTAATTCTGTAAAATAGGACGGAATCCGGCAGCGCTCGCGCCGAAACGGAGTAGCGGCGGGTCTTTTCAGGTGGGCTTCTAGCCGAAGAGTTAGGCTGAGGCTTCTGGCCGAACCGCAGACCCGTGCTTTTCTCCAGACGTAGGGACCATGATGCGGCTACGGCTGCGTACGAAATTCACTTTAGTGATGACCAGCCTCGTGCTGTTCGTCGTCGCGGTGTTGTCCGTCGTTTTTGCCGCGCAGCTTCTCGACCAGTTGATTCAGGAAACGGACAAGCGCGCGAGCGACCTCGCAAAACAGGTCTTTAACCAGGCCAAGAATGCGCTGACGGAAGCCAAGCAGCGCGGCTTGCGACCGGATTCGGACACCCCCCAGGAAATCCACGACTATGTCCGGCATGCCTTCGAAATCAGCGAGGGTTTGCAAACGCAACTGCAAGCCGCTAAGGATAATCTGCTGATTTATGAAGTCTCCATCACCGACACCAACGGGTTGGTGCTGGCTTCCAGCGATCAAAGTCTCCCGGGAGCTTTTCTGGCGCGCAGAACGCCCATCTCCCAGCTTGAGGCTCGAAACTTTGTCCACAAGGCAGGAGTTCTCCTGCGCACGTTAAGAGGGGCCAGCAAGGGGCCTCAATTGTTCGAAGTCGACTACCCATTCAACAATGGGGATACACCCTTCGGCGAAGTGCGCGTAGTGGTGGACTCGGCCCTTCTCCTGAAGGAGATCCAATCGAGCCTTCGGACCGGCGAGGTGATTGTGCTGGTGGCCCTGGTGCTCTCCGCGTTGCTCGCTGCCATCGTCAGCGGCATCACGCTGGCTCCTTTGCGCGACATCACAGCGCAACTCGACCGCATCTCCTCCGGCCAATTCGACTTGCCTTCCCTTATAGCAAAGACTGCCGAAACCAGCAGCGATGAACTTGGCCTCATGAGCCGCAAAATCTCCCAGGTCGGCCAGCAACTCCGCGGCGTGCACGAAATTTTCAGCACCATGCGTGAAAACATGAACTCCGTCATGGCCGGCCTCGAAGACGGCCTGCTTCTCTTCACCCGCGATGCGCGCGCGGTGATGGTCTCCCCCGCCGCGGAAAAATTTCTCGGCGCCCCCGCCAGCGAGTTCCTCGGGCGCCGCGTCACGGACATTTTTCCTCCCGGCCATCCGCTGCGCGCGGCGCTGCACATAGAGGGTGACGAACTCAGCGAAATCACCGCGGACGCCGACCTCGAAACCAGCGAAGGTCCCAAGCGCGTCAACGTCAGCGTGCAAGCAATTCAGGAAGACGGCGAACGCATGGGCGCGCTCGTCACGCTGCGCGATCTGGATTCGCTCGAAAGCATTGACACGCAGCTCAAAGTCAGCGAACGCCTGGCCGCGCTCGGCCGCATCACCGCCGGCGTGGCGCACGAAGTGAAAAATCCGCTCAACTCCATGCGCCTGTGGCTCGAAAACTTGAAGGAGTCCTTGTCCTACGAGGGCGACAGCTCTTCCCACCAGGCCACGCGCGTCCTCGACAAAGAAATGGACCTCCGCGCCGCTCTCAAAACGTGGCACGCCGCCGATAAAGAAGTCGATCGCCAAGCCAATTCGCAGGCCCTTCGAATGCCCCACGAAGAAATCGACCGTAGTGCGGCGTGGCAAGCGGTCCAAGTTCTGGATAAAGAAATTGATAGATTGGACCAAGTCGTTAAGCGCTTCCTCGATTTCACGCGCCCGATGGACGTTCGCCTCGAAGCCACCCAGCTTGCCGACCTGCTGAAAGAAGTCCTGGAAATCGCAAGACCCCAGTTGCTGAAGTCGAACATCGCACTCGCTACGCTCTTGCCGATTGATGTCCCGGAAGTTTATGTTGATCGAGCCCTGCTCAAACAAGCGGTTCTGAATCTGGTCTTAAACGCGGCGGAAGCGATGCCAAACGGAGGGCAATTGCGTCTGGTGCTGAGCCGGCGTGGGGAAATGGCGGAAATTACGGTGGGCGACACCGGGAAAGGCATTCCGCCAGAAAATCAGCAAAAGATTTTTCAGTTGTTTTTCACGACGAGGCCGGGAGGCAGCGGGATCGGACTGGCCAGCACGTTTCGAATTGTTCAGTTGCATAACGGATCGATAGACTTTACATCGGAGGTTGGCCGGGGAACCACGTTTCGGATCGAATTGCCCCTCGCAGCCTAAAGTTGCCGTCAAACCATGCTTAACCCAGCTCAGCTCCGTGCTCGTCCCCGGCACTCGCTGCTCCATCGCAGCGCTCCGCTCGTTGTATCCATGACCTGCTTTTCGCTGGCATTTTTGTCGGCCGGGTGCGCTTCCTTTCACCGGCGTCCGCACATTCCTTGGGCCACTGCTGTCCAGGTTCGACCACTGCCTCGCTCGCATACCCTCCCACCCGACGACGTCGAGTTCGACGCTCCGGTGATCAATCTTGACCTCGCTCCACTTGTGGCCACGATGGCTCCCCTTCGAACCGCGCCGCCCCGCCCGCGCGTGGCCCCCACTCCCCCCGCCACTTCCACTCCGGTGGCTGATGCCGAGAGGCCCAAAGCTCCCACCATCGCTGAGCAACTCTCCAAAGAAGAATTTGCCGCCGCGCAACAGGAGACCACTCAAAGCCTGGACATCGCGGAGAAAAATCTAGCTTCCACTCGCAACAAGCGGTTGAACGCCGCGCAATCCGACCTGGTCTCCAAGATCAAAGGCTTCCTGAAAGACGCGCGCGAAGCCGCGCAAGCCGGCGACTGGGCCCGCGCGCGCAACCTGGCAAAGAAAGCGCAAGTCCTCTCCGAAGAACTCGTCCACTCGGTGTAGCGTGGAAATTCGAAAAGAGAAATCGGAAAATGGGGGCTCCGACGGTGAAAGCAGCGGCGAGTCGGTTCTCTCCAAGAATGTTGGGCTAAAAGCCTGTTTCTACAAGACCGACGGCGTGATGCGTGGCTACCCGATGGGGTAAGATGGCGGCAGGAGTACGGTGAGCACGAACGCCAAAACCAGCGAAGAGAAAGAATTGACGGCATGAAGCAATGCGACGTGGCAGTTGCGGGCGGGGGCGTAGTTGGCGGCGCGATCGCGCTGGAGCTGGCGCGCGTGGGTCTGCGCGTCTGCGTGTTCGACCGGCAAAAGCCGGGGCAGGAAGCGTCGTGGGCCAGCGCGGGAATCATTTCACCGGCGCCGGAAAATCCCGGAATGATCGCGACGGTGGAGCTGGCGAAGTGCAGCGCGGCGCTGTATCCGGAGTTTGTCGCGCAGGTGGAGGAAATTTCTGGGCTGAGCACAGGCTACCGGCGCAAGGGAACGCTCGAAGCGATTTTTTCGCGCGACGCGAAAGAAGAACTCAGCACGATCATTGCACTGCATCATGGCCTGGGGCTGAAGGCGGAGCCGCTGCGCGCGGAAGACGCGCGCGAACTCGAGCCGGCACTGAGCGACGAGGTGGAAGCGGCGGTGCTCCGGCCGGAGGAGGCGTCAGTTGACAACCGCTTGCTGACAGCGGCGGTTTTCGAGGCTGCGCAGCGCAGCGGAGCGGAGATTTTTCCGGCCAGCAAAGTAAAAGGTATTTGGCGCGAAAGCGCGCACTGCCGCAGCTTGCTGTTCGAAAACGAAAAAGTAGAAGCGAAATGGACGGTCATCGCTGCGGGCTGCTTCTCAGCAGCAATTGAAGGCATCTCGCAGTACGCGCCGGTGAAGCCCGCGAAAGGGCAAATGATCGCGTTGCGCGCCGACGATCTGGAAATCGAGCGCGTGCTGTGGTCAGAGAAAATCTACGTGGTGCCGAGAAATGATGGACGGATTCTCGCCGGGGCGACCGTCGAGTACGTGGGCTTCGACAAGCGCGTCACTGCGGGCGGCCTCGAAAAAGTTCTGGCTGGAGCGCTCGAGCTGGCTCCCAGGCTAAAGGATGCGCGCATCGAAGAAAACTGGGCGGGCTTGCGGCCGGATTCGGCGGACCATCTTCCGATTCTTGGGCAGACGGATTTGGAAGGTTTGCTGATGGCCACCGGACATTTTCGCAGCGGCATTCTGCTCACGCCGGTGACGGCGCGGCTCGTTCGCGAGTGGATTACCGAGCAAAAAGTCAGCGTGGATTGGGAGCGGTTCAGCCCGCTTCGCTTTCAGTCTGCCGCGGCCGGCGTAACGCGGCACGCCCCTGCGTGACAAGCTTCGTTTGAACCAATTCACTGACGTGACGGCTTCAGACCAAGGCGCACAAGAAAGAAAAAGCTAAGCAACCTCAGGGCTTCGCCTGTGAAATCTTGAGGCCATCGGGCTTGGCAAAAAGCTTGGAATAACCTTTGGTTTGGCAATAAAGCTGGCCGCCATGACCTGTGGACCCTCGAGATGAACCTCAATCCTAGTCCTGGTCTTGGACTGTCTTAGGTGGTCAGAGTGGTGGTAGCAAGAAGCAACAAGAGAAGGCGTCGGCGCCTAGTGCCGGGAGTGTAGCAGTTCGGCAGTCGCAAGCGGAATCAGTATAGGCGGTCGCGGTCGTCGGGGCGGCGGACGGGCGGCTGCACGACGGGCTGAAACTGGCCGAGGTTCGTGAATTGGATTTGGCTGCCGTCGAGGACGAGCTGGCGCTCCAAGACGATGTCCATCGTAGAGCCGCGCGGCATTTCGGCTTCGGGACCGCGTGTGAGCAAAACGGCGGCGAGGCCGACGGCGGCCCCAATGCCTGCACCGATGCCAGCACCCTTCCCAGTCCGGCTGGCGATAGCGCCGATGCCCGCACCCTCCGCAGTCGTGGTGGCGATTGTGCCGGCATCTTTGGCTTTGTCGGCTGGGCCGGTCACTTTGCCTTCCTCATCCATCGTTTCCCTGCCGCCGGAGTCGGCGCTACGCGGCGCGGCGTTCAGGTCCACGGTGTAGCCGGTGGGGAAAATCAGCGTGTTCAGGCGCATGCGAAATTCGCCGCGGCCCTTGACGCGACCGGGGCGTTTGGAGTCGATCAGCTCTCCGCGAAGATACGAGCCGACGGGGATGACGATGCGGTTGTTGATGGTGATGGGAAACGAAGTTTGCAAATAGACAGAATCGCCTGGCTTGGCGCCGCGCGTGGAGATGCCGTTTTGCAGCACGACGCCAACGCGCGTGCCGGCGGGAACGATGACTTTCTCAGCCGAGCCCGGCTGCGGGGCGGGAGCCGGCTTTGGCGCGACGGGCGGCGGGGCGGCAGTTTGCGGGCCTTGCTGTTGCTGCGCAGACAGCGACAAGGCGCAGAACAGACTTGCGGCTAGGACGACCGTGAGTCTGGCGCCGGATTCGCAGGTGTGCTTCATAACCGCCTCCGTGCTGGCTACTCCGATGCGCAGAATAACCGCAACGGATGCCTGAGAACAACGGGAAGAATCTTCAATCCTGCATGATGCCAGTCACTCCTAAAACCAGGAATAAGGGAAAGAGAGCGATGCCGACCGCAACGAATCCGGTCCACTCCACGCCATTCTTCAGATGTGTCCCGGCGGCGGTTACAGGCCGCGGCGCGGCACTCAACTGTCCATAAGAGATGTCGCTCCCATTTCCTAAGATTCCGGTCTTCACAAAAAAGTGCTCGTCACCGATCGACGTAATCGCGCCCGTAACGGAGGAATGGTCCTTCAGGTCACAGCGAACGAAGCGATGTGCGTCCGTTCCGAGGGAACGAACGGCCTCCCGCAAGGCAACGTCTCTCGGTGTGAGTGGGTGGTGAAGATTCTGGAAAAAGTAACGGGGAGGCCTGCGATGCGGAGTGATTTGCCTCGGTGCGAGACTAGGGGAAAGCGACGCGAACGCCGCCACTGTTTCTTGAGAGAGCTGTGTAGGCAGAGGAGCAATCTGGTCGGGGGGAGATTGCGCGTTGGCCACGGCCGAAATAAATAGCTCGGAGAGCAGAGCAACGATGGACCACGTGCGCGAATGCATGAAGCCCTTCCTTTCGTGTTGAACTAAATCCGGCTTGACTGATCGAATGCGTTCCGTCTACCAACCTCGCGGATCGCAAGCGGGATAAGAACGCCTGCTTAAGTGCTTGAAAGAAAGGCACGTAAAGCCCTGACGTTACTAGGGCAGGTAACCGAGGCGGCGGGTTCGTTTCAAGCAGCTGCTGGAGAAATGCGTCAAGTGACGGCAACGGCAGTTTGACCGGGAAACGGCAGGGGAGCTAGGCTCTGTTTGGATTGGAGCTTGAGGAGAACGAAAATGGCGAAGCTCGCGTTGATTTACGGGATGAGGCTACTGCCGGAGGAAGATTTGGGCGAAGTGAAGGACGCAACCGTGGTGCTGAGAGACGGCCGGAGCGCGCGTGTGACGATGCACTTGATCGAGGGCAGCAAGGAAGAGATTGAGAGCACATTTCGGCAGTCGGTCGAGGCGTTTTTTGAGATGTATCCGGAGATTTGATGTGTAGGCGCGAAAAAGTTCCGCGTGTTTCTCATCGGGTTCGGTGAGGTTGAAATGGCTCCAGGATTCCTCGTCGCTTCGCTCCTCGGAATGACCAGGGGAGGCTACCTCAGCGGTTGCCGAAATTTTCGGGGTCGGCGGCGGGATCGCCGAGATTGTCGTTGATGAGCACCGTCGACTGGCCGGTGAGCTCGAAACGCTTGCGGCATTTGTAGCACACGACCAGGTCGTCAAGCCGCACCATGTAGGAGGTGGCGCGGTCGAATTTCTTGCGGTCTTCGGGGCTGGCGCCGCGCGGAAGCTCCTTTTTCTTGCGGCAGACTTTCCAGCGCACCGGAAATTCGAAATCCTTGTGACAGCTCGGGCAAACAAGCTTCGCTTTCCTGACTTCTTCTTTCTCGGTGTAAAAGGCGCGCTCGTCCATGGCTATGCTGCGGGTGCACCCACCGCTTCATCCATTGTAACAAACTGGAGGCCGAGGTCGCGCCAGCGGGGGAGCCAGTGCTCGAGGGCAGCCAGCGTGCGGGTGCGGTCGTAGTTAAATTCGCGGTGGTAGCCGTCGTGGAGACAGAGAATGTCGCCGCACCCGCCTGCGCTCGTGTTGGGGCTTTGCGCCGCGTGCTCTTTCGCGTGATTAGCGATGGGTTGCATGCGGCGAATGAGCCATTCGGCGGGCCGCTTGAGCCAATCGCCGGGGATGAGCGTCCACATGGCGGTTTTGCAGCCGAGCTCGGCGGCGGCGGGGATGACCCAGGGATTGCGGCAGCCATACGGCGGACGGAACCACTTTGCAGAGGCGCCGATCGCGTTCGCAATCGCATGATGGCAAAGGCGAAGCTCCACGGTGACTTGCGCCGGGCCAAGCCAAGCGAGATTCCGGTGCGTGTCCGTGTGATTGCCGATAACGTGGCCGCGGGCGGCGGTCTCTTTGACGAGATCTGGGCATTCCCGGACGAATCGACCAATCACGAAGAAGGTAGCTTTGGCTTGATAGCGGTCGAGCAAGTCCAGCAGCCGCGGGGTGATCGCAGGATTCGGGCCGTCGTCAAACGTGATGGCCAGCTTGCGAGCAGCATTGGTGCGGTAGATGGTTGGGCCGAAAAGTTGCGCGCGCGGATACACCGCGCCGTACGCAGCAACGCCTCCCGTCACAATCACGGCGGCCGGCACGGAAACGAGAAACGGATTCACGCAGCTATTCTCGCATGCGGGGGAACGTGGTTGTAAGGCCGAGCAACGCGATTTTGAGCGAAGCTAGCCTCTCAATTGATTGCGGCGCCGGAGCAAATACCCTGTAATGCCCCCCACCAATACCGTGGCTCCAAGAAACCAGCGCGATTCAGGAATGCCGATTAAGGCAATGAGCAACATCCCCAGGACCACCACCAATTCAATGGGATGACCGGTCCACACGCCTGCTCCAAACCTGCCGAAGGGAACCACTTGCAGAGGATGGCGGTCTTCATTCGAACGAGCAACGACCACTCCCAAGGGGTGGCGGCGAAAGGTGGCATACGATTTCATGAAATTGTTCTCCTTTCAGTGCCAGGAAAGTGTCTTGAAACACGTCGCTCTTTTTTTGACCAAACTATTAGACGAAGTCGTGGGCCTTTTGTCTTGTGCCATCGCACAAGGCGCCGACCTTAGCTGGTGGTCTCGGGCAGGCCGCGGCGGGCCTTTAGCTCCGCCAGGAGGCGATCCACTTCGGCGTCGCGGTCGAGGCGCGTAAGGCGCTCGCCCACGTCGTCGGTGAGCAGATCGACTTCGGCGGTGGCCACGGCTTCGCTGTGATGCACGCGGTCCTTCAGCCGTTCGAAAGTGGCGCTTTTCGAATTGTCGCCCAGCATGGTTTGCGCATGGGCCGCTTTGCCAAGCGACAAGCTGCGGCGATGGCGCGCGAGCAGCACGTCGCGCTTGGACTTTGCCTCATCGAGTTTCTGTTCGAGTTTCATGAGCGCTCCTTTTAGCGTTTCCACTTGAGCCTTCTGGTCGTCGACCTGCTCGCGGTAGCTTTGCGCGAGGCGTTGCGAGGTTTGGAAGCGGTCCAGCGCCGCCCGTGCCAAGTCGTCATGCAATTTGTCCACGGCGATTTCCGCTTTGCGCATCCAGTCGCGGGCGGTGTCTTCATTCTCGCGCAGTTTTTTCTCAAGCATGTGCTGGTCCGCGATGGAAACCGCCACCTGCGTTTTCACCTGGATAAATTGGTTTTCCATGTCGAGGATGACCTGTTTGATGAGTTTTTCCGGATCCTCCGCGCGGTCCACCAGATCGTTGAGGTTCGCACGAATCAAAGTGCTTACTCGCTCCAAAAGTCCCATGATGAATCTCCTTTCGAATGAATTCCACTTACCAACCACTCGAATGCCGGTGAAAATTCTTTTGGCTGTTTCTCACGAAGTGAGGAACCTGCCTCTGATAAAGCGAAGAGGGATTGCTCGTCGCTACGACCGCCTTCGGCGGGCCTCGCCCCTCGGAATGACAGGGACGAGAGGTTCTGCATCACATGTGAGAAGTTCTCCATGACCACTCCTAAAGCAAAAAATGAATGCCCGTGATCCCCGCCAGAAACTTTGAAAATACGACCAAGACAAGGACTCCATCTGCGACTGTTTTCCCTAGCGTACAAGCCGTGAAGCTCCAGAAGTGAGCCAGGGAAAAACTCAGAGCGGCCACAAGCAAGAGTCCGGTGATCAGGAACTTCGATTTGCCGTTCATGTCCATCCCCCGAAACATCTGCGTCGCTGGTGGACCCTCACGGGTCCGCCGGGACGGAAGCTGCAACCAGTTAGGACTTCTTTGGCGCGGGCAGCGGAGGCTGCTCCGGCTTAGGAGCTTTGTCGCCAATCATCCGGACCTTGTTGAGGAGGTCGGACACTCGCATGCCCGAAAGCGCTTCAAAAAGCGCCGGCACCTGCGCGGCAATTTTGGTGACGTCGCCGGTGAGCTTGTAGGCGCCGGCCGCGCCGTCGCCGCCCGTAGAAACGATGGTCACTTTGTCCACTTTGCTGAGCGGCTCGCTGAGAGCGCGCACCACATCCGGCAAGCCGGTGATCAGTTTGTCGACCACGGCAGCCTGGTTGTATTCCTGGAACGCTTCGGCCTTGATGTTCATGGCCTTGGCTTCCGCTTCGCCCTTCTTGAAGATGATTTCGGCTTCGGCTTCGCCTTGCGCGCGGATGGAGGCGGCGCGGCCTTCGGCTTCGGTCATCAGGCGCTGGCGTTCGGCGTTGGCCAACGTTTCGATGCGCTGGCGCTCGATCTCCGCCTGCTTGAGGACGGTGGCGATGAGTTCGCGTTCGCGGCGCGCGATTTCCGCTTCCTGGACTTTCACCTGAGCTTCGCGCTCGATTTGCTGGACCTTCACGGCTTCAGCGATGACATGTTGCTGTTGCACGTTAGTTTCGATTTCGTAGGACTTGTCGGCTTGCGCCTGAGCCTTCTTGGTGGCGTCGACGTAGGAGGCCTTTTTGATGTCGAGGTCGCGCTGCGCTTCAGCCTGCTTGGCAAGAGAAGCTGTTTCCGCGGCGACGCGCTCCTGGTCGGCTTGCGCTTTGGCGACGGCGGCGGCGCGCTGCGCTTCGGCGCGTTTGATGGCGATGTCGCGCTCAGCTTCTGCGGTGGCTACTTCCGCATCGCGCTTGATGCGCGCGACGTCGGGCCGGCCCATGTTGGTGATGTATTCGTTTTTGTCGCGGACTTCTTTAAGCGTGAAGCTGACGACTTCCAGACCCATCTTGCTCATGTCGTCAGCGCAGGTCGCGCGCATACGGTCGCCCACCATTTCTGGTTCCTTGACGATTTGCTCAACGGTGAGCTGGCCGATGATTCCGCGGAGATGGCCTTCCATGACCAGGCGAATCAGGCCTTCGCGCTGGTTCTGCTCCTTGCTGAGGAACTGTTCCGCGGCGGTGAGGATCGACTCCTTGTCGGACTTCACTTTGATTTGCGCCACCGCTTCGACCGTGACGGCGACGCCTTGCTTCGTATAAAGGTTTTGCTGCGGCGCGACGTCGAACGACATGAGCTCGAGCGACAGTTCGCGGCAAGTCTGCACCATCGGAAAAATGATGGCGCCTCTCCCGCAATAAACGTGCGTGCCACCCATGCCGTATCGAATTAACGCTTCGTTGGGACCCACTTTCCGGTACATTCGGGCGATGACGATCATGAGCATGAAGAGCCCGAGGACCAGTGAGCCTGCGATGACCAGCACTTCTGTAGGCAACCCAAACATAACCGCCTCCCTTTATTCCACTGTCCGGACTGATCGCGTCGTACCTCAGTCCGACAAACGCTCCCCTCGCCTACTTCGAGAACTCATCCCATTTCTTCACGTAGGCAATTCCCTTTTCGTACCGCTCGATGACGACTTCGGTGCCTTTTTCGATGGGCTTCCCGTCGCCGCTGCGCGCGCCAGCACAGCGTCGTGTTCCGCCAAGCGCGAAGATGATTTCGCCCGTGCCGTTTTCGCGAATGGGCATGCTAATCGTCGCGAGCGCGCCTTCCACGCGGCGGTCTTCGCTGGTCATGGGAGCGTCGTCGACTTGCACGAGCTTCACCATGAACCGGAAAACCACCCAACCGGCGAATAGGCCCGCCACCATCGCGATGGACAGGGAAAGCAGAGTCCAGAGATGCGAATGGCGGGTGAGCAAGTAGCCGGTTCCACCGAACCAGGCGAGAAAGGCCATGATGGTGGAGGCGTTGAACCAAGAGATGTGCGCACCACCTTTGAAGCTTCCCCGTATGGCGCCGTGGCCGCCCCAATGATGGCCGAGATGAAACGGCAGATGCCATTTGAACGGCAGATGGATGTGGACCGCACCAGCGAGAAACGAAATCACGCTGAGTGAAAAGCCCACAAGAAAACAGAGGAGATAGAAATCAGACCAGGTCATAAGTCACCTCGACCGCAACCCGTCCACCCCGTGTCCGGCTCAATTTCGCAGCGGTAGCGACTGCGACAAACGCTTGTTCACCGGCTCGCTGTCCGCACCCTTGCCTGGACGCAGCACCTCCGTCAGGCGCTCGAACAATCCAGGCGTGCGGAGAATTTCTCCCAGCAGCAACAGGGGCGTCCGTGAATCGGGCGTCTCCGCGATGGTGATCAGCGAGCGCTGCAGTTCCGGGTCGCTGGTGAACTGCTCTGCGCCGGCAAAGAGCCACGAATCGATCTTCGCATCGATAGCCCGCAACTCCGACTGCAGGCCCGGCGTGTAGCCTTCCGGGTCGTCTACCAGAAACCCCGGATAGACGCGGAAGAACCGTGCCAGTAAGTCGCGGGTTTTATGCGTCAGGTGTGGACGCGCGCCGCTCTCGATCTGCGAAAGGTAGGCCTGGCTCAAGCCGCGGCCAATCTCGCGCTTCATGGCTGCCGCGAGTTCCTGCTGCGTGAGCGGACGACCGAGTCCGCGAAGCGAACCTTCCACCGATCGGAGCGAGCGAAGCTTGTCACCGAGTTTCATGGGAGGCTCCGTGATATTGCAATATGCAAAATCTATATTGCAATATGTAATTTGTCAAGCGAAATCGCAGGCCCGGCTTTCGATTCCCGTAACTATCTGTTTTTGAGCAGCTTATGAAGAAGCTCAAAGAGTTATTTCTCTTCCACAGGTCGGGAACTAAGGTAAGTGTTACTCGGGTTTGCGGAGGGATTGCAGGTCGATTCCCAGTTGCTGGCACTTCTTGTAGAGATGGCTGCGTTCGAGCCCGAGTACGCGGGCGACGTTGGTCATGTGGAAATTGTGACGGCGGATTTCCGCGAGGAGCACTTCCTTTTCGAACGCTTCGGTGCGTTCCACGAGCGTTCCCGAACCCGTACCGCCTGACTGAGAACCGCCAGCGGAATCGGAAGCTGGCAGGGCGAGGCGTACGTCGGCGGCGCCCACGGCGGCATCCGAGGCGAGCAGGACAAGCCGCTCGACGACGTTGCGCAGTTCGCGGACGTTTCCCGGCCAACTGTACTTTCGCAATTCTGCAATCGCGTCGGCGGCGAACACTTTTTCTTTCCAGCCGTTTTGCGCGGCCACCTGGCGCGCGAAATGCGCCACAAGCTCGGGAAAATCTTCGAGGCGCTCGCGCAGGGGCGGAAGCATCAGCGGAAAGACATAGATGCGATGAAAGAGGTCGCCGCGGAATTCGTTGCGCTTGACGAGCTCGTCGAGATTGCGGTGCGTGGCCACGACCACGCGCACGTTCACTTTGATGGGTTTGTCGCCGCCGACGCGCTCGACTTCGCCTTCTTCGAGGACACGAAGCAGCTTCGCCTGCATGGCCACAGGCATATCGCCAATTTCATCGAGGAAAAGCGTACCGGCTTCGGCTTGTTCGAATTTGCCGAGATGGCGCGAAGCAGCTCCGGTGAAAGAGCCTTTTTCGTGGCCGAAGAGTTCGGACTCGATGAGTTCCGCGGGAACAGCAGCACAATTCAGGGTGACGAAGGGATGGTCGTGGCGCGGCGATTTTTCGTGGATGCCGCGCGCCACCAGTTCTTTTCCGGTCCCCGTCTCGCCCAGAATGCAAACGCGCGTTTCGCTGGGGGCGACGCGGTCGATTTGCGCGAGCAGCTTTTTCATGGCCGCACCCGAGCCGACCAGCTCGTGTTTGCCCAGACGCTGGCGCAGCTCGCGGTTTTCGTCTTCGAGACGCGTCAAGCGCAGAGCATTCTCGACGGTGACCAGCAGCTTGTCCGTCGAGAGCGGCTTTTCCAGAAAATCGAGCGCGCCGAGCCGCGTGGCCTTTACGGCCATTTCGATGTTGGCCTGGCCCGAAATGAGAACGATCGGCGTCTTGACGCCGTTTTTCTTCAAGTCTTCGAGCAATTCCATACCGGATTTGCCGGGCATGACCACGTCGGACAGAATTAGATCGAAATTCTCGTTGCGAAGGAGCTCGACGGCGCGGTTCGCGTTGTCGCAAACGGTAGCCTCATGACCGGCGAGGCGGAAGGCGCGAGAGAGCGACGCAAGGGTGTTGGGATCGTCGTCAACCAGCAGCAGATGGGCTTTCCGGGGCAAGTCGGTCCTTTTGCGAATCGTTCGATGAATCCCGATTAGAGCTTATCGCATAATTCGGCGTGGCCGGAATAGAACGTCTTCCTCAGGGGCTAAAGCCCCACGCATATTGCTGATTTAAAGGTCGGACCTAATGTCCTAGGTAAGGCCAGCCTAGGGCAGGCAGGCTCCGAGCCCCTAACCACCATTCGTGAGGTAGCCTCTAGTCGGAAGCCGCAGCCATGGTGGAGGTGGAAGAGGTGTCTTTCTTGGATTCGGAAGCCGGTCCGCGTGGAACCGCTTTCGGGCCCGCCTGGCGTTGCGGCAAATCGATGCGGAACGTGGTGCCGTGGCCTTCCTCGCTGGTTACGGAAATGTTGCCGTGATGGTCGCTGACCACCGACTGCACAATCGCCAGCCCCAGCCCGGTTCCCATTTGCTTGGTCGTGTAGTACGGAGTGAACAGGCGCTTGCACTCTTCCGGAGTGAGGCCCTTTCCTGTGTCGGCGACTTCGATGCGCACGTACCCCTCGTGCTCCGACGTGCGGAGGGTGAGCGTCCCGCCGGCGGGCATGGCGTCCATCGCGTTCAACACTAAATTCTGGAAGGCGCGATGGAGAAGGTCGGGATCGGCGTCAATCTCAGGAAGAGGATCGGTGAGGAACGGCTCCTGTGTGATGGTGGGCTTGCCGACGGCGGTAAATTGCGGCTCGAACAATCGAACCGCGTTGCGCAAGACTTCATTGACGTTCACGCGCACGAATCGCGGAGCGGGCATTTTAGAAAAATCGCTGAAGCGGCCGACGATGGTGTTCAGGTTGGCAAGTTCCGCTTTCAAGGTCGCGGTGGACTCGTTGAAAACCTCGAGGAATTGCTTGGCGTCGAGCCGCCGGGCTTTTTGCAGATTTTCGACGGTTATTTGCATGGGGAACAGCGGGTTGCGGAGTTCGTGGGCGAGGCGGCGAGCGAGTTCGCGCCAGGCGGCCACGCGCTCGGTTTGCAGGAGCCGCTCTTTTTGCGAGGCGAGCGTTCGGGTCATGTCGTTGAAGGCGACGGCAAGCTGGCCGACTTCATCGCTTCCGCGGACCTCGATGCGCGTGTCCCATCTTCCTGTAGCGACCTCGCGGGCGCCTTCGGTAAGCTCCTCAACGGGCTTGGTGATGCGCGCGGAAATCCAGAAGCTGACGAGCAGTCCGACAAAAAGCGCGGCGGCGGCGACTGCGGCAGCAGTTTTGCGAATTTCCTTGGTGAGTTGAACGAGCTCTCTGCGCGAGCTGCCGACAAAGAAGATGCCAAGGAGTTCGTTGTTGCGCCCCGGTAGGGGAATGGCATGAAAGGTTTCCGCGTCCACCGGATCGCGGGTCCATTCAATCGTGCGAACGAGAGGCTGCGGCTGCTTTTGCAATTGCCCGACCAGGGGAGCGAAGCGATCGGCCTGGTCCGAGTCAACATTCTCTCCGAGAAGTGAACTGGCAGCGAAAGATTGATCGAGATTGGTATAGATGAGTGCGCGCATCCCCGTTGGCAAAACCAGCGATGCGAGAAAACTTTTGTCTATGCGACGCCCCGCAATGATGTATAAGGTCCGGTCCGCCACTGTGTTGTTTGTGCGTATAACGCTGAGGGAAAGCGCCACACCGTCAGGCAGCTCTTCCTTTCGTAAGAAGGCCGGAGATTGATTCCAATCTTTGGCCGAAGTGACCCATTCCTCTTTGTGGCCGGCACGATCGGGGTATTGGTGCGACGAAATCAGTACGCCATCATATTTGACGAACTCCACGTAGTCCAACCCGTGATCCTGAGCGGCGCCATGAGCGTCGTTAAAGTAAATAGACAAGTCTGCATTGCGATAAACGTCGATCGCCATGTGGTCGGTGGTATTGGCATTCACGATGTCCTTGGCTCGACTAGCCGTTTCCTCGCCACTTTGACTGAATTCCTTCTTGAATTGCTCCACCAGCGCGTCTGTGCGCTGCTGGTCCATGGCCTCGAAAGACGAACGCGTGTAATAGGTCACAGCGTAAGCCACGATGGAGACCGACGCAAAAATGGTCAGCAAGACGACGAGCAGAAGCTTTGTCCGGAAGCTCATGGCTTGGCTTCCATTCTAAATGAAATGGCAAACAGATGGACGCAAAAGCGCGGGAAACGCCGCTTTTCAGTAGCGGACACGGCAATCTGGGTGAGATGATACCACGGCTATAATGGATGGATTGAGCACTAGCGCGAGTCGCCATGCCGCCCGAGAATGGATTCGCTTTTCGAAAGGCGGTCGGCGCTAAAAGGAAACTTTTTGGCAACTGACACGTCCATTTAAGAGGCCGGGTGTCCCAAATCAACAACTAATCTTCAGGAGAGTCCCGATGAAGCCCATGTCCCATCGAAGGAATGCCCGGTTGTGGCTGAGTGCAGCCGCAGCGCTGTGGCTGACAGCGTTGCCGGCGAAGGCACCAGCGCAACCCTCCGAGGAGGTTCCTTCGGGGCCAACCAAGCTTCTGCGGTACGGCGATATTTCGAAGGACAAAGTGGTTTTTGCCTATGCCGGCGACCTGTGGATTGCGGCGCGCGAAGGAGGAGCGGCGCGGCGACTGACTTCGCACGTAGGCGACGAGCTGTATCCCAAGTTTTCGCCCGACGGAAAATGGATCGCTTTCACAGGCGAGTACGACGGCAATCCGGATGTTTACCTGATTTCGGCGGAAGGCGGCGAGCCCAAGCGGCTGACGTTTCATCCTTCGAATGACATGGTGCTCGGGTGGACTCCCGACGGGAAAAATATTTTGTTTCGCTCCGACCGGTTCAGCGCGCCGCCAGGCCGGTTTACAAAACTTTTCCTGGTGTCGCCGCAGGGAGGGACGGCCACCGCACTGCCTGTGCCGCGAGGCGATTTGACCTCATTCTCGCCTGACGGAACGAAGATCGCG